>Ga0207416_1000088_pt1 | contig 165642 bp, 167 predicted proteins | sample PaiPotPPM11metaG_FD_184107 | JGI IMG/M metagenome (GOLD analysis project Ga0207416, IMG submission 184107) | Iron sulfur acid spring bacterial and archeal communities from Banff, Canada, to study Microbial Dark Matter (Phase II) - Paint Pots PPM... ...
TTGCAGATGCACAGCATTACAAGATGGTCGTGACCAAACAAGGCGTTCACTACGGCGGCGACGACATCACGGTCGACGTCGAGAAAGCGCTCAAAATCGACACGACTGCATCGCCCGGCCCTTAAGGCAAGCTGTGCCGGACGTGCGTCTTGGCGATCTCGCCGCGTTAACCCGAGGCACAATCGTCGGCAACGCTGACGCCACGATCGATCACGTCGCGGCGGTCGACGAGGCCGACGCACGATCACTGACGTTTGCCGTCGACGAGCGGTGGCTGGAAAAAGCATTGCGCTCGAAAGCCGGCGCTGTCATCGCGCCGGCGACTGCGACAAGCGTCGAACGTAACGGCAAATCTCTCATTGTTGTCGATAACGTGCGCGCGGCTCTTGCAGCGGTGCTGCAATCGTTTGCGCCCCACGTGCCGTCTGGTGAGTTCACCCATGCAAATGCTGTCGTCGAGACAGGCGTGCAGCGCGGCACGGACGTGTGGATCGGCGCAGGCGTCATCGTCTGCAGCGGCGCAGTGCTCGGGCAAGAATGCCGGCTGCTGCCCGGATCTTACGTCGGCCGTGGTGCGCGAATCGGCGCGCGCACGCTGCTGCACCCGCATGCCGTCGTGCTCGACGAATGCATCGTCGGTGACGACTGCGTGCTGCAATCCGGCTGCATCATCGGCAGCGACGGGTTCGGATTTGTGCGTGTCGGCGCCGAGCAAATCAAAATCCCGCAAATCGGCAACGCTGTCCTCGGCGATCGCGTTGAGATCGGCGCAGCGACGACAGTCGATCGCGCGGTGACCGGATCGACCGTCGTCGGCTCGGGCACGAAGATCGACAACCAAGTACAGATCGCGCACAACGTTGTGATCGGCGACGACTCAACGATTTGCGCGCAAACGGGTATCGCAGGAAGCACGCGTTTGGGCAAACGCGTCATCGTGGCAGGTCAGGTCGGCATGGTCGGTCACATTGAAATCGGCGAAGGCACGATCGTCGGTGCAGGCTCAAAAGTCATCGGCTCTTGGCCACCAAATTCGTACATCTCGGGCGACTATGCGACATCGCATCGCGAACACATGGAACAGAAGGTCCTGCTGCGCAAATTGCCTAAGCTGTTCGAACAAGTGCGCACGCTGATAAACGCGCTCGACGAGCTACGCACGTCGAAATCAAAATAGCGTCCGCCCTTGTGGTGAAAGTGGAATATCAGCACACCCTCGCGCGCGAGGTCTCCCTTTCAGGCGTAGGCCTACACACAGGGTGCACATCGACCGTCACGATTGCTCCGGCGCCGGCGAATGCCGGTTTTTCGTTCGTGCTCTCGGACGGCTCGCGCATTTCCGCGACGCCTGAAGCCGTGCGTTCGACCGTGCGCTGCACGACGCTCGGATCGTCCACCGCAGAAGTGAACACCGTTGAACACGTGCTTGCAAGCCTCATGGGCATGGACGTCGACAACGCGCAGATCCGCATCGACGGCGAGGAAATCCCGATCATGGACGGTTCCGCGCTGCCGTTTGCGCAAGCAATTGCGAAGGTGGGCCTCGAGGAGCAAAAAGCGCCGCGCCGGGTCATGGACTTGCGCTCGCCGTTTTGGCTACGTGACGGTGACAAGCTGCTCGTGTGCGTGCCCGCCGATCGCTTCAAGGTCAATTTCTTTGTTGCGTTTCCCGAACCAGTCGGCAGTCAATTTCTCGAAACGCCGCCGATGACGCCCGAATACTTCCTGCGCGAGATCGCTCCAAATCGCACGTTCGGCTTTCGGGCCGAGGTCGAAGCGCTGTACTCGCAAGGCTTGGCATTAGGTGGGTCGCTGGACAATGCAGTCGTCATTGACAGCAAGGATTACATGGGACCACTCCGCTTTCCGGACGAGATCGTCCGGCACAAGGTGCTTGACCTTATCGGCGACTTCGCGTTGCTCGGCATGTATCCGCGCTGCGAGGTTATCGCGTTAAAGTCTGGGCACGCGCTGCACGTTGCGGCGGCCCGCGAGTTGCGCTCGCCGCTGCTCGCCGCGGCCGGCGCTCGCTAGAAGGCGGACCGGGGGCCGGACCATGCGAACTGTTCCTAAACGCGGCGGGGTGCGGCTGCATCGCGCTGATGCCGGAGACAATCAGGTGGCATACGTTGACGTCCGCTCCATCATGGACATCCTTCCGCACCGCTACCCATTCTTGCTCATTGACCGGATCACCGAGCTCGTGCCACAGAAGCGCGCTGTCGGTTACAAGAACATCACGCTCAACGAATGGTTTTTCGCCGGACACTTCCCGAACAACCCGGTCATGCCGGGGGTTCTTATCATTGAAGCGATGGCGCAACTTGGCGGAACTGCGATTTTGGAGCCGAACATCCTAACCACGACCGTACCGTACCTCGCAGGCGTTGATAAACTCAAGTTCCGGCGGCCGGTGGTGCCGGGTGACAAGCTTGAAATGGAAGCAAACGTCATGTGGATCCGGATGAACATCGGCCGCCTGCACGCTGCGGCGCGAGTCGACGATCAAGCCGTCTGCGAGGGCGAGCTTCTTTTCTCGATCGTTTCCGATCAACGTCTCTTCCGGCACGACGCCTCGATCTTGCACATGTGACGCGATGCGACAACTAAGACGCGATCCGGTCGCGACGCAGGCTTCAGTCTCAATCCACCCGCTCGCGGTCGTCCACCCAGACGCGCGGCTCGGTCGTGGCGTCGAGATCGGACCCTTTTGTCTCGTCGGCGCGAAAGCGCGCATCGGCGACGGCACGAAGCTGCTCGCAAACGTCATCGTCAACAGTCATACGGTCATCGGCCGCTATAACGAGATTCATCCGTTTGCGGTGATCGGGGGACCGTCACAAGACAAAAAATATCGCGGTGAGGTTTCATACGTCCGCGTTGGCGACCGCAACGTCATCCGTGAGTACGTGACGATCAATCGGGGTACCGGCGAGGAGAGTGAAACCGTTGTCGGCGACGACAATCATCTGCTCGCGAGCGTCCACATCGCTCACAACTGCCGCATCGGCAATCGCGTGGTCATGTCCAACGTTGCACAGTTAGCGGGGCACGTGACGGTAGGTGACGGCGCGAACATCGGCGGCATGGTTGGCGTGCATCAATTTGTCCGAATCGGGCGGCTGACGATGGTTGGCGGCATGAGCAAGGTTGTTAAGGACATACCGCCCTTCATGCTCGTGGAAGGCAATCCGACGGCAGTCTACGGCTTGAATACCGTGGGCCTCAAGCGCAACAACATCTCGCCTGAAGTGATGGCGGAGCTGAAGGAAGCCCACCGCATCCTGTACCGCGCTAACTTTAATCTCTCAACAGCGCTCGAGCAGTTACGCGGCAAACTGCGCACCGAGGAAGGCCGAGAACTTATCGCCTTCCTCCAAGAAGAGACCGATCGCGGCATTCTCAAGCGTTGAGGTACGAGCCCGCTGATATTTTCTTCATCGCGGGTGAAGCTTCGGGAGATTTGCAAGCCTCGCTGCTGGCCCGCGCCGCGCGCGACATGCGACCCGGCGTGCGCATGGCAGCGGTTGGCGGTGACCGCTTGCGCACCGCGGCTGTGCCCATCGTCTATGATTCGTCGGAACTTGCAAGCATCGGTCCAATCTCAGTTCTCCCACGCATCCCGTTGCTCTACGGCATCTTACGCTGGCTCGACGTCGTTATGCGCCGCCGGCCGTCGCGGCTGCTGGTTCCTGTCGACGCAGGCGCCTTCAACGTGCGACTCATCAAGCGCTTACGCGCCGCTGGTTACCCGGGGCCGATCGTGTACTATTTTCCCCCGGGCGCTTGGCTCGACAATGCGGACCAGGCTCGTGCCGTTGCGAGCGCCGCCACCGCACTGACGCCGTTCGCGCATCAGCGCGATTTTTATCGAAGTCTCGGCCTGCCGATAGAATTTTTCGGCCACCCGCTTGTCTCCGTCATCGCGCGGCGGCCGCCCCAGCCGCTGAGCCCAACACCGCTCATCAGTGTGCTGCCGGGAAGCCGGCGCGAAGAGGTGGCAAGACATCTTGGGGTGCTAGCCAGCGCGGCGCGCGATCTTCGGCTGCATCTAAACGCAAACTTCGTAGCGGTGGCAGCCTCTGACAAGCGGGAAAAGCAAATTCGGGAATCATGGGCGCGGTCTGGCGGTCCTTCCGATATGACCATCAGTCGCGAAGACGCAAGTACTGTCTTAGCTCGTGCTGACCTCGCGTGGGTCGCTTCAGGGACCGCTGTGCTGGAAGCAGCGCTCGTCGGTGTGCCGCAGATTGCGTTCTACGTTGTATCGCCCGCGCAGTACCGGGTCGCGCAGCGCAGGCTTCCCAAAACGCTGCTCTGGGCCATCACCCTTCCCAACTTGGTCTTGCAGCGACGCGTAGTGCCTGAACTGCTCCAGCATGATTTTACGTCCAAGCGACTCGTCGAAGAGACGCTAAAGCTGCTCGACCAGGACGAGCACCGCGATCGAATGCATGCGGATTACGACGAGCTTCGAAGTGCTCTCGGTCCTCCCGATTCGCTGCAGCGCATCGCTGATTTTGTCGTTAACCGGTTGCGGGCGAGCCCAACGTGAACGGCCTCGGGCGGATCGTCATCTATCACACGTCAGATATTCACGCGCGCCTCGGGTTCGGCGATCGTCTTGCATCGCTCGTCGAGCCGGGTGCACTCTTGGTGGATAGCGGCGACGCGCTCGCCGGCTCATCCGTGTTTTACGTCCGAGACGAACGGGTGGCAACCGATCTCGCACGTGCGCGCTACAGCGCCCTGGCGGTCGGCAATCGGGAGTTTCACTATCTGCACCGGCTCTTCTTGGCTCGGGCACGCAAGCTGCCGGCTCCGCTCGTCTGCTCGAACGTCATCGACGTGTGGCGCCGCGAGCCTGTCTTCGCACGCGAGCTCGTGGTTCGCGCCGAAAACACGGATGTGCGGATCGTGGCGCTGCTCGTGCCGCAGTATCGCACTGGCTCCGGGTGGGAGAAAATATTCGGATGGCGATTTCTCGCGCCAGATGTTGCTCTCGCTGAGATGTTTGACGGCGCCCAGCTCATGCCGACGATCGTGTTATCGCATCTGGGACTGGACGCCGACAGAGACGTGGCGCAGCGATGGCCGCAGCTCGCTGCGATTCTTGGCGGCCACACGCACGAGACGCTCCCGCAACCGGAGATGGTCAACAACATTCCGATCGCACACCCCGGCGCATACGCCGCGCACGTGGGACGGCTTGAGCTCATCGTAGAGAACGGCGGCACGCGACTGGCCGCCTACGAACTGATGCCCCTGTTATGAAATCTGCAGACATTTTGCTGGTGAGCAATGGCTTCGGCGAAATGGCGATCGTGACGTACATTGCGCGCGCGCTTCGCGCGCAAACCGATACAGCGCGCATCGAACACCTTCCGCTTGTCGGTCAGGCGCCAAGCGACGCGTGGCCCACAGCCGTGGGTCCGCAAGCAGACATGCCGTCGGGCGGCCTCATCGCTTACTGGAACCTGCGTAATTTGGCGAGTGACATCGGTGCGGGACTCGGCAGCCTGACGCTGCGCCAACTCTGTTTTCTTTCCCATCAACGCCAGCGTGACGTGATCGTGGCGGTTGGTGATATCTACTGCTTGAGCTTGAGCCTGATCGCAGCGCGTCGCCCGACGGTTTTTGTTGCGACCGCGAAGTCTGACTACGTTGCGCCCCACTCGGCCATTGAGCTTGCCATTGCCCGATACGCCACGGCCGCATTCGCTCGCGACGAGGTAACGGCGGCATCGATGCGCGCAGCGGGCGTCGCGGCTTCGTACGCCGGGAACATTATGATGGACGGGGTTGAGCGAGCGGGCAGCGATCTCGGCATCAAGCCGGATGCGCTCGTCATTGCCGTTCTGCCCGGGAGCCGCGCGGACGCCCCCGCGGCAGCGGCCGGACAGGTGGAACGGTTGGCTGCGATAGCACAGCAGATGGCAGGTCGCGGCCGCACTGTACAGGCGCTCGTTTCCATCGCGCCGAGCGTTGAGGCAGCCGCCGTGCGCGACACGATCCGTAGCGTCGGCGTCGATCTAACGGCGCCAGCGCCGGGCGAGGGCGTCATTGCCTCCGGCCGGCGGGATAATTTAGAATTGGCGCTTGTGCGCGGCGCTTTCGGCGACATAATCGCAGCGGCCACGATCGTGCTCGGCCAGGCAGGCACCGCCAACGAACAGGCTGCCGGTTGCGGAAAACCGGTCATCGCAGCTGCGCAACCAGGCGAAGCGCCGGAGAGGATGCAGTGGTATCGCATGCGGCAAAAGCGTCTGCTCGGCGACGCGTTGCTCGTGCTCCAACCGCAGCCGCAAGCGTTCGCAGCGGAGGTTGTGCGCCTCATCGACGACCCGCAGCGTATCGCGCACATGGCCGATATTGGCCGAAAGCGGATGGGCTCTCCCGGGGGAGCGCATATAGTCGCCCAAAAGGCACTCTCGGTTGCCATGGGAAAAGCGTGAACGTGAAAGACGTCGCGTCCGCATCCCGCAGCAACGACACCTTGCTGTACATGGTTGCCGCGGGGTCATTCGGCGGCGCGCTTTTGGGCCCGCTGCTCCCGCTGCTTATCGTGTTCGCAGGCACGCTCCCGCCAAGTTCGCCGCGCGTGGGCGTCGTCTTCGCAGCAACAATCGCCGGGCTCATTGCACTCGCCCTCGGCGTATCGGTGGTTGGCTTGGCCGCGCGCGGAATTCAGCGCTTCCCTCGCGAGCTGTGGTGGCCTATTGGCGCGCTCTTTGGGTCGCAGCTTCTCGCGCTTTGCCTCGCGGTCAATCCACCGGCAGGCATTTTTAGCATTCTATGTACCGCTGGCGGCATTATCATGACGGTGGCATCGGTGGAAGCGCTGGCGCATGCGCCCTTGCGCCGGGCATTTCTCGCATGCTACTTCGTTAGCGCGCTCGTGGCGACGCTCTTCGCGCTCGTTCTGGCGATTATGCGCGTACCGCCCGCAATGTTTGCGTACGAACACGGTCGAGCGTCAGGTACCTTTTTACAGCCCAACGAGTTCGCAGGCTATTTGCTCTTCGTCGTGCCGCTGGGCCTGGCGCAGATAGCCGCGCCACGCTGGCTGCGATTGCTCGGGCTCACGGCAGCCGCAACCGCCGTGGCAGGGTTGCTGTTCTCAGTATCTCGCGCTGCGATCCTGAGCCTCGCTGCCGGACTTACGCTTTTCGTGCGCAGGTTCGGAACGCGCGCCGTTGTTGCGTACGGGCTCGCCGCCATCATCGCGCTTGCGGCGACGGCGACAGTCTTTCGCAATGTCGCTCATGATCCGAGCGAGAACGCATCGCGCATACTCGTCTGGGAAGGCTCGCTTCGACTTGCCCAGCGGTTTGCTCTCACGGGGGTCGGTCCGTTTGGCTTCCATCTCGTGTACCCATCGTTTAAGTTGCCTTCAGCCACGGTCGACGAGCCCCACGCACACAGCCTGCCGCTGCATATTCTCATCGAGGACGGCATCGCAGGCGTCCTCGGATTTGTATGGTTCGTTGTCGCGGCAATTCGCCAGGCCGCTCGCGCAGGTGCTGCGATCCCTCGCAGCGATCGCGAACGCACGTTGCTGTTTGCGGCGCTCGCAGCGGCATTCGCCGCCTCGGCGCTGCAAAATTTGGTAGACGTGGTGACGACATTCTTGCTCATCGTCGCGTGGCCGATGCTCGGGCTCCTGCTCTCACTCGGTGCCCCGGAAGAGGCGCTCCGTTGAGGTTCGCGAGCATGCTCGTCGCCGCGCTGCTACTGGCAAGCAGCTCGTGCGCCCGCTCCAGTCAACCCGTGCAGCCTCCGAGCCCATCAGGCTCAATGCTGGCGCGCGGTCCTATCTATCACATCAGCGCGCACGGCGCGAATGGCCGTCCGGTGACGATCAGCAACATCGTCAATGGAATGCCCGAGTACACGCTCAAGGCGGCGTCCGTCATCTACGCGACCGATCTGCGGAAAGGCAAGTTTCTGGATACGACGCTGTACTTCTATAAAGGAAGAAAACCAAGGCTGACGGTAACGGCCCCAACGGCGGTCGTAGATGAGCAGAGTCACGATGTTACTCTCTCGGGCGGCGTGCACGCCACTACCGCAGCAGCCGTCACGCTCTCGTCGGACGAGATGCTCTACAATGAAAAGACGAGGCTCTTAACCGCAGTCGGCCATGTCGTTGCCGTTGAGCCGGGAGGAAACATGCTGACAGGCGGGCGCGCGATCGCGGACCTCGATCTGCAGCAGATCAATCTCTTTGGCGAAAGTCCAACTGCGTCGCGCGCGGCCTCTCCGGGGGCAAGCGCAACACCGTGATTGAGGCTGCAGCTCAGCACACTATCGACGTCCGGTCATTGTCAAAGACGTATGGGACGCGCAAAGTCGTCGACAACGTGAGCCTCATCGTGCGCGCCGGTGAGGTCGTCGGCTTGCTCGGCCCCAACGGCGCCGGCAAAACGACGACGTTTTACATGGTTGTTGGTCTCGTGCGCCCGAACGGCGGCACCGTTGTGCTGACGACAGAAAATGGCGCGGTCGACATCACACACCAACCGATCCATGTTCGGGCGCGCGAAGGCATTGGTTACCTGGCGCAAGAGACGTCGGTGTTTCGCCGACTGTCGGTGGCCGACAACATCCGGCTCATCTGGGAGCAGCGAGGCGTCGAGCCCGCCGAACAGGAGCGACGCCTGCCGCTGTTGCTTGAAGAATTCGGCCTCAACGCCCTCGCCGCTGCCACGGCGGAAACACTTTCCGGAGGCGAGCGTCGGCGCGTGGAAATTGCTCGTGCGCTCGCAACCGACCCAGCGTTCTTGCTCCTGGATGAACCATTTACCGGCATCGACCCGATTGCGGTCGCAGACATCCAGGAAATCATCCGGCTCTTGCGCGCGAAGGGATTGGGAATTCTCATCACCGACCACGCCGTCCGTGAAACCCTTGCGATCGTCGACCGCGCGTACATTCTCAATCGCGGCCGCATTGAAGTTTCTGGCACTGCATCGGAAGTCGCGGAATCGCCGGTCGCCCGCCAGTTCTATTTAGGTGAAAGCTTTCGATTGTGAAGATTCTCGACCGCTACATGGTGACGGCTCTCGGCGGTCCGTTCCTGTTTGGCCTTGCGTCCTTCACGTTGCTCTTCGTCGCCGGCGAACTCTTGAACATCGCGCGGCTCGTTTCGCAGGAACATGCCAGTCTTATCGCAGCCGCCAAGTATTTTGTTTATACGCTACCCGGTACGCTCGTCTTGACGTTCCCTATGTCGATGCTGCTCGCTGTGCTGCTCGCGATGAGCCGCCTCTCGGGCGATTCCGAGATTACCGCGATGCGCGCGGGCGGCATCAGTCTCTACCGCATCGCCGTGCCGATGATTGCCGTAGGCATGGCCGCCTCGCTCGTGGGTCTGTGGTTTCAGGAGCTGATTGTGCCGACTGCGAGCGTGCGAGCCGAGGACATCTTGCGCCGTGAAATCCAGTCGGGCGGCACGGAGATTCTCTCGAATCAGCTTGTCAATACCGTCTTGCCCAATGGAGATCGGCAGCTGACGTTAGCCCAGGGCTTCGATCCGAAGAAGGACGAATTGGAAAACACCACAATCGAGGTCTTGCGTGGCTCGACGCCGATGTCGCTCCTGTTCGCCCCGCGCGGAGCATACCACGGCAACTCATGGAAGTTCTTCGATGCCACCGAGTACATACTCTCACCGTGCTGCGAGCGGATCGACAACCCCGAGCTTGCGATTGACATTGGCGCCGATCCAAGCCAACTCGTGGAGCAGTATAGACAACCTGAGGACATGAGCAGAGCCGAGATAAGCCGTATTCTAAAAACTGGCGTCAAGGCGACGGACACCTCGCGTTACGCACGTCTGCTTGTCACATATCACAGCAAACTGGCACGGCCGTGGGCCAGCCTCGTGTTCGCGCTGCTCGCGATTCCGCTTGGCATTCGGCCCCAGCGTTCATCGTCGGGCGCTGGCTTCGGCATCAGCATCGCGATCGTGTTCGCTTTTTATGTGGTCACAACGGTCTGTCTCGCCATCGGGCAATCGTATCCAACGACGAGCTTGGCAATGGCATGGCTGCCAAATATCGTGTTTTTGCTGGCGGGCCTTGCATTGCTGCGCCAGGCTGCGAGCGTATAGCGATGATTGCAATAGATCTCCGAGGATTAATCACGATTGCAGGCATGCTGTTGGTAGCGGGCGCGATCGCGTATATCGGCGATCGTGTCGGTCACCTCGTCGGCCGCCGGCGCATGACGCTTTTTGGATTGCGTCCGCGCTACACGAGTACAATCTTCGCGGTGGGTTTCGGAATGCTCATCGCCCTCTTAGTTATTGCGGTCGTAACGCTTGTATCGCAGGAAGCCCGCCAAGCACTGTTCTCCATTAACAAGCTCAACGAGCAGATTAAGACGCTGACTGACGAGCGCGATAACCTTCTACAAGATCCCGTCGTGCTGCGAGCGGGTGAGCCGCTGACGCCCGCGTTCCTCGTGCGATCCACCGACTCGGAGGAGCAGATCGAAAATCGCTTGGCGCTCCTGTTTGAAGGCGTGGCGAACCTCTCGCACAATTATCCGGTTCTGCCATACCGCACGAGCGTGAAAAGCGCAGACGCGCAGGCCAAGATCGAGCAAACGGCGCGATATATCAGGTCGCTTCAGCCGCTGTCAGCTATCGTCGTACCGGTGGCGGGAGAGAACATCTTCCGCGGCGGCCCATGGAAATTTTCCTTGAACGTCTACAAAAACGCGCTCATATATCGCAAGGGCGAAATCATTGCATCAGTGATGGTGCACAATGGCAAAGATATCAGTGCCGACCAAGCCGCCCTCATCAGCCTTATAAACTCGATCAAGCTCAGTGCGATCGACCACGGGATGCCGCCCATGCTCGCGGACAATCCGACCACGCGTCCAGAGGTCTTCAACCGCGCCGTCGAGCGCTTAACGGCGACAAGCGGCCCCGCTATCGTCAAAGCGGTGGCTGCGAGCGACATCTATGCCGAGGGACCGCTGGCCGCGGAGTTGACGGTATCAGCGAGGTAGCGGGCATCGCAAACGACGAGAGCCGGCGCTACGTCGGCATCGATCCCGGTCTCGTGAAATGCGGCTACGCCGTCGTTTCACCGCACGGAGAACGTGTTTCGATCGAGATTGTGCCGGCGGACAAACTTGTTGAGCGGCTCGAAGCGGACGTATCTGCCGGCGTCGCGATGGTATGCGTCGGAGACGCGACTCGATCCAGTACGATCATCGAAATGCTCCGCCGGACCTGGCCAACGCTGCCCATCGCACTCGTGGACGAGCGCAATACGAGCTTGGAAGCTCGGCGCCGCTATTATGAAGATCATCCGCCGCGCGGCTTGGCGCGCCTTATTCCGCGTGGCTTGCTCGTGCCGAAGGAACAACTGGACGGTTATGCAGCCCTGCTGATTATCGAACGGTATTTGTCGAGCCGGACCGGTAAGACCAAAGCCTGACGGGGCCCCGCGTGTGATCCCTGCGCGGCCAAAGGAAAGCGGTCCGTCGGCTGCCGAAAACCAAAGTAGGTGTCCGCATACCGGAACACAGGGCCAAGAATTGGATGCTTGCGCACTGTACGAAACGCCGTATTCGGGTATCATATTACATGGAGGGATTGTTTGTGAGGCGGAGCGTCCAGGTGGTTGCATGCGCCCTGCTCGTTATGGCGTCGCTTTCGCTTGTCTCTCCTGCTTATGCAGCTCGGCCCACCTTCGCGTTTGTTACGCTGAGCTCTTCAGCCCAGCCCGCGCCGATTTCACTTGGCAGCGGTCTCACCATCGGACGGATTTATGACACGTCCGCTCACGGTGACATCATCAGCTTTTCGAGGATGGATTCAACCGGTGGAGACATTTCCGGCATTTCATTCGCTCTGCCGCTGAACGCACAATCGAGCACCCCTGCCGTGAAGATGTTTGCTTTCTCGCAGAGCAACGCAAGCGGAGCCGATGAATCGCATATCTCTGTTCCCGCGAACGCGCAAATTGCCGGGATGCAGTTTGACCTGCTCGGCGGGGTAGAAGCGACTGTCTCGCTGCAAAACAGCGGCGCAACGTTTGGTGCGGGTCCGTTCGCCGCAAATCCAAGTCAAGGGCCGGCCGTTTTCGACTTCTACAATTTCCAGCAGCCAAGCCAGCGAATCGGTCTTGGTGAAGCCTTTGGCCTGAATCCAAACGATGCGGCGCTGGCAGCAAGCCTAAATGCGCTGCCGCAACCCAGCAACGCGATGGCAGGAAATTCGCTTGCGTCGCCCCTGATCAGTTCGTTGTCTGCGCAGGGTCCGTTCTGGTACAGTGCGTATGCTCCGCCGACGCAAGGCTCATCGATGAGTTTGACGATCCCCTTCCAGCTCGCCAAGATCCCAGTGCGCGTGAGCTTGGGCGAGCAGACGGTGTCAACTGTCGATACGAGTTCGCTTGCCACGCAAGTCCTCGGGCCCGCATTTGCAACGTCGGCCGGCGGCAACGACAAGACGTTGACCGGGGGCGTGACAGTTGCGCTGCCGCTTCTCAGCCGGCGCGCGACGGTAAGCCTCGATGGATGGTACGAAACGCTGCAGCACAACGACAAGACGCCGTTCAATCTTGCACCCCACGCGGGACTGTCGAACAGCCTCTTGACGGCGACCGGTCCTGGAGCGGTCGTCTACTCGCCGGCAACCGACGTGCAGCAGTATGTCGGCGCAGCGTCGGTCGCGCTTCCGGTCACGTCGCATCTCACCGTCAATGGCAGTTTTGCCGCGCAAGTTTCCGGCAGCGTCGCTCTCGACACGCTGACGCAGAGCTTGACCCAGCGCAAGACCGCGTTTGGCGGCGGCGTGGGATACAATTTTCCGAAGACGAACTCGTCGATCGACTTGTTCTTCAATAAAAACGTGTACAGCACGGATAACGTCCCAACAACCTTTACTGAAAACCGTCAGAACCTTTACTTCAGCGTCAAGTTCTAACCCTGAGTCTTCGCGCGAGGGTTTCTCACCCGATCGCCGTCGCTCTTGCGGTACTTTTGGTTTTTGCTGCAGCCATCGTGTTGTGGCGACCACTCGCCGCCTGGTGGGGTGACACGAGCGGAAACCACGCCTTGCTTCGTGGTCAGCGCACGCGCGCCCAAGCGTTCTTCGAATGGGCCCTTAAGCTCGAACCCACCTGGGCCTTGCTGCATGAAGACCTCGGCCGAGCGCTGCTACAAACAGATGCGCGAGGAGCGCTGCGCGAGTTTGACCTCGCCGCATGCGGTGCAGCCTGCACTGCAGAAGCGGGTGATGCTCTCGTCCGCATGGGGTGCCTCGACGAAGGGATCGACCGCTACATTACCGCCAAAGCCGTCAGCAGAGTTTCGGATATCGCGTTGTCACTGTCACAGCGAGGGGAATACAATCGTGCAACCGCCCTCGTTGAAGCCTTGATAGCAAAGCTGCGCGATAAGTTTCTCGAGCGGGCAGATCTTGCCAGCGCATACGCGACCCTCGGCAGAATTAAGCTCGACGCCGCAGGAGCGAACCCGGCACAGGCGCGCGAGCTACGCCGTACGGCGATCGCCGCATACGAATCCGCATCTCGCTTAGCCCCCTTCAATGAGGGCTACTTGCTTTCGTACGCCTTCGCACAGATGCAATGGGGTGATGCTGACGCTGCACAACGTGCGTTTGAGCGGGTGCTCGAACTACACCCGCATCAAAGCGATGCGGAGGCGGCTCTTACTCGACTTGCCCGCAACGATGGACTAAAAGCGACGCCCTCTGGATCTCCGTGAAGCGCCTGCGCGTTGCGTTCGAAACGCAGTTTGCGTCGGGAATGCCGACCGGGCTCGGCGTCTATGCTCAAAAACTTGCGCGCGCTCTTGCTGAGCGTTCCGACGTTGATCTCGTCGAATTGCGCGATGCGAACTACGATGTCTGGCGATTCGACAGGCGCGTCTACTGGGATCAAGTACGCGTACCGTTGCTCGCGCGCGCAAGCCGAGCTGACATCGTTCATTTCACAGGTGGCACGCTGCCACTGCGGGCTCCACATCCGTGCGTGCTGACCCTGCACGATCTCGCGTGGCTTCATGGCGCCGTAAACGGCCGCCTGCATTCGCGATTGTATTTCAGTACAATACAAAAGCGCCTGGCGCGACAGGCAGACATGATCGCCACGGACACGGACGTTGCCCGCAGCGACATCATGGAGAATCTGCAACTGCCGCCATCAAGGGTCGCAGTGACCGGCGCTGGAGTCGACGATTCGTGGTTCGAGACGCCACGCGCACCGCAGGATCCCCCGTTGTTGCTGAGCGTCGGTACGGTTGAGGAACGTAAAGACCTAATCACGGCAGTCCGAGCGCTCGCCGCGTTGCCGGCGTTCAGACTCGTGAGTGCGGGACCGCAGACGCCTTACGCGAAGAAAGTTTTGCGTGTCGCGGCGGATCTCGCCTTGGGAGAACGCGTCGAAATATTGGGATTTGTGGACGATGCGACGTTGCGGTCGCTCTACTCGCGCGCCTCCGCACTTCTTTTTCCATCACTGTACGAGGGTTTTGGATTGCCGCCGCTTCAAGCGCTGGCGGCGGGGTTGCCGGTGGTCACATCCGACCTTCCGGTCGTGCGGGAAGTGCTTGGCGACTGCGCATTTTTTGCCAGCCCGGGCGATCCTGCATCGTTCGCCGATGCCGTGCGAACGGCGGCAACGTCCAACGCCGTCGTGCGCGATCTTGTTGAACGCGGGCGGACCCAGGCCCGCAGATTTACCTGGTCACGCGTGGCGGAGCGTACGATGAATCTCTATCGCGAGGTGCTGCGATGAAGCGTCGCCACGCTTCCACGCCTCAAAACGAGCACGCGCGCCTAAAAATGGAGCGGTCGACAAGTATGTCGACCGCTACGTGCTAGATGTGCCGGGGATGCTGGTTCGCTGGCGGATGCTTTGTGTTGCGCTGTGTCTTTGACTTTGTACCTTGCGTGCGGGCCTGCTGCGCATACCGGTTCGCGCCCGGCGCGAATTTCCAATTGTTTGTGGCGGGTGCGTAGGGATGATATTGTGCCTGAACCGTACCGGCTGCATTTGGGCGCGAGCCTGTGCCAGCCGGGTTCGCACGCGGCCCTGTGACGCCGTTAAAGCGGCTCCATGGCGACGAAGGACCTCCGTGAACCGTTGACGCTCCAGGTGCCGTCGTGGTTTCGCGCATTGACGGATACAGATGTTCCGCCGCTGTCTGGACGGCGCTGCGCTGCTGCTCGAACGACGGCTGCTGCTTCACAGGCGTCATCGCATGGAAGCGCGGTGACGTGAGCGGCAGCTCGGCCCGCTCGTTCGCCGGGAGCGTTGCGTAGCCGACGTTTTGTTTGGAAGGGACGATCGGCAGCGCGCTCTTTACGAGGGCGGCGCTGCGCAGATCCTCGTTTCGTACAGGGACGTAGTGGTACGGCGTCGCGCTCGTGAACTTGTTGGCGTTCACCACCGCGATTGCACCGGGAACTCTGGCGTTACGATATACTCTGGTGATGTTCACGTTGGTAATATTCGTGATGTTGTTGTACACGATCGTCCGCCGTTCAAACTCGGGGCCCCACCACGGGTGGTACTCTTCGTATGGCGCGAGCGGCACCCAGCCAACGTTGCCGAATGAAAGATTGAAGTTGAAGCCGCCGCCACCGCCGCCGAATCCGAAAAACGTGACGAGAGCGGGTCGCCACACCGGGCGAACGTAAACGGGACCTGGGTACCACGCCCAGCCATACCGCGGTCCATAGAACCAGCTACCGTAATGATATGGCGCCCAGCCCCATGGTTCGTACGCGACCCATGTCCACCCGTAATACGGCTGCCACACCCAGTGCCCATAGTGATATGGCGCCCAGCCGGCTGGCTGGTTATACGCGACCCATACTTGACCATACTCCGGGTCGTCTACCCAGTGGCCATACTGGTTGAGATCTTCGAGTCCTACGATGCCGGACTCAGTGTAGGGGCCGCTGTCAGCACGCAGCAAAAAAGCATCCCGCTGCGCGTTCCATTGATCGAAGCCGTCGGGCGAGACATAGGAGATAGGTTTGATTGTTGGGCTCGACGATGCACCGGAGACGAGTACCGAGTTTCCCACGGTGATGGTCTGCGTTGCCTGCGGGCTTATGAGATCGGCCCGGCCGGAACGCACGGTCACAACCGTATCGCCGTTGTTCGTCACGCTGATGCGGTAGCGTCCGGCGCGGTCGGCTTGGACGCCGATTGATGGCGTATCGATGCGCGGGCGCAGATCGCCGCTCGCAAGCTCGCTGACTTCAACCGTGCCGGCGGCAAGTTGCAGCGCATTTGCTTGCGGGTCGAGTTGCGTGAAGCGTAGTTGCGTGCCGGGCGCAACCCGCACGAAATTGGAGTTGTCAAGTTGCAGCTCTGCGCGAGCATCCTCTTTCGCCGTGTTGACGTAGTCCCCAACTGCAAGCGGCGCATTGATCGTAGCGGCAAAGGTATCGCTCCCGTCGCCGTGCTGCATGCTCACGGTGCCATTGAGCGAGCTGACGCGGGCAATGCCCGCCCCGGCTTGGTCGTCAGCACGCGCTGCTGTCGTCACGAACAAAAGACACATGATGACGACCGCGGGGAATCCGCTTCGTCGAGAATCTACCTGCAAAGTTCGTAGCATCATACAGCCTCCCAGTCCTGGTTTTCGGTCCGTCTCAGAAAATTGTAAATGTGTTGGCGGCCACGCGGGTGAGCCGCGGGTGAGAAGACCGTGAGAAATATGAGAAATAGAAGAAACGGGCCGCGCCGGAGAACGCTGCCCGTTTTCGTTTTCGCCCGCGGCGTGCGCTGCGTTAGTAACGCAGAACAACGACCCGGTTGGCGATGAAGGTTCCACCTGACCAGTAGCCCGCCACGTGAACGACCATTGTCGGAGTCAGGGTGACGCCGGTTGGTTTGATGATGGTCCCGTCGTGCAGGGTCACTGCATAGATGTCGTCGTGGATGCGCACTCGCATGTGGTAAGGTTCGGAAAACGTTACGACGCCTTGGAGATCGTATGCGCGGCTATAGCGCTCGTCTGGATCGTACGAGACAACTGCCGGCGCTGGTTGATAGATAACGACCGGTGCTGGGTGATAATAACGATAGATGACGATTCGGTCATCGGCGTTCGCGCGCACCGCCAGGCCTAGCAACAGGCCCATGAACGCGATCAGTGTGAAAAGCTTGCGACGCATGTCTAAGGATCCTCCTCGATTGTTCCCCCCACACTTACTATACTCACGCGCGAGCCAGGGCAGATGAAAGCTGTCTTGAAACTGCGTGAAACCTCAATGAGAAACGGGGACGCATAACATGGCTGTGAGAGTATTCGGCATCAATCACATTGCGCTCGAGGTGACGGACGTCAAAAAAGCGGTCGCCTTCTATACCGACGTATTCGATCTCCGAGCGAATGATCAGGGCGAAGGGGACGCATTCTTCCAGATTGGGGAACATCAATTTATGGCGCTGTTCGAAGTCGAGACAATGAAGCCTGATGGCGTGCGACATTTCGGCTTTATCGTCCGCGATGAAAAGCAGATCGCTGAGGTGCGGGAAAAAGTAACGACGAAATATGGACTAAAGCTTATTCCGGGGTTTCGCTGCGACTTTCACGATCCGTTCGGAAACCGCATCCAAGTGGTCGACCTGCACGACGAATCGCTTGTGTGGCTCTTACCATACCGAGAGGTGCAAAAGGCCGGCATCACGTTTTAGTAGAGAGTCGGCGAGAGATTCCAGCCGCCGTTTGGCGGAGGTTGGGATGCAAACGTCACCCGCACCGGATAGGATGATCCGCCTTCAGGCATGGTCACAATGCTCACGCGCCGGTAACCGTTGGCGGGAACGCTAAACGTTCGAACCAGCGCAGGGCGTCCGACATCAACCGGGTGCAGTTCGACGAGCTGACCATCGATGATGAATGTAGCGGTGGCACGACCGCCACGGGCTTCGATCCACATGCCGACACGTGCCTCACTTGAGGTTTGGTTGAGAAGTGTCAGCAAGGCGGATTGCTTGACCCCGTAATCGCCGCCCAAGACTTCGCCTTGCACGAGGTTTGGAAGCGGCAGCTTGCCGATGAGAAGCTGTGCCGGGTCATCGCCAATCGAGTACGAGATGTCATAGTTGAAGTCGGGCACGGAATACACCCCACGCGCGTGCCGTACGGCGCTCGAAAGCAATGTTTCGGAGATGGGCCCTACCGGAATTTCCGATGCGTCTTGCACGACGACTGCCACCCGAACGTTACTGCCCGACACGACACGCAGCTGCATGAGACCGCTCACGAGCGAGCCGGGCGGCAACAATTGATCTGAAATATTGACGGTTGCATGGGGCGGAACTTCGAACACTCGACCTTCGCTGTGCGCCTCGCGTATGAGGAAACGCTTCGTTGATTCGTGGCCCACGGCGAGCACGTTGGGGCTGGGTCCCGCGATGCCCGCGATCAGTTCAAGAAAACTCGACTCGACGTCATTGTTTTGCGCCTTCACAACGATCCTGCGCGGCGCAGACGACGTGCCGTTGTAGTGATAATACAGCAACCGCGCCGGGTCCGCGAAGGTCACGTCGGAGTAAAAGAGCGTGCCGTTTTCTATGATCGTCTCCGGGAAATCTGAGACGAGCAGGTTCTTGGGCGGAATCGCCGGCTCCGCGAGATTCGTCACGGCGACCGAGACATCTTGATGATAGGGCGCATAACCTGGCCCCGTAATATTAAGCGGCACGATGACGGTCACCGAATCGTCAGGTGCGAGTTGCCGGTTGTAGCGCACAGTTTCTGGCGGCGCTTTGACCTGCGCCCCGGGTTCCGGGTATGCGACGAGCATGGCAGCGCTAGCGGCAGCCTCGGCAACGTACGCCGAGGATGCCGGATCGCCCGTTATCGTGACTGCAGTCGGGCTGTACGCCTTGCCGGCGTAAGCCTGGACAGTTACGGGCAGCGTTGCCGTGAGTCCATACAGATCGGTTGCCGTGATGGTTGTTGTGCCACTTCGCAACCCCGTCAAATCAATCGTGTGATCGATGGGGTTGAAGATCGCGCGCACGATGGCGGGGTCGAACCCGGAGAGCATGACGATACCGCTCGGCGGCGATTGCACGTTAATAGACAGACTGCGTCCGAGGATCAGGTAGGCGGACTGTTGCTGGAGCACAACCGGCACAGGCGACGGCGGAACAACAATAGGCGCAAGTGTCGGCGACTGCTGCGCCTGAGGTGATTGATCGGGTTGGGTCGGCTGTCCCGGCTGGGTGGGCGTAAACGAGGGCTCGGGGGAAATAGAGGCCGCAGGCGATGGGGTCGCTGACGGCTGCGCGTGCGAAACGGAGCCGGAAATTCCGTTAGCGAGCGTGATCGCACAAACAAAGAAGAAGGTGCCGAGCGCAGTCTGCGCTCGCGTCATGTGCGACGTTCTCCCCGACATTAGGCGATTTGCTGCTCTTGCCGGTTGACCGCGGTAGCCAACAGCGTCTTATAACCGTGGCTCGGGAAAAGTACGGTCACCAGATCGCGCTCTGACCGCTCGACGGTGCCTTGACCGAACTTGGGGTGATTGACGATGTCGCCGATGCGGAAATCTGCGCCTTCGTCAGCCGAAGGCTGGGCTTCGCCCTTGGCAAGTGCGGCCAGACAGTTATCGCACGCGCCGCAGTTTATTTTGTCGTATTCCTCACCGAAATAGTTGAGGATAAATTTGCGCCGGCAGCTACGCGTTTCGCAGTATTGCAGCATCATTGCAAGCTTGCTCTGGTCGTAGGATTTCTTGGTTTCGTAGCTCGCGAGGTTGAGCGACCGCTCGGCGTGCTTTTTGATCGCCGGGGGAATGCCGTACGTGCCCTTCGAGACATTGTGGATGAAGCCGCCCTTCTTGAGCAGCGCGAGAATAACTTTGAGTTTTGTCAGCGGCAGCTGCGAAATTTTGCGCAGATCGGTCAGCGAGACGCCGTTGTCTTGTTGCTCGAAGTATTGCAGCGTGCCGAATACTTTCTGCACCTCTTCGACGTCAGGGTACTTCCCCGTCAGGAAGTAATTCTGCACTCGCGTATCGCTCTGGCGGTACAGCAGCAAGCACAACGACTCAAGGCCGTCGCGTCCTGCGCGACCCGCTTCTTGTGTGTATGCCTCGACGCTGCCTGGCAGATCGTAGTGGATGACAAAGCGGATATTGGCCTTGTCGATACCTAACCCGAATGCATTCGTCGCAACAACCACCTTGACGTTTTCGTTCATAAAATGGTTGTGGACGCGATCGCGTTCGGCCTTCTGCAGCTTACTGTGGTAGACATCGGCTTCGATGCCCAGCTCTTCACGCAAATATTCTGACACCGCGTACGTATTTTTGATCGTCGCAGTGTAAATAATGCCGAGACCGTCGCGCAGCGGGCCGATCAGCTTATTGCGCAACACGCGGAGTTTGTCTTCATCACTCGCAGCTCGCGCCACTTCGTACACGAGGTTGGGGCGGTCGAACCCCCGCACGATCGGCTTGGCGTGGGGGATGCCCAGCTGGGTGACAATATCCTCGCGCACGGCGGGAGTGGCCGTCGCAGTGAGAGCGAGCACGGTCGGATGGCCAAGCGCCGAAATAACACGGCCCAAATTGAGGTACGCTGGGCGGAAATCATGCCCCCACTGCGAGATGCAGTGCGCTTCGTCGACCACAAAGAGCGGTATATGCAGTCGCTTGAGGACGTCGACGAAGCTTTCGTCCTCAAGGCGCTCGGGCGTGACATAGATGAGCTTGAGATTGCCGCGCGAGATGCGCTCGAGGTGGGAGACTTCTTCTTCGTCCGTGAGCGTGCTGTTGAGCGCGATGCTGCCACTGATGCCGGCATCGGCAAGCATGTCGAGCTGGTCCTTCATGAGCGCGATGAGCGGCGAAACGACGACCGTGGTTCCGGGCAACAGCAGAGCAGGCAACTGGTAGCACATGGACTTGCCTGCGCCGGTTGCCAAAATTGCGAGTGTGTCTTTGCCTTCTAAGACGCGCCGAATGACGTCTTCTTGCCCCGGATAAAAATGCTTGTATCCGAAGTGTCGTCGCAGCGCCTCGTCAAGGTCGATGTCAACAGACATGACTTTTTGTGGTGGACCTTCCTACGGGTTGTGAGCCCGCGCCCGCAGTTCCTTAACGCCGTAATTCCGGCCGTATATACGTACCGCGAGCCGCGAGAGAATCAGACTTCTATGTTCGTGGTACCCGGTTTGTTTCGCTTTAAACCTACGGTTTCGCGCCTAAAGGTCCTGCCGTCTAGGAAAGCTTTCTAGTGCGACAGAACCACGCAGTTTGTGGCTTCCAAAGACTCTTCGTCAGCTCTGACGCTCTACCGCAAGCACCGGCCCATGGCATTCGACGAACTAGTCGGCCAAGCGGCCGTCGTCACAGGTTTGCAGGCAGCGGTCAAAACGTCTAGAGTAGCCCATGCTTACTTGTTTGCGGGCCCTCGCGGCACGGGCAAGACATCGGCAGCGCGGATCTTGGCGAAGTGCCTGAATTGTCTGCGCAACGGTCCACGCCCCGATCCGTGCGGCGTGTGCGACGCATGCCTGTCGATTGCCGCTGGAACAGCCTTTGACGTCGTCGAGATTGATGCTGCGAGCAATCGCGGCATCAACGAAATTCGTGAGCTCCGCGAACGCGTCAAATTTGCCCCTGCGCAATTCCGCACGAAGGTCTATATCGTGGACGAAGTCCACATGCTCACGCCTGAGGCCTTCAACGCCCTGCTCAAGACGCTCGAAGAGCCTCCGGATAACGTCGTTTTTGTGCTCGCCACGACCGAGGCGCACAAGGTTCCGCCGACGATCTTGTCACGCGTTCAGCGCTACGAGTTCAGGCGCATGCAGCCCGCTGATATCTTGGGACGGCTCAACGTCGTTGCCAAAGAGGAGAAGATTGCTGCCGACCCGTCGGCATTGCGGCGCCTGGCATTCCTTGCCGACGGCGCGATGCGCGACGCGCTCGTGCTGCTCGAGCAAGCACGCGGATTCGCCGGTAGCGGCAAGATCGATGACGCAGTGCTCGACGCGGCGTTCGGTGCGCCCGTGTACGATCTCGTCGAACGGACGGCGGATGCGATCGCCGCGTCTGACCCTCGCGCTGTCCTGGCAAGCGTCGCCGAAGCCGTCGATCGCGGCACGGATCCCGCATGGTTAGCCAAAGAGCTGCTGCGCTGGTTTCGCCTCGCGTTGCTTGCGCAAGTCAGTCCGGACGTCATGGCGGCTGAGGTCCCGCCGGAGACGGCAAGCCGCGTTGCCGCAAAAGCATCGGAGCTACCTCGCACGCGCATTCTTGCCACGCTGCGCAATCTTTCGGATGTGATCTCGCAGCGCTACTCGGCGCAACCGCGCATCGACCTTGAGCTTGCACTTATTCGCGTTGTGCTGCCAAGTGACGAGCTCTCGCTACAAACGATTTCCGACCGGCTTCGCACGCTCGAGGAGCGTGCGGAAAAGTCCTCGGGTGGGGCAGCAAATGGTGGTGCCGCACCTATGGTTCACGGACCCGCGACCAAACGATCAGCGCCGGCTGGGTCAACCAGCAAAACCGAGCGCACGCCCAGCAGAGCCGCGGCTGATTCTCCCGATCCAATCGCGGAGATGCCGACCACGGATATTGCCGAGCTGGATGTAACACTGGCCTGCGGTGACATCAACCCATCGAAGTTTCGCGCTCTGTGGCCGCTCATCGTCAGCGCCGTCAAAGATCGTTCGAAAATGTGTTTCGGGCACCTCGAGCACGCGGCGATCGTCGATGCGACCGCGCAGAAAATTACGCTTGGCGTGCCCTCGAAGTTCAATCGCGACTTGCTTGCTGAGAAAGCCATGGTGAGCATCATTGCGGACGCGACCCAGGAAGTGGCGGGGATCAAACCTGCGATCGAATGCGTCGTTGCGCCTGAGCTCGCCGCGGCGCGCTCGAAGGCGGGTCCAGACGTCGGAGCGTTCTCCCTCGCAGAGTCTGTCCTTGGTGCTGAACTGCTATGAATCAACAACAATTGATGCAACAAGCGCGCAAACTTCAGGCGCAGCTCGCAAAAATCCAAGAAGACCTTGGCCACGAAACAGTTGTGGGAAGCGCAGGCTCTGGCGCGGTGGAGATCACGTTAAACGGGCATGGCAACGTCGAGCGGATCAAGATAGCCCCTGCTGCGGTCGACCCGAACGATGTCGAAACCCTTGAAGACTTACTCTTGATTGCGTTTAAAGACGCGCAAGCAAAGGTCACCGACCTTTCACAAAAACGCATGGGCCCGCTCGCCGGTGGCCTGAGCATCCCCGGATTGTAATACAGCTTGGACTACCTCGCAGCCCCGCTCTCGGCGCTCATCGGCGAACTCGAGAAACTCCCTACCGTCGGGCCGAAGACCGCTGCGAGACTTGCCTTCTATCTGTTGTCAGCCAGCAAGGAAGACGCGCAAGCCCTTGCGCGCGCTATCGTCGAGGTTAAGGAGAAGGTCCGCTTTTGCAGCCGCTGTTTTTCGTTAACCGAAGCTGACCCGTGCTCGATCTGCAGCGACTCACGCCGGGATGCATCCCTCATTTGCGTGGTGGGCGAAGCCAAAGACGTGTACGCAGTTGAACGTACGATGAGCTACCGAGGACGCTACCACGTGTTGGGCGGCCTCATTTCTCCGATCGAAGGCATCGGCGTAGGCCAGCTGAAGATCCAAGAACTCATCGATCGCGTTGGGCGCGAGGGAGTGAAGGAAGTCATCATCGCCACCAATCCCAACGCTGAAGGTGAATCGACGGCGCTCTACTTAGCCCGACTGCTGACGCCGCTTGGCGTCCAAGTTACGCGGCTCGCGTATGGCTTGCCCATCGGCGGCGATCTCGACTATGCAGACGAGATCACGCTCACGCGTGCGCTCGAGGGCCGTCGGGCGCTTTAGATTTAACGGATCGAAAAAGATCCGTTGCGAGAAAACCGATTGTTGCAACAGACAGGAGACTAATAATGGCGACACCAGTAGAAGAACGATCGATACGATGGGTGACATCGGTGGATGACGCGATCGCCCAAGCCAAGACCACAGGTAAACTTGTACTACTGGACTTTTTCAGCCCAACCTGAGGAGGTTGCAAAGCGCTGGATACCGTGACGTATCCTCAAACCTTCGTTCAAGACATCATCGAGTCGCATTGCATCCCAGCACAAGTCAACAACTCGCTCGACGCCAACAAAACGACCGTCGAACGCTTCCGCCACATCTGGACACCGGACGTACGTATTCTCGACGGAAGCGGTTTAGAGTTATATCACTGGAACGGTTATCTGCCTCCAGCAGAATTTGCGGCCAGATTGCTCGCGGGACTTGGCTACGCGCGGCTTCGTTTGCGACAATTCGAGGAGGCCGCAAACCATTACGCCGACGTCATGCGACGCTTCCCCACGGCTTTTGCCGCACCAGAAGCGCAGTATTTCACTGGCGTGGCGGCTTATCGAAAGACTGGCGAAGCGAACGCCCTGCTCCATGGCTGGCACGAACTTGAGAAGGTCTATCCGCAGTCGGAATGGGCCGTCAAGCAGAACTTTGACTAGCTAGCGCGTGCGCGCTTTTCGTCCCACGAAATGACGAAAGAAGTCTTTCGCGCGCTCGGACGCCTCGCGATAAAGAGCACCAATCGCGTTCGGTGACATCTTCAGGCCGGTTTCGTAGTAGTACGACGCCGCTTGACCAACGACGAGCGTGCCGGCATACGCAATGGCGGCCTTGATGGGGATGCCCGCAACCGGAATGAAGCCTGACGCTTCTCGCGCTAAGGCTCGCCACCCGTAACCGCCGCCTACCACAGGCAGAAGTTCGAGAATGCGCGCGAATTCCGGCTTCTTACCGTACGCCGAGGCGATGCGCAGCAGCATGCGCATCTGCAGAGCCGTGATCGCGATCGTGTCTCCAGCAGAAGCAATTGATCCCGTAATAAGGCCGAGCACGGGTATGTGATCTGCAATCGCGGAGGCTGCAGCAATCTTGAGACTGTTCATCGCACAGTCCAGCGTAAGTTTTGCGGCGACGATTGGACGGAAGGCTGGAACGGCTGCGGCAAGTGCGATTTCATAACCGTGATATGCGCGTACAATGTCCGGCAACAGATACTTGCGCAGTTCGGGAAGCGATATCGAGCTGACATAGTAAATGGAAGCAGCGCCGGGCGTGGGCTTGGAGGACGCAGGTGACGTCGAAAGTCGGGCCTCGTCGAGGGCCGACGCTTCGCCCGTTCGTACGACGAAGACCGGAAACGGAAAGATTGCGCTACGCGACGTGAAGCGATCCAGCGTGTCTGGGCCATCACCGTTTGCAAACTCTATGTCGGGGCAGTAGACTGCGGCTCTGGCTCCTTGGGCGTCAATCTGCGAAAGATCAAGCGTTTCGCCGTCACGGATTGCCGCCGGCTCGAACTGGCCGACGGCCGCGAGCGCATCAAGAAATTCGAAGCGACGCGGCCCTGCGACGATCAGTTGGACGCGTTTACGTGCTTCGGCGTCAACCGCCTTGAGATTGACGCGGCTACGCACATGTCCAAGCCATGCCGCCGCGCCTGCTGCGCCTTGACTCTCTGGCGCCTTCACCCGGGTTGGACTTTAGTCAAGCGGTTTCTCAGCGTAACCCTCGTAGATGAGGCCCATGATGACCTCAAGCGATTCCTGCGACAGGTGTTTTTCGACCGCGATGTCGATGATGCTCTTGCCCGTCGCGCGCTGCTCGTTGATGACGGTGCTCACCGGAACTTTCTCTTCCGCCGCAAGCCAGGTCGCAGCGGTGATGTCGCCCGCCGACAGACCGAGCCGGATCGACTCGTCGTACGTGGGTGGTGTCGTGGCGAGACGAAGCGCAATAACGCGCGTCAAGCTATCGTAGCGTCCCTCCGAGACGCCGACGCCGAGCATGGTGATGCTGCTGATGAGTTGCCGGGCTTGGGCGTTGAAATAAAACGTCTGCGCTGTATCGGCGGCTGTCGCAGCGGCGTCCAGTGCCGTAATCGCCGTCTGAGCTAGCGGCTTGAGGTCCTGCGCCGTGCGTGGCGAGAGATCGCCTCCAAAATCGAGCTGCGCCCGGTCGAGCTGACGAAAATAGCTGTCAAGGGGCGCGAGTGACTGCCAACCCAGCGCGATAGCGCCTCGTGACGCTGTAATGCCGGAAACGAGTTCGCCTTGTGAGGTTGTTAACTGCGTCAGAAGGTTAGGATAAAATGGCAGCAGTTCGAGATCGGTAGCAGTCATCGTCTTGCGATGGAGCGGTGCCTGCATTTCATTGAGCACGCTGATATCGTCTTTGAGCATCCCCGGAGAATTGGACATGATCGCTACGCTCTTGTCGAAGACGATATTGATGTCTTTGGCCATGTGCGAAAGATCGTTGATAACCCCTTCGATGCGGCTGCCTGGGCGCACGTTGACGTTGCTGAAGTCAGGAACCTCATACGATAGGCTGTCCAGCCGGTAATTGAACCGCGACAGGTCATCTCTGAGCAGCTTAATGCGGTCATCCATCGCGCTCTGCGTCGTTCGCGTGGTAGTGAGCGCACCGGCGATTTGTTCGTTGAGCGGCGCGATGTTGGGGTGCAGGAATCTGCTGCCCGGCGTCTGTGCCTTGGGCAAGAGCGCCAATTCATGCTCGGCTGCGCTTTCCGCCGCCGGAGTGAGGTTCGTGTGCGCGACTCGTGCGAGTGCCTGCTGGCTCTCAGCGAAATCGCCCAAAGCTAAATCGACTTCGCCCTCGTGCAGTAAGGCGAGCTGGTTGCTTGGATCTTTGGCAAGCACTTTACCGATTTTGTAGCGAGCGTATGCGTAGCGGCCTTCGCTCTCATCGTGAATGGCCTGCGCGAGCAACGTTTCAGGTGTTACTTGAACGAACTGCGGGTAGCCGCGCAAGTGGGCGACGCGCGCCGCAGGCTCGGGGTGCGTCTCAAAGTATTTGTTCAGCAGATCGCTGCTGTCGCTCGACTTTGATCCCAGACGCTGCATGAACGAGATCATGCCATCCGGGTCGTAGCCGGCGCGCGTCATGAGCAAAAGGCCGTATTGGTCGGCTTGCAGCTCGTCGACACGCGACAACTTGTACACCGACAGGCTGTCAATGAGGTTGCCGAAGCGCCAGACAAATGGTGAGGCCATCGCGAGGATGCCAAGGATCACGTTGATTATTTGCGCCTTTGCATTGAGCGTGATCTGATGACGGCGCTCGACGTGACCCATTTCGTGGCCCATGACGCCTGCCAGCTCGTCGTCCGAGTTCACGAAATTAAGCAGCCCGTAGTTGAGATAAACAAAGCCGCCGGGCAGCGAGAAGGCATTGATGTCATTCGTATCGAGGATCTTGAACGTGTACGTGATGTCAGGCCGCGCACGATATTGCGCGAGATTAGCGCCGATGGAGTTGACCCAGTTATTCAAAATGGGATCCGAGATGATTTGGTTCTCACGATCCACTTGTGCGGAGGCTTGGCGGCCGATCTGGATCTCCGTGGCGGTCGACACGGCTCTCGCCGGCAACGGCAAGCTCGTCACGACGAGGCTGGCCAGCAGCGCAAACGCGATGCTGTTCCTGTGCAATTTCTTCATGGTGAGCGCTCCCCGGGTCCCTGATGCTCCGGCACCGGCGGAAAGGGACGGTACAAAGAACTTTGCGACGGAACGTGTGCGGCTCCCTGCGCAGAATGCTCACATGTTATTCAGCAAATGCACAGGTCTGTCCACAGCGTATTCGCTAGTGCGTCCACAAGGGAAAACTCAAGCTCCCGCAAAGGCGCACGGTGAGGCACACGTGCAGATAAAAGGTACCAAATCAGGCCTCTTGCTCCACATGCATGAGCGGCCGCTGGCTCCGATTGTAAGCAAGCTGCGTGAGCGGCTGTCCGCTTTACCGAACTTCTATCGCGGCGGGCGGGCGGTGTTGATGCTTGGTAGCCTGTCGCTCGAAGCCGCCGATCTGTCAGGCATCACCGCAATATTGGAAGAGTTTGGGATCATCGCCGATGGCGCAGTCTGCGATTCTGACGCGGTGGCCAGTGCCGCGCGTACGGCGGGCTTGCGCATCGTGGCGGCAAGTGTCGCAGCTGCGCCACGTGTACGCGACGATCGGACCGATCCCGCAGACGTGCGCAAGGCTTGGCATGAAGGCGGCGATGATGCGGCTCGCGCGGCGGCGCGGCGCGGTAACGGCGCCGCGAAGGCGCCGTCCGGCGGCACGAGCTCGGGAGTCGAAAATTGCTTCTATAAAGGAAACTTGCGCTCGGGGCAAAGCCTCAGCGCGTTCGGTAGTATCGTTATTGTGGGCGACGTCAACGCGGGAGCGGAGCTGATCGCAACTGGAGATATCATCGTGTGGGGAACCTTGCGCGGCGTAGCCCATGCCGGCGCAGAGGGCGATAACCACGCGGCTGTATATGCGCTGCGTTTAGAGCCCACGCAGCTGCGTATCTCGCGAACGATCGCCTCATCTCCAGCCGAAGGCGGCAGTGGACACGGTAGCGGCATGCCCGAGGTTGCTCGAATCATTGATGGCAAGATCACAATAGCCGCAGCCTCTGCCGCGCGTGATAAGGCAAGATCGAGATGAAGGGCAACGTTTACGTCGTGACGTCAGGCAAAGGCGGTGTCGGAAAAACCACGACAACCGCCAATCTTGGCGTGGCGCTTGCCCGCTTGGGCAAACAGGTGGCCTTGGTTGACGCGGACATCGGGCTGCGCAACCTCGATCTCGTGCTGGGTCTTGAAAAGCGGATTGTGTACGACGTGGTCGATCTGGCTGAGGGCCGCTGCCAGCCGCGCCAGGCGCTGATCAAAGACAAGCGGCTGCCTGGCCTCTTTCTCATGCCGGCAGCGCAAACCAAGGACAAAGAATCGGTCACTGAGGCGCAGATGGCACACGTGGTGCACACGCTTGGCGCAGATTTCGACGCCGTTCTCATCGATTGTCCGGCCGGCATCGAGCACGGTTTCCGCAACGCAGTTGCCGGAGCCGACGAAGCAATCGTGGTGACGATGCCGGAAGTCTCCGCCATCCGCGACGCCGACCGTATCATCGGCATGCTCGGCACGCGCCGCGTTCGCATCGTGGTCAATCGCGTTCGCCCCGAGATGGTGAAATCAGGTGACATGCTCAGTATCGACGACGTCGCGGAGATACTCGGCCGCGAAATCCTCGGCGTCGTGCCCGATGACGAGGAAGTTATCGATACCACGAATCGTGGTCAGCCGGTTGCTCTTGACGGCACGCGCCGTTTGGCTACTATATATACGACTATGGCTCGCAGGTTATTGGGTGAGGACATTCCGGCTCTCGAGCTGCAAGAAGATGGCTTGTGGAACCGCATTCGCCGCATTATGGTAGGTCAACGATGAGCAATGACGTGCGCGAGCAATCCGTAGAGCAGCTCGCGCTTCAGGCACCCCCGCAAGACGCGCCGGTACACGAGGCCGATGTGGCGGCCGCGAAAACGGTCCCTGAAGTCAAGCCGAAACAGCGACCTCATGCGCGCGAGCGCAGGGCCGTCGCCGGACGAGCGATCGTTGTGACGTCTGGCAAGGGCGGCGTGGGCAAAACCACCGTGACCGCTAATCTGGGCGCCGCGCTCGCTGACGCCGGCAAGCGAGTCGTGGTCGTCGATGCTGATGTCGGCTTGCGCAACCTTGACGTTGTCATGGGTTTAGAGAATCGCGTTCGCATGCACTCACTCGACGTGATCGAGGAGAACTGCACCCTCGACGAAGCGCTCGTGCGCGATCGCGTGCGTAAATCATTGATGCTTTTACCTGCCGCCCAAAATCGAGACAAGGATGAGATCGAACCGGAGGACATGCAAGATCTCATCGATGAGCTGCAAGAAAAGTTCGACATCGTCCTCATCGACTGCCCAGCCGGTATCGAACAAGGCTTTCGCAACGCAGTCGTCGGCGCACAAGAAGCCATCATTGTGACCACGCCAGAGGTGTCGGCGGTGCGCGACGCCGACCGGGTGGCAGGCCTGCTGCCCAACGACATGCCGGCTCGCCTCATCATCAACCGCCTCCGACCAAACCTCGTGCGCAAAGGGACGATGATGAGTGTCGACGATGTGCTCGAAATTTTGCGCCTCGATCTCCTCGGCGTCATCCCGGATGACAAGGAGGTCATTGTCGCGACCAACCGTGGCAACACCGTGGTCGACATTTCGGGGTCACCCACCGGCGCTGCGCTCCGGCGCATCGCCTCTCGTCTGCTCGGCGAAGCGGTGCCAATTCCCGACATGACCGAGCAACAGGCGTGGTTCTCGCGCGTGCTGTCGGGCTTGCGCTTTACACGCTCGTCAGCGGCGAAAGGATAAAGAAGATGCTGGATTTCCTCACCAAGATTTTCCGCCGCGAAGAGTCGAGCAAGAGCCTTGCCAAAGAACGCTTGCGTCTCGTGCTCATGTCCGATCGCGTGGCGCTGGCGCCTGACACCTTCAATTTGATGAAGGGCGAGATGCTGTCGGTGTTGCAGCGCTATCTCGACATTGATGAACACGGCATGGACGTGCATTTTGAGAATGCGGAACGGCGCTTTACCCTGTATGCAAACATACCCATCACGAACATCAAGTCGAGTGAGGAAATTCAAACTGAGCGTCAGCGTGTCGCTGTCGGCGGCAACGGCGTTCACACAGGTCACGGTCCAACACGGCGTCGCAGGCGCCGCCGGCGCCGCAGCGGACCGGAGACAAATGGCGGAACAGCTACGCCGCAGTCGTCCGAACCATACGCGCAAGCGAGCAACGGCGCGGCGCCGGAAACGGCCGATCCAGACGAACCAACCACGTCCTCGTAATGCCGTGGCGCCGTAGCGCATGCTCGAGCGGCCATGGTATCTATCATTTAACTACCCGCTGGCGATAACGGCGGTTGCGCTCGCAATTTTCGGCCTCATCGTTATCAAGAGCGCGACGTTGCACTCACCGGATGGGACTGGCGACTTTGTTCGCCAGGCCGTCTACCTCGCCATCGGGTTTTGCACGATGATGATCTTTTCGTTCATTGACTATCACGTGTGGCAGCGTTGGGCATGGCCGCTCTATATCGTTAACATCGTCATGCTCGGGGCGGTGGCTGTCGCGGGCCACTCCGCACTCGGTGCGCAACGCTGGATCGGCGTCGGGCCCATTGTCTTCCAGCCGTCCGAACCGGCAAAACTCTTGACGACGCTCTCAGTCGCTGCAATCCTTGCGGATCCGAAACGGAGTTTTACGCGCCTGAGCGACCTCTGGGTGCCACTTGTCGCCATCGCACCCCCGACCTTGCTCGTTCTCAAACAACCGGATTTAGGTACGGCCCTTATCTTTGTCGTTATTCTCACGGCGATGCTGTTTTTTGCCTTGCCGAATCTCTTCCACTTTGCCGCATACGCAGCGGGCCTCGCGCTCGCTGGCGCGTTTACGGTGCTGTCGCCATTTGTGCTGCGCAGTTACCAGCGCCAACGATTGCTTGCGTTTCTCCATCCGCAAAATGATCCGCAAGGCTCTGGGTGGAGCCTCATGCAGTCAAAGATTGCCATCGGCTCGGGGAAATTGTCAGGCAAAGGCCTGTATCACGGCACACAAACCCAGCTTGGCTTTGTGCCAGAACATCAGACTGACTTCATTTTTACCGTGATCGGGGAAGAGCTTGGCTTTCTCGGCGCAACGCTGCTGCTCGTGCTGTACGGACTGCTGCTCGGGCTGTCAATGCTCGCCGTAGCAGCGGCACGCGACCGCTACGGTCTGCTGATCGCTGCGGGCATCGTCGCGATGTTCTTGTTCCAGGTGCTGATCAACGTCGGTATGACGGTGGGAATCATGCCGATCACCGGCATTCCGTTGCCCTTCATTTCGTACGGTGGCTCGAGTCTTGTGACGTGCTTCATGGCTGTCGGGGTCCTGCTGAACATCCACCTGCAGCGCTATAAAATGACGTTTGGCGACGCTTAAAGGCCGTTGTCTCGCAGCGTTTATTTTTCGGACGTTAGGGAACATTTTGTGCGCCTCAGCGCCTCTCTGGTAGTAGGTGATCCGATAAGAGGAGGCTCATGGCACGCTGGGCAGCGCCCGAACTCATTTCTGCCGCGCTGACCGGTGACGAAGCCGCCGCCGAGCGCGTCATCGCCGCTGTGTGGCCGGGCTGTTTTCGTCTGGCCGCGACCATAATTGGCGATTTGAATCTGGCGCAGGATGCGGCTCAAGAAGCCTGTGTCATCGTTCATCGAAAAATGCGAAGCCTACGCAATGTCGACGCTTTTGATGCTTGGCTCTTCCGTATAGTTATGCGCGAGTCAAACCGGGTTCGACGCCGGCACGAAATGGCCGGGAGACCAACATATGAGGATCGTTTCGGAAGGGATGACACGACAACCCTGGATGTATGGCGAGCGTTAGCCGAACTATCACCCGAGCTGCGCGACGTGACGGTGTTATTTTATTTCGACGATCTCAAGACCGCCGGCATTGCTGCAACCCTGGGTATCCCCCATCCAACTGTTCGGACGCGCCTCGCACGCGCGAGAGAACGCCTACGCGCCATCCTTACCAATTACAGCGTCAAATTTCTGCCAGAGCGTACGGAGTCGAAGCAACGTGGATTCTAATTTTTCCGCAATGGGAAAGGCTGCGAGAGAGCTTATCCCCGTTCCTGAAGTGCCGATGGACTTGATTCGCGTACGCTCCCGTAGGGCCACGACACGAAATCGAGTTCGAGCACTGATTGTGTACTGTGCGATAACCATAGCCGTATTGGGTGCCGGCGCGGCTGTTGGTCAGAAGGTCTACGACGGCGTGCGTGTATGGCTGTTTGGCGGTAAGGTCGCGCTGAGCATTGCTTCGTTCGTAATGGTGCGTGAACCAACAGCACAGGATTTGCGTCACGTCATTGAACGCGCAAGCTTCCCGATAGTTTTTCCCGTCCGTGTCCCAACAGGCACCCGGATGACTATGCTCATCTTTGCTCCTTCTGACCGACCAAACTTCGTCGAGGTTGATTACCATAACGAACGAACCAGCTTCAATATAGGCTTCTCTTTGATCGATTCGGCCACGATCAACACGAACGAAGCGACGTTGCCGACCGGTATGTGGCAGACACGATCTTATCAGTGGCAGGTCGGTCGAGAAGCTGTGCTCGTTCCGAAATTCGGGCACGCGTCTTTGAATGACGTGAACAGAATCAAGCTAGCCATGATGCAGACGTCCCCGGCTAGCAGTCTTGCCTTTACGGACACAACGCTACGGAAGGTTGTAGTGCTTGGTGTCAAGCCGGAGCTTGCCGATGTCGCAGAGCATTTTGCGCCACTAACGGGCCGCAGCGTTCTCCTCGATCCTGAGCTCACTGGGAGGATCCCGAACCTGGTGAGGCATCACAAACCGGTGATTGATGACCGGATCATCTATCTTACCAACGTTCCCACGGTGCACGGAGAGCCCGATTACTCAAAAGCGACACTCCGCTGGCCGAGGGTCATTCTGATTTCCTTAGCTGGTGTCCGAGCTATCAACGCGGTCTTGCGGTTCAAAAGCACGCAGAGAGATTGTCACTGCGTGATACTCTTCAACCAGCCAGACCCAGCGACGTATTGGGTGTGGAAGCTTCCGCTGTCAGCAGCAGTAAGCGTGAGAAAATACGCTGTTGACGCGAAGACGTTATCGGTGACGGCAGCGCAACTTTAGTCCGATACGGAAGCCGTGAAACCTCGGTGTTCGCCCGCGAGCTGATCATTTCTAAGCTTCATTTGAAGTTCATGCAGTCGGTCGTTGACGTACTTCCGCACTTGCATCAGGCCCCCGTTGTTACCAGCGATTGAGTGTCAGAGGCGCGCTTCCGGGTGTGGATCGATCAGGTAGCCAACACATGCGGCTTCTTCGGGTCGTACGGGTGCAGGCTAGGTATCGGGCCACCAAGCCTGTGGCGCCGTCAGCGCTACGCTCGGGCAACAGGCAGAAGGGCAGTAGACGCCGAAAACACCGTCAGAGCCTGACACTGATATGGGGTTCCAGGGATCGCGAAGCGATGCCGATGTATGTGCGGTGCGGCACCTGATTTGAGGCGCATCGCCGGAGATTGACATTCAAAGTTTTTTGAAAAGGGCTGAGACGCTCGCCCGCCGCCTCGCAGACCGATACTCCACGACTGTCCGGCCTATCCAGCCCTCCGCTTTTGAGTCCGCGGCGCGCCTGCGCGCCAAGGATCTCGCGAACTAGGGCTGCATGTCGAGGGATACAGGCTGATCATCTACTCGAGGGACGTCCGCGCAACCGCCCGGCCTCACGCCGATGTGCGGTACTGCGCTCTTTCCTATTTCTTGCAGGCAAAGGTGCACGGTATTGAAGACCGAGATTTTGATTTCATGCGACGACTGGGAGAACCGCGTCGCCGTCCTTGAAGAAGGTTCACTCGCGGAGATCTATTTCGAGCGCGAAGAAAAAGTAATAGGTTCCATCTACAAAGGCCGGGTTGAAAATGTCCTCCCCGGCATGGGCGCGTGCTTCGTCAACATCGGACTCGGGCGTAATGCCTTCCTTTACGTCGACGACATCATGCGCGACCCGATCAATATCGGCGAAACGGAAATAACCGACCGCCGCCGCGGACACACCGTCAACGAGCTGCTTAAAGTCGGTTCCGAAGTTCTCGTTCAGATCGTCAAGGAACCTCGCGGCCTCAAAGGCGCGCGCGTTTCCACCAACGTCTCGCTGCCCGGCCGTTACCTTGTGCTCATGCCGACCGGCCGGTACTCGGGCGTGTCGTCACGGATCGAAGATGCTCACGAGCGCGAGCGGCTCAAGCAGATCATGCGCCGCGTGCGCCCCGAGGGTATGGCGACGATTGTCCGTACCGCTGCGCAAGGCGTTAGCGAAGCCGAACTGATCGCCGACCTCGGCGTGCAGCTGCGCCTCTGGCACGGCATTCTCGAGAGCTACAAGCGCTCGAGTGCCCCGGCGCTGTTGCACAAAGACCTCAACTTGGTCTTCAAGGCAGTGCGTGATTTCCTCACGAGCGACGTCAGCGCGGTCTACATCGATTCGAAAGAGCAGTATGATGAGATTCGTTCAACGATGTCGCTGCTTGGACCACAATACATTGACCGGCTGAAGCTCGTCGATGGGCCGGGGACTTTGTTCGAGCAGCGCGGCGTCGATGAAGAGCTGCAAAAACTGCTCAAACCGAAAATCCCGCTCCCGTCGGGAGGCCACCTCGTCCTCGAACACACCGAGGCGCTAACCGTCATCGATGTGAACACAGGCAAGTTCACCGGCGGCCGCAATCTGGAAGACACGATCGTGCGGACGAACGTCGAGGCTGCCGCTGAGATCGCGCGCCAAGTTCGGTTGCGCGACATCGGCGGCATCATCGTGGTCGACTTCATCGATATGAGCCACGAGCGCAACCGTCAGCAGGTCATTGCGACGCTCACCGAAGCGCTGCGCCGCGACCGTACGCGCAGCACGATTCAAGAATTTTCCAATCTCGGTCTGCTCGAATTCACCCGCAAGCGGGTGGGTAAAGATCTGGCGGGTCAGTTGCGTTCGGATTGCCCGTACTGTTTGGGTCTCGGCAACGTCATGTCGAGCGAGACCGTTGCAATCGGCGTCTTGCGCCAGATTCGAGAACGCGTTTCGAAGAATGGCGTGAGGAAACTCGACGTGGTCGCAGATCCCGGCGTCGCAACGCAACTCTTAGGCTGGTACAAGGACGAGTTGGAGAAGCTCGCGCGCGATCATAGTATTGACGTCGCGCTCTACGTTGAGCCCGGACATCATCGCGAGCAAGTCGCCGTTGAAGAATCACGGCGCATGCGCGCGGCACCCCTCACGGGCAGTGTCGTCGAAGCGGAGCTGCTTGGGGTGCGCCTCCCGAACCCAGCGTCCGGCGTGGCGGAAGTTAATGGCTATCTGATCGAAGTGAAGGATGCAGCTAACGCCATCGGCCAGACGGTGAAGTTGAGAATCGCTGGGATTGAAGGCAACCTAGTACGAGCTGATCTCGCCGAGCCGCTGCCCACTGCTGGCCGTCGCCGCCGAGGTAGCCGTGGTCGCGGTAAGGATCTTGCAGCAGGCGATAAACCGATTGCACCACCCGCGCCGGCGCTGCGCGAGCTCGTAGCAGGTGAGGACAGCCGTAAGCGCGCTGAAGAAGTGGTACGACGGCCGGAGCGTCCGGCTCGGCGCGAGGCGCTCGCGTTCTCAGTCGCAGACGACGAAGAAGCGCCACGCGTAGCCACACCATCAGCAGCGCGAGTCGCACAGCCGGCCGCGCGTTCGGGAAGAGGTCGGCCGCAGAGCAGTCGCGGTGAGGTTAGCCCTCGGGGCGGCAGACGTCGTCCAGGGGGACGGGGTACGCCTTCACAGTCGCAACCGCTGGTCGTCGGTGGGGAAGGCGACATCGATTATGATGATGGCGACGAGGATTCGGTGATCACATCACCGTCCGCACCAGGAGTGCGTCACGCACGACCCGCTGAAGCGGAGCCGGCGAGTGATGACGGGGCAATGCATAGACGCCGTCGGCGTCGCGGTCGAGGAGGCAAAGGCCGCGTAGAAGGGCCTCGAGGTACGCGCGCTGCGTCAGTTGCGGACGAAGGCGAGCAGATGTACGGCGAAGAGGACGGTTCTTCACAGCCGCGGCACGCGCCACCGAGCGGCGTGCGCGACAGAGTGCCGCGGGAGCCGCGGCCGCCGGTGTACGACGAAGACGCGGGCGTTGATGATGATCTCAGCGCCGTCGTAGATCCTCGCCAACCTAGTGCGACACAGCGGCCACCGAAACGTTTCGGTCCGGTGCGTCAACTATATGGGCGTCCGGTCTCCCTTGACGAAGAGCGCCCACGACCCCAACGGCCGGCGCGCGAAGAGTCGCGGGGCAAACGCGGCCAGGAAGCATCGGCGCAAGGGCGCCCGCCACGTGCGGCGCAGCCGCGCCAAGGGCGGGATGAGGACGACGAGCTGGATGTCGTGATAAAACCGCGCGGCCCAGCAGTGATACAGGTTGAGATGCGCGGCGATGTTCCAGTTCGGCGCCGGCCCGTGCATGACGATGAGCGAGAACGCGAAGAACGGCAGCCACGGGATCGAGACGAACGGCGGCCTCATGAACGCGAACTGCGCCAGCCGCGCGATGCGCGCGATACGCGCGATCGAGGGCCTCGCGAGCTAGAACGCGGTGAACGAGAACGTGGTGAACGAGAACGTGGTGAGAGAGAACGTCCTGAGCGGGAACGTGGAGATCGCGAACGTGGACCACACGGCGATCGCGGAGAAGGACGAGATCGCCGCCCGCGCGGCGGCGGTCGTGGCAGACCGGCATCGCCGAAACGCGAAGGACCCACTGTTCGACAAGTGTATCCGCCGCCGGATCAAGAGGCAGTCCCTGCGGACTTGGTTTCCAGTGAAGAGCCAGCGGGCGACTTGGAACAGCCCCGCAAGCCTGGCTTCGGACGGCAGCCACGCGGTCCCCTGATGCGTCCCTCAGACGCACCACCCATTCCCAAGGGCAAGGTCCGTCAACTGTATCCTCCGCCTGATATTGATGAAGCACAAACGCCGGCCCAGCGCGAGCTGCCGGTCTACAACCCCCTCGCCTTTGATGAGGCAGGTGACGTGGAAAGCACGTCGGTCTTTGTTAATGATGCCGAGGAACTTGACGATCGGCGCCGCAGAGCGCGCGAGCGCGCCGAAGCTCGGCGTCGGGCGGATGCCGCATCTGACGCCGACGCAGGTTCAGAGGCGAGTCCGGGCGGTACCGCGACCAAGCCTTACGATCCAGGCGTGAACGAGAGCGATGAATGGCCTGTATTCTAAGCTACAGCGGCAAGACGCCCAAAATCGGTAAGGGTGTCTTCATCGCGCCTACGGCCTCGGTTATCGGCGACGTTGAAATTGGCGATGGCGCAAGCATCTGGTTCGGAGCCGTCTTGCGCGGTGATGAAGCCGGCATCAGAATCGGCGCGAATACCTCTGTTCAAGACAACGCCGTCATTCACGTGTACGAAGGGCACGATACGGTGATCGAGGACCATGTCACCATTGGCCACGGCGCCATTTTGGAAGCATGTCACGTCAAAAGTGGAGCGCTCATCGGCATGAACGCTGTGATCTTGGAGCGAGTGACCGTTGGAAGCCACGCGCTCGTCGCCGCTGGCTCGGTTGTCCTCGAGGGCCAAGAGATACCAGATGGCATGCTCGCAGCGGGCGCGCCCGCGAAAGTGAAACGACCACTCGAGGGTCGCTCAAAACAGTGGCTCGAAGTTGGCGCGTCTGCATACATGCGGCTTACAAAGGCTTATCGCGAGCAGGGCATCGGCTGCCCCGAAGAGGTCCGGGAGCGCTCTCTCCGCTAGGGGTTCTCAAGACGTTGTTTGTCGAAGCAGTCCTTCAACCGTGCGCAGGTCTTCAAGGCAGTCGACATTGACCGCCACTTCGGGGTCGCGACATAAAATGCCGCGGCATACGAGCCCTGTGAGCTGGTCGGCGCGCCGTTCGACCTCAGCAATACTCAATTGACCCATCAATACCTTAAGGACAAGGCCCGGCGAAAAAAGAGATGCCAATTTCGCCGGCGACTTTCTCGCTTCTGCAAAATTTCGTAGCACGGGTTCGATCTGGACAGCAGCGCCAGCGCGTATAATGCTGATGCCGCCGCCGCAATAGGTCCCTTCGCGAAGTCGAACCCACGTATGGCGTACTCCTGGATACAGCCGGTCATGCGTCTGGCGCTCCACAAATCCGTACCCAATGTCGCACTGCGTTTGGGCGGCAAGCGTGGCGAAGCCGTCAACTGCCGACGCAGTCAAGAGTGGCATGTCCGTCGCCGCGATGATCACCCGCTCCGCGGCGGGAAGACCTGCAAAGCCTGCAAGGGCGCTGCTGATGAGGTCAGGACCGGGTTCGACAAGCACATCGCATAGTTGCATGACGTCCGGTGCAAGCGCCGCAGCGGAAGCGGGAGTCACGCAACGGATCTCGCCTATTGAAGACGACGCACGAAGCGCACGCAAGACGCGCACAAGCATGAGCTCGCCGGCAATGCGTAGATACGCCTTGTTGGGAACGTCGTAGCCTGCTTGGCGGAAATCTGATTCAAGCGAACCACCCGCCATTGCAACCGCGGTGAAGCGAGTATCAGTCACCGCTGAAACCGGTCGCGTGGATCCACTCGTCTACGCCGAGCGCCACGTGCTCGACTGCCTTGCATGCGGCCGCCCTTGTTTGGAAAAATCCGGCAACGCATGAGCCGCTGCCGCACAAGATTGTTGATTGTGCCCCTGCGTGTTGCAATCGCTCGCGCGTGTGAGCGACAGCCGGCAGCTCGCGTTCAATAACCGCAGAGAAATCATTGCGCAACAATGCGACGAATCGATCAAAATCACTCGCCGCATATGCCGCACACATATCCTCCGCGGATGCGAGCGCAGCGTCTCCGAGATCGTGAGGTATGCCGCGGACGTCGAGCAGCTCATAGGCGCGACTTGTTGCGCTGCCAACCGGCGGGCGTAAGAGTACGATTCCCCAAGGCGGTGCTTGCGCTGAACGACGTTCGACTCTATCGCCTACACCAGATACGATCCGTAAGCCGGACGTAAGAAAACTGGGCACGTCAGAGCCGGTGCGCAACGCGGCTTCGGCAAGCTGTTGATCCGAGAGAGGAGCGCCTTCTTCTGAAAAGATCGATGCGAGCCCACGCAAGGCTCCCGCCGCATCCGCACTTCCCCCACCCAGACCCGCTTGCATTGGGATGTTTTTTTCGATGACGACACGGACTCCGGGCAACTTCCTTTGGAGCGCCTGGCCCGCTCGCCAGGCAAGGTTGTCATGCTCGGCAACGCCGGCATCCTCGCACACCACCTGGAAGCCTGCGCTCGAAGGAGTGAAATGGAGGTTGTCGGCGAGTTCGAGCTCGGCGACGGCCGAGACGATCTGATGAAGAGAGCCGGCAAGCAGGCCAACCTCAAGTCGCAGGTTGAGCTTGGCGTGCGCTTGCAGCGAGAAGCGACGGACCATAGTTTTCACGGCTCTTTGCGACTGGACGGCTTCGTCGTATGTATGTCCCGCGACACGTTAGCTCCGAGGCACTCTCTGAAGTGCCGATAATCACTTTGAAATTGATCTCATAGCAACGGATCTTCTAGCAATGGATCTTGTAGCAACGGACCTTGTAGCAACGGACCTTTAGGTCCGTTACCTACACAAATCCTATCTAAGGAGTCTAGTAGTGGACAGCATGGTCGTCCGCGACGCGCAAAAGCCGCCCGAACTTGACAGTTTGTTACGGCAGATGCTCGCCCTTGGCGCGTCTGACTTACATCTCAAAGCCGCAGCACCGCCGATGGCGCGCGCGCACGGCGTCCTCAAGCCTCTGTCTGAACGGCCGTTATCCTTGCCTGAATGCGAGAACCTTATTTTCTCGTCGATGACGCACGCGCAGCAACAAGAGTTTATGGAGTCCAAAGAGCTCGACTACGCTTATGGTCTCCACGGCCACGGACGTTTCCGCGTCAACGCATATTTTCAGCGCGGCACGGTGAGTGCAGCCTTCCGTTCTGTGCGTCTTGACATACCGAGCTTTGAGGAGCTGCGGCTCCCTCCGTCGCTGCGAACCCTGTGCGACCATCGCGATGGCATCGTCCTGCTGACCGGCGCAACCGGCACAGGCAAGTCGACGACGCTCGCCGCCATGATCGATCACATCAACGCGACGCAACGCCGGCACATCGTGACAATTGAAGATCCGATCGAATACATTCACGTCGACAAGATGTCGATCATCTCGCAGCGCGAAGTTGGCATCGACACCGAATCATTCACCGTTGCCCTCAAGCAGGCGCTGCGCCAAGATCCAGACGTCATTCTCATCGGCGAGATGCGCGACCCCGAGACGATTATCACGGCGCTCACCGCAGCCGAGACTGGACACCTTGTGCTGTCGACCCTGCACACGCAGAACACGACGCAAGCGGTCGAGCGTATCATGGACGCGCTGCCCGAATCGAACCGGAAGATGTTCATGATGCAGCTGGCGACAAGCTTGCGCGGCATCGTATCGCAGCGGCTGCTCACGCGCCTCGACGGCTCAGGCGTCGTACCGGCGGTCGAAGTGCTCATCGCTACGCCCACCATTAAGAGTCTCGTGATGGAAGGCAAGTTCAGCGAGATGTATCAGTACATCTCCGGCGGGCGATTCGATGGCATGCAAACCTTCACGCAGTCGCTCATTGATCTCTATCAGAGCGGACTTGTGACGGAAAAAGAGGCGTACTCGAAGGCAGATCGTCCAACCGAATTCAGGCTCGCCATCGAAGGGCATATCACCAGCGGATCGGATATGCAGGAGATGGGAACGTATCAGTGAGCGGATTGAAGCGGCACGCTCCCAATGAGTGGTATTCGCCGTATTTTGCCCCCACGACGGTCATCATCGCCATTAGCGTGCTCATCGTCTCCGTCGAAGCGGGAAGATACGTTGGCAACTACTTCGTGCAGCGAGACCGTGGTGCGGCCGCCGCGACGCCTGTAACCTATCTTTCGCCGGCCCATCGAGTGCCGACAAAAGCGGCTGCGCATCGCTCGCATTCCACAATAATTCATGCGACGCGGGGCAAGAACCAACCGTAGCTGTCGCCAACCTTACAAAACCCTCTTTTATGCGCCCACGCCGAGTATTTTGCCGAAAACACCATGCTGCGTCCCGCCGGTTGGGGGTACACAGAATGCGCCGATTTTGCTAGCATAGTAGACGAGGTACGATTGTGAAACAGAAGGGTACAGATAAAGTAAAACGCGGCCTTGCGCAGATGCTTAAGGCTGGCGTCATCATGGATGTTACGACGCCCGAGCAAGCCATTATCGCGCAGGAGGCTGGGGCGGTCGCCGTCATGGCGCTCGAGCGAGTGCCGGCGGACATCCGTAAAGAAGGCGGCGTCGCGCGGATGGCAGCAATCGAAGTGGTGCAGCGCATCATGGACGCTGTGACCATTCCGGTGATGGCCAAAGCGCGCATCGGTCATTTTGTTGAAGCGCAAGTGCTCGAAGCACTCGGCATTGACTTCATTGACGAGAGCGAAGTGCTCACCCCAGCTGACGAATCGTACCACATCGACAAGCGGCCCTTCACCGTTCCGTTCGTGTGCGGCGCTCGCAATCTCGGCGAGGCGCTTCGCAGAATCGCCGAAGGCGCGGCGATGATTCGCACTAAGGGTGAAGCCGGCTCCGGCAACATCGTTGAGGCCATTCGCCATCTGCGCCAAGTCAATGACGAGATTAGGCGCTTGAGCGTCTTGCCTGAAGAGGAATTTGTCAGCGTAGCGCGCGATCTCGGCGCACCCGTCGAGATAGTGCGCGAGGTCGCGCAAGCAGGCCGCCTTCCAGTGGTCATGTTCGTCGCCGGCGGTATCGCGACGCCCGCCGACGCAGCGCTGTGTATGCAGCTTGGATCTGAAGGCGTTTTCGTCGGTTCAGGAATTTTCAAAAGCGCGAATCCGGCGAAGACCGCTAAGGCGATCGTCGAAGCCACGCATTACTTCGACGACCCGAAGGTCGTCCTTGAAGTGAGTAAGGAACTCGGCGCACCGATGCCGGGACTTGAGATCAGCCAGATACCGAAGGAGCAACTTCTGGCCGGCCGCGGCTGGTAAACTCTCATGCCTGCGAGTAAGACGGCCAAAGCAGCGGAATCCGCGGCTAAGTCGCACCTGCGCGTCGGCGTGTTAGCGCTACAAGGTGATATCGAGGAGCACCTCACCGCACTGCGCGCCTGCAAAGTTGACGCCCTGAGGGTCAAGACGCCCGAAGAGCTCAAGTCTATCGATGGGCTCATCATCCCCGGCGGCGAGTCAACAGCCGTCGCCAATCTGCTCGAGCAATTCAATCTTGCGAAGCCGCTCATCGAGCGCGCGAAATACGGCATGCCGGTGTGGGGCACGTGCATGGGCATGATCGTTATGGCGGAAAAAGTAACCGGATCTAAGCAGCCGACTCTGGGATTGTTGCACATCGAAGTGAAGCGCAACGCATTCGGGCGTCAAATCGAAAGCGGCGAAGAAGCACTGCAGATCGAGGGATTCGACGGCAAACCGTTCCCTGGCGTTTTCATCCGCTCGCCCTGGATCGAATCGGCATGGGGCGGCGCACACATACTTTCCTATGTGGATGGCAAAGGCGTGATGGTGTGGCAGAAAAACTTGCTCGGCACGTCATTCCATCCCGAGTTGACCGACGACTCGCGTATCCACAAATACTTTGTGGAGATGGTGGCTGCGGCCAAAGGCTGACTTCGTACACCGATCGACATGCAGGGGACGCCACCCCTGGTTGCTTAATTTGAAGCGTGGAGGATTTACACCACGCCATGGCTGGCGAGCAGAAGACAAGCCCCCAAGATGTAGCGATCCACGATGTTCCGTCTATGCGGGACCTCGCCTTTAGCATGCTTTCGCTTCTCATTGAGGCTGCTGCCACGCAGATGCGTGTCGATACGCCCATCGCCGCCGAAGAAAAGCCCGCAGCCATGTCTGGCGCGCCTAACCTCAGCGAAGCACGCGTCGCCATCGATGCGGCCAACGCGCTCCTTGGTTCGGTTCGCACGGTCATGGAAAATGACGCCCTGTTAGCCATTGAGGGCATGCTGACGCAGCTGCAATTTCAGTACGTGCGCCTCGTGAGCGTGACTCGTGACTGACGTTCTCGTCCTTAACGCCACCTACGAGGCACTCAACGTTACCTCACTTCAGCGCGCCGTTAAGCTCGTGTTCTCAGGCAAGGCGGAAATTCTCCATCACCACGAACGCCTGCTGCGTTCGGCGACGATTGAAATGCGGATGCCGTCTATCATCCGGATGCTCTACTATATTCGTCGCCCGCGGCAAAAGGTGGCGCTGACCAAGAAGAACGTGCTTTTGCGCGACGACTACATGTGCCAGTATTGCGGCCGCAAGGGCGAAGGCCAGATGACGGTGGATCACGTCGTGCCGCGCTGTGTCGGCGGTCCATCGACATGGGAGAACCTTGTCTGCGCCTGTCTCATTTGTAACAATCGGAAAAACAACCGGACGCCGCATGACGCAAACATGTCTCTCAAGCGCAAGCCGCGCACACCGAAGTATATTCCCTGGATTCAGATCAAGCGGCATACCGTGCCGGGCGAATGGTACAAGTTCCTCTTCCTCTACGACATTTCGATCGAGGAACGCATCGAAGCCTGACCCGCCCTGAGGTGACCCATGCAGCGTAAGAAGGTCGGCATCGTCATATTTGACGACGTCGAAGTCCTCGATTTCTGCGGCCCCTTCGAGGTCTTCTCCGTCGCGCGGGTCGACGAGGCAAAGCGGCGAGAAGAACCATCACCGTTTGAGGTTCTGCTCGTCGCGCAGAGGTCTGAGCCCGTCATGACGTCCGGCGGGATGCAGGTCTTGCCGCATGTGACGTTTGCCAATTGCCCTGTGCTCGACATGCTGGTCGTGCCTGGGGGCTGGGGCACGCGGTCGGAGATGAACAACGTGGAGTTGCTTTCCTTCATCAAGCATCAGGCTGCAGCTGTGGAAACTCTCGCGTCGGTGTGCACGGGGTCGCTGCTGCTGGGCAAGGCGGGCCTGCTCGATGGTCTGCGAGCGACAACCCACTGGGGCGCGCTCGACCTCATGGCGCAGCTGTTCCCAAACGTGGACGTCGACAGAACATCACACGTCGTCGAACAAGGCGATGTCATTACTTCAGCAGGGATCTCCGCGGGTATCGATATGGCGCTCAGGGTGGTCGCGCGTCACTATGGTGAGCCGGTCGCGCGCGCGACTGCGCAATATATGGAGTATCCATATCCCGAATCGAATGCTCGTCGTGTGGCTGTTTCATCGGCGTGAGCGAAGCTTCTGCAGCGTTGCGCAAACCGCAGTTCATCGGTGAACGCATCGCACCTGACGCAGGGACATTCGATATCGCAACGATGTCACGGGGCGAACCGAGTCTTCCCAAAGCCTTCACGTGGCGTAAACAGCGTTACCACGTTGCTCGGACTCTGGCGACCCATCGCCAGATGGGCGAAGATCGTGGCGATCACTATGTGCGACGCCACTACTACGACATCGAGACAACCGACGCGTTGCGCATGACGATCTATTTTGAGCGAAACCCAAGCAGCCACAGCAAGCGCAAAGAATGGTGGCTGTATACGCTCACGTTGCCGGCGCCCGTGATCGAAACCGAACGGCTTCTCTTGCGCCGATGGACGTATGCAGACCGAGACACGTTTCGCCTCATGGTCGGCGATGCCGACGTAATGCTTCACCTGCACAACCTAGTGCCGATGTCAGACACGCAAGCTGACGACTCGCTTGCTGCGACGATCAGGCGTTACGACGTTGGCTTTGGCGATTGGGCTATCGAGCTTCGTGCCGGCGGTGAGATCATTGGTGAGAGCGGATTGACCCCGGTTGACCCAGGCGGCGACGAGAGAATCGGCGGCCCAGGTCAAGTCGAGATTGGATGGTTGATTCGCCCGCAGCACTGGGGTCAGGGCTACGCGTTTGAAGCGGCATCCGCCGTGAAGCGCTACGCGTTCGAATCGCTCGACATGCCGAAGCTCGTTGCGTTTATGCGCCCCGGCAACGAGCGCTCGAAACGCTTAGCGCAGAAGTTAGGCATGCGTGAGGTAGGACATGTTACGAACAGGCTCGGCTTGGAATTGCTCAAGTTCGAGCTGGAGCGCTAACGCTTACAGAGGCTTCGGAAGTTCCGGGCATTGTCAGCACGACTTTGCCAAAGTTCTTGTTCTGCTCGACATATGCGTACGCCTCGGCCGCTTTCTCAAGTGGATACGTCCGGTCGACGATCGGTGTGAGATCGCCCGAGGCAAGCTTCGGCAATACCTCTCGCTCGAATGCACGAGAGGCTCCCGCCTTTTCTTCAACCGAACGAGTGCGCAGCATCGTCCCTATGAGGCGCAGTCTCTTGGCATCAGCACGTCGAGCGGGAAGTTTGTCTTTGTTCCCCCCATGGTCGCGATGATCATAAGACGTCCGCAGACTGCGAGCGAATTGAGATTACGTTCAAAATAGGTGCCGCCGATCGGATCGAGGACGATGCCAGCTCCCGCGCCGGCGGTCGCCTTGAGTACCTCTTGGTCAAATGTATCCGGCTTGCAGAAAACGAGCGCCTCGTTTGCGCCGTGGTATCTCCTCTGCGCCAGGTCGCGCGCCTTGTCGAGCTTATGACTGCTTCGTGAGGTGCCCGATGGAATGCAGCCCCATGCAAGGACGATATCCAAAGCGGCAAGACCGACGCTTGAGCCCACAGCGTGAATGAGAACGTGCTCTCCGGGCTGCATGGCACATTGCGTGACAAGCGCATCATAGGTGGTGATGTAGGCTTCGGGAACCGCCCCTGCGTGGACATCGTCAAGCGCTTGGGGGACTGGCATTAACAACTCTTCGCGGCTTACGATGTACTGCGCGTGTGCACCGCCGCTGCAGATCCCAAAGACGCGTTGCTGCGCGCTGACGAGGCTGCACTGCGGTCCCAAAGATTCGACAACGCCGTTGAATTCGAGGCCAGGGATATCCGCGGGTGCGTCGGGAGGCGGCGGATATATGCCGCGTGCTTGCAAGAGGTCTGCGCGGTTCACTCCGGCTGTCGTAATGCGCACCAGCGCCTGTCGGTTGCCCAGTTGCGGCTTGGGGAGATCGGCCACCTCGAGTCGCGGAGGCGAGCCGCTGACGATGCGCAGCGCCTTCACACGCAGCGCGTCCGAGAGCGGAGGGAACTCATCGACGGTGCAAAACTAGCTCTTTGAATGACCGCTTCTCCTCGGCGCTGCGCACAACTCTGGTTGCCGGCAACCTGCCGGCATTTTTGGGAATTTCCGTAGACCAGCCTTCCTCGCCCGCTTGTTCTTCTAATCGATCGCAGACGATCGGTCTCTCTCCACACATTGCGAGGAAAGGCATGTTATCTTTAGATCAAACCGGGACGCCCTATCTCGAGGCCCTCATGGAATACGTGCAGGCACGCACGGTTTCGTTTCACACGCCCGGCCACAAGCATGGCGTCGGTATGCACCAGCGCCTGCGCGACTTCATTGGCGATAATGTTCTCAAGCTCGATCTCACGCAAGTGCGCGGTCTCGATGATCTCAACGCACCGCACGGACCAATTCAAAAGGCACAGGAACTCGCAGCTGCAGCATATGGGGCTGAGTATTCGTACTTTCTCGTCAACGGCTCGACCGCCGGCAACCAGGCCATGCTCATGTCCGCTCTGCGGCCTGGCGATAACGTGCTCTTGCCCCGCAACAGTCACAAGTCGGCGACAAGCGCACTGATCATGAGCGGCGCAACGCCCGTGTACATGCGGCCCGAAGTCGATGAAGCGCTGCATATTGACCATTGCGTAACGCCGCAAACAGTCAGCGTCGCCCTGCAAGCGCACCCAGATGTGGCTGCCGTCTTTGTCACAAGTCCAACATACTATGGAGCGACGGCCGATCTCGACGCAATCGAGCAGATCGTTCACGAGCGTGGTAAGCTGCTGCTGGTCGATGAGGCTTGGGGACCGCATCTGCATTTTCACGCGGAACTGCCATTGTCAGCGACGTCAGCAGGTGCCGACATGTGCGTCAACTCCACACACAAGCTCATCGCAGGCATGAGCCAAGCGGCTATGTTACATACCTGCGGCCCGCGCGTCGACCAGGGACGTCTGCGCAGCACGCTGCGGCTTCTTCAGAGCACAAGTCCGTTGCTCGTCATGCTCGCCTCGCTCGACGTTGCCCGAATGCAAATGGCGACGGAAGGCCGAGACCTTCTTTCGCGGGCCCTCGTTCTCGCCCGCCAAGCCCGACAGCGACTCAACGCAATTCAAGGGATCCGGTGCATCGGCCGCGAGCAGATAGGCAAACCTGGCGTCGCAGGCTATGATGAAACGCGCCTTGTCATTACGGTGAAGGATCTCGGATACACAGGATATGAGGCGAGCGAAATTCTGCGCACACAGTTCGACGTGCAAGCCGAGCTCGCTGATCTGTACAATGTCGTCGCTCTTGTGACGATCGGAGACCGTCAAGAAGGCCTCGACCGCTTGGTCACTGCGGTCGAACAACTCGCGAAAGCTTCCCATCGCGAGCAGCGCAAGCCAGCAAATGGCGCTGCGCGACGTTTTCTTACGATTGATAGTGAATCGCAAAAGATTCCCGAACAAGTCATGACGCCACGGGAGGCCTTTCTCGCCAACCACGTCGAAATTGCATTTAGCAAGAGTGCAGGTCATGTGAGCGCTGAGGTGGTGACGCCATACCCACCGGGGATTCCGATACTATGCCCCGGGGAACGTATAACGCAAGAAACTGTTGACTATCTGCGGCTCGAACTCGAAGCGGGCGTGCACATCTCTGGGCCCGTCGACGAAAAGTTGCGAATGATTCGCGTGCTGTCGAGTAACACTCGACCAACCCAACGTCCATGAGGTGACGATTTTTTGAAAGAGGACCTTGCCCACAGTCCGTCAAGCGACTGGGAACTGGCTGCCCTCCTCGACATCTTCCCCCCGAACATCCGACAATCGCTGATCCGTCTTCCCCACCTGGATCAACTTATCGAGGTGATTTTGGACTTGGGGCGGCTGCCGGAAGCGCGCTATCCACACGATTACTGCAATCTGTCGGATATGCCGGTGACACCCGACGATATCGCCGCGGTCACAAGCCGCGTTGGGGAATTCGGTAAGGACAACAGAGCGGGCATCGAGCAGACACTCCACCGAATTTCGTGCTTGCGAAACCGCAGCGGTAAAATCATCGGGCTCACCTGTCGCGTCGGTCGTGCCGTCTACGGAACGATTGACATCATTCTCGACGTGGTGCGTTCGGGCAAGTCGCTGCTGCTGCTCGGCAAACCCGGCGTCGGCAAAACGACGATGCTGCGCGAAGTGGCACGCGTCTTGTCCGGCGATTTACGCAAGCGTGTCGTCGTTGTGGACACGAGTAATGAGATCGCGGGTGACGGCGATGTGCCGCACGCCGGCATCGGCCATGCTCGGCGCATGCAAGTCGACGTGCCGCTAAACCAACATGCCGTCATGATCGAAGCAGTCGAGAACCACATGCCCGAAGTGGTCGTCATCGATGAAATTGGCACGGAGGCGGAGGCGCTCGCAGCACGGACCATTGCCGAGCGCGGCGTGCAGCTCATCGGCACGGCGCACGGCATCGATCTTGAAAACATTCTCATGAACCCTACGTTGTGCGACCTCGTCGGAGGCATCGGCGCGGTGACACTGTCCGACGAAGAAGCGCGCCGGCGCGGCACTCGCAAGACCGTGCTCGAACGCAAAGCCTCGCCTACATTCGATGTTGTTATCGAGATCCAAGATCGCAATCGTCTTGCTATCCATTCGCCGATTGCCGAAGTCGTCGACGCCATGCTCAGGGGTCAAGAACCACGGCCGGAGGTTCGCGTGCGCAATGCTACCGGCGGCGTCGAGGTGCTGCAAGAGGCTGAAAAGCAGACGGTTCAAACCCGCTACGCTCCCTCGCGGCGCTCGTTTTATGAAGCCGCGGAGTCGGCGTTCACCGAATCAGATGTCGACGACGAAGCCGCGGGCGATATCGTACGGATATTTCCGTACGGCGTGAGCCGCGCGAAGATCGAGCGCGCGATCGCGAACCTGCGCGTGCCGGCCGCAGTTGCTCGTAAGTGGGATGACGCCGATGTCGTGCTTACCCTCAAGGCGCTCGAGCGGCGCGACAACGGCAAACTGCGCGATATCGCTTCGCAGAACGTGCCCATCTACGCAATTAAGACCAATACGACCGCGCAGATCCAAAACTGCCTGAAAGATCTCTACGATCTGCCGTCGCTCGACGAGGAAGAAGTCGCTCTGCGAGAGGCCGAGGAAGCAACATATCAGGTGATGCTGCACCACAAGCCGGTGGAGCTGTCACCGCAATCGTCGTACATTCGCCGCTTGCAGCATCAACTCGTCGAGAAATACAATCTGCAGTCACGCTCCACGGGCGTGGAGCCCAATCGCCGCGTGCGCGTGTACAAGGAGGCGGCTCGATAAAAGGCGGGCTGTTCGTTACTTTCGAGGGAATCGAAGGTGCAGGCAAGTCCACGCAGGTTCGACTGCTGCACGAGGCCCTTTCCGACACGACCATCCCTTTCGTCTTCACTCGCGAGCCAGGCGGCACACCGCTTGGCGAGAAGATCCGCGAACTGTTGATCGACCCACTGGGCCAGATGTCGCGCGAAACCGAGAGTCTCTTGCTCAACGCGTCGCGCGCTGAGCTCGTCGACAAAATCATCGAACCAGCACTGCGCGAAGGCCGGCTCGTTGTTTGCGACCGGTTTTGGGATGCGACGATTGCCTACCAAGGATACGGCCGGGGGCTTCCCATAGAAACCCTTATGCCGATTACGATGTACGCAGCGCGCAGGCTCAGCCCAGACGTCACGTTCTTGCTCGATATTCCCATTGAGGTCTCGCGCCAACGGCTGCGCGGTCGCACGGCCGATCGGCTCGAAGGCGAAGTCGCTGCATTTCATGAGCGCGTCGCTGAGGGATATCGGCGCTTGGCAGCCGCGGAGCCCAAGCGCTTCATGGTGCTCGACGGCACCCAAACTGAGGCCGAGCTCGCCGTCCACGTTCGCACCGCTGTGCTCTCGCGCTGGCGTGGCTAAAACCAAGGATCCGGCGGTCCTCGAACCTGCGCGGCCGCTGCCGCCGCCACCATTCATCGGCCAGCGTCAGGTTCTCGATTATTTTCGCCGGGTTGGACCAGAGAATCTCGCGCCCGCCTATCTGCTTCACGGACAGCGCGGTGTCGGCAAGCGAACCTTCGCCAACGCGTTGGCAATGACGCTGCACTGCGAGCGCCCGACTTCATTTCCCGCCGGCTACTGCGGAACGTGTGGTGCATGTCGCCGGGCGATCGCCGGATCGTCAGGCGACACGATCGTTATCAGCGACGAGTTCATTCGTGAAGCAGACCGGCTCGCCGGCAAGAGCGTCGAGCGCAAGACCGACGTCATGGGCATCGAGACCTCACGACGCATTATTGCGCTCATGCAGATGCACAGCTACGAGGGTGGTCGGCTCATTTGCATCGTGCCCGATTTTGACTTCGTCACAAACGATACGGTGTACAACGCGCTGCTCAAAGAGCTCGAAGAACCGAATCCAGGCCGGCTATTCTTGCTCACCGCCGAGCGGCCCGATCGGGTACTTCCAACGATCCGTTCGCGCGCAACGAGTTTGCAATTCTGCGCGCTATCAGAAGACGAGATCGCCTCCCAGCTGCAATCGCACTACCAGGTCCCTAAGGAGCGTGCGCGCATACTGTCGCGTCGAGCGCAAGGCAGCCTCGGCGACGCGCTCGCGGAGCTTAACGACGAGGCTGGCGACCTGCGCGCAGCCGCACGCACCTGGGCGCTAGCATGCCTGAGCAACCCGCGTAAGATTCCCCAAACACCGCAGCTCTCAAAGGAAAACGCGCGCGAGGAGATCGTCGAAGTCCTGCGCGATGCGCGGCTTGCGGTGCGCGATGCGTTGATGTTTGCACTCAAGACTGAAAATCAAGTGTTGGATCGCGAATCGGTTAATGAGTACAAGACAACCGTTACCGCGATCGGCTCAGAAGCTCCGGCGAAGCTGATGGCCGCGCTTGCCGCGGTGAACGAAGCATCGCGCATGGCGGACGAAACAAACATCCCCCCGGCGAATATACTCGGCTGGCTCCAAGTTCAATTGCGCTCTCTGTAACAATCAGGTCTCGTTGCTAAAGAATGCAACTAATCTCGGTCAAAATAATAACAGTGGCCTATATTGAATACATGCGTAACCAAGGGAAATGTTACAAATTTCGTCTGACCTGGAAAGATGTAGAGAAAGGCAATGCAGCGCGAATAGTAGCCGTCCTTGCTCGCTGATACGATATAATCGCCCGGTAACACTGCTAAAAATGTGAAGCGGCCAGTTTTGTCCGTCGCGCGGATCGACGTTGGGCTCTGACTAGATTCGAGGAAGACTCGTGCCCCTCTGAGCGGACGGTTGTCTGCATCATGAACATAGCCCCGAACCACGCCACTGACATCATCGCCGCTAGCGTGAAGCGGAACAACAATCACATAAAAGAAGACCAGCAGAACTAACAGTCGCGCCGCTCGCACTTTACAAACGCGCTCCTTGCAGCGCTGAGCCGCACGCGCACTCGCGTTTTTTGGGCATGCGTTCGATCATCGTGTGGATGACCGCTCTCACACGCGAATTATTCGCTTGGAAGACGGCAATGACTCCTTCATGAGTGACCGGTTCGATGCCAGATTGCCCTTCGAGCCCAACGTCGTAATCGGTGATAAGCGAGATGTTGACGTAGCAGATCTCGAGCTCCCGCGCAAGATATGCCTCCGGGTACTGGGTCATATTGATAACTTCCCAGCCATGAGACGAGTACCAGCGGCTTTCTGCAATTGTTGAAAACCGCGGACCCTGGATCGTCACGACGGTTCCGCGCTCGTGGCACGAAACGCCAGCGTCCTTGATCACTTTAATCGCAAGCGGTCGCAGCTGCGTGCAGTACGGGTGTGCAAACGAAACGTGCGTGGTCACCGGCCCATCGTAGAACGTGTCTTTCCTGGCATTCGTGCGGTCAACGAGCTGGTCGCAGACGACGAAATCGCCCGGTTTCACGCCGGCTTTCAACGATCCGGCGGCGCATGGGCCGATAATGCGTGTGACTCCTAATTCCTTCATTGCACAAAGGTTCGCACGGTAGTTAATAACATGAGGCGGCAGACTGTGTGTGCGGCCGTGACGCGGAACGAAGGCAACGCTGCGCCCGGCAATCTCTCCGACTGCAAACGTGTCGCTTGGCGATCCATACGGTGTTTCAACCTTGACGTCGCGCTGGTTCTCAAGCAGTGAATAAAAACCAGAGCCTCCAAACACGCCAATCTCGCATTGTTCTTTCACGATTGTAACTCCAATGATGAACGGACCTAAAGGTCCGTTGCTACGAGGTCCGGTGGTCGACACAAGGTCAACCGCTACAATGAACTTAGTTTAGCTCTCTTTGAAGTCGCTCGGCTTGAGGTTCTCGATGTATTTGCGGAAGCGCTGCATTTCTTCTTCCTCAGTCTTCTTGTCGTAGACCGATTCCTCAAGTGCAATCTTATCGGTGACAAAGATCGGCGCGTTGGCGCGCAGCGCGAGAGCGATGCAGTCGCTCGGCCGGGCATCAATTTCTTGATCCTCACCACCGGCTTCAACGACGAGCTTCGCATAAAAGGTGCTATCTTTGATGTCGTGGATGATAATCTTGGTGAGCTTTGCATTGAGGTTGTCCAAGATCGACTTCATCAGATCATGAGAAAGTGGACGAGGGACGCTTTGTGCTTCGAGCGCAAGCATGATGGCTGTCGCTTCGAACGGCCCAATGAGAATGGGCAGGTAGCGCTTGCCTTCGAGATCCTTGAGGATCACCACAGGATCGTGCGTCAGCAGGTCGATGCCGAGCTTGTCCACTTTCATTTGCCGCATTCAGCTACTGCCTCATAAGGGGAATTGTCGCAAGGCCTTCGCTTCAAAAAATTGGGGTTCCTATGTCGCGCGCTCACACACGAGAGGAGCACTGTGATATGGGGTGAAAGCGGCGACGGTGGAAGTCGTCAAGGATCTCTTAGGCGTTCAACGGGTTCAGTCGCTTATCACGATCGTCATTGCTTTCTTGCTGTGGCGGTTGAGCATTGCCGGAATCACCAAATTCTATGCGCGGCGCTTCGTTAGCCGCTTTATACCGCGGGTTCCGACCTATGCGAGCATCACAAAGTCGATCGTCGGCGCTCTCATTTTTGTCGTCGCCGTCATCGAATTGCTTCACATATGGAAAGTCGACATCACACCTGCATTGTGGTCGGCCGGTCTGTTCAGCGTCGTCATTGCCATTGGTGCGCAGGCGACCGTGCGTGACCTCCTTACGGGTGCGTTTTTTCTCTTTGAAGACGCCTTCGATATAGGTGACGGTGTCGAATTGACCACAACCAACGGCGTCGTCACCGGCCTCGTCGAAGCCGTGAACTTGCGGGAAACTCGCGTCGTCGATTCCCGAGGATACCTTGTCTCGATTCCCAACGGCAGCATCGTCTTTGTTGCCAATACCACACGTCTCCCAGCCCGGCACGCTATGCGTATCACGCTGCCCCTTCGTACTGACGTCAGCACGCTTCGTCAGCGCGTAACAGAGATCGTCAATGAGGCTGTGAGATCATCCAACTTCGGCATTGGCGCAGCAGCCGTGCGGCTTGAGGATATCGCTGCAGACAGCGTGTCATTTGGTATTGACTTTCAGGTGCCGCGTCAGCACGCAATCGAAGCGGAGTCAACACTGCGCGAACGGATCGTCGCGAAGCTGCAAGCCGATGGCTTACTGCCAGGCGGTCAAATGGACCAGAAGTAACTTTGGCGCTTGCGTGCGGCATCGTTGGTCTACCCAACGTCGGTAAGTCAACGCTCTTCAACGCGATGACGCGCAGCAGCGTCGTCGCGGAGAATTATCCTTTCGCTACGATCGATCCAAACGTTGGCGTCGTTGCCGTGCCCGATCCACGGCTCGAGATCCTCGCCGACATCTTTAGTAGCAAGCAGATTGTGCCGGCAACAGTGAACTTTATCGACATAGCTGGCCTCGTTCGCGGCGCATCTCAAGGGGAAGGCTTGGGCAACGCCTTTCTCTCCCACATCCGCGAGGTCGACGCCGTTGCGATGGTTGTCCGCTCCTTCCACGATCATAACGTCATACATGTCGAGGGCGAGCCAGATGCGCTGCGCGACGTCGAGATTCTCACGACGGAACTCGCCCTTGCCGACCTTGCGACTGTTGAGCGTCGGCTCGACAAGTCACGAGCGCGTGCTAAGGCCGAGCTCAAACTTCTGGAAGAAGTTGCAGCGCTAGAACAAATTGCCGCGACGTTAAACGAGGGCAAGGCCGCGCGCGTCTTCGGTGTTAACTCGCGCGAAGCTGCTCTTGCAAAGGAACTGTCTCTACTCACCGCAAAGCCGCTGCTCTACGTCGCGAACGTCGACGAGTCCGCCACGACTGCATCTGCGAGTGGTGTTGATCTACTCCAAGAACGCGCTCGCACAGAAGGCGCGGAAGTCGTCGCCCTCAGCGCAAAACTTGAAGCAGAACTTTCTGCCTTGTCGCCGTCAGATGCTGAAGCGTTCGCGCGCGAGCTTGGGATGGAGTCGCGCGGACTTGACCGGCTGATCGTTGCCGCCTATCGCCTTCTGCGACTGATAACGTTTTTAACGGCGGGAGAAAAAGAGACGCGCGCCTGGACTATCACGAAGGGGACGAAAGCGCCGGAAGCAGCCGGGAAAATCCATAGCGACATCGAGCGTGGTTTCATTCGAGCCGAAATCGCAAATTTTTCCGATCTGGAACGATTACGCAGTCTCAACGCCGTCAAGGACGCCGGGCTGCTGCGAAGCGAGGGCCGCGATTACGTGATGCAGGAAAGCGACGTCGTCAACTTTCGCTTCAATGTGTGATTGGGGAGAACCAATATGACTACCGCCCCCGGAAACAGCCCGACCGGTACGGCCTCGGCCAATCCGCACAAGACATCGCACATCTCTATTTTCGGTGAGGCGATCGAGTACTTCAACGAGGCGGCGGCCAACCTCGACCTTGATCCAAACATCAAGCGCATCCTGACGCACCCCTCGCGTCAGGTGATCATCTCTATTCCATTCCAGCGCGACAATGGCCAGTTCGACGTCTACACGGGCTATCGCGTTCAGTATAGCTTTGCGCGCGGTCCAGCCAAAGGCGGCGTGCGCTACCATCCTGACGTGACGCTCGACGAAGTAACCGCACTCGCATTTTGGATGACCTGGAAGTGCGCCGTGGTCGACCTGCCGTTTGGCGGCGGCAAAGGCGGCGTCACCTGCGATCCGCGAATTCTCTCCAACGGTGAATTGGAGCGGCTGACGCGTCGCTACGCGGCCGAAATCATCGAAGTCATCGGTCCAGACAAAGATGTTCCCGCTCCTGACGTCGGTACCACCCCGCAAACGATGGCGTGGATCATGGATACCGTGTCGATGCACAACCGCGGCTATACGCCTGGCGTCGTGACGGGCAAACCCCTCAACGTCGGTGGTTCGCGCGGCCGCGTCGAGGCCACAGGCCGCGGAGTGACAATCGTGATCGAAGCGGCGCTCGAGAAGATGGGCAAATCAATTGAGGGGCAACGCGTCGTCGTGCAAGGATTCGGGAACGTCGGCTCCGTCTCGGCACGGCTCTTGCGCGAACGCGGTGCAATTATTGTCGGCCTTAGCGATCAGTATACCGGCATGTACGATAAATCAGGCATCGATGTGGAAGCAGCGTTGGCGCATATGCAGTCTCCGAAGAACCAGCGTCGGTCGCTTGAAGGTTACCCCGGCGTTGAGAATGTGAGCAACGCCGAACTGCTTGAGATACCCTGCGACATTTTAGTGCCGGCCGCCATTGAGAATCAGTTGACGGCGGACAACGCGCGCAAGATTAAGGCGCGTATCATCGTCGAAGCTGCCAACGGTCCAACGACACCTGCCGCGGATGGGCTCTTCGCGCAGGCCGGCGTTACGGTTATTCCCGATATCTTGGCCAATGCTGGCGGCGTGACCGTGTCCTATTTCGAATGGGCGCAAGACCGCATCGGCTTTTTTTGGAAGGAACGCGAAGTCAACGAACGCTTAGCTGACGTTATGCGCGAAAACTTTGATGCGGTGTGGGATCTCGCGCAAAACCATAAGGTCACGCTGCGCACAGCGGCCTATATGCTGGCGATCAGGCGTGTCGTCGACAGCCTCACGACGCGCGGCATCTACGCTTAGCGCTTGACACCGTAGGTTTGTTCCAAATAGGGAATGATGACGTCGTCGTCATCCAAGACAGTGTCGCCATCTACCAGCACCGGCACGCTCGACTGACCAGAGATTCGCATAACATCCTTACGCTCGCTATGGCGGATGGGAACTTCGACAACATCGTAGTCGAGCCTAAGCTCGTCGAGTTTCTTGCGGACGCGCTGGCAGTACCAGCACCACTCGGCGTTGTAGAGCGTCATACGGCGCTTTATGCGCTGTGCTTGAACCGCTGTCATCGCGCGCATAACTGCGGCGCCAGGGCGCGCGCGCCCTGGTGCGGAAACGGTGAATATCATGGCGTCTGACACTCTGGACCGCAAGCTCGTATCCGCAAAGATCGACGAGTACGTTCGTCCGGCGACCTTTCCTGTGGCGGTGAAATTCTTACGCAAGGGCGAGGCGACGCCAGAGAAAGCCCGCCGCCCGCTCGCCGACATGCAGCGACACGTCACCGTCTGCCAAGGGTGGGCGATTGCGCGCCGCTATGGCTGGACGACCGTGCTGCGAGCCGAGGACATGAAATGCCCGCTCGGCGCGCTGGTCGCCGGCTTTGCCATCCCCAACAAGTTTTACGAAGAAGGCAATCTGTGTGCCGGCATGTACACGGAAAGCGCAGAAGCAGGCGCGCGCACAGAGGCCGCAACCGAGAAGTTCGCCCCCGGAGAAATTGACGGCATTGTGTTCGGGCCACTGGCGCGGGTTGATTTTGATCCTGCGATCCTCATTATCTATGGCAATGCCGCTCAAGTCATGCGCCTGGTTGCTGCCGCCTTGTACAAACGCGGCGGGAGAATTCAGTCGTCATTTGCAGCGCGCATGGATTGTTCCGATCACCTCGTTGTGCCATTGCGGACAGACGAACCGCACGTCATCTTGCCGTGTAACGGCGATCGCATTTTCGCGGGCGCGCAAGACGAAGAGATGGCATATACGACGCCCTGGGGCAAGGTTGGCGAGCTGCTCGCGGGCTTAGAAGGCACGCAAAAAGGGGGCGTCCGCTATCCGATCCCGTCGTTTTTAACCTATGAGCCGGGCATGCCCAAGAAATATGAAGAGCTATTGAGCATGCAGAATGACGAAAGGTCGAAGGCGGAGTAACCGCTGCGTCGAAACTGCTCGGACGCAGGGAAGCTGAGGTGCGCACATGCGCAGGAGAGTCCGGTACCTAGCGCTCGCTGGATTTCTCGCTTTCATCGCCGTATCGGCGGTGCTGCACTTCACCATGGGCTCGGCAATCGCAACGTACTTCCCAACGTGGCGCTACGCGACGCCGCCAGACCAAGCAATCTCTATCATCTCATTGTCTCGCAACGTGCGCGAACAACACGAGCCGCCTACGCCAGAACCAACCTCACCTCCGAAAATCGTCCAACGCACGTCAACGCGAATCGTTCCGCTAAAATTTCGCGAGATGACTCGTTTCGACACGACACGGATCGGATCGATTCGCGTCCCTGCGCGCAGGAAATCGAATCTCTATATTGTCGGACCCAGGCGGCCGAAGCCGGGGACAGAAGAAGGCGCTGCTGCGAGCAACGCGGTTGAGCCGACGCCCTCACCAGGCGTCGCTGCAGCGAGACTCGACACAGGCGGACGCAGCGAAGAGCTGACCGCGAGCGTGTGGGGCGACGACAATCCGCCGCGCGTGCTGCATGCGGAGCAAGTCCCGATAGCCTCTCCGCCGCCCAAGCCCGTTCGTATCGCGGTCGAGGTTGGGCCCGATGGCAACGTGATTAGCGCACGCGTGATCCAATCGTCCGGCGACCAGAACCTCGATGACCTCGCCCTTGATGCGGCACGCAAGACGGTTTTCGCGCCCGCAACGCTCAACGGTCTACCAGTCCACGGCAGCATCGTCCTCGAATATCCGGCCACCACCGGGAGCACGTGATCGCCCAATCCCCGCCTGTGGGGCTTAACGCAAAAGCGCGCATACTCGCGCGCGCTCGTGAGATTGGGTTTGATCTCGTTGGGATCGCCGACGCCAGTCCCTTTGTCGATGTCGAGACAGTCTTCAAGCAAAGGCGCGATGACGGCTACCTCGAGCGCTGGAATTACAGCGACACGATCATCGAAGCTAACTGCCGGCCATCAACCGTGCTTGCGAATGCGCAGTCAATTGTGTGCACTGCCACGTCGTACTACGCCGATGTCCAACCGCACGATCCGCTGGCTCCCGGACTCCGTGGAGCAATATCGAATTACTCGTGGGGCGCGGACTACCACAAAGTTGTGAGACCAATGCTCGACGAGCTCGCCCACTTTATTACGAGTGAGTTCCAGGGGACGCAATGCGTGGCGTGTGTCGACACAGGACCACTTGTAGATCGAGCCGCTGCGGTGCGCGCAGGCATCGGGTGGTTCGGCAAGAGCGCGAACCTGCTGACGAGAGAGTTTGGCTCTTACGTTTTCCTCGCTGAGCTAATCACGACGCTCAAGCTCGAAGCGGATGAGCCTCTTGAGGCGAATTGCGGCCGGTGCGTCGACTGCATCGGGCACTGCCCAACAGGAGCAATATTACCCAATGGAGCCATTGACGCGCGCCGCTGCATTTCGGATCTCACCCAAGCGAAAGGACCAGTACCGCGTGAACTGCGCAAGGCTGTTGGCAACAGATTATGGGGCTGCGATTCGTGCCAGACGGTATGCCCAGTTAACGAGCGAAAGGCTGCGGAGCGCCATCGCGAATTTCGCCCGCTGCCGCACATCGGCACCGCGATGGACCTTCCGTCTGTCCTGTTGATGACCAAAGCCCAGTTCAAACGTTGGTTCGAACCGACCGCCATGGCATGGCGCGGCAAGGCGGTGCTGCAGCGCAATGCCGCGGTAGCCCTTGGCAACTCGCTTGACAAGCGAGCCATACCGTATCTGATCGCGGCGCTGCGGGATCGCAAGGCGCTGGTACGAGGACACGCCGCGTGGGCTCTTGGAGAACTTGGCGGCCACGACGCACGGCGTGCGCTCGAAGACCTGCTTGCAACCGAGTCCGATCCCTTCGTGCGTGATGAGACGCAGCAGGCCCTCAAGCACTGCGAAGAATAACCCGTGGCTCCACCAATTGCAGCGCGGAGGATGGCCTGATGAACCTGGGAACAAACGAAATTACCTTTTGCGGGCAAGCATGCTTTGCTATCAAAACGCAGACCGGCAAACACTGGATCGTCGACCCCTGGCTCGAGCAAAATCCGGCATGTCCAACCCGGCTCAAGGATCCGGTAAAGGTCGACACGCTGCTCATCACCCACGCGCACTTCGATCATATCGGCGATGCCTTGCGTTTGGCGCGCAAGCACGACGCCACTGCAATCGGTATTTTTGAGACGGTTGCCTGGCTGCACAAAAAAGGCGTGCAGAACATCGTCGGCTTTAATAAAGGGGGAACGATCGAGCGCGATGGTGTCAAAGTGACGATGACGCACGCGGTCCATAGTTGCGGCATTTCGGACGGCGACGAGATTCTTTACGGGGGCGAAGCATGCGGCTACGTTATTAGGCTGGAGAACGGGACCCGCATCTATCACGCGGGCGACACGATGGTCTTCGGTGACATGAAACTCATCGGCGAACTCTTCAAGCCCGACATTGCGCTCTTGCCGATCGGTGGTTTCTACACCATGGATCCGATGCAAGGAGCCCACGCGATTCGACTATTGGGCACAAAGGTAATCGTGCCGATGCACTACGGCACGTTCCCGGTGCTTACTGGGACTCCCGAGCAGCTGCGCGATTTTACGAAGGATATCAGCGGGCTTCAACTTATCGATCTCAGACCGGGTGAAACACTGACGGGCGAGTTAAAGCGTCTCGTCCCGGCATAACCTTTGTAGCAACCGGACCTCTGCAGCAACGGACCTTCGGGTCCGTTTAGCTCGCCTTGATCACAATTTTTCCAATGAGCCGGCCGATTGCGTCGGCTCTGTCTGCGCTGTTGCTCAGATGGCGATAGACTTCACGCAGCTTGAAGATCTCGTGGATGTCGTCGCCGTCGAACAGTTCGGCGAGGGCGATGCGATAGCGTTCCTCGACGAGATTTTCTGCATGCTGCGCCTCGCGCGCACGCTCCCAGGCTCTTGGAGGATCACTCTTTAGGCATTTAACCGAGGCTGCAATCGAACTCGCCGCGTCATCCAGTATGGTCGCCATCGCCCGCATGTGATGGGTGCTGGAGACTTTAAAGAGCGATATCTCCGCTGCTGCGCTGTTAAGATAGTCGATCATATCATCGATCGCCTCGCCGAGATTATAGATGTCCTGTCGGTCCATGGGTGTGATAAAAGCATCACGTAAAGCAGTTGTGAGCGCGCTGAGGCAAACGTCTGCCTGTTGCTCGAGTTCATTGATGTCGGTGACTAGCGACGGCGTTCCTTCAGTGACATAACTCCGAAATGCGTCGGCGGCTTGCGTGAGAATGCCGGTATGACGCTCCAGCAGCGAGAGAAAACGATCTTCGCGCGCCTGGAGAAAGAGATCAGACAACCACACGATTTATGGTCCTCCATGGAATATGGTACGAAGCACGTGTGTCGCTATGACACCACTCGTTAGCCCAACCGGCGCCGTAAGCAACCACGCGACGACGAGTTCGCGCGCTACTTGCCATCGAAGCGCGCGCGGATTATCTGCAGCACCGACCCCTAAGATGGCGCTTGCGGTAGTCTCGGTTGTGCTCAGCGGTGCGCCAACCCCTGATGCCGTTAGTACCGTTGCCGCTGACGCGACCTGATATGAGAGCGCGTGTAGCGGGCGGATACGAAAGAGCTTTCCGCCCACCGTTTTTGCAATGCGCACGCCGCCAATTGCCATCCCAAGGGCAAACGCGCCGATGGAGACTGCTATGACCCACAACGGCACTGCAAACGACGCGCTCGGCGCACCGATCATCGTGGCGGCCACAATGAGACCCATTATTTTCTCAGCATCGTTCGCGCCGTAGCCAATCGCCTGCAACGCAATGCTTGCGTATTGCAAGCGCATGAGGCGCATGCCCGTGCGCCAGCTGGCATTTCGAAATGCCAGAACTGCCAGCGTGTAGACGAACCCCCCTGCGATGAATCCAACGACAATCGAACCGATCAGACTGACGCCCACCTTTGCCACGCCCGACCACATGAGCTGATGGATTTGATGTGTGACAAGCAACGAACCAATCGTCGCACTCACGAGCGCAACCGACGCCGAGACCGGCACGCGAGCGGCGTAGGCTACCAAGAGCGCGAGAATGCCACCGGCCATCCCACCCACGAGCGGGAGCGAACCAACAACGTGATAGTCGACAATGCCGTGGCCTAACGTTTGCGCTACGGCGGTGCCTGCGATGAGCGGCCCTGCCACAGCTCCGAACGTGATGATGAAGAACGCAACACGAGGGGCGATCGATCGGCTGGCACACGCTGACGCAAGCAGGTTACCGCCGTCATTGACGCCCGCAATGACGTTGAACGTAATTGCAAGGGCGATTGCGATGGCGATGCTGGCGTGGTGCGTTCGGGTTTGCCTTTCGGGTCCTAGAGAATGCGCTTCCCAAGTGCCGAGCAGATGAGTTCGTTTGCAAGTCGAGCTGTCATGTTGTGTTCGTCGAGCAGGGGATTGACCTCAGAAAGCTCGAGGGAGTGCGCCACGCCGCTCTGCGCGATGAGCTCCATGGCGAGGTGAGCCTCCCGGTAAGTAATGCCGCCGGGAACAGGAGTACCCGTTCCTGGCGCGAGAGACGGGTCGAGGCTATCGATGTCAAAACTGATGTGGACGCTTCCAGGGCCTCGCCCCGCTGTCTTAATGGCGTGCTCCATCACATTCGCCATCCCAAGTTGGTCTATGTCGCTCATAGTGAAGCAAGTGATATTGTGCTCGCGGATCATGCTCGCTTCGGCCCGATCGACTTCGCGTAGGGCAATAAACACAACGTGCTTGGGATCCGCTGAGGGCGTCGGGAACTCTGGTGGCGGAAACAGCTCGCTCATGGCGCCGAGGGACGCTGCCATGGACATGCCGTGGAGATTGCCCGAGGGGCTGTCTTGCGGCGTGTTGAGATCGGGGTGGGCGTCGATCCAAATGACTCCTTGCGGACCCTTTACGCGAGCGATGCCGGCGATCACCCCGATGGCCATGGAGTGGTCGCCCCCGAGTACAATCGGGAAGGCGTCTTGACGCATGATTTGCTCGACGGCGTCAGCTATCGCGCGGCTGGCGCTAAGGATGGGCTCCACGTTCTTCGGATGGCCCGGGCCTCCCGACCCATCATCTGTCGCGGCGGGAACCTCGATATCCCCGAAGTCGTTTACGGTGTAGCCGAGTGCCTGCACTTGTTGGGCAATGCCGGCGGTGCGAAGGACCTGGGGGCCAAGTCGCGCGCCACGCCGGCTAGCGCCGAGCTCGAGTGGGACTCCGATGAGTGTTGCAGTGCGCGTAGCCCTTACTCCGAAAAAGAATAAGCGCCATTGTCTATGGCGGCGGGCCCTCGTTTCGTCGGCACTGCAATCCAGCCCTGTTGCGGGCCGTCTGATAGCCGCCATGCCCTCAACAACCCCTCCGCGTGACCCGCAGTGACCTCCCATATCCACGAGGGTCACTTTTTGGGTCGCTTTCCTAAGGACTGTTCGAGAGCGCGCCGATACAAAAACTCAAGAGCATCTTGCATTATGCGTTTTTTTATTTTCGCCATAGCCGTCTTTTTTTTCACCCTACCCCTCTGTGCATCAGTGCCAACGACCGCAGCCGCGTCGCAGCCCGAAGTAGTGGCACTTGCAGACACTGACGTTCTCTACCACCTTGAACCCAAGCTCGCTCGTCTTGCAAATGAAACACCTGGTACCGTAGCCATTTCTGTCGTCGATCTCACACGTGGTTACGCGCTCTCTATCAACGGCGACGTGAACCTGCCGGCAGCCAGCACCATCAAGGTGCCCGTCATGGTCGAAGTCATGCGCCAGATAGCCCTTGGCAAATTTGGCTTCGAGCGGACGGTATCGCTTCGAGACAGCGATCGCGACTACGGGTACGGTTCTCTCTGCGATGCACGATGGGGATCGAAGCACACTGTCTGGCAGTTGCTGTTTTCGATGATCACCGTCAGTGACAATACAGCTGCCAACATGCTGATCCGCTTGGTCGGGCGACAGAACATAAACCAAACGATGCAAAGCCTCGGGCTCACGCAGACCTGGCTTGGCGACACTATCCACAGTGATGGGGACGTGCGCGAGCTACGCACGAGCGCGAATGACATGATGCGTCTTCTCGGGATGATAGCCGACCACAGACTGATCAATGTTCGGGCGGACGACGCTATGCTTGAGATTCTCGAGCGGCAGCGCCACAACACAATGTTGCCGTTCTGGCTTCCCAAGACCGTGACCGTCGCGCACAAGACGGGAACACTGCACGATACACTCAATGACGTGGGAATCGTCGAACTGGACGGTTCACCCTATGTCATATGCGTTTTCACCACACACCTGGCGGATCTTGATGTCGGTGAACGACTTATCCGTCGCGTATCGCTGCTAACTTTTCGTGCATTCACACAAAACACGCGGACTGCCCAAAACTAGGTCTTAACGGCGTCGCATACGAACAGTTGTGCGTGACGTCGCGCACGGCTGAAGTGTGTCCGTAATATGCGCTTCCTCACACACGTCTGATAGACGATATATCTATAAACAGCGGCGCGAAAGCGTTGTACCAACACCTCGTGTTGGCGGACACATAGACGCACACCGGAAAGGCGTACGCGAGCAACGTGGCTTTGGCAGGGGACCACGCACAAGAACGAGCCGGGACGTGGCGCGCCGTCCTCGGACAGGTTTATTCATTCAGCGTGGGTGCGTTCGCCGTAACTCTACTTGTTTTATTTCCGCCGCATCTGGATTTTCATTTGGCAACCGTTATTCCGGTCGTCGTCGTCGCCGCATTTCTCGTGGGGATGGAACGACCGACGAGAACGGCGGCAACTACAGTCGCACCTTTGACTGCCATAATGGCTGCCTCAGCAGTCGTCTTCGGCGGTTGGATGGTTTTCTTGGCTTGCGTTGCAAATGTGGCTTTGCGTTGGCGTCTCAGTGTCACAGATCGGATAAGCATCTTCAATCATGGTACGATCGGACAGATTGGCTCAGTAGTCCTCAGTTCCTATGTAGTTTTGATGGTTTGGGCGGAACTATCGCGGTTAGCGCACATTGTGCCGCCTTACTTTACCAATCTGGTCACCTTGGCCGCGATTGTCGGCCTGGGCCTAACTTGGCAAACGACAGCCAACGTCTTCGCCTTTGTACATTATCTGATCGCTGGAAAGAGCGTGGGGTTGCAGCAACTCTTCAGAACAGGTATTGTTGCTTCAATTTACGCGTATCTGCTCGTCGGAATGTATAAGTTCGGAGGCATTATTGCGACTACCATCTTCTACGTGGTTGTTGCGCAAATTAAAGTTGTTCAGGATGTTCTCGGAATTACCGTCCAGTTGCACAAGCTTGATAGGGCTCAAGACCAAGCTCAAGGCATGATTCGGGATTTGGTAAGGCTTACCGACTCTGATCATGTGGAGTTCTCAAGCGAGGTTAAGAACATTTCTCTGATGATGGGGCGTCGTCTTGGCATGGATAAGAAGGACGTTGACTTACTCGGGCTCGCGGCAGAGCTACATCAAATTGGCAAAGCCCACTTGCCCGCTCGCATTCGATTTAACGCTGGGATGAATGCAAAAGAGGAGAATCAACGTAAGACATATTCGCGTTGGGGCGGGTTGATGATTCGAGCCGCGGATGCGGTGATGCCTAGCCGTATCGCTGACTGGATTGAGTTTCAGGGTGAGCATTACGATGGAAGTGGCTACCCTCGAGGCTTATCTGGCGAGGACATACCGCTCCCGTCTCGCATCGTCGCCGTTGCGCGAGATTACATCAGGATGTTGACTGGTTATGACGGCGTACAGGCTCTTGACAAAGAAAAAGCGCTCGCACTGCTCCGCGAAGGCAGTGGAACGCTCTATGACCCGAGGGTGGTTACTTTGCTTTATGAACTAGTAAGTTGAGTTACCACTGAATGGTGTCGAAAAGATGCATAAAGTGGGTGCTGACGCCCGCCAACACACCACCTAGAGTGTGGACGATACCCAAAACGCCGCCTAATAGAACTAGCATGAGAAGGCTCCTTCTTCGACTGCTCGTTATCTCGAGAGGCGGTTCGTCCCACGGGCAGGTGTCTTGAGATCATCTCGCGTCTCGTAGCGGCTGCCACCGCGCCGGGACAATGGTCTTGAGGCACCTGCTCGACAAACTTCCCGATCCGTCAATCCTAACGCCGCTAGTACCAGGCGGCGCCTGTCTTCCGCGGTCGAGTCGCTCTCGAGCCTTAAAAACAGACTAACCGACGGGTTAAAATGTGATTCCCGTCACAGCCATTATAGATGAATGCATACGAGAAAAGCAAGTAAGAAAGGCCTAACCTGCGTCCCAGAATCAGGGAAACTTACGAGGCGGCTGCTTGAGAGCCCTTGATGGACGAGGCTTTGGCGACGGGAAAGCAGGTCGTCACCCAACGGCGGTACTGGCTCAGGCGACCCATCGTCACGTCGTCGTACAGGCGCATCAACGCTGCAGTTACCTTCCCAACCGAGCCATCACCAATCGGCCTATGGTCAACTTCGACGACCGGCGCGACGTTAACGGCGGTTCCCGTGAAGAAAACTTCGTCAGCCTGATAAACTTCGCTGCGATCGATGCTTCTCTCAACAACTGTGAGGCCGAGCTCCGCTTGAGCTAGCTCCATAATGCTAGCCCGCGTGATGCCTTCTAAGATATTGTCCGTCACCGGCGGAGTGACGAGCATGCGATCGCGGACGACAAAGATGTTCTCAGCACTGCCTTCCGCTACATGACCGTCCGCCGTGAGCAAAATCGCCTCATCAAAACCACTCTTGACTGCATCGGTCTTGGCGAGCGCCGAACTCACGTAGATGCCGGTCAGCTTGGCGCGTGCCGGAGCACTGTTGTCGTCCACCCGTCGCCACGACGAAATGCACGTTCTCAGACCCTTTGACGCATCCAAATAGGCCTTGTGAGGCAGCGCGACAATGCTCAGGTCAAACTCGACGCCGTGAAGCCGCACGCCAATCTCTTCGGCTGACTTAAAAACGATAGGACGGATGTAGACATCACGACGCAAGTCATTGCGCCGGACAAGCTCCACCGCAAGAGCGCCCAGTTGTGCAGCGGTTTCCTCGAGATCGATGAGCAGAAGCTTGGCCGAGCGATGCAACCGCTCGAAATGTTCTCGTAAACGGAAAATATAGAGCTGACCTTCTCCGGCGCTCCAGTACCCGCGAATACCTTCAAAACACCCGGTGCCGTAATTGAGTCCGTGCGTCAGGAGACCTACTTTGGCATCGCCGTAGCGCACGTACTTCCCGTTGTGATAAATCTGAAGGTCCGCTAATTCCATCGTTATCTCGCTCCTTTGACCCGCAATTCCGTATCCTCGTTACTATATCATCGAGCGCGAAGATGAGCACCTGCCACAGGGCCAATGAAACGCGTCCGCAAGGGGCCACCCGGCAGGACCGATGTACCGCGGCCAAGGTCACTTCGGCCCTCGCAGACTCTCATTGCAATCCACGTGACTTTGTGGTACAAAGTAACATATGGAAGTGGAGCGCGCGCTAGCCGATTTGGCCGAGGTCCGCGATCGTCTTGCCAGCGTTCAGGAATTCCGAGGGTATTCAGGATCTGCCGCGGCGCTGAGCGGGCTGATCGCGGTTATCGCGGGCATCGTCCAATGGCTCGTCGCACCGGCACCCCAGTCGCCGCTCGCAATCCAACACTACCTCCTCATATGGTTCGTCTGCCTAGTGGCGGCGCTCGCAATTAACTATGGCGCATTGCTTGTCTGGTACGTCCGCATCGCAGGGCTGCGCGAGAAACGGCAAACGCGCACGGTCGGCGTCGCGATTATTCCTGCAATCGCGTTGGGTGCGGTCCTGACGCTGGCGATGGTTGCGCACAATATGGTCTGGATCTTGCCCGGCGTCTGGTACGCTTCGTATGGTATTGGGTTGTTCTCATCGCGCGCCATGTTGCCACGAGACGTCATCTTAGTCGCAAGCGCGTTTGGGCTGGCCGGCGCTGCGCTCATGCTTACACCGGACACATCACTGCCGCTGCGCTTCTGGGTTATGCCCATCGGGTTTGGATTCGGCCAAATGTTTATCGGATATCTCTTATCTCAAGATAGAAAGTCGGAGAGCACTTCATGACGGTTCGAAAGCCGGCGAAACGGCAGCAGCGAGCGCGCGCAGATGCGCCGTTCGCATACTCGGGTCTAGAACGAATATTTCACGAGCGTGGTCGACTCGCAGTTTGTACCTGTCTTGTGACGCATCCGGAGGGCATGAGCTTCACTGAACTTCAAGAAGCGTGTGGACTGACCGATGGTAATCTGAGCAGGCATCTCTCGGCGCTCGCCGAGATGGAGATCGTGTCGGTGGCAAAGGAATCAAATGGCGGACGGCCGGCGACGATCTGCCGCATCACAAAGAGCGGTCGCACCCGCTTCCTTTCGTACATAGACGAACTCGAATCGGTGGTCAAGGACGTGCACGAACGGTCCGATGCCATCGCCCGACATAGCGAACGCCGCTCGCTGCCAAGGCTGGTGACAACGTGATCTCGCGAAACCCGGCGAGCCACCCGTTACCAGATCCAATGGGGCCAATACCACGGCACGTCGCTATCATCATGGACGGCAACCGGCGTTGGGCGCGGAAGCGCAATCTTCCAATTATTGAGGGTTACCGCCGCGGCATGACGACATTACGTGAGACGACGCGTGCCTGCCGCGACTTCAACGTGCCGATCTTGACCGTCTATGGGTTTTCTGAAGAGAATTGGAAGCGTGAAGAATCGGAGATCTCGCTGCTTTTTGAGTTGTGCTGTGCCTTCGCGCGCAACGAACTTGATATGCTGCGCAAGGAGAACGTGACGGTGCGCGTCATCGGCCGCCCTGATGAACTGCCTCGCGCACCCCGGACGGCGCTCGAGGATCTCGTTCGCAAGACGGCCGGCAACAACGGAACTATACTGAATATTGCGGTCAATTACAGCGCACGCACCGAAATGAAAGACGCAACCAAGGCGCTCGCCGAGGATGTGCGTTCAGGAGCGCTATCGCTCGACCAGATCGACGACACAACCCTGCGCAAGTACCTTTACACCTCAGGTTTACCCGATCCGGATCTGCTCATTCGCCCTGGCGGCGAATTCCGGCTTTCAAACTTCCTGCTCTACCAAGTCGCGTACACGGAACTGTGGGTAACTGAGGTTCACTGGCCGGAGTTCACTCGGGCGCACTTTGCAGAAGCTATTATTGAGTTTCAGCGCCGCCAGCGCCGTTATGGCGGCCCCTAGCCGCGGCTCCGGCGTGGTCTCGTAACGCAAGCGTGTTCGGCGATTTCCACCTGCACAGCAACCATAGCGATGGCCGTCTCGACCCGATCGCTTTGGTCGACATCGTCGCCGACGCGGGAGTTCAAATCGCAGCGTTGACCGATCATGATACCACCGCGGGTCATGCTGCAGCAGCGCAACGGTCTCGGGAACGCGGTCTTCGTTTTATACCCGGTATCGAGATGACTACGTTCGGCTGCAGTCGCGTCATTCACGTGCTCGGATTGAACGTTGACGGAAGTCTTCCACAGTTGAACGCAGCCAATGCAACCGCTCGCGACGTATGGGATGCCAACCAGCGCCGCTGGGTTGATGCTCTCTCGCACGAGGGAGTCAACGTCAGCTTCGAGCGCGATTTCGCGGATCATCCGGTGCGTCTGCCCGTGCTCATCGAGCGTTTGTGCAGACGTGAGGTCGACGGCGGTGATCCGCTCACCGTCCACGCGCGTTTCAGGGCGTACTTCAGCGCACTGCCGGGAGAGGCGTATGCCAGGCTGCTGGCCCCGTCCGAGGCCGCCGCCATCATCCGTGCGGCTGGTGGCATCGCGTTTCTGGCTCACCCTGAGCCCTTGCGCGAGAGCGGAGTCCTTACGGAGCTGCTCGATGCCTTCGACGGGTTGGAGGCATTATATATGCCGTACACGGACGCGCAACGAGAAGGATTGAGAGTGCTTGCCGCACGGCACGGCAAGCTCTACTCATGCGGCACCGATTATCATGGCTATTTCACCGGTGCGTATCGCCGTCCGACGATTGATGCGCCGCCAGCGTTGCTCGACCGGCTCGGGCTTTAGCGCGCCAGTGCTGCGCGCTTCTTGCGCACGAAATCCAAAACGTCGTCCAGCGGACGCGTGTTGAGCACGGACTCTTTTGTGACGCCTGCCTTGCGCGCGGTCGCGACCCCGAACAGCATGTTGTCCATGTCCTCGACATGGTGGGCGTCTGTATCAATAGAGAACGTACAACCTATTTCGCGCGCCCGCCGCGCCAAATCGGCAGACAAGTCGAGACGCGCTGGATTGGAGTTAATTTCAAGGGCGGTCCCGGTTCGAGCGGCAGCGCGAAAAACTGCGTCGACGTCAAACTCATAACCCTCGCGTTCTTCGATGAGCTGCCCCGTCGGATGACCGATGATCGTCACGTTCGGATTCTCGATCGCAGCGAGCAGCCTCGCCGTTTGCTGCTCCTTCGTCGCGCGAAAGGACGAGTGAATGGACGCCACGACCACATCCAGTCCTGCGAGCACGTCGTCGGGCAAATCGAGTGTGCCATCAGCGCGGATATCGACCTCCGAGCTTGCCAAGAGATGAACGCCGTATGAGTCGCGTGCCGAGTCGATGATCTTGATCTGTTCGCGCAGGCGATCGATCGAGAGGCCATTGGCGACGGCACGCCCCGGCGAATGATCGGAGATAGAAAGGTATTCTCGTTTGCGGTGCGCTGCGGCACGCGCCAACTGTTCGATCGTACAGACGCCATCGCTCCACTCGGTATGGTCGTGCAGGTCACCGCGAATATCGCTCAGCTCGACGAGGACCGAAAGCGCTCCGCGGCGTGCGAGATCTATCTCATCGAGCCCCAGCCGAATCTCCGGTGGAATGAACTGCAAGCCCAGCGTCGCGTACACATCAGTCTCATGTTCGCACGTCGTGATGGTACCGGCGTCGTCTTCGATGCCGTATTCACTCACCTTCAAACCTTTGCGTTGCGCAAACTCGCGAAGCCGCACGTTGTGCTCCTTGTTGCCTGTGAAATGTTGCAGCAGGTTACCGAAGCATTCGTGCGCCACGACCCGGCAGTCAATCGAGATGCCCGGCAGTGCCCAAATCGTTGCCTTGGTCTTGCCTTTCGCCGTGACGCGTTCCGCAATTGGCAACGCAACGAAGGCCTCGAGCACTTTCTCAGGCGCGTCGCTGGTGCAAATCACGTCGAGATCGCGGACGCTTCGTTCCATGCGGCGCAAGCTTCCCGCGACGACGACATTTTTGGCAAAAGGCAACGCAGACAACGCCTTAACAACGATCTGCGCAATGGGCCACGCATCCCCCAAGCGCATGCGCTTGGGCGTTGATGCCAGCCGCTCGAGGCGCGCTTTGAGGTTGTCGATTGTCTTGGGCCCAAGACGCGGCACCTTTAAGATGCTGCCATCCTCGATCGATTTGCGCAGGTCATCAAGCCCGCTCACCCCGAGCTCGCGGTAGAGTGAAACCGCGGTCTTGGCGCCGATGCCTGGCACGCTCAACAGCTCCAGTATGGTAGGAGGAAACTTTGCCCGCAGTTCGTCCAGGTATTTGCACGTGCCCGTGTCGAGGATGTCGGCGACCTTTTGCGAGATCGCTTTGCCAACGCCGGGAAGCTCTTGGAGTTCGCCGCTCTTCATGAGGTCTTCCACCGAGGTCTGACTGTCCTCGATGCTGCGAGCCGCGCGCTCGTAGGCCTTGATCTTAAAGAAAGGTTCGCCCTCGAACTCCATCAGCGAGGCGATCTCGTTGAGCCGCTGCGCGACGATAAAATTCTTCACCGCATTGGTTCTCCGAGCTACGGCATCGAGGGGTTGTCGTTCTCAAAGAGGCCGTTCGGGTTTGGAGTCCAGGCCCAGATGAGAACGGCGCGCGCCGCCGGATGAATGAAGGCAAAGATGAGCGTTGCGTCGGGCGGCATGAGCTTGCGCTGCAGCAATACGGCGCTCGTGGGCTGCTCGTCGGTATTCCAGGGTTGCTGCACGTAGTAGGTCCTGCCCTTTTGAACGATGTTGTAATGAACGTGCTTGGCGATGTTATACCATCCATGGACGTCCGGGCTGGTCAACGCTGGGAAGACGGTAGATGCATCCGTGAATTGATACCCGCATGCGACAAGCCGGCCGGCTAAATCGAAAACAAGCATTGTTGGCGTGCTCAATTGTTTGGGATTGAAGCGCTGGTGATTCGTGTACATCGTGCCGAACGCTGCAATGTAGTCTGTTGTCTGGACGTATCCGTCTTGTTCGGCCCACACCGCGAGCCGGTAACGTTCTGTGGCCGCGCGCACAGATTGCGCGAGCGGAGTGTCGTACCCATCGGTAGGATCGGCCAGTGCGGATGCTGCGGCGCAGCAATATGCGACAAACAAGGTCGCGGCGAAGAGCCTCTTCACTGGAGCAAAGGGTTTATTTGCAACTGCTGGCAAACCTGCCCACATTGCGCTCGAGAACGCTGCACACGGAGGGCAACGGTGAAGATTCTCGCGGCGATTTGTGCGGCCAGCATCGGCGTGACGCTCGCTGTTGTCGTGACAAGCGGATCGAGCATTGCGGCGTACACAGGCGCGACGTCGATGGTTGTTCCCGGCGATCAACTGGTGTACGAGATTGCAATCGAACTACAGCAACATCACATTACGACGAGCGCAGCCGCCAAGACCCAAGACAAAGCTGCCGAGAGCTCCGCGGAAGGAACCGAGACATTCGCGATTTACGCCGTCGGGAAAGATGGCATAGCTTTTGCCACCGTTGACGCAAGTTTCAAAGGTATCGAGAACGGAAAACCGTTCGAGTCGCACACGATGTCGACCGCAAAGGTGTTGCCCGACGGAAGGCTGCGGGTAAGAGATCAATTTGGCCTCGGAATCTCGGATGCCATGAGCTTCGCCAACACGATGAGCGCAGAGATTGCTCGCCATGTGCTTAGACTCGGCGCCGTGTGGACGACCCAACTAACGACACCGTATGCTCGCGTGATGATGCAGCGCAAAGTCGCGAACCTAAAAACGTACCAGGGCTTCAGCGCCTACGAAGTGCAGTCGCAGGGCTCGGGCGAGCTTATCAAGACCAATGACGGAATCCCGGCGACAGGAACAGTTGCGATCACGGGCACGTCGTATTACGACAGGAAAGACCATCTCTTCATTGGAGAGGCGGTGCGGACGCTCATGGTCGTCCAGTCGGCCGCGTCTTCGCACGACAACTATTCGGCAACTATGCAAGTCGTGCTGAACGCGTGGACGCACGGAACCCCTGCGCCTTCCGTGCCAAGTGGGGCTCCTCCGCTGCCGGGCACATCGCCGGCAGCCACCCCGGAATTGCAATATGCATCGCCGGCGCCGATTCCGTCGATTTACGGTTCAACGCCGGTGCCAACCATTACGCCACGACAGGGTCCGTGAAGAAACCAACATCCGGCAGGCTCGCTCTCACCATCGGTATCGCAACCATCTTCGCAGTCATAGCGCTCGGCGTTGCATCGCCGCCGGGCGTTAGCGGCGACACGAAGACATATTATTATGTCGGCGGCCATCTGTTTGGCATCGGGGAGCAGCAAGTCTACCTTATCGATCGAGACTCGATACTTACTGTGCGTTATCGGACGGTGCGCGGTGATGTACAATCAAAAACGTTCCACCGACGCGTGCAGAGCAGCGTAGCGTGGACAATCGAAGGGCTTGCGTCCGGCGGCGCCCCGATACTCGGCGTGGCGACCGCCGCGCCCACGCCTGAGGGCGTTGTCTCGATCTCCACACTCCAGCCAGTACGATCGACGTTGCCATCCACGCCTGCTCCGCCGTCGCCCGAGCCTTCAGGCGTGTCGCCTCGTCCAAGTCCCATGCTCGACGTTCGGGGAGCTGCAGCTCCGACCGGTGCGCTCGCCGATCTCGCGCCGGCATCAATCCTTCTTTCGGGCATCACCGGGGATCTGCCGGAGTTAGGCAAGCCTTGGAAGAGCTCGGGAGATGTGCGCCTGTCGTACGGCATCTTGACCTGCACCCTGCAAAACGTTGTCGCGACCGCAGCCGGCGATCTTGACACGAACGTCATGCAGATCGCTCAAACTGGCACGGCGAGCTTTCAGGGGAAAGTCAACGTTCCTGGTTTCGGGTTAGCAGCGCTTCGCGGTGCGGGATTGGCGGCTGGAATGTCGTTCATTGAATCGCAGAGCAAGTTACTGCTGGGAATGAGTTTATCGAGTGCAAGCCACGGCAACGCCGTTGCCAACCACAAAAACGGCGCGTACGCTCTCAGTTTGAAAATTGCAATCAAACTTGTGAAATACGTTCCGGGTATTGTGCCCTACAGCGGCGGTCCTATTGGATTTGTGCCTGCATCTGGCTACCTCGGCGGTACGACTACACCAGACACCGCCATCTACTCGACCGCCGTTCCCGATACGATTGGAATCCCAGCCGCAACCAACACCGGATTTATACCGCCGCCTATGCAGCCAAGTCCGTATCAGAGTGCGCTGCCGGAAATGAGCCTTCCGCCGATTCCGCTGCCGATGTCGAGTGATCAGCCAGCGGCCTCACCACCGGCCGGGCCAACACCCACTCCGCAACCCACGCACTACTAATCAACTCGGAACAGCTCGTCCAAGCCGCGCAGGGACGGCGCAAAGCAAAACGGTAGGCTTGCACGTGGACCAGACGTCTAGTCTCATCTTCGGCCACGGTCATGCCGCTGGCATTGTTGCCGTCGAGCCAGATCTCTCGGCTGGAACCGCTGCTTTGTATCGCCGCGTTGGAACTGCTACCCAGCGCGACATCGTACCGCTTCAGAACTGGCTGCTGGCGCGCAAACCGCAGCCGGGGAGCATCGAACTTGCAGGCCGGCACGTCCTTCGCCACCTCGTGCTCAGCTCTGATGCCCAGGCGATGACCGATCGCGCTCGTGCGCTTGCGCCGGACCAGCGTCTTGCGTACGTCGACCCCATCACCTCGCACTTGGTCGCCAGCGGCGAGACGTTCTACAAAGGTCTGCGTTTTTCGCAACTGCGCCGCATGCAGTTCGACATCGAAACGCTGGACGTGAACCCCGAACGCGACGATGCGGAGATCGTTGTCATCGGCGTGCGCGACGACTCGGGCTTTGAGCGCGTGCTCGCGCTTGATGAATTCCAAAATGAAGGCGCGCTTATCGAAGAATTCGTTAAGATCGTGCGCGCGCGCGATCCAGATATTATTGAAGGCCACAATGTCTTCAACTTCGACCTCTGGTACCTTCAGGAGCGCGCACGGCGCCACGGCGTGCAGCTCATTCTCGGACGCGACGAACAAACGCCGATGTGGCTTGATGACAACGTTCGGCGCACCACACTCAGCGGAATGGCCGTCAGATATTATCGCATTGAAGGTCGCCAGATTGTCGACACGTTTATTGGTGCGGTGCGCTGGGACGTCGGCCGAAAATTACCGAATTACAAGCTAAAACATATCGTGCGCCATCTCGGCATCGGCGACGATCATCGCGCCATGGTTGACGCAGCTAACATGCGGGCGCTGTGGTCCGATCCCGACATGCGTGCAAAAATTAAGGCATACTGCCTCGACGATGCACGTGATACAGGCCGCCTTTCGGCGCTCGTCACGCCGAACGAAGTCTATCAAGCGCAAATGGTGCCCGAAACGTTGCAAGGCATTGCCTGCGTTGGCATCGGAAGCCGCATCGAGCGCCTCATGGTTCGCGCGTACTTGCGCGAGCGAGCGTCGATCCCGCGCCCACGGCCGATGGCGCCGATCGAGGGCGCCTTTAGCGAGGCATTTCTCATTGGAGTCTTTCACGACGTGATGAAGTGCGACGTCGAAAGTCTCTACCCGTCGCTCATGCTGGCACGCGGCATTGCGCCATGGGATGACGACCTCGGCGTGTTCCTGCCGATGCTCTCGGGACTTCGCGAACGGCGCATCGCGGTGAAGCGCGAAGCTGAGCGGGCGCTCAGCGAAGATCGCCGGGAAGACTACCTTACCGCAGATGGCTTGCAGAGCGCATTTAAGATCCTCATTAACTCGTTCTTTGGTTTTTTGGGCACAAATGGTCTACATTTCAATGACCCAGTCGCAGCGGGCCGCGTGACCGAAGCCGGACGCGACGTCATGTCGCGTATCGTTACCGGACTGCGCGATCGCGGGTGTAGCGTCATTGAGGCTGACACCGACGGCGCCTACTTCGTTGCGCCCAATGGCACCCCCGACTCGGTCGTTGCCGCAGTTGCCCAGACGTTGGATGATGATCTCCGCCTGGTTGCAGAGGAGCGATATCCGGCCATGTTGTCGCTGAAGGCAAAGAACTATGTTCTTAAACGAGCCTCCGGAGAGCTCCTGATGCGCGGATCGGCGCTCCGCTCGAGCCGAGATGAACCGTTTGGCCGCGCACTCGTAGGCACGGTCGCAGCGCTGCTCATCGATGGTCGCGAAAAGGAAATCGCCGAGGTCGTGCGCGAGACGCTGGACAAGATTCGCGAACGTTTGATGACGCCGGAGGAATTTTCGCGCCGTGAATCCATCACATCGAAGACGTTCAACTCGCCTGCTAACCGCCGTCTCGCGGCGGCTCTGGCGGAACGCGGACTTACCGTGGGCGATAGAGTGCGTGTCTACCAGCGTGTCGGCGGTGAACTCGGGCTTCTTGATGAATATGCCGGCGACGAAGACCGAGACTATCTGGCGCGCCGCGTGGCCGATTTTGTTGCACGCTTCGGTGATCTCGTGCCGCCAGATGCTCGCATCGCCGCCGGTGAGGACCGCGACCAGCTTTCCTTCCTCTAGTCACACGGGAGTATTTGTTCTGTGAGAAGCGATGTCCGCACATACGCCCACGATCTCGCCGGCGCCATCGGGACGATGCTTGCCATCGCCGACTTGAACGCCAAACGTTCCATCGATCCGAATACGGCCGCTGCCGCTTTTGAGAGCATCACAGTTACCGCTCGTAACGCCGGCCGGCTCGTCGACAATCTGGCGCGAGCCGCGACGGTCGCCGAGGGTGGATCTGATTCTGCGTATGAGCGAGATCTCGACTATTTGGAACGCGTTCACCCTGCATTGGATGCTGTGGCGACAGAACTTGAGAAGGTCGGTCGAAGCCAGAGCATACCCATTGTCGATCGCGAAACGGGGCGCTTCCTATCCGTTCTCGTCAGCGCCGTGCAGCCGCAGAACATTTTAGAGATCGGCACCGCGTATGGTTACTCGACGCTATGGATGGCGCGCGCGCAAGGACCCAGGGGCAAGATTCTCACCATCGACCCCGACCGCGAGCGAACAGCGCTTGCGTCGGGATTTTTTCAACGAGCCGGTGTGGCGAAGCAGATTGAGATAGTCAATCGGCCGGCGCTTGACGTGTTGCCAACGCTGCCCAAGGAAAGCTTTGAGTTTATTTTTATCGACGCCTTAAAGGAGGAGTATCCGCAGTATCTTGCCGCCAGCGTGCCGTTGCTGAAAAAAAGGGGGACGCTCGCGGCGGACAACCTGTTGTGGGGACACGCGGCATCGCAAGCTCCAAGCCCGTCGGATGCTGAAACCACCCAGGCGGTCCGTAGGTTCAATGAAGAACTGCTCAAGCATCCGGCGCTTCATGCCGCCATCGTGCCGATCGGGGACGGCCTCGGCGTCGCCACGAAGGTGACGTGACTGTAGCAACGGACCTTTAGGTCCGTTGAGGAGATGTAAAATGAAACGTTTTGCCTGGACGACGTGGGCAGCGGCTGCCGTTGTCGTAATGGTCGCCGCGGTTGTGCGCACCTCGTCCGGTGCCGATGCTCCCCCCGCGCTGACGCCGCAAACGCCGATCGTCGTGCAACGCACTCCGGGAACCTTCGGCTATCTGGAAATCGACGATCGATATCGCCGTCTTCTTGTTGCGCACACCGGCAGCCGCACGCTCGACGTTATCGATCTCAATAATAATAACGTGTTGCGTCAAGAAGAAGTTGGTGAAGGTCAGGGCATCGCAGTTGACGCCAAGGACGGGAAGTACTTCGTGGGCACGAGCCATCAGGCGTTTGTCGTCGTCTTCGGCCGCAAGTTCGTGGTCAAAGATGATCAGATTCCGACCGGTGGTCCGATCGACGCTGTTGCATTCGATTCAAAAAACGGTATGCTCTATGCCGATCGCTTCAGTGACAACAAAATCGTTGTCATCAGTGGGAAGACGAACAAGGTGTACTGGAACATGCCGGTCGGCGGTGGCGTGCTTGAAAATATCGTCTACGATCCAGTTTCCGACCGCATCTATCAAAACGTCGAATCAACGGGCGACGTCCTTGTCATTGACCCCAACGCGAATCGGGTCATCGCATCCTGGAGCGCTGCGCCTGCGACACAGCTGCACGGTCTGGCTGTGGATGGGGCGTCGCACCGGCTGTTCACCGCCGGTGATAACGGCAAGCTTTCGGTATTCGATACGACGACGGGTGCAGTGATCGCGACGGTTGACATCCCGGCCTCAGTCGACCAGATCGCGTTCGATACCGGCAAGAAGCGTTTGTACTGCGCCAGCGCCATTGGGCTGCTTTCGGTGATTCAAGAGACCGATACCGGTGCCGAGCACGTTGCCGATATTCCCGTACCGAGGCGCACCCATTCAGTGACGGTTGATCCCACCACGCATGCCGTGTGGATAGCGTATGGCGCCGACGACAACGACTACGTCATGAAGCTGGTCCCGCCGCAGTAACGAGATGTCGCTGGAAGTCTTAAGCACCGTTGCGTCGATCGGTACCTTCGTGGTCATTGGAGCGACGGCCATCGCCGCGCTCGTTCAGCTTCGCCACATGCGGTCGAGCAACCAGATCGCGGCGCTCACGGAGGTGCGTGAAACGCTCGAATCCGACCGGTTTGCTCAAGCTCGGCGCTACGCCCTGGAGGTCGTACCGAAGCTTGTGAGCGATCCGGCCGGTCGTGAGCAGCTCGGCGCTCCGCCCCCTATGTCGCAGGAATTAGAGTCGATCCGAATGCTTGCTAATTTCTTCGAAAACGTAGGAGCCTTCGTAAGATACGGCATCATCGATCGGGAGTTGGCGTGCGACGTCTGGAGTTTTGTCGTAGTTGATACATGGGAAAACCTCGAGCCGGCAATAGCCATACGCCGCCAGCGTTTCCCGCAAGTATGGACAAACTTCGAATGGTTAGCCGTGATCTGCGAAGACTGGCAGCGCAGACACCCGGACGGAGCAGTTCCACCCGGCCAGCGCCGCATGCAATTGAGCGAACGCTCTCGCAACGCCGTCACTGCTTGGCAGGCGGAGCAGGGCAACGCATCTGAGCGCTATTCTTCCCCCAAGTAAGCTTTCCGCACGTCATCGTCTGCAAGCAGGGCTTGCGCTGGGCCGCTCTTCACAATCGCCCCGGTTTCCATAACGTAGCCGCGCGTTGCTACTTGCAACGCCTTTCTCGCATTTTGCTCTATGAGCAGGATCGGCACGCCCGTTTTGTTGACATTGGCGATAACGGAAAAAATAGTATCGACAAGAATCGGCGAGAGGCCAAGCGATGGTTCGTCAAGCAGCAAGACTTTTGGACGCGCCATGAGCGCGCGAGCAATGGCGAGCATCTGTTGCTCGCCGCCAGAAAGCGTGCCGCCTTTTTGTTTGAGACGCTCCTTGAGACGCGGGAAAAGGCTCAGCACGTAGTCGTGGTCAGCCCCGATGTCACCGTCCGAGCGTGCATACGCTCCCAAACGCAGATTCTCAAGGACGGTGAGTCGCGGAAAAATGCGCCGACCTTCAGGCGAATGCACCACGCCTTTGCGGACGATCGCATCCGGAACCATGCCGACGATATTTTCGCCGCGCAGCGTGATCGTGCCGCGTGCCGGCTTGATGAGTCCTGAGATCGTCCGCAGGGTTGTGGTTTTTCCGGCTCCGTTTGCCCCGATAAGCGCGACAATCTCGCCCTCATTGACGTCTAGCGATAATCCGCGCAGCGCTTGGATGCGCCCGTAAAAAGTTTCAACGCCTGCAAGAGAGAGAACGGACGAGCTCATGCGCCCTTGCCGAGGTATGCTTCGATTACTCGCGGATCGCGACGGACCTGCTCGGGTGCGCCGCGTGCAATTTCTTCCCCGTAGTCAAGGACGTGCACGTATTCGGAAATTCCCATGACGAGGCGCATGTCGTGCTCGATGAGCAGTATCGTCACGCCGCGATCGCGGATTGACTGAACAAGGCGCATGAGCGATTGCTTCTCTGCAGGATTCGTTCCCGCGGCAGGTTCGTCGAGCAGCAACAGGCGCGGCTCACTCGCGAGCGCTCGTGCTATTTCAACGCGGCGCTGCATGCCGTACGGCAAGTTGCGCGCCCACTCATGCGCATATGGCGTCAGGCCGAAAAAGTCGAGCAACTCGCGCGCCGCCAGCTCGACCTGCCGGTCTTCACGCGTGGCGCGAGGCGTATGGAACGCACTGTCGGCTATCGTTGCGCGCATGCGCGAATTGCGGCCAACCATGATATTTTCCAACACGGTCATGAACGAGAAAAGGCGAATGTTCTGAAACGTACGGGCGACACCGGTCGCGGTCACGAGGTCCGGCCGCAAACCATTGAGGGTTCGCCCCTCGAAGACAATCGTGCCGCTGGTCGGCGTATAGATGCCGGTAATAAGATTGAAGACGGTTGACTTGCCGGCGCCGTTTGGCCCAATGAGGCTCACGATTGTGCCGGCTTCGACCAACAGCGTTAGATCCTTGACCGCGGCAAGTCCACCGAAGTTCTTGTTCACACCCTGGAGCGCGAGCAAGGCCATCAGTGAGCGACCTCCGGAGCGGCCGTTTCGTGCTCGGCGTGCAGCTCCGCACGATTAACGGCGCTTGGAATCAAGCCCTCCGGACGGAAAAGCATGACCAGCACGAGGATCATGCCATAGAGAAGGAAGCGGTACTGATTGAGATCGACGTTCGCCACCGCGTTCGAGTGAACCAACTGTCCGAATGCTTGCACCCAGTTTGTCGCTTGCGGCAAAATGAGAAAGTTGAGCAAGCCGATGATGACGGCTCCCGTCAGCACGCCTGTGAGGTTTCCCATCCCGCCGAGGACCAGCGCGGCGAGGATCATGACGGACGTATTGAAATCGAAGCCGCTCGGGCTGACCGTGCTGAGCTTCGCTGCAAATAGGACGCCTGCGACGCCTGCGAGCGCTGCGCCCATTGAAAAAGCAGCGAGTTTTGCGCCCGTCGTGTTGATGCCCATGTGCGACGCGGCGAGCTCGTCTTCTCGGATAGCCATCCACGAGCGGCCGATCCGGGAGTAGCGCAAATTGTTGAGCAGCAGGAGGGCGATCGCGATGACAACGAGGTACAAGTAGTAGTACGGAATGGGATTAAAGCCAAACGCGTAGCCGAAGAGACGCGGCTGGTCGATAGCCGCAATACCGTCCGGGCCGCCCGTCCACTTAAGATTCTGCAACACTTGGGGTACGATCTCGCCGAAGCCGAGCGTCACGATAGCGAGATAATCGCCGCGCAGACGAAGCGTTGGAGCGCCAAGCACGAGGCCGAACACTGCCGCAACAGCGGCGCTCACAAGTATCATTGGCCAGAAGTTGATGTGGATGCCAAAGAGCGGTGATGCTAAGAACCCGTACGTGTACGCGCCGATCGCGAAGAACGCAGCAAAACCGAGCGCGAGCAGTCCCGTGTAACCGACGATGATGTTCAACCCGAAGGCGAGTAACACGAGACCGCCCGTGTCGGCATAGGCTGAGATATGCGAACTGTTCTTGTCGATGAACGGCACGAGCAAGAGAAATATCCCACCGGCAATCGGCAGCGCGCGTTTTATCATGCTCATACCTTTTCCGGGACCTGTTCGCCGAGCAAACCGCTTGGCCGAAAGACAAGGATGAGTATAAGGATAGAAAATACCACGACGGAAGTCCACTGGTCAGAGATGTACTGCGACGTCATTGCCTCGACGATGCCAATGAGAAACCCGCCCAGCATCGCACCGGTAATGTTGCCGATACCGCCAAGGACGGCTGCGGTAAACGCCTTGAGGCCGGCCTGGTATCCGTTGAGAAAGAACGTCGTACCGTAGTAGATACCGGAGATGAAGCCCGCAACGCCTGCGAGCGCCGCACCGATGAAGAACGTCCAAGCGATCGTTGAGTTGATGTTGATGCCCATCAATTGGGCGGCGTCACGGTCTTGTGCCGTCGCCCGCATTGCCGTTCCCAGCTTTGTTCGAAACACGAGCATATTGAGCGCTGCCATCGCGACGAGACTCACGGCGACGACGAGCACTGCGCGATCGTGAAAGCCGACGCCGAACAGCACGTGCACGTGGTCGGGAAGAAACTGAGGGAACGATACCTCCGAGGTCCCTTTCCATATTTGCATGATGTTCTCGAGGATGAGCGAGACACCAATTGCCGTAATGAGCGGCGCCAACCGAGGCGCATTACGTAATCGTCGATACGCGAGCCGCTCGATGAGCACTCCGACGATGCCGCACAAGAGCGCGGCGAGCAAGATGACAACGATGGCGACGAGCCACAGCTCCCAACCCTGGGTGTAGCGGGAAAGCGGGATGAGCGCCAAGATGCTGAGCGAGAAGTACGATCCCAGCGTATAGACGTCGCCGTGTGCGAAGTTGATGAGCTCGATGATCCCGTAGACCATCGTGTAGCCCAGCGCGATCAGCGCATAGACACCACCGAGCGCGATGCCGTTGATGAGCTGCTGGGCGAACTGGTGAAGATCAGGCAATGCCGGCGACGGTCGAGGCGCGGATCACCGAGCGTAATTCCTCTGACTGAGAAAAACCCAGCCGCCGTTCTGAACGCCGTAGATCGAAATAATTTTGTTCGTCGTGTCGCCGTTCTTGTCGAATGAAAAGTCGCCGATGATGCTCATGTGAAGCTTGCCCGAGCGCAGCTGATCGAGCACGTGCGCGCGCGTTGGAAGCGAACCGCCGGCCCCTTTCATCGCTGCCGCGACCGCCTCGATGATCGTCATCGCCGCGACATAGCCGTTTGCCGAGTAGGAGCCAACCGGCACATTAAACTGCGCCTGATACTCCTTGAGGAAGGTCTGCGCCGCAGGGATCTTCGCGGCGTTGACGGTTGCCACAGTTGCGTAGGAATCATTAGCGGCACTGCCTGCGTCAGTGAGGAACTGATCGTTACGCACGCCGTCCGCGCCAAAGTACGCAATGCTGCCAATGCCGGCATCGGCCATCTGCTTGCGCACGAGGCCGCCGCCGGTTGAGGTCGTGCCACCGTAGAAGATAACATCGGGGTTGAGGCTTGCTGCGCGCGTCAAGAGCGCGTGAAAATCTTGCTGCCCCTTCGTAATGTGATCGTGACCGAGCACCGTACCGCCATCCTTTTGGAATTCGGCGGCCCATTGATCGGCGACGCCCTTTCCGTACGTTTCATTATCATCAAGAACGTAAGCGCGTTTGAGTTTAACGACTTGTGCTGCATAGTCGGCCCCAGCCGGGCCTTGAATGTCATCGGTCGTGCACACTCTGAAGTATGTGATGTCATTCGGGTTCGTCGTGCGCAGCTGCTGCGCGAGCGAACCTTTCGTCAGATCTGGGTTCGTGTTCGCTGGGCTGATCAGGGCGATACCGAGACTGTTCGAGAGCGGTATCTCCGCCTTTGCGACGTTGCTGTTGAAGGGGCCGACGACCCCGAGCACCGCCGAGTCACTCGCGAAGGATTGAATGTTTTTCGCACCTTGGCTCGGATTATGGACGCCGTTTACGGCATCGTCGACGACCGAGGCGACAATTGTATATCCAGGGATAAGGTTGCGCTTGTTCGCATCGATGACGGCGAGCTTAACGCCGTTGGCGGTCGGCACGCCATCCGACGCGTCACCACCCGAAACAGGGAGATCTGCTCCAATCTTCACGACTGACCCGCCGCCGGTCTGTCCGCTCGGCGCGTTGCCGGAACATCCTGCGAGGCTGAGTGAGAGCAGCGTGGTAACTGCGACAATCGAAGCGGATCGGGCAATGATATAACATCGCATGTGTGTGTTAGTCTCCGTGCGCAGGGGGTTCGTGAGCGGTATTTGCGGTCCTTCGTGGCGAAGGTGATGTGGTAACGCATGAGCACTTCGATTTCCCCCGACATCACGATTAAAGAAGTCGTCGAAAAGCATCCAGGATCCGAGCGAGTTTTTGGCGCGCACGGACTACCCTGCGCAGGATGTCATGTGTCGACGCATGAGACGATCCGCCAGGGTGCCGGCGTCCATCGTCTCGATCTGGAAGCGCTGATCGCGGATCTCAATAACTTCATCGCCGATGGCACCGTGCCGCCTCCTCGGGAGCGGCCGGCGAGCGCAAAGACTCCGCCGCCAGAACGCGCGCGGAAGCCGGGTATCGAGCATGTCGTCGCCATCATGTCCGGGAAGGGTGGCGTCGGCAAGTCGCTCGTCACGGCGTTGCTTGCAGTTGCACTGCGCAAGCGCGGCTTCAACGTCGGAATCCTCGATGCCGATATCACCGGTCCGAGCATGGCGCGCATGTTCGGCGTTAGCGAGCGGCCGTACGAAGGCGCGGACAAAAAGCCGCATCCTCCGGCCACGCGCACCGGCATCCCTATCATGTCGATGAACCTCATCCTCGACAATGAAGCAGACGCGGTTATCTGGCGAGGCCCAATGGTTTCTCGCGCCATCCAACAATTCTACACAGACCTCGAGTGGGGTAAGATCGATTATCTCTTTATCGATCTGCCGCCGGGTACATCCGACGCGCCGCTTACGGTGCTGCAGGCGCTGCCGGTCTCAGGCGTCGTGCTTGTAACGACGCCCCAAGGACTAACCACAATGATCGTCAGCAAAGCGGTCAAACTCACACAGCAGCTTAAGGTGCCGGTGGTCGGCCTTGTGGAGAACATGTCGTTTTTTGAAGATAAGGAAACGGGCAAACGCTACGAGCTGTTCGGTAAATCTAAAGGCGTGCAGCTGGTCGTCGAAAGCGGTGCACCGCTCCTCGCGCAGCTGCCGATCGACCCTGCCCTCACGCAGTTGTGCGACGCGGGGCGGGTTGAAGAGTATCAGTCACCCGACTACGACACGCTCGCGCAGAACTTCGTCAAGATACTTCCGGCTCTGACGGCGCAGACGAAAGCGAGTTAAAGAAAACGGACGCCGTAGGCGCGGCGTCCATTTCTGCTCACCCTGTAGCGGTCGATTCCATATCGACCGTTGTTTCATATCGACCGTTAGTGGACGATGACAACCGTGCGCATGTTGTTTGACACGTAGTGGTACGCGCATCCGAAGATAAACATCCCGGGTGCGCCCGTACTGTAGACGGCCGATGTTTGTCCTGGGTTGAGATTGCCCGAACTGAAGCCCGAGCTTGAGATGCTCGCGCCAGCCGCCGATGCACTCGACGGAATCGTCGGACTCGCCGGGAACGACCCCCCCCATGTTTGGATGAAGCTCGCGGTGTGTGGGAAGCCGCCGCTTGCCTCCGTGTTGGTGAACGTAACGTTCTGCATGGCGGTGAGGTTCACGACGTTTGATCCGCTCGGCGGACTACCGTTGGTGCCGGGGAAAAATCCTTTGACGTTGCCGTAGGGCGCCACACTCACGTTGTTCTCGCCGGTTAGCAGAAGGCCGACAGGCGACGCGGCCGGCGTTGGACTCGCAGTGCCTGGCTGAGGACAGGTGCCGGTTCCGTTACCGCCGCCACCTCCACCACCATAGCCCAAGATGTGCGCTGACGAAGCCGCGCAGCCGTTGTTAGCAAGACCACCGCCACCGCCTCCGCCGCACGCTGCGACAGCAAGAGTTATGATCGCCACAACGGTCGCCACGGCTGCGGGTTGTTTCAAAATCGCTCGAAGATTCAACATACTGTTCCTCCCGCCCCGAAAAAGCTTGCGGTTCCGCGAAGCGGCGGGTGGAACGACAGGGCGCAACATCCCACCCGCTCGACAAAGCGTAGCTTGGGGCGATGAAACGCGCCTGAATGATATCCTGAAAAAGAGCTTAGTAAAAGCGCCGCGCGACAGAGCGCAAGGCTAAGTCAGGGACAAAGAATATTGATGACCGTTCGCATCAGCGGCGTGGCGCCCGCGCTGTACTCATAGTAGTCTTCATAATAGAACGCGCCGGCCGAAGGCCCGGTCGAGTAGACAAACGAGTTCGCAAAGCCCGAACCGAACGCCAGCATCGTTCCGGTTGAGAACTGCGGGTACGTAATTGGCGTCAGCTGCGATCCCGTGAACTGTGGAGTCGCCGTACTTGCGCCGTTGACGTTGTTGAACAGAGGCCAGTTCATTCCCGATGCCGGCCCTAAAAGCGACGCCGTGTGGTTCGATGATCGATCGAGGTTGTAAAATTGAACGGTCTGGTTGCAATGCACGGTAACAACCTTCGACACAACCGTCGGCGTTGCTGTTGACGTCGGCATTGCAGTTGCTTGACCGATGCCGTCGATTTGTCCGTATGTCGGATCGTTCGTTGGTGCGACGCTTGCGTAGTTCAATATCACGAAGTTCACTGCGGTCGGCGTCGGTGAGGGAGTTGGCGTCGGCGACGGTGTTCCGACCGAAGCGATCGTCGGCGAACTCCCCGGCGAGGGCGTCGAGCTTGAACTGCATCCGCCCGTTGCAACCACGGCAAGAACGAATCCCGCCAACGTCAACACCGTTGCAGTTTTGATTGTCCGCACTGCCCTCGATATGAATGAGCCGTGTTGTATCATCGCTTCGTTCAGCCGCCGGCGACCAGCCGCTGAGCCTTCTCCGCCATCATCTGATACGTCATTTCACCATCGACCGCGTCCCGAACGACGCCGCTGCGATCCACAAAAAACGAACTCGGCAACCCAATGAGATGAAGCATCGTGCCGACGCGCTGATCACGATCGAGATAAACTGGAAAGCCGACGCCAAACTGTTTGACGTATGCGTTAACCACCGGCGCATCCTCACCCTGATCGATGGCGACCACCTCCAGTCGCGGACCCATCTTCCTGGCCAACTCCGCGAGTGCCGGCATCTCGCGCCGGCACGGCCCGCACCAGGTCGCCCACACGTTCACCAATACGTCCTTGCCTCGCAACGAACTTAAACTCACATCGGAATGACGCAGCGGCGGCAAGGCAAAAGCGGGCATTTCACCTCCAACCACCTGTGCGGGGCCACGATCTGCGACGTTCGCATTCGGGTAGAGAGCTGCGATGAGGACGATAACGGCGGCTACCACGAAGCCGCCGACGAGCCAACGAATCACTGGTCACGATTTTGCGACGCAGCTGGACTCGCCCTGCCAGGGCGGCGCGAGCTTCGCCGGCGCTTGCTACATTCGCAGGCAGCCCGCTTCCCCTTGTGAAAGCACGTAAGCCCATGAGCCGCATTCCCGAGACCATAGAAGATGTGAGCGGACTGCTCGCCGAGCGCCGCTATATTGCAGATCGAAGCCTCGCGGTGTCCATTTTCCTCGGCCTGCGCCTGCATAAGCCCCTGTTCTTGGAAGGAGAGGCAGGCGTCGGAAAAACTGAAGTCGCGAAGGTGCTTGCAAGTGGTCTGCAGCGCCGGCTCATCCGTCTGCAGTGTTATGAAGGCTTAGACGTCAACCACGCGGTCTATGAATGGAATTATGCACGCCAGATCCTTCATATTCGGCTCGCCGAAGCACGCGGCGCTCAAGCTTCATCTGCCGACACGGAGCGCGAGATATTCGGTCCCGATTTCCTCATCAAGCGGCCTTTGTTGCAGGCAATCGACGACCACGGCGAACCGCCCGCTGTGCTGCTCATCGATGAAATCGACCGAGCGGATGAAGAGTTCGAAGCCTACCTCCTCGAGCTGCTCTCTGATTTCACCGTGACCGTGCCTGAGATCGGCACCTTTACCGCAAAACATCCGCCGATCGTCGTTCTCACCAGCAACCGCACGCGCGAAGTTCACGATGCGCTGAAGCGACGGTGTCTCTATCACTGGATAGATTACCCCGATCTTACGCGTGAGGCGCAGATCACCGAAGCGAAGGTTCCGGGCATCAGCTATGCGCTGGCTCGCGAAGCGGCTGCGTTTGTGGCGTCTCTTCGAACCGAAGCGCTCTACAAACAGCCCGGCGTTGCCGAAACGATCGATTGGGCATCCGCACTCGTCGCGCTCGGGAGGGCAACGCTCGACGAAGCGGTCGCAACCGAAACAATCGGCGCTCTCCTCAAATATCAGGAGGACGTCAAGAAAGTTCGTCAGGGCGGCCTCTCGGCCAGGGTGCACGAGGCCAAGAAGACTGCAGTCTCCGCATGATCAGCCAGCCCGAGCCGCTCGCCCTCAACCTTATCGTTTTCGGCCGCATCCTGAGACGATTTGGTCTTGGAGCGCAGCCCGATCGGATCGTGCTGTTTGCGCAGGCACTCGACCAGGTGAGTTTTGCTTCGCGCGACGACGTCAAGGCCGCGGGCCGATCGGTTTTCGTGAGAAATGCCGACGAGCGACGACGCTTCGAGGTCGCGTTCGATGCCTTCTGGTCGGCTGTGATGATGTCTCGCGGACCAGACGAACGAGCAGCACAGCCCGATGGTGCACCATCAGCGCCCGCAGACGAACCTCACACAACGCGTCCACACATCCCGCAGCGGGGGCGCGCGTCAAACCGCAGCGGCGCACCCAACGAACTGGGTGGGGCGACAGCTCAGGCCACGCTCGTGCCCGAAGGGGATCGCAGCTTTACCTACAGTTTCGCTGAAGCGCTTGGCGAGAAAGACTTTTCGCGTCTGACAAGCGCCGAAGTCGAGTTAGCTCACGAGCTCAGCCGTCACAAGCGCCTCGAACTTGGCAAGAGGGTATCTCGCCGTACCGCTCCCGGCCGTAGAGGCGGCGTGTTCGACGCGCGCCGCACGCTGCGCGCAAGTTTGCGTGAATTCGGCGAGCCGCTCGACTTGCGCACGCGCACGCGGCAACTCAAGCAGCGCGACATCGTGCTGCTGTGCGATATTTCAGGATCGATGGACCGCTACTCGCGCTTGCTGCTTCAATTCATTCACGCGATGCGCCATTCACTCGGACGCGTCGAAGCGTTCGTCTTCGGCACGCGGCTGACGCGGATTACGCGTCAGATCCGCCACCGCGATGTCAATGAGGCGCTCGACGACGTGGCGGCGAGCGTCGCGGACTGGGGCGGCGGCACGCGCATCGGCGAGTCGCTGCATGAGTTCAATATTCGTTGGGCGCGACGCGTGCTTGCACGCGGGGCCATCGTAATCATCATCAGCGACGGCTGGGATCGTGGCGATATAGGGCTCTTAGCTCGGGAAATGCAGCGGCTGCAACGCATGAGCTATCGCTTGATCTGGCTTAATCCGCTGCTGGGCGGCCGCAACTACCGCCCGCAGACGATCGGCATGCGGGCCGCGTTGACGTTCGTCGACGACTTCTTGCCAGCGCACAATCTGAAGAGTTTGGCGCAGCTCGTGCTTGCGTTACGCGCAGTCGAACGCGGGCGGCCTTCGCGACGGCAATCCCCCGAACTCGCAAGCGCGATCTAGGGCGGTGTCGCGCAATATCATGAACGATATCATCGAAACAGTCGCACAGTGGCAGCGAGCCGGTGAGCGCATAGCGCTCGCGACTGTGATCAACGTCGATGGCTCCGCGCCGCGGGAGGAAGGCGCGAAGATGGTGATCAGTGCGTCGGGCCTCGTTGCCGGTTCCGTGAGCGGTGGCTGCGTGGAATCCGCGGTTGCAGAAGAGGCGATGACGGTCATGCAGACCGGCGCGCCGAAAATCGTCCGCTATGGCATCAACCGCAACATGATGTGGGACGTCGGCCTTGCGTGCGGCGGTTCAATCGATGTGTTTATCGAACCGCTGGAGACGCCGCTGCCGGCGCAGTCCCACAAGGCGTTCGCTGTATGCACCATCGTGCGAGGCCCGCACGGTGTCGGCAGAAAGATCGTTGTTGATGCGCAGCGTTCGGTTGAAGGTGATCTAGCCAACCCGCAGGTTCAGGCGGTTGTGGTCGAGAGAGCAATCGAGCTGATCGATGCAGGCCAATCGAAGACCGTTGATGCGGGCGCCTACCAAATTTTCATCGACGCGAATATTCCGCAACCGCGAGCGATTTTGGTCGGGGCCGTGCACATTGCCGTGGCCCTCTGCGAGATGGCCGCGCGAGCGGGCTTTGCCGTAACGGTCATCGATCCGCGTTCCTCGCTGTGTAACCGGGAGCGCTTTCCACACGCTGCTGCGCTCATCATCGATTGGCCGCAAGGTGCGCTGCCCAACATCATGCTCGATGATAACACCTATGTCGCCGTGCTGACGCACGACGACAAGTTTGACGATCCGACATTGCTTGCCGTGCTCCCGAGCGGCGCGCGCTACGTCGGAGCAATCGGATCGAAGAAGACGCAAGCATTGCGACGCACTCGCCTGCTCGATGCTGGCGTGCCCCTGCACGCGGTGGAGCGCATGCGCGGTCCGATCGGTCTCGATATCGGCGCACAATCTCCCGAAGAGATCGCCGTTGCAATTCTTGCAGAAATGATCGCTGCAAAATATCAACGCTCGGGAATGCCGCTGCGCGATCGAGTCGATCCACACATTCACGCGTGAAGGAATACTTCTTCGCGAAGCACAACTAACTTGTCTATGCTCAAATAGTGAGCGTGTCACCCCATTTACTCCGCAGGATGGAGGTGTATGCTAGTGGCAAAGAAGAAGGCTAAGGCCAAGAAAAAAGCCAAGAAGAAGAAATAACGCACGAATAATATCGAGCGTTAGTAAAAAAGGCGAGAGCGAAGTTGTCCTTCGCTCTTTTTTATTGCGCCACGATGCTTATTCCGAGATCACGACGACGCTATGGCCGCGGTGTTCGTCGAGGAACGCGAGCCCTTCATTCATCCACGTTTCAAGGCCCGACGACGAGTGTTCCGCAACCTCTCGCACGATGTGCTCGCGGTCGCGCAACCAGCGCACGTGGAGCAGACCCTGGCTGATCCACAAGACCTCGCCGCAATCCTCACAGGCAAGCCCGCAACGCATGGCTTTTCCTCTAAGCTGGAGAGGCTGCCGCAACCTCTTGTGGGAGCGTAGTTTGACCGACATAGGCCGGCGTGACGACGATCTCCTCAGGCGGCACGAGCTCGATGACAAGCAACGCCAGATCGTCCGCGATGCGGCCCCCCGAAGCGCGAGTGACGGCTGCAACAATATAATCCGCAAGCCGCTGCGGCTGACTTGGCGCCTCGCGGATAATACGCATAGCGCCGGCATCATCGATCATGATGCCGGCTGTGTCGCGCGCCTCGGTGAAACCATCCGTTGCGAGCACGAGGATGTCGTGCGGGCTTAACTTCTCCTCGATTGCATCGAAATCGTCTTCAGTGCGCAACCCGATGAGCGGACCCGTTACTGGAAGCTGGTACACAGCGTCGCCGCGCCGCACGTAGACTGGCGAATGTCCGGCGCTTGCATAACGAAGTGTCAACCCCTCTGAGTCGAGCACGCCCGCAAACAGGCTGACGAAGGACGTTTCGTCACGGGTCGATTTAATGAACGATGTATTAAACTTACGCAGCAGCGTGCTTGGATCGTGGAACTCTTCTACTAGCGCGCGCATCGAGAATTTCACGAACGCAGTATCAACGGCAGCTTCGAGACCCTTGCCGCTTACGTCGGCTACCACAAGCAGACAGCGGTGGTCGTCAATACGATGCACGTCGAAGAGGTCGCCGCCAACCGCCACGTGTCGGGCTGCTGAGACATATGCAGTACCGACCCGCAAGTAAGAGCAAACGTCCCAGCCACTGAGAAATGCGCGTTGCAGCGTATCTCCAACAATGCGCTCGCGCTCGAGCGCTGCTTGCGTGCGAGTGCGTACGACGTCGGCGATGATCGCTGACATTCCGAAAAGCAGCATGAGAGCAGCGGTGAGAGTGGCAGCCCGCAACAGAAGGGTTCCGACTGCATCCCGAGCCGCAGCAGCTTGATCATCCAAAATGAGCGTGAGCCGATCGGCGTCGCGGCGCATTTGGTCTGAGAGAAGTTTGCCGTTTTTGATGCGCTGCGCCGCGCCTGGGGCGTTCGGGCGGAGTACGAGGGGTTGAGCAACTACTCGTTCCCAATCTGTGTGGCTGCGGCGCAGATCGAGCGCGAGGGGGTCGCTGTCTCGCAGATTTGCTGTTTCTAACGTTCGTTGAAGTTCGTCAACGTGTCGCGTGAGATCAGGACCTGCTCGATAGTAGGGCTCGAGGAAGAGCCGCTGACCCGAGGCGAGGAATCCGCGAAGCGCCGACTCTTGATCGATTTGATCGCGCATGCAGATCTGCAACTGCTCCTGAGCTTGAGAAATTGAATTTTGCCGCGCGTACGCGGCGTTGACGCGTCCGTACGTTACAATGGAACCCAGGACCGAAACAAACAAAGCAATACCGAGAACGGCCGCAGCAGTGAACGCCGTTCCGCTCAGACTCCTTGTTTTGGACGGTGCAGGAGAGGTTCGCTCCGCCCCACCGCGTCCGAAAAGTTTTCGCATGTGCTCAGTAAATAGAGATTGATCCGGTATTTAAGAGGCCGGAAAGGTTCGAACAGGCAACTTCGTCGGCGAGACGATAGTCGCCCTCCAGAAGGTAGGATGAAGCTTTTGACGTCCCGGTCTAGCCGGGCCCGACCTTATGCTTTGGCGTCCGCGAATGCGTCTGCGATCACACGCTCAAGTTCGCCGCTCTCGAGCATCGGCCCCAGGGTATCGGTGTCGCCGTAAAACTTACCGTTGATGAAGACTTTCGGCAGTGTCGGCCAGTTGGTCATCTCGGTGAGTGCTTGACGCTTTGCGTCGTTTCCTAAGACGTCGAGCACCTCGAACGGGAAGCCAATCTGGGTGAAGAAGTCAATGGTTTCCAGAGTGAAGCCGCAACGCGGCGCTTGCTTTGTGCCTTTGCCGTAGACGAGGATCTTGTGCGCGGCGATCTCGTCCTGAATATTTTGCTTGAGGTCTTGCATCATTTTTCTGCTTCCGTCTTGAGCTCGACGGCGTGAAGCCGTCCGTCCTTGAGCGCCTCTGACAAGGCGGCATAGATCATTCGATGCTGATCGAGCAGGGGCTTCCCGGAAAATGCCGATGAGATCACAGTTACGTTGTAATGATCGCTCGTGCCGGTACGGTCGTACGTCTGTACCCGTGCGTCGGGCAGCGCGGTCCTGATCAGGCGCTCGATATCCTCGTGAGTTATCATGTTACGGTTTTTTGTTTCGGCATCACGGATCGTTTCCCATGTCCCGCAAGGGTATGTGCTCGCCTCTGCCTGGCGCCTGCCGATAAAATAGATATGACCGTGGACTGGACCAACATTAATACGCTCTCCGAGCAAGTCGGGGACGTCCTCGATCACCACCGCGCGCTTGCCTTTGCGATTATGGCGTTTGGCGGAGTTCTCTCAAGCCTCAGTCCTTCAAGCGTTCCTCGCATGGTTGCGATCGTCAACTATGCGGGTAAAGAAGCAAAATCGTTCTGGGGCGCAGTCGGGCTCTCGCTCGCATTTGTCCTGGGCATTTGTTCGGTGTATGCGTGCGTCGGCGCTCTCGCGGGCTCGTTCGGGGCCTTGCTGACGATGACGGGCTTCCTTTATTACTTCACCGCTGGTTTGTGTCTCTTCATGGGTCTTTCAATGATCCGCCTTATTGAGATCCGGTGGAAAATACCAGGCCTCACCATCATTGGTCACGGCGTCATCGGCGCTTACCTGCTTGGATTTGGTTTTGCGTTCCTCATAGCTCCCGATGCCACGCCCTTCATGATCGGGGCACTTGCGGTAACAACGTTCCAAGGAAAGTTGTTGCTGGGCTCGATGCTGATGTTGGCATTCGGCGTTGGGCACGGCCTGCCGGTACTCTTCGTCGGTTCGCTTGCGCCGTGGTACATGCACCACGCGGCGGTGAAGAAATGGCATCTCGCCGCGGAGATGGCGGCGGGCTATATCCTCGTCTTCTTAGCAGTTTTCTTTACGGTGATCGCATGAACGCGTACGACTCGATCCCGGTACCGGCTCCCGGACCGATCGCCCCCGACGAGCGACCGTATGTTATACGAACCTATGACCGCTGGATCATCCTCGTTATCGTGCTGGTCGCCGGATGGTTTATCTTCCGGCCAATCATCGCGTACTCAGTGTACTACCGCGGTGTCAGTTACGAGCGCCTGTTGCGCTTGCACGCGGCTGAGCACTATTATGCCAAGTCAACGCGCGTCTACGCGAAGATCCCGCAAGGATGGCAGGCGTGGGGAGAACTCTATCTGATGCGCGCACCATCTGATAAAACCGCGCAGCAGAGAGCGGTCGACATCTTCACCAAAGGCATGGGCTACAACCCAAAGTCTGCGCCGGTCGCATTTGATCTTGGACGCGCGTACTTCATTGGGAAAGACTACGTTAAGGCGCGAGAAGCATTCGAGCGCAGCACCGAGTTCGCGCCCGACGACATGTTTAGCTGGGATTTCGCTGCGTGGTCGAGTCTAAAAAGCGGCAACATGAAGCTCGCACGCAAATACTGGCATGAGGTCCTGCGAATCGATCCCGGAAATGCTACCGCCGCGCGCCAACTCGCACTGCTCGGCAGCTAAGGCCGGTCGCAGCCGCCCCGCTCGACGACCGTTTCACACGTGCTGGCCGGCCAGATCTCAACCGACCCCGCCTGAGCGAACGGTTGCATATAGCGGCTGAGGCTGTCTTCGTCGGTTGCCTCTGCTATCACATAGAGCGTGTGTGCGCCCTCGACAACAGCGTCGCCGCGTATCATGACGCCAAAAGTCTTGGCATTGGACGGCGACAGATGCTCGAGCAACATGGATCCCATCTTCGGATCACGGGCTGGGCACGTTTCGGCGCTGTGCTTGTGTTGGATGACAAAGAGGCTCATCAAAAGGCTCCCCGTGGACATGTTCGTGCGCCCTTGATTCCTTTGCCACGCCTATGCTGAATTCATACTGCGATTTAGCTGCCGGACACACTGATACGATCGATGCGGAAATCATAGCAGCCCCAAGCCGGATTGCGCACGTGAATGAAGCTCAGGCGCTCATTAGAAAATAGCCGCTCGATCGTTGCTTCAGGATTTCCCGCGTCCGACAATTCGGCCGTCTCAATCGTCCCTTCTGCGTTGTAGCCTCTCATGGTCAGAATTCGTTTCCTGAAATCTTCCGGGAAGCTGTCGCGATGGGCGTACGCCTCGCATGGAGCGGCATGCACAAAGACCGGGCCAACTTCTGCATACGGTCCAACGCTGGTAAAAGGCTGGTAGGCGAAAACGATGAGATCTTCACCGGGCTTCGTTATGCGCAAGCAGTGACGGCATGGCGCCGAATCTACCGCACGCGCAACGAGCTGATTGCCGAAATCGTCGACAAGCGTAGTGCGAATGCGGGCGGCGACGTCCGTCGGAATGGCGGAAATCGAGAAGCGCACGCGTGTTGTTGTAGTCATGAACTAACTGTAGTCCAAGGGAGGGCTCGGAGCACTCCGATTCACGCGGTCAAACTGCCCAACGAGGACTTTGCTCATAGCCTCGCCTAGGCTAGTACCATGGACTCATCACCCGGTATGCTCTTTGATCTGGATGGCACGCTCATCGATAGCGTGTACATGCACGTGCTCTCGTGGCATCGAGCGCTTGCGCGCGAGGGCGAGATCCTCTCGGTCTGGCGCATTCATCGCCGCATCGGCATGAGCGGCGGTTTGCTACTTAACGCGCTAGCTCGTGAAATCGGCCGGGAGTTTTCGAGTGAGGAGATCGAGCGCATCCAAACCAACCATGAGGCGGAATACGCCAAAATGATTGATGAGGTCCGCCCGCTCCCCGGCGCCAACGAGCTGCTTGCCCGCCTTCATTCGGTTGGCGCCCCGTTTGCCATTGCAACGAGCGGTCGCGCTGCCAAAGCCATGTCAGGCATACGCAAATTAAACGTGCCGCAAGGTGTTCCGATAATTACGCGTGATGATGTTAAGCGCGCAAAGCCGGACCCCGATTTGTTTCTCGCGGCGGCTGAGCGTTTGCATCTTGCGCCGGAAAACTGCCTCGTTGTGGGCGACAGCGTCTGGGATATCCTCGCATCACGGCGGGCGCGGGCGCTCGGCATTGGCCTGCTTTCCGGGGGTTATGGACGCGAAGAGCTCGACCAAGCCGGTGCGTTTCGAGTTTACAACGACCCTGCGGACTTGCTCGACCACCTCGATGAAGTCGGCATTCGCGACAAGTAATCACACGACTAATGGCGATAATCGAAGAGTCGATCGCACTGGTCACCGGCGCTAATCGTGTGGGCCGCTATGCTTCCTGATGAAGGCCCGACGGGCGGCTTCTATCGTGATGGTCAGCCGTTGTCTGGTAACCCTCAGCGTGGGGGGGCGCTTGATGTGAAGTTCAATCGCTTGACGGGACCTGTGGCCAATCAATTTAATGTGCGGTCCGCCATTGGGCGCAAGGCGCCTGCATCGTCTTCCTTAACAATCGCCGCATGACGAAATCGCCGCATTTTCTCATGTGCAAACCCGAATACTTTGGTGTCTCGTACGTCATCAATCCATGGATGCAGGGAAACATTAATCAAACTACTGTCGAACGCGCCACTCATCAATGGGATGCGCTCTTGTCGGCGGTTGCGGGGTTGGCGCACGTTGACCTTATCGAACCCCAACCAGGGCTGCCCGACATGGTATTTACGGCTAACGCCGGTTTCCTACTCGACGACATCGCCGTCGTCAGCCGCTTCCGCTTCGCTGAGCGTCAAGGCGAAGAAGCACATTTTGAACGTTGGTTCCGCTCCCGCCGCTTTTCTGTGCTGCGAATGCCCCGACGATATTCCCTTCGAGGGTGCCGGTGACGCACTTCTTGATCGTGGCACTTTGCGCATATGGGCGGCTTGGGGTCATCGGTCCGCGCGTACATCGCATGACCTCTTAGCAAAGATGCTTGGGGTTGAAGTTGTGTCGCTCCGTCTCGTTGACGCGCGTTTTTATCACCTCGACACGTGTTTTTGTCCGCTCGACGGCGGATATCTGCTGTACTATCCTCCAGCGTTCGATGCGCAATCCAACCACATGATCGAATGCTTGGTTCCGCCCGAATTGCGGATCGCCATCGATGAAACCGATGCTTTGCACTTCGCGTGTAATGCCATCAATATCGGTAGCACGATTATCATGAACAAAACCAGTGCGGCGTTTTTGCAGCGGCTTCAGGCGGCAGGGTTTGCTGCGATCGAGCGTGAGATGACCGAGTTTTTAAAGGCCGGCGGAGCCGCCAAGTGTCTGACGCTGCGCGTCAACGAGCCGCGCCAGCATCAATGGATGGCAAGCCAAACTGCGTAAAGCCCGATGCTTAGCTTTCGCTCGGCGGTTTATTGTAGAATTCGATCGCGATGTATGTGACGATGTCCCACGCATTACGAATGCCGATGAAGATGAGCAATAGCGCGCCACCGGCGAGGGCGAAAAGCGCTTTGACCGGGATGGCGACAAGCGCGATCGCGCCCGCCAGGATCGAGCAATAAGCTACAAGTGGAAGGACCGTATAGCAGACCCAGTCCTCGAGATCCGGTTTGTATTCAGTCAGCCGCCCTGTTCTGTGCATGATTCGCAACACATACACAATACCGTACAGACCGGCGAGGCCAAGTATCGTGGCAGGGGATACCAGCGAATGCCATGGCGCGCTGAGGATCGCCGAGACGAGTAACGCTGCACCGAAGTGCACCACTGTAGGCGTGCTAAACGTCGAAAGCCCGTCTCGGTTCCTTCGCAAACGCTCAACACCGGTGACGAGCGTGATCACAACGAACATCAAGCCGGTGAGAGCGCCAGCCGACGAACCGGCCATGATGTAAAAGTTTGACCACGGGGCGAGGACAGATGAAGCGGTTTCAGTCATCTATTTGTCCTCATGCCGAGTGACGTTGCTACTTCACGAGCGGCACGTTCACCGGTTTCGAGCGCTCCGTTGACGGTCCCGCCTTGTCCGTCAGTGGACGTAGCCTCGCCCGCGAAGAATAACGTGTCATCAACAGGCGCCCCGAGCACGCCGCGCGCATTCCTGCCTCCGACGGTAATATAACTGTACGCGCCGCGCGCGAACGGATCGCGGTTCCAATCATGCATAACTGCGTCTTCGAACTCCTCGCGTGCGAGGGCGGATTCCCCTAACAACGCTCCGAACCCGTCGAGCGCGGATCTGATGAGTTCTTCCCGCGAGGCTTCGATCAAGGCGGTCGCCTTTGGGCCGCCGGCCCACGCAACGATAAGCTCGCTGCGAATCGGCAACTGTGTCCAATAGGCCTGGAACGGCTGCCCTACGCAACGGAAGAATGCGCTGTCACGGTAGCGCTCGTTGCGTATTCGTTCCCAGAAGGCGCTCCGAAACCAGAGCCCCACTCGCACCACGTGTCCCATCTCGATACTCTGAAGTGCATCGCGCTTGACCGACGGCAAATTGGGATCGAATACGACCTCGGTTTCGTCACCGCTGTGGCGCAAGACGCCTGCAGGAAGAGTAATGACTGCGGCGCGCGCGCGAATCGTCCGCGATTCCCCGTAAGCGCTTTGTGCATCGACGGTTACCGAGCCGCGATGCCACGAAATACGCTGGACGACTGTCGATAGATGGCTCCACACTCCCGCGGTAGCGCACTCTGCGCGCAGCCGTTCGAACATCGGGTGATAACCGCCGAGCGGCCGTGCAATCGCAAAATCCACCCCCGATCGCCATTCGTCCGCGATCGCCAGCACACTGGCAATCTCAGGGTCGGCAGCCTCAAACCCCTCAACAAATGCGCGCGCCACATCAGCCGTCTCGCGCATTCTCTCGTCGGCTTCGAAGCGCCGAAGAAATTCATCGACGCTTTCGTCACGCTGGAGCTTCCCTGCCGCTTCGAAGATGCTAGCCGCCGACCTGAAGTCGTTGCCGTCACGCAGCAATTCACCGCTCTGCGAGCACACCCACGATACCTTGCCTGTGTCGACCGCTGCAGTCCCCGCATCGCGAAGCAACGCCATTGTCTCCCTTGCCGGGCCGTGGATGAATTCCGCGCCAAGCTCGGCTGCCGATGGTGCCTGCGCCGATGTCTGCGACAGCACGCGGCCGCCCACACGGTCGCGTGCCTCGAGCAATACGACGTGGAGCGACCGGCTGGCAAGACTCCGCGCAGCCGCTAGGCCCGCGGCGCCAGCGCCGATAACAATTGCGTCTGCGTCCAATGCCTAGCCTTTGCGCACTAACGTCAAGGCGATCTCAGGCGTGCTCTGAGACGCCAGGGAGTCCGGCGCTGCCAGCACCGCCTACGGAACCACCGCCTCTCCTCATGGGGTCGGGATAGTGCTCGTCAACCCACTTCTTGGTTGATTCGTAAAGATAGCCGAAGTTCTCCCACGACGAGGGGAATCGCTCTCGCTGGCTAGCGACCATAGGCCACAGATTCTCCCAAAGCTTGAGAATGCCCGGACTCATGATGTCGATGAGAACCGTCCCGTCGAGCAATCCATTCTTAGCGTACGTGCCGATCTCTTCATACGACTTGAGCACAGCTAGACACTTCCGAACATCCGAATCGCAACTTCGGAAGCCCAGTCCCGCCTCTCGCCGAAATGTATCGTCTTGCCAGCGAGCGGGCATTTCCGCGTATACGAATTCCTCCGCGGCCACGTACGCGAGATCACGCTGGCGCGCGAAAATGGTCATTGTAGCTTCCAGCAGCGTCGTACGCCTTAGATGTTGCAGCTGATCATTGGCATTTCGCAACTGGCGCACACCAAGCACGACCGTGATAAGAATTATCACCGCCGTTAGAAGAGTTCCAACGGCGGTTAGTGCTTCCCACACGACGCAGCCCCTTCAGAGATATTGGAGATGAGGGGATTCGAACCCTGACCTCTTACATGCGAATTTCACGCGAGACCCTTATGAAATCCTGGTTTGCCAGACTGCGTCGACGTTTGTCCGTTGCAGAATGTTGCAGCAATTTGCAGAAAGTTGCTGGTGTTGAGGCGGGATTGCCGTACGAATGCCGTGAGACGCAAAAGGATTACGGCGCGAGGGAGGACTTAAGCGCGCGATTTGAATGACGCGCCTAAAACTGCGTTGCGCGGTTATTTCCTACAAGACTAGCGCCGTCTGGCCCGGTATGCTTTTGTTCAGAAATCGGCCGCCAGATTTGAACCTGACCTGATTCGATCTCCCCGTCCGCCTACTGCGGCTCGCCTAGGGTGTAGTCAGTTGCAGGCGGTAAGAGAACGCAGCCAATACGTCAAACCTACCGATAGCATAGGCCGATCTTCGACCTGGTGCGATTGCCGTTGGGTAAAGTATAGGGTCGCACATGGCTACACACAGCCCATCGAACCGAGCCGCTCTACGAGCGTTTGTGGTCGTGACATTATCGCTGCTTGTCCTCATGGCTGGCAGCTTGGACTTGTGGCGAATATGGCATCCAATCGGTGTGTTCGGTTACCGATTAAACGGCGACGAAGCGGTGACACTCATTAGAGATGGGTTCCCGGCTGCCAAGGCCGGTATGCAGGTCGGCGATACTATCGACCTGCAATCGACGCCAGCGCGGTACAGGTTTTACGCGGCAGCGGGAGACACGCTAGCGCCAGGCGAGAGCATCACCTTTGGGCTGCTCCACAAAGGCGTTCGACGCATGGTCACGCTCACCGCGACGCCCCAAGTCAATGAGCAAAATGAGCATCTTTACGCGGCCTACCGGATGGCGGCAGTCGCCGTTGCCATCCTATTCATTATCCTGGGTGCCGCGCTGGTCTTACTTCGGCCGAGTCTGATGACCTGGGGATTTTTTCTGTTTTGCTTGGGCGATACTCCCTTAGCTTTCGCGATTGCGGAGGTGTTGTATCCATTCCCCTGGCCCTATGTATTTGACACTACCTTTAGCCAGCTTTTCGGCAGGAATGCGAACCCCGGCACTCTCGGAATCGTCGGCTTACTCGTCTTCGCGCTGTCTTTCCTCAACGATCCTATGAAGAGGTGGCGCTCCTGGGCGATTCGACTCATGCCGTGGCTCTTCGTCATTCTGTGCGGCTTGGGGACCTTCACGTTCTATCAGCAGTTCTGGATTGGTGGTCCCCCAGGCCAGCTATTAAACCAGATCGCTTTGGTCATAACGGCGCTGTGGTCGCTTGCGGTACTGTATTTATTCTTGGATACATACGTCCATGCGCGTGGGGAAGATAAGCAGCGCATACGATGGGTCGTTGTTGCGTTCGGTCTTAACTTGGCTATTCAGCTCGTTGGTGCTCTTCTCTTCGCTGGTTGGCCCGGGGTTCCGCTCTGGCTGCTTCACGTTATAGTTCTCTCGACCATCATCGTGCCGCTGGCCGTCACTTATGCGGTCATCAAGCATCACGTTATCGACGTGAGCTTTGTCGTCAGCCGCACTCTAGTCTACGGCATTGTTTCGACGGTTGTGATCGGCGTGTTTGTCCTCGTCGAATGGGGCGCAGGTGCGTGGCTGGTGAGCGCAAGCCCCACAACCAGCGCTGTCATCAGCATAGCAGTCGCACTCGGACTAGGCTTGTCGATGCGATTTCTCTACGCTCGCGTGGACGGATTCGTTGATGCGGTATTATTCAGAAAGCAGTTCGAGGCGCGCGCGCTCGTGGCACGCATGGCTGCGGGACTACCTTACGCCGTGTCCGCTGAAGGCATCGCCGACGTGCTCACGCGCGTCGCCTGCGAAAAGCTGCAGATCGCCTCGGCCGCATTGTTTCGGCAGCATGATAGAGGGGGTTTCCAGTGCGAGGCCACGCACGGCTGGTCTTCGGGGGAGCAGCTCCAGCACTCCGACTTCCAACGACTTTCGGTCGCGTTCGAAGGATCGACGGCACCGCTCCGGCTGTTGAACTTCTCGTTTGCAGCGAGTGAGTGCTTGCCGCGTGGCGCCGCCGCACCGATCGTTGGTCTGCCGCTGCATCTCCGGCGGCAACATGCTGGCTTTGTGCTCTATTCTGGTCACGTAGACGGCACCGATCTCGATCCCTACGAACGCGGGCTGCTCGTTGAGGTCGCTGCGGCGGCCTCGCGCGGCTACGACGCACTCGAGCTGGCCGCTCGGGTTGAGAAGGCGAATGAGGCACGCGCTCGGGCACAAGCCGAAAAGATTGAAACGCTTAAGACATACAATGAAGCATATGAACGCTTCGTGCCCAGCGAGTTTCTGAAGTTTCTCGATAAGGAGAGCATCGTCAGCGTGCGCTTGGGCGACCACGTGCTCCGCGAGATGACCGTGCTTTTCTCGGACATCCGATCGTTCACGTCGATCTCAGAGCGTATGACACCAGAGCAGATATTCACCTTCCTCAACGAGTACTTGCACCGCGTCGGGCCTCTCATCCGCGAAAACGGCGGGTTCATCGACAAGTACATCGGCGACGCGGTGATGGGCCTCTTCCCCTCCAAGCCCGACGACGCGTTGCGCGCCGCTATCGCGCTTCAACGCGAGGTCCGGCTCTTCAACCGCCGCCTCGAGGATGAGGGGCTTCCGGCGATCGCCGCCGGCGTTGGCATGCACTGCGGAGCGCTCATGCTCGGCACGATCGGTGAGCGCGGCCGCATGGATACGACGGTGATCGCCGACGCCGTGAACACCGCTTCACGGTTGGAGACCGCCACCAAGCTCTACCGCTGCTCCATTCTGCTGAGCCGTCAAACCGTCGAAAAACTCTCAGACCCCGATCAATTCATGCTGCGCTCCCTCGGCTCCGTGCACGTCAAAGGTAAGGCCAGCAGTGTCGAGATATACGAATGCTACGACGCGGACCCGGCGGAGCTTGTGCTGCACAAACGCGCAACGCGCGAGCGCTTCATCAACGCCGTAGCGGCGTTTGAGAGCGGCGGTTCTGCGGCAGCCTTACAGGCTTTTACGGCCATCGTTGCAGCCAACGAAAAGGACGGCCCGGGCGCCTATTTCCTAGAACGCTGCTCAGAACAGATCGCCGCTATTTGACACCGAGTCAAGACGACTATGAAAAACTCCGCAGCACGTTATCCGATGCGCGTTTAGTACGGTGTGGAGATGAGGGGATTCGAACCCCTGACCTCTTACATGCGAAGCAAGCGCTCTACCAACTGAGCTACATCCCCAAAAGGTCAGAGGGCTTGTTACTGCAGCCGAGTAGCGGTTTCCCGTAGTGCCAGATGCGCGCGTATGCGCGTTACTGCGCTGGCGGGGGTTCACCAATGACGATGCGCGCGACTTTGATAAAGCGCGCATCTGTTTTGTCACCCTGCACAACAAGCTGCACGAAGCCTGGCGGCTTTACGTCTCTCAGATCGACGAGATACGCTAGCATCACGAGCTGCCCGTTAAACTGTTTTGAAAATTCCGGGAAACTTAGGATTGCACTTTGCCCTTTGAACCCTTGAATGTATACGTATTTACGCATTAGCGTTTGGGGGTCGTCCGGAAAAGTCGGCCGAGCGAGCGCAAGGACGTCTGTGAGCGGCACGCCTGTGTACGTGTGGAAGCGTAGCGCAAGCGACACCGGCCTCATGTGCTGCAACTGGCTCAGTGTCACGTTCACTGGCGTCATCACTTGACCCGTGACGGGGACATATGCAACGCCGACCGGAGGCAACGTGGGCGAGTTCGGTGCGACTACCTGCGGGGCGGGCGTCACGATAGGCGGGATCGTTGGCTGACTCGTGGGCGGCGCGCTCGTTGGTGTGCCGGGCATAGCCGGCAGCGTGGTTACGGAAACCGTGGGAGTCGGCGCCTGTGCGCCTGCGGCGCGTGCCATCACTCCGTGGTTGACGCCTGAACTCGTCCAACCTGCGATCACCAGCGTTATTGCTGCTATCGATACAAACGCAAGAATCGGCTTCATCATCAACACGCCGCGCTCCTTAACACGAACCTAAAGGTCCGTCGCTACAAAACATAACGCGGTCAGCCGTTCGACCGCGGCGGCGAGAAGCCTCGCGCTCGCAGCCAACGCAGCATGACGAATTTCGATCGCTCCGCACAATCTGTATGAGTCGCATCAACAAGCTCGAAGGTCTTTGGCTCTCCCGCCGCGTCGAAGAGTGCGCGAACGGCCGATGGTGCGACGATAGAATCTTTGCTTCCCGCAACCACGAGCAGTGGCCGCGGCGTAATATCGACTATGCGCTGAGTATACGTGTCCATCGTTTGCGTAATTTCTTCCGGCGAAGGTCCATCAACGTAACATGCGCGATTTCGAAGGCCTGTGAGGATGGACTGGCCACCGAGCGTCTTACTCCGCCCGAAGGCAGTACACATGGCGACGACGCCATCGATCGCTGATGACTCGGCGGCTGCCCCGATCGAAGCGGCGGCTCCCATGCTGTGACCGCAGGCCACAATCTTGTGGACGCCTGGAACCTCGCGAGCGCGGGCAACGGCATCGAGCACATTTGTGCGCAAGTCTTCGGGCGCGCGAAGCGGCAACGAGCTTGCGCCAAGCTTATGACCTTGAAAATCAAGCGCGAGCGAACTGACGCTTTCTGTTGCAAGGTAAAACGCGAGTCCATCCACATTGTGTTTGCTCGATGAATAGCCGTGGGCCATGACGACGCACGTTTCCGAGGGGCCACCGCTGTAGAGCAAGCCTCTGACAACGCCCCCGGCACTTTCCAATTCCACTCGATCGATCCGCACGCGCGAGAGATCCCGGACACGGATCATTAGATGATCACGTGCAAGGGCAAGATCAAGCGGTGGATGAGATGCCACCTCCGGTAGGCGATGCTGATTTTGGTGCCAGGAATGCCGTCAAGCAGCTGGCGCGCGAAATCGAGAGTCGCCGGGGCGAGGCCATTGATCGTAACGATCTCATCCCCCTCACGTATGCGTGCCGCATCGGCGGGAGTTCCCGGCACGACACTCTGCACCACGATCGTGCCGTTTCGCATTTCGAGTGTAATGCCGCTCAGGTCATAAAGGCGCGCGGCAGCGGCGCCCTGCGAGGCGACGATCGTCACGCTCCCTGCCAGTTCGTCAATCGAAACGCTTAGTCGGGTAAGCGTCATAGCTCCAATCACGCCCGCGAGCTCTGACGTAGGCTGGGTCAATCGGGTTGACGGCAACGCTAGCAGCGGCTGATTGAACGTCAATGATCCCAATGTCAAGGAGCGCGCTCGCACGAGCACTCCGCTGTAATCGCCTCCCTGTATCCTCGAGTCCAGAAAGGGGATCGAGTGCTGCCCATGCGGGGGATGGCTTGCACGGCCCGCAACGCTGTCGAGCTGCACCTCGTAACTCGCGCCTGTGCTCAGCGCAAACCACATAGGCGGTTGACCGTCGACTGAGCCTGCGACCGCGGGCCGTCCATCAATCATGCGCAACGCCATCGAAACCGCGCCGGCCGGCTGTGCCGCAATACTGCCATGGCTTTCCCGGAACACCGTCAACGAGCGATCGGGAAAGTCTAAAGAAATGGGATACCGCTGCATTAGGTCGCGCCCGATAATTGCGTCGGCGCCCGCACCCAAATACGTCTCTGTGTACGCTCGCACGCGAGCCTTCGTTGCACGCAAACGGGGAAATCGCAGATCGCCAATTTGCAAGGAGATGGCTTCAGTGGTGTCGCGGTCGCCGGCGGCACCGGCGTCGATCAGGGTTTCAACCGCCGCGGTGTCGACGACAGCAGTTGCCGGGTGACCGTCGATCACGACTTGGATAAATGGCCGCTCGCCGTGCAACACGATCGGAACGGTAACGGTTTCATCATTGCCGAGCCAGATACTGTCGGGTGGAGGAGGCGCCGATGTGTTGGGCGCCGGCGAAAAGGGTGCCGTCGTACGCCTTACCGCAGGGGCGTCGCGCGGCGGTACTATAGGTGAGGGAGACGGCAGGACCACCGGTATATAGGTCGCACTCGTGCTCGCAGCGGGGCTTGAGATTTGACTTGGCATCGGTTGCGCGGCGTATGAGAACTCTGAGTTAGCATTCGCTCCCCCAGCCATTGCGGCAGCGACGAACACTCCAACAACAATTCCCTTTATGCTGTGTTCAAGAACTCCAATACCAGTGTGCAAAATGCCTCAGACTGTTCGATGTGGGGAAAGTGTCCGCAACGCTCGAGCACTTCGATGCGCGGGGCGGGCAATACCCGCCGGGCGATCTGTGCATCCTTGGAAGGCAGCACAGGATCGTTCTTACCCCAAATGACAAGGGCGGGTGGCGCGAGACGTGCGAGGCCCTCGTGCAAGGATTCGAGGCGTCTGGAATAATGGAATATCTCCGAAAGCGTTCGACGTGCTGCCCTCAGGCGCGCCACGCTGCCAAGGCGCGAGACAATTTCGTCGACGGATGCGTCGTCGAGTTGCCTGGCATCGAAAAAGCTCGCCGCATATCCGGCGCGGATAAGCGCGCGTGTGCGGGGGAAAGACAACCATAGGCCGATGATGGTGAGCACCGCTTCATCAAGCGGCGGTACCGGTGACTTCGTGAAGCCAAGGGGATCTGCAAGGACGAGCCGACGGAATGCTTGTGGATGCTCGAGTGCCGCGAGCACAAGCGCCAAGCCCCCGAGCGAATTGCCGGCTGCATCTGCTTGATCGAGCCCGAGCGCCGAAACGAAGGCACCGACGAAGCGCCCAAAAAAAGCGGGATCATAACGAGCATCTGGTGCCGCGCTCGCGCCATGCCCCGGCAAATCTGGAGCAAGCACGCGGTGGCGCTCTTCCAGTTTAGGGATCGCTCGCAGCCACGCCCTTGACGAATGTCCAAGACCATGGATCAAAAGTAAGGGAGGCCCCGTGCCTGATTCAAGGTAGGATATTTCATCGCCGCCGATGTTGACGGTCTTGCGAATGGGTGACCGTTTGGACATGCTCGCTATTACGTGGGCAAAGAGGCAGCGCCCTCGCTTGCTAGGTAGGCAATGACACGATATGAAACGTGGGCATCTCAATATGAAGTATAGGGTCCTGGGCTCAACTGGTGAGCGTGTCTCCATGGTCGGAGTCGGCGGTTTTCATTTGAGCAAGCCGGCAGACGCGCAGCTTGCCATTCGCATCGTACGTATGGCGCTTGAGAACGGCATCAACTTCCTGGATAATAGTTGGGACTATGCAGAAGGCGAGAGCGAGCGCCGGATGGGGCTGGCCCTGCGCGACGGTTATCGCGATAAGGCTTTCCTGATGACAAAAATCGATGGTCGTACGGCGCAGAGCGCCACGCAACAGTTGGAGCAATCACTCGAGCGTCTACAGACCGATCACGTTGATCTCATGCAACTCCACGAAGTCATTCGCATGAGCGACGTCGATCGCGTCTTCGCTCAGGGTGGCGCGCTGGAATCGTTATTGAAGGCGCGCGGACAAGGCAAGCTTCGCTACATCGGCTTTACTGGACACAAGAGCCCCGAGATCCATAAGCACATGCTCGACGTTGCGGACCAGCACAACTTTCGATTCGACACGCTGCAGATGCCGCTCAACGTGATGGATGCGCACTACCATAGTTTCGAGAAGATCGTGCTACCGCTTGTACAGCAGAAGCAGATGGGAATCCTGGGCATGAAACCGATGGGCGATCCATTTATTTTAGAGAGTAAAACTGTCAGCGCGCGAGAGTGCCTGCACTATGCGATGAGTTTGCCCGTGAGCGTCACGATCACGGGAATTGACTCAATGGAAATCTTGCAGCAAGCCCTCGACGTCGTCGAAAACTTCACGCCGCTTACCCCAGCCGAGCGCGCTTCACTTCTCGCAAAGACCGCCGACGCCGCACGGGATGGCCAATCCGAGCTCTACAAATCGAGCCAGCATTTCGATAGCACGAGCGTTCATCCGGAGTGGCTCGGCTAATAAAGAGAGCTCTCCTTAAGGAGAGCTCTCGCTTCTGGTCGATCCCGATCTAAATCCACGGCGGCTTCTTGCCGGACGGGTTGCAGATGTACATGTGCTCTTTGTGGGGCACGTACCACGCATGGATGTCATAATGCGGGATCATGTAGCCTGGGTGACCATTGCGCTCATACCAGATGTCGACGTGGTCGATCTGCTGTCCAGGGAGCGGTTGCAGTATTTCGTCCCAACTGTTGCCTTTGTCGAAGGCTGTCTTAGAAATCATCACTTCAGAAAAAAGCAACTTTCCGTTGTACCAGCCGTAGATCGGCCCGAACGGGAAGTCCTTGAGCTTCGCATAGTGATATCCCATGGTCGGAATACAACCAGACACAGGCACCGCCCCGGTCGGAATGCCAGCGGGATGTTTTGGGCCCAACGTCATCATTTGTGCTGCCATAGCAGGCGTCATGCCCGGTGGAAGTTTTGGTGGCGGACTCGTAGCAGCACGCGCCGACGCCGACACCACCGCCGCTAATAAAACTGCCACAAAAGAAAATGCAACACCCTTCCTTACCACGCCAACCTCCTTCAAAACGCTAAGTTAGCACGTTCACAATAATGTCGCGTGCGCGTGACCGATGCTTGATAGCGAGTTGCGAGTCCTGCTTACTGACTAGGCGCCGGATTTGGCTGATTCGTTGGAGGCGGCTCCGCTATCGATTCGATTGTGATGTCGCCGCTTGTCGTCGTCGCCGTGATCTCTGGCCCACCGCCGTTGATCGCCATGGATAGCGCGTGCTGCGAGGCAAGTCTCACAACCGCGGATCCGCTGCTCGCCCCGCCGGAAAACACGTTCTCAACGGTACCCGTATCGCTTTGCGCATCCAGTTGGGCTGCAGCGGCAGCACGGAAGCCCAGACGAATTGATCCGCCCTTCGAGCGAAAGCGATACAGACCGTTGCCGCAACGAGCAAACCGCCAGTAGATCGGTCCGTTGTCGCTCTGAACATCGACGCTATCTGCAACGCTGCCAAAGACCGTCACGGCCCCACTCACGGTTTGCACGCGCACGCTCCCTCCAACGTTTCCGAGCGTGACGTTGCCGGCGGTTGTGCGAATAAGGCCCGAGCCGACCACATTGAGCATGCGCACCTCGCCTCCGGTGGCAGAAACGACATAGGGGCCGCGCAGCTTGCGTAGCACAACGTTACCGGATTCGGCATTAATGAAAATTGCGCCGACTCGCTTTGGCACTGCAATCGACATGTCGCCGCCCGGATTTTCGACGTTGACGCCTTCGCTGCCAAACCTCGCGACCGGCACGCTGTACTGGCGCGCGGGCAACCGGTACACGCGCCACCCACGTCCGAAGCGCTGGCGCACAAACCGCTCTGGAAGAATAATGCGGGTGTTGCCCATCTGGGCGGGGTTAAAACGTGAAACGTGCACCGTTTGAGCTGCGGGTCCGGGGACGACGTGTACTCCTAAGTCGTTGCCCGATGTGATGTTGATCGTGCCCCCGGTTGAGTGAATGGTGAGCACGGGTGGCGTTGACGTATCGACGTCCTCTGCCAGAGCGGCGTGGGGTTGCAAACCCGAGAATGGCATCGAGAGTAAAGCGGCGAGGAGTGCGGCAGTGAATGCTTTTCTTAACATGACCAGCTGGCAGCCGAGGTGGGTGTCCGAAGCGCTTCTTTCATACTACTCAAACCATCGGTGCAAGCGCATGAGCCGCCTCTAAGGCGTAGATGAGGGCTGCATGAGAAAGGGTATGGTCAATTTGCCGGCGGGGGCGCCGAGAAGGGCCCCTCCACTGGCAACTCGACGGTGAACGTCGTACCAGCGCCTAGTTCGCTCACCACCGAGAGCGACCCACCATGGACCCGGACGATATTGTTGACGACCGCTAAACCCAGTCCGGTTCCCTCAATATGACGAGACCGGGCAGGGTCGGCGCGATAAAAACGCTCGAAGATATGTGGGAGCGCTTCACGCGGAATACCGCGTCCTGAGTCATGGACGGTCAGATCGACGCAGCCGTCGCGTTGAGAGAGCGCAAGACGTACCGCTCCAGCGTCAGTGAACTTGATGGCGTTTTCAGTGAGATTGCTTACGAGCTGGCGCAAGAGACCAGGCTCGCCGCGAACATTTGCTTCCCGCTCAGGATCGACAGCCAACTCGAGCGCGAGCCCTTTTGCACGCGCATTGAGTTGCTGTGCGGTACCAACCTCGCAGACAAGCCGGTTTAAATCTACTGTTTCGAACGTCAGCGCTTCTGGATTATCCGTCTTTGCAAGCGTCAGCATTGCGTTAATCACCCGAGCCATCGTTGCGCTTTCGGCCTCGATTGTCGAGAGCGCTTCACCCATGACCTTTGGATCGCGGCCTGCCCACCGCGCGAGCATTTGCGCGTTTGCGTTGATAACCGTGAGCGGCGTTTTAAGCTCGTGCGACGCGTCTGCGATGAAGCGCCGTTCCCGAGCGAATGCCGCCTCGAGTCGGGCAAGCATCTCGTCAAATGTCTGCGCGAGCGCGCCAAGCTCGTCGGGCCGCCCCGTCCAGTTCAAACGCTTCGCAAGATCCTCACCGCTGATCTCATTTGCCGCTCGCGTAATTTCACCAATCGGCCCGAGTGCGGCGCGAGCGAGCGAGACGCTCGCCACGATAATAAAGGCGAGTGCGACGATCAAGCCGAGGAGAAGGAAGTTGCGAAAACCCGTGAGGATGGCGTCCATGCCGCTGAGCGACTCCGCGATTTCCACTGTCGCCTCAACGTTTTTCCCATTGTGCACGGATAAGGAATTGACGAGCAGCCTGCCGGCGGGGGTGCTGGCAAAGCCCCAGGTTCCGTCTTCAAACGCCGTCCTGGGTTTCCACGACTGATCCAGACTCGTCGGAAGGTCGCTCGTACCGAGGTTCGTGCTCTTGCCGATGGGGCGGCCGTATTGATTGAATGCTTCAATGAAGAGCCCACTGCCGGAAAAGCCATCTATGAACGTTTGATCAGCGAGTGCGGTGCGAGCGGAGACCGCGCCGAAGGGATTGGCGGAGAGCGTTTGTAGTTCGCGTTCGACTTGGTCGGCGACCGTGCTGATGCGATCCGCGCCGGCCGTCAAGAGGACGCTGCGCGCTCCCGCGTAGATAACGACCACAAAGGCACACAAGAGCAGCGCCAGAACGCCCGCGTAAGAAAAGGTGATGCGCGATCGGAGACTTGTGAAAAATGGGATGTGTTGTTTAGATGCGGAGTGAATAGCCGACTCCCCGAACTGTCTGGATCAGCTTTTCTTCGCTCCCGACGTCCACCTTGTTGCGCAAGTAGCGGATATATACGTCGATGAGGTTCGATTCGCCCAGAAAGTCCGAACCCCACACGCTGTTGAAGATCTCATCGCGGGAGTGGACCTTGTTCGGGTACATGAGAAGAAATTCGAGCAGGGAGAATTCCTTAGCGGTCAACGAGATGCGCCGGCCGTCGCGGTTGACTTCCCGAGTGTCGCGATCCAACGTGAGATCTTTGGCTTTGAGTAGCCGCGGGCCTGGTTCGCGCTCGCGTAGCTGCACGCGAATGCGGGCGAGCAGCTCTTCAATCGAAAACGGCTTCGTCAGGTAATCGTTCGCGCCGGTATCCAGGCCGGTGATGCGATCGGGCACCGCATCTTTTGCCGTGAGCATAATGATCGGCACAGATGAGTGCTTGCGCACGCGGCGACAGACTTCGAGCCCGTCGATGCGCGGCAAGAGGATGTCGAGAATGATAAGGTCAGGCGCTTTAAGAGCTCGTTCGATAGCCGAAGCACCGTCACCGCAGATCTCCACGTCAAAGCCTTCGTGCTCGAGCTCCAGTTGAAGCACGCGGGCGATGTTTGAATCGTCCTCGACGACGAGTATTCTTTGCTTCGACAACTTAGATGAGGCGGGGACAGCTTCCATGGCGGTGCTCCTGTCGTTCCTCACGACGGGTGGTTAGCACATTTGCTACATCTAATCTACTCGGATGACAATCGTGTCATCATTAACGGGCAGTGAGTATCAGACCGCGGGACAGGTCATGGTGTGCTGCGAATCATAGTTGCTGCGTGAAGCTTCGCCTCTTTGCGGCAATCGAAATCGACGAGACGGTGCGCTCGCTGGCGCAAGGCGCCGCAACGTCTCTCGCCGCAGCCGGTGTCGTCGGCAGGTTCGAATTGCCGGAGAAAATGCACGTGACCGTTGCGTTCCTCGGAAGCACGCCCGAGTCGGAATTAACGGCTGTGACGCAAACGCTGCACGACGCTAGTGCCGGCTGCAGTTCGTTCAGGCTCGATTTCGACCGACTCGGTGCATTTCCAAACGAACGGCGGACGCGCGTCGTATGGATCGGACCGTCACACGAGAACGTTGGTTTTATCGCGTGTGCCGGTCGGGTGCGTACAGCATTCGAGCAGCTTGGGTTTGCGTTTGAACACGACGCGAGCGCGCACATTACAATCTGCCGCCCAAAGCTTGTGCCCTCGCGTCTACCCGTTCTCAGTGCTCGCGCAACGCTTAATGTCAAAGGACTTACGCTGTTCCGGTCGATACCGGCAGGTACGACGACTCGCTATGAAGCACTCGACCGCACCACATTTCCCGTTGATAATGTAGCAACGGACCTTTAGGTTCGTTCAGGAGACTCCCAATGTCAAAGTTACGTACGACCCTCGCTGGAGTGGGCATTGCGTTCTTGCTGCCCCCATCGGCAGCGTTCGCACAACCAACGATGCCTATGCCGATGCACGTGCCGCCCTTGATGCACGAGCCGCAAGAGATCAGCGTCGTTGCTACGGGCGAGGCGGAATACGTGCCAGACGTTGCACGCGTCAGCGTCGGCGTACGTGCCGATTCACCAAGCGCCGCCACGGCCATAGACTCCATCAATAAGAACGCTGCACAAGTTATCACAGCGATCAAAGCGCTGGGAATAGGTGCAAGTTCTATCAAAACCGTTGGATACAACCTTCAATACCGCGAACGGCAGCCGCCATTTCCGCCAGCGCCGGTGAGCCCGTCGATTAACCCTTCCGGTAGTGCACCGGGTTCCTACGAAGCATCGGAAATGCTCCAGGTCAGCGCGCCGGTTGCTCTAGCCGGTAAGGTGCTTGACGCCGCGCTTGGTGCCGGCGCGAATGAATCGTTTGGGCTCTCATATCAGACGACCAACTTTGACAACCTGTATCGCAGCGCCCTCGCCAAAGCGGTTGCTTCCGCACGCGCGACTGCGGACGCCATCGCAAAAGCATCTCACGTCACACTAGGCGAAGTTCAATCGATCAGCAATTTTTCAGAACCGCAGCCCGGGATGCGCATGGCGCAGGCGGCTGGTATGGCAATGAGCAGCGCTTCGATTCTGCCAGGAACAGACGCTGTTACTGCGACTGTCTACGTTGTATATAGGATCAGATAGAATAAAAATGAGGGCGAGTCGTTCGCCCTCATTACATTTCGTTTTATCGGACCTGAAGGTCCGATGCTACAAGCCCGATGCTACAGGCCTGCCTTTATTTCTCGACGATGGCGAGCGCCCAACCTCCGGGCGTCATCTTGCGGACGATATAGTATCCGTCCTTGCTGCGATCGAAGAATACAAATCCTTGCGAGATCGCGTCCGCCATTGTTTTGATTACGAGTACACCTTGCATGATCCACGTGTGCCTTTCATCTATATAACGCCCAAACGAGGCCGAATATTACTCGCTCGTCCCATCGACCGGCTTGCGACAGGCAACTATGACAATAGACACGCGTTCGAAGGGTATGTCTAAACGGCGCGAAACTAGGGAATGGATGCCGACAGCGCCGCCGCAGTTGCAGACTGCTACCATCGTAAGCCGGGAGTTTAGACCTCCCGGTTTTTGGTGTGTCGGCCTGCGCGAGCCGGAAATCGCGAAAAACGTCAGACCGGCGCAGTATGTGGCGATTGATTTGCCGGGCGGGTTTATGATGAGGCTACCGCTTGGCGTCTTCACGGCCGACGGCGAACATTTCACACTCATCTTCCAAGAGTGGGGCGATCGCACGACGCGCTTGGCGCACATGGCCATCGGTGAAACGGTCAGCTTCGTCGGTCCCCTCGGCAACGAGTTTGCTCTTCCGCGCGCGGGCTCGAATGCAATCATTGTTGCCGGCGGACTCGGGATTTCGCCGTTTTGGTTGCTAGCCCGAGAGCTGCATGCCGCTAATGTAAACACAACGATTGTGCTTGGCGCGCGATCCAAAGCCTACATCGTGGGCGCTCGAGAGCTTGGAACTCACGGCTTCCACATCGAGATCTGCACCGACGATGGGAGCGAAGGCTTTCACGGCACCGTTGTTGATCGGGTGCGCACAATGCGGCGTGCCGACATCGTGTACGGCTGCGGTCCGCCGGGAATGTTGCGCGCCCTGTGCGCCTTTGCAAACAGCGAGGGCATCCGCTGCCAGATATCTATGGAAGAAACGTTTGGCTGCTCGATGGGCACGTGCTGGGGATGTGTGGTCGCGGTGCGCCGGGGATCCACACAAGGCACCGGGTATCCAAAAGCTCCGGGAGAGCAGCGGGATTTCGACTTCGCTCGTGTCTGCGCCGATGGCACCGTTTTTGATGCAATGGATGTTGTATGGCGCGACTAGCCGCCGACGGCACCAAGGATATGCGCATCGCGATTGGTTCGGCCGTGCTCCGCAACCCGGTCATTGCGGCAAGCGGCTGCTATAATCGCGGCGCCGAGTACGGAAAAATCACAGACGTCAGCCGCTACGGCGCGATTACGCTGAAAAGCATCACCCGCAACCCGCGTCTGGGCAATGATATGCCGCGCATCGCCGCCACTCCGGGAGGAATGCTTAACGCCATCGGCCTCCAAGGTCCCGGCATCGAGCATTTTCTTGCGCACGATGCGCCGCAGTTAGGTGACGTTCCGACGGCCGTCATCGCAAGTGTTGCCGGATTTACGGTCGAGGAGTTCGCAGATGTCGCTGCCGCTATGGACGGGTTGCCGAACGTCGTCGCGATCGAGCTCGACGTATCGTGCCCGAATGTCGACCGAGAAGGGCAATGCTTCGCCGCAGACACGCAATCGATAGCGGCGGTCGTCCGTGCGGTGAAATTGCGCGTGAAGCTGCCGGTGATTGCAAAACTCATGCCGAACGTCGCCGACCTCAAGCCGATCGCCCGCGCCGCACAAGAGGCCGGAGCAGACGCCTTGTGCGTGATTAATGCTGTACGCGGCATGGAGATCGACGTGATGCGAGCTCGGCCGATCCTCGCCAATCGCACGGGCGGTCTGACCGGTCCGGCGATACGTCCGATTGCCGTGCATGCAGTGTGGGAAGTGGCGCAAGCTGTGACAATTCCGATAATCGGCACCGGCGGTATCGAAAAAGGCAGAGATGCTCTCGAGTTTCTTTTTGCCGGCGCGACGGCTGTGGGTATCGGCACGGCGAATTTCCGCGATCCGCGTGTCCACATTCGCGTGCTCGAAGCCATCGAAGGGGAAATGAAACGACGCACGCTGACGTCTGTTGGCGCGCTCACTGGACTTGCCAATCCGGATTTTGCGGGGCAGAAGGTTGCCGCCGCATCTTCGCTCATACAGGATGAAAAACGTTGACCCAATTAATCATCGCGCTCGACGAGGCGAAGCTCGAACAAGCGGAAGACATCTTCAGACATACTGCGGCGGATGTTCAATGGTACAAGGTTGGTTACCAAGCGTATTACTCGTTCGGAAATGAAATCTTGGCCGAACTACGCGAGGCCCGGCGCAATATTTTCCTCGACCTCAAACTGCACGATATTCCGAACACCGTTGCCGGCGCTATCCGCAGCGTTGGGCGCAGTGGTGCGACCTTCGTGACCGTACATGCTGAAGGCGGTCGCGCCATGATGGTCGCAGCGGCGAACGCGCGCGATGAGATCAACGCAAGTGGTCGATCGATGAAGATTGTTGCGGTGACGATGCTGACGAGCCTATCAAAGGAAGATCTGCACGAGACTGGGGTCGACCGATCGATACAAGAGGTGGTCAGCATTCGAGCGGCGCTTGCGCAAGAATGCGGCCTTGACGGTGCAATTTGTCCGGTTGAAGACGTTGCAATCGTACGTGCGCGCACGGGACCTCAATTTACCATTATCTGCCCTGGCATCAGACCGCAAGGCGACCCGGGTGGAGATCAGAAACTGACGGCGACCCCCGGAGAAGCCGTGCTCGCGGGTGCCGACTTCATCGTCGTGGGCAGACCAATCACGAGGGCGCCAGACCCTCGCGCTGCTGTACAAAAAATCTGCGCCGAGCTCGCAAGCGCGCAGTCGCTGTTGCCTTCGGTTCCCAAAGGGACGTGACCTCAGAGGAGCTGCTTGCTCTCTTGCGGCAGCGCGGCGCGCTGCTGCAGGGTCATTTTCGCTTGTCGAGCGGTTTGCACAGCGATCGTTTCATCCAAAAATTTCGGATATTCGAAGATCCGCCAACCGCGGAAGCGGTGGGCGCAGCGCTTGCTGATCTGCTGCGGCCATATAAGCCGCAGGTCGTTGTCTCTGCCGCGGTCGGCGGGATCCTTCCTGGTTACATTGTGGCCCGGCACCTTGGCGTCCGTAATATCTTCGTCGAAAAGGAAGCGGGGATGCCAACACTGCGCCGCGGCTTCACGCTGCATCCGGGCGAACGCGCGGCCATTGTCGAGGACGTCATGACCACCGGTAAGTCCACGGCGGAAGTTATCGAGGTTGTGAAGGCGCATGGCGCACAGGTCAGCGCGATCGGAGCGGTCGTCAAGCGCGGAAATGCAAAATTGCCGTACCCGGTCAAGGCCCTGCTTGAACTTCCGCTTGATGACTACACGCCTGATGCCTGCCCACTCTGTCGGCGTGGCGTTGCACTCGATGATCCGGGAAGCCGCCGCAGCGCCTAAGACAGGACCACGTGCGAGACGACTTGCGTTCCTAAATGCTGGGCGGTAAGCAGCTCGACGAGCGCTGCGTGTGCAACCCGGAGATCGAGCAGCTGCGCAGCATCTACGCCTGCACGAACTCCCATCGCGGCTGCTGTGAGCTGATGCGATTGGTCAGCTGAAAGCGTGCCAGCCGCGGCTAGTGTCAGCGCTTCCGACGAGGTGAGCTCGTGGATGATGCCGTCACTCCCCGCCGGGATACCGCCTGTGCCGCTCGGATACAACAACCGGACGGCGTGAATGGACGTTGCCAAAACTTGGGCGGCGTCTGCGGCATCGAGTGGCGCTGCAGCGCCGGAGAACGATGCCCCCTCAGAACTAAAAACGGGGATGTAGCCTTGTTCGAGCAAGAGCGACAAGAGCTGCACGTTGACGCTGCGCACGACGCTGCGGCCGTCGGCCCCAGTCGTCACGACAAGCGTGCTCGCCGACGTGCCGTCAAGCGCCAGAGCATCGCCGCCGATCCGGTTGATGAGGCCTACCAATCGTGACCCGCAGGCGCGTTGATCGACGTCATGGACCACGATCGGCCGCACACCGAGGCGGCGCATGAACACGATGTCCTCAACGAGCGTCGAACTTTCGGCCGCAAGAGGATCGACTTGAACAACGATAACTCGACCGACAAACGGTTTGGCAGTTGGAAGAGCGTCCGGGGTCGGTTCCATGAAGGCGTCCATATTATTGTAACGTTGAACCTCTACCCATAGTTATCGTCCCTTTATCGCCGGCGCACGAAGACATTTAATATGATGGTGAGCAACAGCGACAGCAACAGTGAGGTCCCAAGCGGCACCCAGATCTGCCAGCCGCGTCCCGACCAATGGAGATCACCGGGAAGTGAGCCCAGCCGCAACGTGCGAGCAAAGCTGACAATCACCCCGAGGACCACAAGCGCAAGTCCTATCACGATGACCAGACGTCCAAGGCCCTCAGCTGAGGGCTGGACGTTCATACGTCGGATTCCGTATCTGCAAAACCTCCGCCGAACGCATTGACCGAAGCAATCGCAGCATCCGCGCCATGGCGCAGAAACGTTTCAACGCCGTCTGCAGCGCGCGCGATAATATCCGGCAGTACCGATTCTTCACCCTTGTTGAAAGCGCCGATGACGTGGTCGATTGCGTCGGATCCGCTTCGTCCAATACCAACCCGCAGCCGCGGAAAATCCAAACTGTTCAGGTTGAGGATGATCGACTTGAGACCGTTATGGCCGCCGTCGCTGCCGTTGCGCCGAAAACGCAAGCGGCCAAATGGCAGATTGATGTCGTCGCATACGACAAGTACGCGTTCCAGCGGTGTCTTGTAGAACGCGACGCACGGGCCGACGCTTTCGCCGCTGTCATTCATGTAGGTCTGCGGCATGAGAAGCAATGCACCCATTGACGCTGCCTCGGCGAATTTGCCGCGAAAACGCGAACGCCACGAAACACGTCCGTGGCGCTGGGCGAGCAGCTCGACAACGCGAAAGCCGACGTTATGGCGAGTGCGCTCGTACTGTTTCCCGGGATTCCCGAGGCCCACGACGAGCGCCTTGACCGCGGGCTGGGCGTCGGCCAGCGGGTTTTACTCCTCCGCCTCGGGTTCTTCGGCGGCGGGTTTCTTCTCGCCGATGAGTTCGGGCTCAAGCGGCGCTTCCGGTACCGCAGCCACAGCCGGCTCTTCGACCTTCGAAGGCGGCAGAATCGAGACGACGATTTCGCCCTCATCTTCGACGATCTTGACGCCCTGCGGCGCTCTAATATCCCGCACGTGAATATTGTCGAACATATTCAGCGCGCTGATGTCTACCTCAATAGAATCAGGAATGTCGGTGGGGAGAGATTCAATTGTCACCTCGCGCACGACGAAGTCAAGAATACCGCCTTCCTTAACACCGGGCGCAGCACCGACAAGAATGAGGGGAACGTGTGCCTCGACGACTTCGTCTAAGCTTATCGCGTGCAAGTCGATGTGGATGAGACGTTTGGTGACAACGTCGAGCTGACGCTCTTGCACGATAGCGGGTGTGGAACCACGCCCTTCAATCTCGAGATTGAGGACAGCGCTGCCGCCATGGCCGAGCAGTGCGGCACGAAGGTCTTTGGCGTCTACCAAAATCGGAAGCGGGTCACCGAATCCGCGTCCGTACACGACGCCCGGTATGCCGCCGGTACGACGGACCTTTTTCACAATGCGAGTCCCGCCGGCTTGGCGGGGCTTAGCTTTGACAGTCGATTGCTGCATTTCTTTCCTTTACACTATTCGTGCGTCGTTGCGGTTTCGAGCGCAGGCTTTTCTTCGGACTGTTTTGCTTCCGCGCCGTCAACGGATGAGAAGAGAGGACCACTGCCCGAGTGTGATTGCGCCAGCTCCACCTCTTGTTGATCGTAGATCTCGGAGACCGAACGATTCGTCGAAATACGCATGATGGTGTCGGCTAAGAGTTTGCCAACCGAGAGCACTTTGATCTTATCGCCTCTGATCTCGATCGGGACCGGAACTGTGTCGGTGACGATCACCTCGCTGATGGGTGATTCGATAAGTTTTTGCGCCGCTCCGGCGGCAAAGATCCCGTGCGTGGCGCAGGTAATGACGGAAGTCGCTCCGCGCTCCAAAATCGCCTCTGATGCCTTCACGAGCGTACCGCCCGTCGAGATCATATCGTCAATGATGATCGCCGTTTTGCCTTGGAGATCACCGACGACTTCACTAACCTCATTGACATCCGGCCGCGGCCGGCGCTTGAAGACGATGGCAACCGAAGTCCGCAGCTTCTTGGCGAATGTTTCCGCGCGTGCCACGCCGCCCGCGTCGGGGGAGACGACGACGCACGAGCTCCCGCTCATGTTGCGTTTGCCGAGGAGATAGTTGGCAAGGATGTAGCTCGCGCTGAGATTGTCGACCGGCTCGTCGAAAAACCCCTGGATTTGGGCCGCGTGGAGGTCCACCGTCAGGACGCGTTGCGCGCCGGCTGTCGTCAGCAGGTTGGCGACGAGCTTTGCAGAGATCGGCTCGCGTCCTTTTGTCTTTTTATCCTGCTTGGCGTAGCCGTAATAGGGGATAACGGCGGTGACGCGATATGCAGATGCGCGGCGCAGCGCATCGATCATGAGCAGCATTTCGACGAGCGCGTCATTGACCGTGCGTCCATGATCCTGCGGTTTGCACAACGACTGAATGACAAATGCATCCGCACCGCGCACGTTTTCCCGGATCTCGACGCGGCACTCTTCGTTTGCGAAAGTGGTAACGAGTGCGTTGCCGAGACGGGTTCGCATTTTCTTGGCGATCTCTTCGGCAAGCGCTAGGTTTGAATTGCCCGCGAAGAGGACCGGTTTTGCCGTAGCCATAACAGCGGCCTCCCGTTGCTTCATCGACCCACGACTCATCCAACCGACGATTTCGCAGGCCTCTCATCGAGTTCTCCGAAGTATCGCGGACAGCCCTTTAGCGAAAGCACTTTAACATGCCAAAATTCGAAGTCGTATCACCTTTTCGTCCTTCCGGCGACCAGCCGCACGCCATTGCCCGGCTGTCCGAGGGCATCAAGCATGGCGACCGCGCGCAGGCTTTGCTTGGTGTCACGGGCTCCGGCAAAACCGCGACGATGGCATGGACGATCGAACAGGTCCAAAAACCGACGCTCGTTTTGTGCCACAACAAGACGCTGGCAGCCCAGCTGTGCAGCGAGTTCAAAGAGTTTTTTCCAAACAACGCCGTCGAGTACTTCGTTTCCTACTTCGACTACTATCAGCCTGAGGCGTACATTGCTTCCACCGATACCTACATTGAAAAAGACTCATCGATCAATGAAGAAATCGAGCGTCTGCGCCACTCGGCAACGCAATCGCTGCTGACGCGTCGCGACACGATTATCGTCGCCTCGGTGTCCTGTATTTTCGGCCTCGGCTCTCCGTCGGACTACATGGAGATGTCGCTCAAATTGCGTAGCGGCGAAGAGTACGATCGTGACAAGCTCTTGCGCAAGCTGGTCGACATGCAGTACACGCGCAACGACATTGCGCTCGTGCGCGGTACCTTTCGCGTTCGCGGTGACGTGCTCGAGTACGTGGCAGTCGACGACGAGATTATCACCCGTCTCGACTTCTTCGGTGATCAGATCGAGCACATCACGCGCGTCAATCAGGTGACGGGCGAGCTTATCGAGGGCATGGATGAAGTGATGATATTCCCCGCCAAGCATTTCATCACGCCCGAAGAAAAGCTGCTCCGCGCCGTGAAAAGCATCGAGGCAGAGCTCGAAGAGCGCCTCACGTATTTTCGCGCCAACGGCAAGCTGCTTGAGGCGCAGCGCTTGGAAATGCGCACGCGCAACGACGTCGAGATGCTGCGCGAGTTCGGCTACTGCAACGGCATCGAAAACTATTCACGCCACCTCACCGGGCGCGCTCCCGGGCAGACGCCATTTTGTCTGCTCGATTTCTTTCCCGAAGATTGGCTCACGTTCGTGGACGAGTCGCACGTCACGCTACCGCAAGTGCACGGCATGTATCACGGCGATCGTTCGCGCAAGGAAATTCTGGTCGAATACGGATTCCGTCTGCCGTCCGCGATTGACAACCGACCGCTGACCTTCGACGAGTTCGACAAGCATGTCAAACAGATCGTCTACGTGTCGGCGACACCCAGCCCATACGAGCGCAAAGTGTCCTCGCAAACCGTCGAGCAAATCATCCGCCCGACCGGTCTTGTGGATCCCAAGGTCGAGGTGCGGCCGACCAAAGGTCAAGTCGACGATCTCATGGAGGAAGTACGCAAGCGTGCCGCCTCGGGCGAGCGCGTCCTGGTCACGACGCTGACGAAGAAGATGGCCGAAGACCTGACCGACTACCTCATCGAGATGGATGTCCGCGCCAAGTACCTCCACTCCGAAATTGAGACGCTCGAGCGAATCGCAATCCTTCGCGACTTGCGCCTCGGCGCATTCGACTGTCTGGTCGGCATCAATCTGCTGCGTGAAGGGTTGGATCTGCCCGAGGTGTCCCTGGTCGCCATTTTGGACGCGGATAAAGAAGGCTACTTGCGCTCGGAGACGTCGCTCATCCAAACGATCGGCCGCGCAGCTCGCCATGTCAGTGGAACGGTATTGATGTACGCAGACAACGTGACGCTTTCGATGGAGCGCGCGATCAATGAAACCGAGCGACGCCGCACCCGGCAGATCGCATACAACGCCGAGCATAACATCGATCCGCAGAGCATCCGCAAGTCGGTGCGGGACATTCTCGCAGAAGTGACCGCAGGGTCAGAACAAAAGAGAGCAAGCCGTGCGCTGAAGGACGTGCCGCGTGACGTGCTGCTGGCGACGTGTGTGAAACTGGAACGAGAGATGAAGGAAGCTGCCGCACGCCTTGAGTTTGAGAAAGCCGCGGCACTGCGCGACGAACTGTGGGAGTTGCGCAAGCAACTGCCTGATGCCGGCGATCCATCGCTATCGCGCAAAGCACCACGGGTGTTCGGCGAGGCGCTCCGAGAGGCTGCGCTCTTCTAAGAGACACGTACACGGGAGCCCGCTTCGGCCAAACTCTTCGGTCTCACAGGAGAGACCGAGACGAGGAAGAAAGACCCGCGCCTCTAGCCCGTTCTCTCCCGCAAGAACGGATTTTCTTGGGGGGATTCGCCGTGGCAACGGTTTCCCGCCGCGAATTTCTAAAGCTAACGGCTGTCGGCGCCGGGGCGGTCGGAATTTCCGAACTCGGATTCGATCTCGCGCAGGCCTACCAAGTCCGCCAGCAGCTGCGGATCGCAGGTGCAACCGAATCCCATTCCATCTGTCCGTACTGCGCGGTCGGCTGCTCGCTCATCGCCTTTACCCGTAAAGACCCGGACGGTTCGGTTCGGCTTCTCCAAATTGAAGGCGATCCGGATAGCCCTGTCAACGAGGGGCGCCTTTGTCCTAAGGGTGCGACGGCGATGGAGCTTGCCGCCTCGAGCCGCCGAGTTGAGCATCCCCTGTATCGGCCACCCGGCGCCACCGATTGGCAAACGGTTTCCTGGGATTTTGTACTCGACAAGATCGCGCAAAATATCAAGACCGCGCGCGACCGCACATTCGTCACCACGGATAGCAAAGGCAGTACGGTGAACCGTTGCGAGGGAGTTGCATTCGCCGGCGGCGCCGCGTTTAGTAATGAAGAAGGATACTTCGCCGCCAAAGTGCTGCGCGGGCTCGGTCTCGTCTATCTGGAGCAGCAGGCCAGGGTCTGACACGGCCCCACGGTGGTCAGTTTGGCCGCCACGTTCGGAAGAGGGGCAATGACCAACCACTGGCGTGACATAAAGAACGCAGATCTCATCCTGATCAACGGCGCCAATCCTGCCGAGGCGCATCCAGTGGGTTTCCAGTGGTTCATGCGCGCCAAGCTCGATCCAATGCGAGGTCCAGGCAATGGCGGGGGTGCCAAGATCATTCATGCGGATCCGCGCTTTTCGCGAACCTCTGCAGTCGCCGACCTGTACCTTCGCATCCGAACTGGCACAGACGTCGCCTACTTTGGTGGTCTCATCAACTATGTGTTATTGAACAACTTGTATCACGACGAGTATGTCAAGAATTATACCAATGCGTCGTTCATCGTCGACAAGGACTATGATTTCAAAGATGGCCTCTTTTCCGGATACGATCCCGCAAAGCGTTCGTATCTGACGACCAGCTGGGGTTACGAACTCGACGGAAGCGGCTTCGCAAGCCGCGACAACACCTTGCAGAACCCGCGCACCGTATTTCAACTGTTAAAGAAACATTATTCCCGCTACACGCCGGAGATGGTTTCCTCGATTACCGGAATCCCGCAAGAGGATTTTTTGAAAGTCGCCAGCTTGGTGGGCGAAATGGGGCGGCCCGACAAGGTTATGACGATTGTGTACGCCGTGGGACTCACACATCACACGACCGGGTCGCAGCTCATCCGCTCCGGCGCGGTGCTCCAACTGTTGCTCGGCAACATCGGTAGGCCGGGCGGCGGTATGAACGCAGAGCGCGGCCACGCGAACATACAAGGTAACACTGACAATGCGCTCTCTTGGGAAATACTGCCGGGGTATCTGAAAATACCGGCGCCTGGCCAGTTGAACATCGACGACTACGTTGCCAAGAGCGCATCCAAAAAGTTGGATCCACAATCGTGGAATTTCTTTGGGACCAATTATCGCAAGTTTATGGTGAGCTTGCTCAAGACGTGGTATGGGAACGCTGCCACCGTCGACAACGATTTCGCCTTCAACTACATCCCGAAGCCGGCGGAAAATTCGTCTTGGTTGACCATCTACGATAATGCGCTGCAAGGCAAGATGGAAGGGCTGATGCTTTCGGGCATGACAGCGGCCAGCATCGGCCCGGATTCGAATCAAGTGCTTGCCGCACTCTCCCGACTCAAGTGGCTCGTCGTCATGGATCCATTTCCCACGACGAGCTCAGAGTTCTGGCACGCTGCCGGGCTCGCTCCGGAAACCATTCAAACCGAAGTGTTCATGCTACCCGCCACGCACTGGATTGAAAAGGATGGCGCCTTCACGAACAGCGGGCGCTGGGTGCAGTGGAAGGACCAGGTACTGCCGCCCCAAGGTGAGTCCCGGCACGATCACTGGATTATGGCCGACATCTTCCAAAGAGTGAAGACGCTGTACGAACAGCACGGCGGCACGTTCCCGGATCCCATCATGCACCTTGCCATGGACTATCACAACCCCCTGCGGCCGGAGCTCGATGACCTGGCTCGGGAAATGAACGGCAAGGATCTGAAGACTGGCAAACAGATGGACACGTTTGCCAAGCTGCAAGACGATGGGACGACGGCGGCTGGCAATTGGATTTATACCGGGATGTATAGCGACAAAGGCAACTTCTCGAAGCGCCGCAACGGAACCCAAGATATCGCAAAAAACGATCCGACCGGGATGGGATTTTTCCCCAACTGGGCCTGGAGCTGGCCGCTGAACCGGCGAGTGTTATACAATCGCGCATCAGCAGATCTCGACGGCAACCCGTGGGATCCAAAGCGCCCCGGCATCAAGTGGAACGGCGAAAAATGGGTGGGCGACGTACCAGATTATCCCCCGAAGCTGAGTCCCACAGATCCCAAAGCGTGGCTACCGTTTATCATGAATGGCGAGGGCGTTGGACGCTTGTTCAGCAACTCGCTTGTCGATGGGCCGATCCCCGAACACTACGAGCCTATGGAATCGCCTGTGCAAAACCCGCTGCACGCGTCGGTATCGGCTTCTCCGGTAGCATTTCTGTACGACAAAGCTGCGGGCAGACCCGATCGCTTTGGCAGCCCCGATGAATTTCCGATCATTGCTACAACATACCGGCTCACGGAGCACGAGCACTACATTACGCAACAAGTGCGCCTGCTCGTGGAGCTCCAGCCGGAGCCCTTTGTCGAGATCCCTGAAGATTTGGCGCAAGAAAAAGGTTTGACGAACGGCGACCTCGTTCGTGTCCGGTCGAAGCGCGGCAAGATGGAAGTGCGCGCTATCGTTACCAAGCGATTGGGCTCGCTTCAAGTGGCCGGCAAGAAAGTCTGGCATGTTGGCATACCCATTCATTGGGGCTACGTCGGCATTGCAGCCGAAATGCATCCTGAGCAGTCGCAGCATTGGCTTGCCAATGCCCTGACGCCGTTTGTGGGCGACGCAAACTCCAGGACGCCGGAATTTAAGTCGTTTCTCGTCGACATCGAGAAGGCGTGATGGCGCACGCACTTGGCGTTCTCGTAAATCCTTGGACTCAGCGGCGCCGGCGTGCGGCAGAGTTGGCGGAGCGCTGGCCATTTGCGGCAGAACTGCTCGGCTTTTACGCCGCGTTGCTAGAAGTGCAAGAAGCGGTGTGGGCGAGGGCGCGCATTGACGTGCCAAAACGCGCCGACGTGATTTCGTACGCCAGCGAGTTTGCGCTACGAGACATAATTGATGCAACGACTGCAAAGGGCCCGGCCACATTAGCGAGCTTGGCTGCAGAAGCGTTTCACGAATTCGACTTCGCACAGCAAGCACAAGGATGGTTCGAAAACGACGAGCTCCAGCCTGTAGCTCGATATCTGGTGCGCGCCTCGGTTGGACCTGTGCTGGAGGCGATTGGCATTGCCGCAACTGGGCCGTCAGATGGAGCATACGATGAGCGACACTGTCCAAATTGTGGAGGTTTGCCGCAGCTGAGCTACTTCGCCACGTCGCCGGAACATCTGGTGACGCCGCAACGGTTCCTCGAATGCGAACGCTGTGCAACGAGTTGGGCATATCCGCGGATGACGTGCGCGGCATGCGGAGAAACGAAAACCGACCTCCTGCCGATCTTTGGCGAACAGGGGACGCTGCAAGCCGACCTTGCGGGCCGAGTGATTCGAAAACACGGCTCGCAGATCGATGAAACCCAAACACAATCACAGGCAGTGGGGACGCCGCGCTTTCGCCACGTTCGGATCGATGCGTGCCGCGCGTGCGCTCACTACCTCCTCACCGTCGACCTCGGACGCGACGCTCACGCCGTACCGGTTGTCGACGAACTAGCGGCTGTGCCGCTCGATCTCTATGCCAAGGAACAAGGCATGACGAAAATCGTGCCCAACCTGATGGGGTTTTAGAAATGGCTGAACCACTAGGCCTCTTCACGGATACGAGCATCTGCATCGGCTGTAAAGCGTGCGAAGTTGCGTGCAAAGAATGGAACCAATTGCCCGGCAACACGCCGCAGTTTCGCGACAGCTTCGACAACACAGGTCAGCTCGATGCTCAAAATTGGCGGCACGTGAAATTTATCGAGCGCATGCCCGACGAGCCAATGACGGTCGGCAACGGACACGCGTGGCTCATGATGTCCGACATATGCAAGCATTGCACGCACGCCAGCTGTCTTGAAGTTTGCCCGACACAAGCTATCATCAAGACCGAATTTAACACTGTTTTCATTCAGCAAGATGTGTGCAACGGATGTCGCGACTGCATCGGCGCGTGCCCATATGGCGCAATCGGTTTCAACCAAGACACGGGCACGGTTCACAAATGCACCATGTGTTACGATCGTCTGCAAAACAACATGGAGCCCGCGTGCGCGAAGGCATGTCCGACGCAGTCGATCCAGTTCGGCAAACTCGCCGACCTCCAAAAAAAGGCCGATGCGCGGTTGGAGACGCTCAAAGCACAAGGGAATTCCGACGCGCAACTGTATGGCAGGGACGATGCCGTCTACGGAGGACTGGGCGCATTCTTCTTGCTCATGGACAAACCCGAAGTCTACGGGTTGCCTAACAAGGAAAACGCCGTCTTGCCAAGCCGCAATAATGCGAAAAGCTACTTCGGGGCGTTCGTGACTGCGATTATCGCCGTGTTCGCCGGCGTGGTTGCATTCCGGCGCAATGGCAGCGCGGGTGCGGTCGACGAGGGCGACGGCACAAGTGCAAGCAATGGCTGAGCACTTCGTTCAGCCGCCTGCATGGTGGTGGTACATTCTCGGATACTTTTTTGTCGCCGGTCTCTCGGGCGGCTCGTACACGCTCGCCACGCTGTTGCGCTTTTGGGGCGGCGAGCGTGATCAGGCAATCGCTCGCATCGGTTTTCTCGTTGCATTTCCGCTGGCGGTCGTGTGCGGCATATTGCTGACTGTCGATCTCGGTCAGCCGCTGCGCTTTTGGCACATGATGATCAACACGACTCCGGGCAACTATGGCCTAAGCTTCAAATACTGGTCTCCGATCTCGCTCGGCACATGGGCACTCCTCACCTACAGCGCTTTGTCGTTTCTCTCTTTCCTGGAGGCTCTTGGCGCGCTGCGTTCGTTGTCGGGCGCTTTCGGTCGTTTGTTGAACGTCGTCGGCTCGGTGCTGGCGCTCTTCATCGCTTCGTATACCGGCGTCGTCCTCAGCGTGTCGAATCAACCTGTATGGAGCGACACGTGGACGCTTGGAGCTCTCTTTCTTGCGTCGGCGCTGAGTGGATCGGCGGCGCTGCTTGCATGGTTTGCACACTCACGGCCCGAGGCAGCGTCAACGCAACGGCGCTTGCTGCAAGCCGACGGAATTTTCGCGCTGCTGGAGTTGCTCCTCATCGTCGTCTTTTTCGCAACGCTCGCAACTGCCGGTACGCTCAACCATGAACTCGCCGGACCGTGGATCATCATCTGGATACTGGTCTTCGCCAGCCTCGTGCCACCGCTCATGGACCTTCGGCACGACCGGCGGGTCACGTCAAGTTTCTCGGCTCGTGGAAGAACATTCGCCGCGTCAACTGCGTTCATCGTGCTCGCCGGGGTCTTTTTGATGCGCCTGGCTATTATCTTCAGCGCCCAATCCTAATAGGAGGGCTTATATGGAGCGAGGAACAGGGCGCCACTCCGGCCTTGGGCTGCAATTCCCGTCTTTGCGTTCGTGTGCGGGGAGTCTACGTATTTGCGGCCGGCCATTTTTTGAGGGGAGCTTCACATGCGACTATGTTTAGTGGCGGCGTTGAGCATAGCGCTTATCGTTTGTGCGTGGTCAAGCTCAAGCGCGCGGCAATCACCAAGCACGGTATCGGCCGCGAATATAATGTCTTCGGCTGTCAGCGACCCGTGGTCAATGTACGGACACGATTACAGCAACGAGCGCTACTCGCGCCTCCGGCAGATCAACACCAGCAATGTGAGCAAGATGCAACCGGCGTGGGTCTTTCAAACCGGCGTCATCGGACCGTTTGAAACGACACCAGTCGTTATTGGCGATAGGATGTACATCACGACGGCCAATTCTCACGTCTTCTCATTGGACGCAAGAACAGGTGCGGTGCACTGGCACTATCAGCCGAAATTAGGCACAACCATTTTTTGCTGTGGTAACGTCAATCGCGGCGTTGCTGTGGCTGGCGGGAAAGTCTTCCTCGGGCAGCTCGATGGCAAGCTCGTGGCACTCAATCAGGACACGGGTGCCGTCATTTGGTCCATTCAGGCCGGCGATAACACCGCAGGCTACAGCCTGACGATGGCTCCATTGATCTATAAGGATATGGTCATCGTCGGCGGAGCGGGCGGAGAATACGGCATTCGCGGATCGGTCACGGCCTACTCGGTCAATGACGGTACGATGAAATGGCGTACGTATACGGTCGGTTCCGGCTGGGAAGGAAACTGGTCGTCAACAACTCCCAACGGAGCGGATCTTCATCGCGATATCGCGGCAGAAAAGGCAGCCGACGCAAAATACTCAGGCTCCTGGAAAGTTGGCGGCGGCGAAGTATGGATGACGCCCGCGGTAGACGAGCAGATGAACACCATCTTCGTAACAACGGGTAATCCGTCGCCCGACCTTGACGGAAGTCAACGGCCTGGCGATAACCAGTGGACCGACAGCATCATCGCGCTTGACGCAGACTCAGGCAAAGTCAAATGGGCTTATCAAGAAATACCGCATGACGTCTGGGATCTCGACGCTGTTTCGCCGGCGATTCTGTTTACGACAACGGTGAACGGCGACAAGGTGCCGGCGCTCGGACAAGCCGGCAAAACTGCGTGGTTCTACGTGTTGGATCGCAGAACAGGTAAGCAGATCCGCGTGTCTGACGCATTCGATCCACAAGAGAACATGTTTGCTCAGCCGACTGCCGCTGGCACGCGCATGCTGCCCGGCGCCAATGGCGGCGATGAATGGTCACCTGTTTCATTCGATCCGACGCTGGGTTACGCGTTCGTTGCGACACTCAACCAGCCCATGTGGTACAAAACCCATCCGGCGCCTCTGACCAATGGTGCGCTCTGGCTGGGGAGCGCGTTCATAGCGATCCCCACAGAGAAGCAAGACGGCTCAGTCGTCGCTATCAATACAACGACCGGCAAGCTCGCTTGGACGCATAAAGTCGACTATCCGATGATCGGCGGCCCCGCATCAACAGCCGGCGGCCTGACTTTTGTCGGGGAGAGCAATGGCTACTTTGACGCCTTCAATTCGCGATCGGGCAAGCTGCTTTGGCACTTCCAGACGGGCGCGGGTTGCAACGCGGCGCCTATGGTCTTTGAGATCGGCGGACAGGAGTACGTCGCAGTAGCCTCGGGTGGCAGCTTCCAGATCAACACGCCGTACGGCGACGCTTTGTACGTTTTCCACGTTCCTAATATGTAGCAACATCTTCCGCTCCGTGAAGGAGACTGCCATAAAGACCCTCATCATCGTGACAGCGCTGGCGCTTGCGGGGCTATGCCCCACAGGCGCTTGGCCTTCTCCGTCACCATCCCCGGCTCCAACATCCGCCGCAGCGGCATCGTCGGGCCTCGCTTGGATGCATGTCGATGCAACCAAGAAAACGGCTTCGTTCGACGTCGGAATGGCGACCAACGGTAATAACGGCACGTTTAATTTCAACGGCTATGGTCGCGGCGACATGACGATCACCGTGCCGCTCGGTTGGAACGTCCACATGCATGTGACCAACAAAGGCTACGGCGCTATTCCTCACAGCCTCGAGGTCGTCACACCGTCGGAAACAGTGCCACAGCAGGCTGTGGATCCAGCATTTCCTCAGGCCGAAACCATTAACTTGGTTCAGGGCATGAGCGTCGGTCAGTCCGACAGCGTCGACTTTGTGGCTAACAAGGAAGGCAAATATTGGATCATGTGCGGCGTTCCCAATCACGCCGTCGGCGGCATGTGGGATTGGTTCATTGTCTCGAAGTCGGCGCAGGTTCCATCGGTAACATTCAAAGGTTCATAGGGATGACGCCCTAAGCTTGAGTCTCGGAGCCGCCATGTCAATTCGACCAATCAAACGCCTCATAGAGTCGAAGCCCACTCTTGAAGGTGCAGGCGTTCATTTGCGTCGGGCGTTCGGATTCGGCAATACGTCGGACTTCGATCCATTCCTTTTGCTCGATGACTTCCGAAACGATGTGCCCGCAGACTACTTGCCAGGATTCCCATGGCATCCTCATCGGGGAATCGAGACGATCACATACGTGCTGACCGGAACCGTCGAGCATGGCGACAGCATCGGACACGCCGGAACAATTGCCGCCGGCGACGTGCAATGGATGACGGCCGGCAGAGGAATCATCCATCAGGAAATGCCCAAGGGCGATCGGACCGGCCGCATGCATGGCTTCCAATTGTGGGCAAACCTTCCGGCGTCGCGCAAGATGACTGCTCCGAGATATCAAGAGGTCAAGTCGGATGACATCCCCGAGGTGCAAGACGATGACGGGACCGAGGTTCGCATCGTCTGCGGCTCATTTTGGGGAAAGAAGGGTCCAGTTGACGAGGTTGCCATCAATCCGGTCTATCTGGACGTGACCGTGCCGCCCGGGCTCCGAAAACGGCTGCCCGTCGAAACCACGCATCATGCATTCGCCTATATTTTTTCGGGCGATGCAAAATTCGGCAACGCGTCCGACCCGCTGGCCGTTCCAACCGAGTCGGCTAATTGGCTGGACACGACGCCTCCGGCACAAGCCGAGAATCGATCGCTCGTGCTCTTCGATAAGGGCGAGGAGGTCCTGGTGCACGCGGGTGAGGACGGTGTCCGGTTTCTGCTTGTCTCTGGGGAACCGCTTGGTGAACCCGTAGCTTGGTACGGCCCCATCGTCATGAACACGCAAGAGCAGCTCCAAGACGCGTTCACCGAACTGCGCGAAGGGACGTTTCTCAAGCGTTGATTTTGACCGGCGCCTGGCGGTTTGCGAGACCCATCGGCTACGATTTAGTGTGCTGTCTTGGTGTGCGGTGAGTCGGGCGTGAGCGCCTTCGTCGTCGATGCGGGTTCCCACACCTGATACTCCTTGCGTCGCCGCTGCGAACGATACGCCGACTGGCTCTTGAGCCTGCAGTAGAACTCGAGCATCGCTGCTCCGATTGTCCAGTGCAGGCGTTTCCAGTTTCGCAGCGCGTGTGGGAGTGCAGCGCGCAGAACAGGCAGCGTACGCATCGTTGAAACGCGCACGTTATGCTCGCGAATAATGGCCAGGTTGCCGACGATGCAATGCATGCGCTGTGAAACGAAGTCAGAAAGAGTGCCGGGACCTTTGTTGTACACGATCGCTTCGGGCGCGTAGGCGACCCTATAGCCCGCGGACCGAACGAGTTGATACACCGAAAGTTCGTCGCAGATGGACGCAGGGTTCAAGCGGCGGAAGACGTTACGGAAGGCGATGAGCTCTCCCATTTTTGGATCGCGCAATGAAATCTCGTGATGCAGCGTCCACATGAGATTCGATGCATAGCCGAAAAAATTGTCGTTGGCATTGAGTGGAATCGCGTGCGCACCCACCATGCCAATCTCCGGGTCGGCGAAGGGCCGCATGATTTCTGCAACGGTCTGAGGTTGGAAGATGAGGTCCGCACTGGAAACCATGAGGACCTCTTCGGTTGCAGTCAGGAGAAATTTATTGACCGCTGCCGTCTTTCCGGCGCGATCTTGCTCCTCAATGAGGACGACGCGCGGGTCGCGTCGCGCGTAGTCCGAAACGATCTCGCAGGTCCGATCGGTACAGCCGCTGGCGACGATGACGATGCGAGAGATGCTCGCGCCCGATGTCTGCGACAAAATGCTCTCAAGGAGTGAACCTATGTTGCGCTCCTCGTTATAGGCCATGATGCCGATGGCTGGCGCGGCGGACATATGCGGGCTTTCTGAGGTGAGTGGGTGCTGAGACAAGGGCGTCTCTTCTTTAAGCATCGGCGTTCCGGCATGCTCTTTTTACGAATTGCATCAGGCGAATGGCCGATAATTGGGACAGATGAGATTGACGTTTATCGACAGCGCCTGTGCCATTTTCGAGCACGCCGGTTATCGCGTTCTGGCAGACCCGTGGCTGTCAAATGGAGCGTTTGAGGGTTCTTGGTATCACTTCCCCGTGGTGAAGACGAAGCCACACGACGTCGAGGACGTCAACGCGCTCTACATTAGTCACGTGCATCCCGACCATTTTGATCCATCGACGCTGCGCTCGTTTCGCCGCGACATACCAATTATTGTCTTGGATCACGGTAAGAATTATTTGCATCGGCTCTTGCGCAACCAAGGCTTCGAGCGTTTGGTAGCGATCCCGGATCAGCAGACGGCAACCTTAGGGCCGTTTCGCCTCACTGCCTACAAGCCGTTCGCCACAGACGTCTTTCACGATTCCAAGATCGGTAACGTCATTGACAGCGCGCTCGTGCTGGAAGCCGACGGGTACTCGATTTTCAACGGCAACGACAACAACCCGACGCTTGAGGCTGCGCAGTACTTGCGGGAACGGCACGGCAGATTTACTGCCGCCCTGCTCAAGTACAACGCCGCCAGTCCATATCCGGCATGCTTCATGCATCTCGACGAGCAGCGACGGCTTGCAGAAGCCGAACGTATTCGGCAGCGCAATCTCGATCATCTCGTCGCGGTTTGCGATGTGCTGCAACCCGCCTATGCGATGCCCTTCGCAGGCAATTTCGTGCTCGCGGGAGCGCAGTGGCGCAAGAACCGGTTTCTCGGGAACACGACCTGGGATGATGCTGCACAGCACGTCGAGCATGAGCGCCCCGGGCAGAAGACGATCGTCCTACGGGAAGGGCAAACCTTCGATTTCGCGACAGAATGTGCAGACGGCGCGTACGCCCGAGTCGACGTGGCTGAACAGCAGCGTTATATCGAAGAGAACCTCAAAGACGTTCGCTATCCATTCGAATCGCAGACATTTAGCACCGCCGACGCGCAGTGGTTGCGTTCGGCGCTGCCGATCGCCCGCGAGAATCTATGGCGCGTGCAGCAGCAGTTCGGATTTAAGATGGATTACAATGTGTACATACGTGCCGGCGACGATTTGTTCCGGTTTTCGCTCGCCGACGATGGCGCCGATTTTGTAAAGACGCCGAGCGGTTTTAGACGGCCATTTCTCTCCGCCGACATGGATCCGCGGCTGCTGCTCAACATTGTCCGTCGCAACGCCCATTGGAACAATGCCGAGATCGGCTGCCACATTGATTTCTTTCGCGACCCAGACGTTTATCATCCAGACCTCCATGTGATGCTTTCATTCCTGCACGTGCCCGTGTCGGCCGCATGAACACGGCACGCAACGCACCAATGGAAAAGGACCACCAACAGCGCTTTACCTGGAGGCGCAGCGGCGAATTCGAGAGCTACAATTTGGCGCTCGGACACTTCCAAGTGCAGGCCTGTCTCGAGCATGCTCGCGGACGAAGTGCACTCGACATGCCTTGCGGCGACGGGACACTAACCGAGGAGTTCTGCCAACACTTCGAACGAGTCGTCGGAGTCGATGCGTCCGCGCAACACTTGGCGTTGGCGCGCACGCGATTACCGCAGGTCGAATTTCACGAGAGCTTGATTGAAGAAGTTCGCTTGAACGAGCGCTTCGATTCAATCTTCATGCTCAACGTTCTCGAGCACGTGATCGATCCCGCAACCGTGTTGCGGAAGGCAGCGTCTTTGCTTGCAGCGGACGGCGTTGTGATCGTGCACGTGCCCAACGCGGACGCGATCAACCGGCGCATTGCCGTGGCTATGGGCACCCTGCTGACACGGGACGAGATGTCACCATACGACATCAACATCGCCGGGCATCGCCGCTCGTATTCGCTGGCCGGACTCATCGCCGAGACGCAGGCTGCCGGGTTGAAGGTTGTGGCGACCGGCGGCGTTTTCTACAAAATGCTGTCAACTCCGCAGATTGACTGGCTGCTGAAGAACGGACCGTGGGAAGAAGGCGGATTTGGTTGGGGCCGCGTTGGCGCGCCGGCGCGTGATTGGCGAGCAGAGTTTTGCCGCGCGTGTTATGAGATTGGCAAAGAGCGGCCCGAGGATTGCAACATCATCTTCGTGGTCGCGGAGAGAGAACACGCCGAAAGAGACGGAGCCAACGCATGAAGGTTGTCATACTGGCGGGCGGCACAGGCACCCGTATCAGCGAGGAGACACATCTGCGGCCCAAGCCTATGATCGAGATTGGCGGCAAGCCTGTCCTGTGGCACATCATGAAGACGTACTCAGCCTACAACCTGAACGACTTCATCATCTGCTGCGGATATAAAGGCTACATGATTAAGGAGTACTTCGCGAATTACGCACTGCATATGTCGGATGTGACCTTCGACATGCGCTCGAACATGATGCGAGTTCATCAAAACAGCGCCGAGCCGTGGACTGTCACTCTTGTCGACACAGGTGAGAACACCGCAACCGGCGGCCGGCTCAAACGAGTACGAAGCTATCTGGATGATGACGCCTTCTGCTTTACATACGGGGATGGCGTGAGCGACGTAAATATCACCAAGCTCATCGAGCATCATCGCAAGCAAGGACTGCCTGCCACTGTTACCGTGACGCGGCCGCCCGGCCGCTTCGGCGTACTTACGCTCACGCGCGACAAGGTGACCGCGTTTGAAGAAAAACCCACCGATGACGGCGCCTGGATCAATGGCGGCTACTTCGTGCTCTCGCCCACGGTCATTGATTATATCGAGGATGACGCGACGGCGTGGGAGCGACAGCCGATGGAGCGGTTGGCGGATGAAGGCAAGCTCGCGGCCTATCCGCATGCGGGCTTTTGGCAGCCGCTCGATACGCTGCGCGATAAGATTCTCCTCAATGATTTATGGTCGGCCGGAAAAGCACCGTGGAAGGTTTGGCAGTGACGCCGAACTTTTGGGACGGCAAGCGAATCTTTGTCACGGGGCATACCGGCTTTAAAGGAAGCTGGTTGTGCTTATGGCTGCAGCGGCTTGGCGCCGAGGTCGCAGGGTATGCGCTCGACCCGCCAACCTCTGTGAACTTGTTTGACGGTGCCCGAGTGGGCGCGGGCATGAAATCGCTTCGCGGCGACGTTCGTGATGCCGAGCGGCTCGAGCGCTCGCTGCGCGAGCGTGAGCCGGAGATTGTGATGCACTTGGCGGCGCAATCGCTCGTGCGCCGCTCGTACGAAGCACCCCTTGAAACCTATGAAACAAACGTGCTCGGCACCACTGCCGTTCTTGACGCGTTGCGGAGGACGCAAGGGGTTCGGGCCGCGGTGATCGTCACGAGCGACAAGTGCTATGATTTGCGAAGCCAAAAAGAGCGCTACACAGAAGAAGATGCGCTTGGCGGGTACGACCCATATTCTTCCAGCAAAGCCGCTGCCGAGTTCGTGACCGCCGGATATCGAGCGTCATTTTGGATGGGTCGCAACGGCGTCGCTGTGGCGACGGCTCGATCGGGAAACGTTATCGGGGGCGGCGACTGGTCTGTCGATCGCTTGCTTCCCGATCTTATCTCCGCATTTTCAAAAGGCCGGCCGGCGCTCGTTCGTGAGCCCGACGCTATCAGGCCTTGGCAGCACGTTCTCGATCCCCTGCGCGGCTATCTCATGTTGGCGGAAAGACTGTACGGCGCCCCTTCAGGTGGTTACGATGCAGCCTGGAACTTTGGTCCACCGGCTGCGAACGAACGTCCGGTGCGCGAGATCGCCGATGCCGCGGCGCGGATGTGGGGATCGGATGCATCCTGGAAGCCGGACGCCACGGAACACCCTCACGAAGCTCGCGTGCTGCGCCTCGACAGCGCCAAAGCCGCCGCCAAGCTGGACTGGCGCGGTCGCATCCCGCTCGACGCCGCGCTCGAACGGACGCTTTCCTGGCATAAAAAGTTTTCGGATGGAGCAGATGCTCGCGCGCTCGCGATCGCGGACATCGACGAACTCGCCATGCACGCGGTGGGATCGTGAGACCGCCTGTCTGCCGTTTTTGTGCAGCGCCTCTCACGCGGGTATTCGTCGATCTCGGAATGTCGCCGCCGTCGAACGCATTCGTCACGCCGGCGCGCGCCGGTGAACCAGAAGAATTCTTCCCGCTGCGAACGTATGTCTGCGACGAATGTCAGCTCGTGCAGCTCCCCCAGTTTCAAACGCCTGCCCAAATTTTCAATGAATATCCGTACTTCTCGTCCTATTCGACGTCGTGGCTGGCACACGTGGAGCGGTATGCGCGGTCCATGCGCGAGCGGTTTTCGTTGGGTTCGACGAGCCTGGTTATCGAACTCGCGAGCAACGACGGACATCTGCTGAAGTTCTTCAGAGACGGCGGCATTGAGGTATTAGGCATCGAGCCCGCAGCGAACGTGGCCGCGGTGGCGCGAAGCAGCGGCGTACCGACGCTCAGCGAGTTCTTTGGACGGAGGCTCGCGCGCGAGCTTGTCGCGAGCGGACGCCTCGCAAACCTTGTGGTCGCAAATAACGTCCTAGCCCACGTACCGGATTTGAACGATTTTGTCGGCGGCGTCGCAGAGCTGCTCGCGCCCGAGGGCGTCGTGACCTTCGAGTTCCCGCACCTCGCCCGGCTGATCGAGGCGGGCGAGTACGATACCATCTACCACGAACATTTTTCGTATTTCTCCCTTATCTGCGTGCAAAAAATCCTGGCCGCTCATCAACTTCGCGTGTTCGATGTTGAAGTATTGCCGACACACGGCGGCTCGCTACGCGTTTTCGCTGCCAAAACGGAGAGTCGATTGACCGAAACCGGCAACGTCCAGCACATTCTCGAAAATGAACGGGCTGCAGGATTCGAGACCGGAGCTGCTTATGAGGATTTCGAATCGCGCGTGAAGGAGAGCAAGCGCGCTTTTGTTGCCTTTCTGAAAGACGCTGCGGCGCGGGGAAAACGTGTTGCCGGCTACGGCGCGCCGGCCAAGGCCACAACGTTGCTTAACTATTGCGGAGTGGGGACGGATTTGGTCGCATTTACGGCGGACAAAAATCCACACAAGCAAGGCAAGCTCATTCCCGGGGTGCATATTCCAATTTATTCGCCAGAGAAGATATTCGAGACCAAGCCTGATTACGTTGTGATCTTTCCATGGAACATCCGTGACGAGATCACCCAGCAAATGGCCGACATTCGCAGCTGGGGCGGGCAATTCGTCATTCCCATTCCCGAAGCGCAGGTGCTTGCATGAGCAGTGCCACAAAATCGCTCGTCGTGTGGGGAGCGACCGGCCACGCAAAGGTCATCGCTGAGTTCGCTCCCACGCTCGGTTACAAGATCGTCGCGTTGTTCGACAACGACCCAAACATTGCGTCGCCGCTCGCAGGTGTTCCGTTGCACCACGGTCGGTCGGGCTTCGACCGCTGGCGCGCACATGCCCAAGGCGCGGCGAATTTCGTGGTTGCAGTCGGCGGCTCGCGCAATGCCGATCGCCTCGAGCTCATGCGAATGCTCGAGGAGGTCGGTCTGGTCGCGGCAACGCTTATCCATCCGACGGCGTTTGTCGCCGCATCGGCCCAGCTGGGGGCGGGTTCTCAGATTCTGGCGCACGCAAGCGTCTGCGCCGATGCAGTCCTCGGCAAGGGATGCATTATCAACACGGGAGCGAGCGTTGACCACGATTGTCAGCTCGCGGACGGTGTGCACGTCGCGCCGGGCGGAATTCTGTGCGGCTGCGTGCGAGTTGGTACGTGCGCGTTTATTGGAGCTGGTGCCGTCCTGATACCGCGCATTAGCGTCGCGCGCGATGCAGTCGTCGCCGCGGGCGCCGTTGTCACCAAAGATGTGCTTGCGGGTCAGACGGTGGGCGGCGTGCCCGCCAAAACTATGGACGGATCACGCAAGGACGGAAGCGGTCAATGACCGACGGCCGCAACGACGCATCAGACGCAGCAGCGATCGAAGCAATGGCGGCCGACGTCGAGCTTACTGGGCTGTCGCGCGCGTTTTTCCTCAAGACGTGCGAACACCGTTACTCCTATAATTTCTCCTGGCTCGGCCGCCCGGTGATTCAATATCCGCAAGATCTCATCGCCGTGCAGGAAGTAATCTGGAGCGTGAAGCCCGACCTCATCGTCGAGACGGGCATCGCGCACGGCGGCTCGCTGGTATTTTATGCCTCGCTGCTCGAGTTGATCGGCGGACCGGGTAAAGTCATTGGCATTGATAATGACATCCGTGCTCACAACCGCACGGCGATTGAGGCGCACCCACTATCAGCGCGGATCACTATGATGCAAGGATCATCGGTGGACGATGCGGTAGCGCGCAGCGTTTCTGAGGTGGCCCATGACAAACAGCGCGTTCTTGTAATCTTGGATTCGAACCACACACACGCGCACGTTCTCCGCGAACTCGATCTCTATTCACCCCTTGTTCGCGCCGGCAGCTACGTGATCGTCTTCGACACTGCCATTGAGCGGATGCCGGCAAACGCGTTGGCGAACAGGCCATGGGGACCAGGCAACAATCCGCACACCGCCGTGCAAGAGTTCCTCTCTCGCAACGACCGCTTCGCCGTCGATAGCGCAATAGACGACAAACTGCTCGTTAGCGCAGCTCCGGGCGGGTATCTGCGATGCGTCAAGAACTGAGCCGAGCTGAGACCATCCCGGTATTCGCTCCGCAGGTGGGTGCCGACGAGCTTGCGCATATTGCCGCTGCAATCGACGTGGGCTGGCTCGGGATGGGAGCAAACACAAAAGACTTCGAGGATCGCATCAGCGCGTTTTTGGGTCTGCGCGATCGCTCCGTGGTGACAACCAACACGGGAACGGCGGCCCTCCACATCGCATTGCGCGCCGCCGGCGTAGGACCCGGCGATGAAGTCATTACGCCGTCATTCAACTATGTGGCCGATCATCAAGCGATCCACATGTGCGGTGCCGATGTTGTCATGTGCGATATCCGAGACGACAATCTCGGCATCGATTGCGAAAAAGCCGCCGCGCTGTGCGGGCCGCGTACCAAAGCGATTGTGCCCCTCCATTTTGCGGGCATACCGTGTGACATCAAAGGCGTATACCAGCTTGCGTCGGAGCGCGGCTTGCGCGTTATCGAAGACGCCTGTCACGGCTTCGGGTCTCTCGTCGATGGCAAACGTCTCGGCAGCTTCGGCGACATCGCGGCGTTCAGTTTCGATCCCGTCAAGGTTGTTACGTCCATTGACGGAGGTTGCGTGGTCGTTCGAGACCCTGCTGAGCTGGAACGATTGCGCCGCTTGCGTCTGCTCGGGGTGGACCGCGACACTACCGAGCGCTATAAGAATCGTCGCGCGTGGGACTACGACGTCGTCAGTGATGGCTTTCGTTACCACCTCACCAACATATTAGCGAGCGTCGGCATCTCACAGATCAAACGGGCCGACGAGTTCATCACGAGTCGCCAGGCTGTATGCCGCCGATATAACGCGGCCTTCGGAGACCTCGAGGGGGTGACAGTCCCGGCCAGCGATTTCTCCGGTATCTCCCCTTTCATTTATAGTTTGCGCGTCTTAGGTGGGAGACGCCGGGCACTGATCGACCATCTGCGTGGGCGCCAGGTCGATGTCGGCATTCATTTTGTGCCGGTGCACCAACACACGTTCTTCAAAGATGCTCGTCGTGGCGACATGAAAGTGACCGATCGAGTGGTCGAGCAGGTCGTGACGTTGCCGCTGCACTCGTGCATGCGCGAGGACTTTGTCGAGCGCGTCATCGACGGCGTGCGATCGTTTTTCCGGTGACAGCCCGCGTCACCGTCATCATCCCAACGTATCGCCGGCCTCACATGCTGGCGCGCGCTGTTCGCAGCGTGCTCAGGCAAACATACTCCGACCTCGTGGTGTGCGTCTATGACAATTCGTCGAGCGATGAAACTGAGAGTGTGGTCGACGCCCTTCGGGCCGAGGACGCTCGCATCCAATATCAGCGTCACGGCGAAAACATCGGCTCCTTTGCCAACTTTGTCCACGGCATGGAACGCGTCGCGACCGATTTTTTTTCGTTCTTATCCGATGATGACGTCATCTTTCCAAATTTTCTCGCGACGGCAGTGAAGGAGCTCGAACAGAATCCAGACGCGATGATGTTTGCCGGATCGAGCCTCGAGTTGAGCGAAGACGGCACGCTGCAATATGCACCGGTTGCCCTCTGGCCGCGTGAAGGACGCTACGACCCTCCCGAGGGAGCGCAGCGTATGCTGGGCAACAGACACCCGACCTGGACGTCGATCCTTTTCCGTCGTGACGTTATCAAGCACATTGGATTACTGGACAGCGGGGTCGGCGCACCTAACGACCTCGACTACGAGCTGCAAGTCGCGGCACACTTTCCGATCATCCTTTCATTTACACCGTGCGCGGCCTATGTGCGGCATGCGCAGGCCGGCTCCCAGCGAGAAGACACAAGCGTCGTCGTGGGATACGAGCGTATCGCTGAAAAGTTTGGAGCAGACTCAAGCCTCATGCCAAAAGTTCGCGCCGCCATGGTCTCGGCGATCGAACGGCAACGCCGGCTCAAATTGGCGGAGATCGCAGTTAAGTCTGTAGTGCATGGTGACGACGCGGTCGCTCGCGACGCTCTCAGCTTATTAAGAGAGCACCGAACGCCGCTGGGCTCCGTACTAGGCATTGCGTTGACCATAACGATGAAATTTCCGTTCGCGCGGGGGCTGCTGGCTGTTGCAGAGTCTCTGCGGATGCAGATGCGGGCGTCGAGGGCGGCACGCATGAGCGTCAAGACATCAGGCTACAACAAACTGCAGACAGATCTCATCGCCTTAACGAGGCGCTGAGGTTGCATCCGTTTGATCTCGCCCCCTTTTGGATACGGCTGGCTGCGGGTTTCGCAGCAGGCGCGCTCACCTGGATCGTTGCCGCTGACATCGGTTGCGATGTTGTTAGGCGATGGGTCCGCATCGCACATCCCGCTGCACGTCTAGGCGTCGGGGCCGCGGTGGGCTACGCGTTGATGGGATCCGCCGTCGGGGTCCTCGGAGTTGTGCACGCCGTGCATGTGTTGTCAATGTGGCTCGTGTTGGGAGGGGCGCTCATCGCGCGCGCCCCGCGACTCATCAAAAAGCTTGGATTGTTACCGGCTGCATTGACGCAGGCGTTGGCTGCCCTGCGCCGCGCCGATGTCGGCATTCGTTTAGCGTTGATCGTGAAAGTGTCGGCAGAAGCGAGCGGGGTGGTCCTTGCTGCCTTGCCGGCGGTGTGGTGGGATCCGGTTGCGTATCACCTGCCGATAGCTGCAGCGGCTCTCTTCCACGGTGGATTCGAGTTTGATCCTCAGATGGTTCAATCGGGCTTCCCGCTGCTCGGAGAAGCTGCTGCGTTGCCTGCATATGCTCTCGCAGGATCTGCTGGCGCCGCCATGGTGACGCTTGGTGCGGGCATGTGCGTTGCACTGCTCGTTTGGGCGCTCGCCGACACGCTTTCCGCGGGAACCGGGCCCATTGCCGGTATGCTCGTTGCGACATCCGGCCTTTGGCTTTGGCTTGCTCCCTCTTTTTATGTGGATGTGCCGTTTGCGATGTTCGTGATTGCAGGCGTTTTGGTCGCCCTGGAGACAAACAATCAATCGCCGTTTTTTGTTGCGAGCCTTGCGGGCGCGCTTGCCGGCGCCGCAGCCGCAACCAAATATTCGGGCCTTGCGCTTGCACTCATCATCCTTGTAGTCGCGGTGTGGAGCGCGGGACCGTATAGGCGCCAGGCCTCCCTCGGTTTCTTGGCCGGGTTTGTACTCATCTCGGGCGGCTGGTACCTGCGAACGTTCGTACTGACCGGCGATCCCATCTATCCGTTACTTTCTCACGCGCTCGCTCCCGCGGCGCAGGTCCGTGATTTCGCCGCGCGCTACGTCGAGATGACCCGGCATTGGTGCGGTGGCGGAAGTTCGCTCGGGGATCTCATCACGCTGCCCTATCGTCTCGTTGCGGATCCGAGACAGTTTTGCGGCGATCCCGGATTAGCACTGCGCATCGGCGTCATCTTTGCGATAGTCGGGGTGGTCGCGATTGTTCGCACGCGCGTCGTGGCGGTTGTGTGCGCGGTCATGACACTGTTTTGGTTCGCAACGAGCCAGCAGTGGCGCTTTGCGTTGCCTGCGCTCTTCCTCTATGCAGCGATTGTAGCGGCGGGCGTGAGCGCCGCAGGCGAACGCTTGCGTCTGATCGGGACGGTCGTGCTGTCGGTTCTTGGCGTGTATGCCGTTTTGGCGAATTGGCTGCCGGCACTGCGGTCGCAGGCCTCGTCAACAATCGTCCCGGCGTACGCATATATTGCCGGAAGGCAATCTGGCGAGCAATTTCTCGATGCTCGACTCGAAACGTTTGCGGCGGCTCGGTGGCTTGCAGGGCACGACATACCTGGCGACCAGGTTCTCGCGCTCGATGACGTGCGGAATTACTATTTCCCTCGCGGCACATCGTGGGCTAATCCGTACTATCAACAGGTGATCGCGCTCGATTGGCGCGCCGGCTTTCAGGCGCGCTACCACGACCTTGAAATGAAAGGCTACAAATACATCGTCGTTAACACCAATGACGCATATCTTCACCGCACGCCGACGGGCGTTGATTGGGACATGTTTGAACGCGATCGTCAGCGCTTCGTTCAGGTCTTTAACGCAAACGGAGTTGCTATTTATCGTTTGCAAGAGGGACGATGATGGCGCGGTACTGGACGTGGATTGCCGCGATGGCCGGCGTCGCGTTGCTCGGCTCGCGGCTCGTGCGCTGGATCGCTTTCTCTATGTTGCCTCAGGCGCCGCCCGACCGCTATCACGGCTTCATCGTGGGCCTCTCGCTGCCCATCCCAGTCGTGCAAGTAGCGCCGCATTGGTACGCAGTTATCGCCATGTGGTTTGTGTTCGCAGCACTTGCCATTTGCGGCTGGCAGGCCGCCAGGGCAGTCGCCGGGTGGCAGCGCGAGACAATCTTGCCCGTCTACGCCGGGTATCTCATTGTCGCCGTCGCATTGACCTTTTTTTCGGTCACCCTGTCTATCGATGGCTACTACTACGTCTTCTTCGGACGGCTCTTTGGCGTCTACGGCATCAATCCGTACGTGTTGGTTTCCCCCATCACACTCAATGACGGCACTTTCGCACAAGAGTTTCCGCTGCTCCACAATCCTCCGTTCCCAGATCCGTACGGGCCGGGCTTTACGTTGCTTGCAGGATTGGTCGGCAAGCTGGAATCAGGAGCAAGTCTGTGGGCGCAGTTGTGGACCTGGCGCTGTATGTCGGTCGCTGCGTGTGTGCTCATACTCGGGGCCATCACACGCATCGTCAAGAGAATTGCGCCGCAGGAGCGGGCGCGCCGGGTCGCGATTCTCGCGTTTCATCCGCTGACGCTTTACGAAAGCGCAGCCGGTGGCCATAATGACTTCCTCATGGTCGCAGCCGCGGCGTGGTCGTATGCGCTGGTCGACGAGCTCCCTCTTATAGCTGGGTTGCTGCTCGGCGCAGCGATCGCCATCAAGTATTTTGCTGCTCTACTACTGCCCTTCATCGCTTTACGCGCGGCTCGAAAGAACGTCCTTGCTGCGGTCATCGTCGTCGTGCTGGCGATCCTCGTGCCGCTGCTGTGTTTCCATCCGTTCGCCTTCGGTACCGCAGGGCAAGCGACGATGGCGAAGGTCGGCAGCAGCCTATCGATGTCGCTCAACTGGCTGCTCGCACTGCCGCTCTTTGCGCTCAAGGCGAGCGATCCGGTAGTGCGCTCGGTGCAGTTGACAATCGTAGCCGTCTTTGCGCTTGTCACGCTCACAGCAATCGTGCGGTATGCGCGCACGTTCTGCACCGCCGAATTATTCCGGTCTATCACCGCGCTGTTGTGGTCGTTGCCGGCCATGCATGCGTGGTATGCAGCCTGGCTCGTGCCCGTGTGTGCCGCGGGCGGAGCGTGGGCTTCGTACGCGTGGTGGTTCAGCGCGCTCTCGCTCTTAGTGTATACGCACGAAGCGGTGTTGCCGACGCCGTTCAACCACGCGATATTTGTCGTTCTGACAGTGGTGCTGCTGATCGCGCCCATTGCAATTGCTCGTGTGGGGACCCATCTGGGAATACCGGTTTTCGGGCAAGCTGACATGACTGGTGAAGAAGGTACGCGCGCGTAGCGGCGCAATTCTCTGTGTATGTGTACGACGTGCAAAGCCAAGACGTTGTGGTGGCGACGTCACCCTATATTGTTCGTCACGGTCGTTCTCGCGAGTAGTGTCTCGCTTGCGCACGTCGCCATTGCTTCGGCAGCCGATGCCGCACCAGCGTTGCGCGGATTCCCACCGGCGATGGCAGCAGGTGAACTCGAGTACGAGCGCGCGGTGAGCACGTTGCCCAACGCAACTGATGCAATGCGTTTCGAATGGGGTGTCGCAAGCGTCGTGCACCGGATGGGACAGGCCACGGATTACCGGACCGCCGTGTACATGCGCGATCAACTGGCAGCTGACGGTTGGGACGCCAAAATCGTAACCTATGTTGTGCCGATCGCGTGGCCAAACCAGCAGCAGCTGACCATTACCGCTCCCGTTCAGCGCGGAGTTGACCTCTACGAACCTAGGATTGCCGATGACCCGTGGTCGCAGCGGCATGCAGAAATCGGCAAGCCATATTCTGGGTACAGCGTGGACGGCGACGTGAACGGCCCGCTCGTCTATGCCGGTCACGGATCGGAATCTGACTTCGAGACGCTGGCGAAGATGCACGTCAGCATCAAAGGCGCGATCGTCATTGCGGCTATGGGCGGCGGAGGCTCGGTGAGCAAAGGGAAGCGCGCAGCGCAGCTCGGCGCGAAAGCCCTGCTTATATATCCGGAGCCGGGATACGATCCGTACTATCCCCAATTTCGATCAGCGAAAAGCTACCCGCTTGGTCCAGCTCGGCCGATCGGCGCTGCAATGCGCAACACGTTGACGATCTCAGACGCGGGGGGTGATCCAACCGCGATCGGCATCCCCATACCCGGCGCCAAGCACAAGCCATTCTCGGCGCTCGATGTGCCGTCAATTCCCGTCATGACGGTCACTCCTTTAGTCGCGCAGCAGCTGGATCAATATCTCGGCGGCCCCGCGGCGCCCAAAAGCTGGGCGTCGAAAATTGCTTCGCATGTGCACCTTGGCGGCGTGGAGCGCGTGCATCTGATCATCAAGAGCCGCCGCTTCTTCGGCCCAATATGGAACGTCATCGCGACGATGAAAGGCGAAGTCGCGCCGGACGAGATGGTGATCGTCGGCGGGCACCGCGACGCCTGGACGTGGGGCGCCATCGACCCGGGCAGCGGATCGGTTGCGATGCTGCAGATGGGCAAGGACTTCGGCGCACTCCGCAAATCGGGTTGGCGGCCGTATCGAACCATTGTCATTGGATCATGGGACGGCGAAGAGCTCAACGACTTCGGCAGCGGCATATGGGTCGATCAGTATAGGGAGCGGCTGCTGCGCAACTGCTTGGCGTACGTCAACACCGATGAAGTTGCCAACGGACCGACATACATTCCCAGCGCCTCCGACGATCTGTTCGATCTGCTGCAATCGGTGGCCGATGCGGCGATAGCACCGAACGGCAAGACCCTCAGTGCATACTGGGCGAAACAAGATCCAAAGCGCGCGATCACCGCGATGGGCACGGGCAGCGATCACGAAAGCTTTCAGTATCACCTGAACATCCCATCACTGAGCATTTATTATGGGGGCGTGTTCGGCACATATCATTCGGGCTACGAGGATATCGCAAGCTTGAAGATATTCGACCCAGGCATGCGTTATGCCAATGCCGCGGCACGGCTCTATAATCTCATCACCCTGCGCCTGGCGGATGCACCCTACCCTGACATCCAGCTGCATCTCGACGCGCTCGCCGTGCAGCGGCGCCTCAATGCGTTTGCGAACGGCCGGGGTGATGAAAGCGTCCGCAGGAAAGTGGTGCGCACGCTCCAGCCGCTCGCCGATAAATTTGCGCGCTTGAGCGCAAGCGTGGATGAAGCGGCCGATCAGGCAGTCGAAGCGGGCAACGTAGCGACCCTCGCGAGCATGCGCACCGAGATGATTCAAATTCGAACGGCTTTCTACTCGCGCAGCGGCGTCCCCGGTGACCCGTACCAGAGCAGCATTCTGTACAACTCGGACGATACAATCTCGACACTGCCGTCGCTTGAGACTACGCTCGATCCCAAACGAGGCCAGGCGGCGCTCGATCAGCTCGTCGCCGCGTTCCATAAGCTGCCGCCGCTCCTAATCGTATCGAGGTAACTACGCAGAATCGCACAACCATCCGAGCGATATTTTTCGACCTCGACGACACACTGCTCGACGATACAATCTCAAGCGAACGCAGTGCAGCGCATGTTGCAGCAGAGCTAGCCTCGGGTCGCGACATGGCGCCCGGAGAGCTTGCCGCCGCATACATGGATGAGGCGATGGGCTTTTGGGAACGGCTTGAGCCGGGAGCGGCCAAACCGCCGAGCGGTGCCATCCGCCCCTCGCTGTGGTGGGCCGCTCTCAAACGCTATGGCATCGACGATGCCGACCTCGCCAAACGCCTCGCGGCACGCTATGATGCGGTGCGCATCGAACGAGTCGAACTTTTCCCCGAAACGTTGCCGGTGCTGCGCGAACTGCATGGACGCTACAAGATGGCCATTATCACGAATGGATTTGCCGAGACCCACGAAGCCAAGATCGCACGGCTTGATCTCTCGCGCTTCTTTGACACCGTCGTGCTTGCGGGAGAAATGGAGCTTGCCAAACCTGATCCCGCCGTCTTTGCGCACGCCATGCGGGCTCTTGGCGTCAAGGCCAGCGAAAGCGTGATGGTCGGGGATCGCTTCGACCGAGATATTACGGGAGCCCACGCCGCCGGCATGCGCGCTATCTGGATAAACAGCCGCAACGAAGTCATGCCCACGGGGGTGCGGCCACCGGAGGCAATCATTCCCAGCATCGCGCAGTTGCCCGGCGCATTAGTGACGCTCAGCACGCCCTAACCATGTAAGAACTTGGCTCCCTTTGCAATCATATGTGAAGAGATTTTTGTCGGAGGGAGCATCATGCGGTATCTCATTTCGATCGGTATTTTTGCGGCGCTGGTCGTCGCATTCGTCGGGCTCACGAGCGCACCCGCCAGCGCGGACTTCCAAGTCTGCAACGAGTCGGGTGAACACATTAGCGTTGCCGTGGCCTACTACGATTCCTCGAGCGACTCGTTCGTCTCCGAGGGCTGGTGGAACATGGATTCAGGTTTGTGCAAGACACCACTTAGCGGCGACCTTAAGGATAAGTTCTACTACTTGTATGCAGAGAGCGACCAGCACACGTGGACCGGCTCGCACTCACTGTGCCTCAACCCCGAGCATAAGTTCACGCTCTACGATGTGGACAAAAGCTGCGACTACTCGTGGGAGAATTTCTTCCGAGTCGACACGGGCGACGCGCTAACCTACACGCACACGATCCGCTAAGCGCTCAATATAGCGGTGACTTAATGTCGACCGCACACCAGCACAATGGCGCGGTCGACTTTATGTCGACCGCGCTTTCGACGTTTGCAGCTTGCTAAGAGGCACTTGCACGCCCTTATCACGAACGTTCATTGTCCATGCACAAAGCGATCAATTTTCCGCCGAAGGATCCATATGCCGCGCCCGTGCTGGCCATCGCGCCACGGCACGGTCTCGAGCATATTGTCATTAAAGGCGCGCGCGAGCACAATCTCAAGAACATCGACTTGACGCTGCCGCGCAACCAGCTCATCGTCATCACCGGCCTTTCCGGCTCCGGCAAGAGCTCGCTCGCATTCGATACCATCTACGCCGAGGGTCAACGGCGCTATGTAGAGTCGCTGTCGTCGTACGCCCGTCAGTTCCTCGGCCAGATGGAGAAGCCGGATGTCGACTACATCGAGGGCATGTCGCCGGCAATTTCCATCGATCAGAAGTCCACGAGCCGTAACCCGCGTTCGACGGTTGGCACCGTGACCGAAATCTACGATTACTTGCGCTTGCTGTACGCGCGTATCGGTCATCCGCATTGCCCGAATTGTGGGCGCCCCATTACGCCTCAAACCGCGGAACAGATCGTCGACCAGATTGTCGAACAGCCTGAGGGCACGCGCATCCAAATCCTTGCACCCATGGTACGCGGCCGCAAAGGTGAGTATCAGAAACTGTTCGAGCAGGCGATCAAGGACGGCTACGCGCGGGTGCGCGTCGACGGCCAGATACGAGACCTGCGTGAGAAAATCAGCATCGACAAGAAGCGCAAGCACACTGTCGAGATCGTCGTCGACCGGCTTGTCCTGAAACCTGACATTCGCAAGCGGCTGACCGATTCGATTGAGACTGCGCTCAAACTCACGCAAGGACTCCTCGTCGTGCTGGTGCAGAAACCCGGCGGCAAAGACGAGGAATTGACCTTCTCTGAAAAATTTGCATGCATCGAATGCGGCCTCTCGTTCGAGGAGCTCACGCCGCGCATGTTTTCGTTTAACTCACCCTATGGTGCGTGCCCGGATTGTACGGGTCTGGGAGCGCGCATCGAGTTCGACCCGCGCCTTGTCCTACCCGATCGAAACAAGTCCTTCCGCGAAGGCGCGGTCGTGCCGTGGAGCAAGAATCTCTCACCAGGCATGAACCCGTTCTACGTGCAGCAGGTTGAGACGCTCATCAAGGAGGCGGGATACAAGCTCGATACTCCGGTAAAGAAACTGCCCGCGGAGCTCCTGAACACCATATTGTACGGCGAAGACGATAAACGCGACTTTCGCTTTCGAACAAAGTCGGGCAATTACTGGAACTACGAGTCCCAGTATAAGGGAATCATCCCCGGCTTGCAGCGGCGATATGAAGACACATCATCCGAGTGGGTCAAAGAAGAACTCGAGAAGTTACAGACGTCGGTCACCTGCCCAACCTGCGGTGGCGCGCGTCTCAAACCCGAATCGCTCGCCGTCACCATCGGCGGGATGTCCATCGCGAAACTGACGTCATTGTCGGTCGACCGCGCACTGCATTTCGTAGAAACCCTCGAACTGGACGGCCGCGAAGAGCAGATCGCGCGCCAGATCGTGAAAGAGCTGCGCGCTCGCCTCGGTTTCTTGGTCAACGTCGGTCTTGAATACCTCACGCTCGATCGCAGCGCCACCACGCTTTCGGGCGGCGAAGCGCAGCGCATTCGTTTGGCAACCCAGATCGGCTCGTCGCTTGTCGGCGTCCTGTACGTGCTCGATGAGCCCTCAATCGGGCTGCATCAACGTGACAACGCCCGGCTGCTTGCTACGTTGAAGACGCTGCGCGACCTCGGCAATACCCTCATCGTCGTCGAGCACGATGAAGAAACGATGCGCGAAGCTGACTATCTCGTTGACATCGGTCCTGGCGCGGGCAAAGCGGGTGGTTGGATCGTGGCGAGCGGCACCATCGCCGACATCGAGGCCGAGCCGCGATCTGCTACCGGCCGCTTCCTCAAAGGTGAAAGCGTTATCCCGATCCCGCCGCTTCGCCGCACTCCCAAGGGCACGCTCAGCATCAAGTCGGCGCGAGCCAACAACCTCAAGGGCATCAATGTCGATTTTCCGTTAGGCGTATTCTGCGCAGTTACCGGTGTCTCGGGTTCGGGAAAGTCGACGCTCGTCGACATGGTGTTATATCGAGCGCTTGCGCATCATCTTCATGGACAGCCGCAAGAAGAGACCTACGGCAAAGTGCGTGGCCTCGAGCAGCTCGACAAGGCGATCATCATCGATCAGTCGCCCATCGGCCGCACGCCGCGCAGCAACCCCGCGACCTACACAGGCGCATTCGACCCCATCCGGGAGCTATTCTCGATGACGCCGGATGCGCGCGTTCGAGGTTACGGCCCGGGCCGTTTTTCTTTCAACGTGAAAGGCGGCCGCTGCGAGTCGTGCGCCGGCGACGGCATCATCAAGATCGAGATGCACTTCTTGCCCGACGTCTATGTTCCGTGCGAAGCGTGCAAGGGCAAGCGCTACAATCAGCAGACCCTTGAGGTAAAGTATAAAGGCAAGTCGATCGCCGACGTGCTTGAAATGCGCGTTGACGAGGCGGCGGAGTTTTTTGCCAACATTCCGCGCGTGTACAATAAACTGCAGACGATTTGCGACGTCGGCTTAGGCTACATCCAGATGGGGCAGCCGGCAACCACGCTTTCCGGCGGCGAAGCGCAGCGCGTTAAGCTTGCGACCGAACTGTCGCGTCGCAGCACGGGGCGCACGTTTTACATCCTCGATGAGCCGACCACGGGATTGCACTTCGCCGACATCGCGCAGCTGTTGGTGGTGCTCCAGCGGCTCGTTGACTCGGGCAACACGGTGCTCGTCATCGAGCACAATCTGGACGTCATCAAAACCGCCGACCACATCATCGATCTCGGGCCTGAAGGTGGCGATAAGGGCGGACATGTCGTTGCGAGCGGCACTCCTGAAGCGGTAGCTCGGGCCGAGGCATCGCACACCGGTCGTTACCTGCGCAGGGTGCTCACCGATCCGCGAGCGCACATCGCTATTACGAGCGAGCATGAGGCTGTCGCGAAGTACGAACAAGCCAACCGCGCCCTTCTTAAAACCCTTGAGAATTCGGGGTCGCGGCCCAGTCCGGAGCCCGAAACGGCGGGCCGGCCCTGAAGTCCGCGGCCTGTTTGGCCGATGACTAGAATACTCAAAGCAGCCTGATGGCTGTTGGTAAACGTACGTAAAGAGGAACCATGCACGACGCCCTTGGCTACGGCGGATTGCCTGCTGCGCTGCCCCTTCCGATAGACATCACTGTCCGCAATGCGGAGCAGGGAGTCAATCAGACCGGCAAGGCTGCCCGGCTGGATCCGAACGGCCTTGTGTGCACGCTACCCACCGAGGTCAAAGAGAATACCATTCTCTTTACGACGCTCGACATGCGCAGCATCAAGGCTACCGCACGAGGACTCATCAAGGTGCGCACGCAGCGCAGCTTGGGTGAGGGTGCAGGTTACGAAGTATCCGCAGACTTTCTCGAGCTGAGTGATGACGCACGCCAGAAGATCGAGCGTCTCCTCGGGCGACACACAGAGGAGCTTCCCTCCCCGAACGCGCCGCCGCCCGCTCAGACATTTTCAACTTCACCGCAGCCGACGTTCCGCGCCGCAGGTGCGGCGACGTTCCTGCCGCCTGTCGATTACCAAGCTGTCAATGCGCGGACAGAGCGCCGCCAGTATTTCGAGCCCGCGCCTCTGCGCGGGGTGACTCGTGCAACGGGAGCGACACGTTTTTGGGGTTCGCTCGGGGTATCGTTTTACGTCCTCGTCGCGATTGCCCTGATCGCAATTTTCCCGCAAGGGCGAGCAGCGGAACTGTACATCTGGAACCATTTTGCTTGGGCGGTGAGCCGCATGTGGTATTGGGCGAATCATGTAGGCGAAGTCAAGCTGTGGGGCCAAAGCCCGAACTAGAATGTCTGTAGCAACGTATCCTTGGAACAAACTTTTGTAGCAACGACCTTTTGTAGCAACGGACCTTTAGGTCCGTTCATGGATTGAAGGGCATTGTCATGACGAGTGGCGATTCCGGTCAGCCCAACGAGCGACGCAAGCACGCTCGCATCCAAAAGACTCTGCCCGTTCACATACGCAGCGACAAGAATGAGAAGCGCTATCCCGCGGAAATCGTCAACATCGGTGGAGGCGGGGTGTTGCTGCGCACCGACTTTGCAGTCGATACAAACGACCTGCTGACGATCGAGCTTGATTTGGTCGGCGAGAACAAGCCGATCTCAGTCTTCGGCACCGTCGTGCGCAACGATGCCCGAGGGGTCGGCATTTCGTTCGTACGTATCAGCGAGATCACGTCGGACCTCATTGCATACTTAATACGCAAGTGGGAGCGGGAGGGCGCTCACCCCGCCTAAGGTTCGCCCGCACTACGCGCCGAATCCATGTAGCGCATGAGCCCAACCGCGACGGACAAAGCCGCGAAGCGCGTGACGGAGCTGCGCGAGCTTTTGGACCGTTACAACTACGAGTATTACGTCCTTGACTCGCCGACCATCAGCGACGCGCAGTGGGATGCGCTCTTCCGCGAGCTCGTCACGCTCGAGGAGCAACATCCGCAGCTTCGCTCGCCCGACAGCCCAACGCAGCGTGTTGGAGCGGCGCCTTCCGCAGCGTTCCAAGAATACCGGCACGTCGTGCCAATGCTATCATTGGGGAACGCGTTCGGCGAAGAAGAGCTGCGGCTGTGGCACCAACGCGTTACGAAGCTCCTCAACGGTGCGCCGCGCACCTATGTCGCTGAGCTCAAAATTGACGGTCTTGCAATCGCGCTGCGCTACGAGCGCGGTGCCTTCGTTTCGGGCGGTACGCGCGGCGATGGTAGCGTGGGCGAGAATATCACGCCAAATCTGCGGACGATCCGTTCCATCCCGTTACGTCTCAGCGGCGATGCCCCCGATGTGCTCGAGGTCCGCGGTGAAGTCTACATGCGGCGCAGCGATTTCGACCGCATGAACGAGCGGCGCATCGCTGCAGGTGAACCTGCGTTCGCCAACCCGCGTAATGCAGCGGCAGGTGCGGTGCGGCAGCTTGACCCCCGCATCACGGCTTCGCGCCCGCTGCGATTCTTTGCGTACGGAATCGGCGAGGTCAAGCCTGCGCTCCCTGCTGGCACGCAGTGGGGTTTGCTCGAGCAGTTTAAGAGCTATGGCTTGCCGGTGAATCGCGAAGCAAAACACTTCGATGACTTTGAAGAACTGGTGAAATTCTGCGAGTCATGGGAACACAGGCGAGACACCATCGACTATGGCATCGACGGGGTCGTTGTGAAAATCGACTCCTTCGATCAGCAGCGCAGACTCGGCTACGTCGGGCGCGATCCACGCTGGGCTATCGCATTCAAGTTTCCGGCGGAAGAAGCGCAAACGCGATTGCTGTCTATTGAGGTCAATGTCGGTCGCACCGGAAGCGTCAACCCCTATGCTGTGCTGGAGCCGGTCCAAGTCGGGGGTGTCACCGTTTCCATGGCGACGCTTCACAACGAAGATTACGTTCACCAAAAAGATATCCGCGCCGGAGACACGGTCATCGTGCGCCGTGCAGGCGAGGTGATTCCCGAGATCGTTCGCCCCGTCATTGAAGCACGCACGGGGAAAAAACTTCCCGAATACCATTTGCCAAAGAAGTGCCCGGCGTGCGGAGCGGATGTGTATCGGCCCGAAGGCGAGGCGATGGCGTACTGCACGAATCCGTCGTGCCCGGCGCAGTTCAAAGAGAGCCTCGTGCACTTTGCCGCATTTATGGATATCGAGGGCTTGGGGTATAAGATATGTGAAACGCTCATCGCGAGCGGGCTCGTCAAAGACGTGGCAGATCTGTATTTCTTACGCCAGTCGGATTTGCTCTCTCTGCCCCGGACCGGTGAGAAGTCTGCATCGAATCTGTTGCGCAACATCGAGTCGAGCAAAGGCCGTCCGTTCTGGCGCGTTCTTGTGGCGCTGGGAATTCGTTTCGTGGGCCCGCAAAATGCGCAAATCCTCACTGCAGCGTTTCCCAGCATCGACGAGCTTGCCGCTGCGTCCCTCGAAGAGCTGCAATCGACGGAGCAAATTGGACCGAAGATCGCCCAAAGCGTCGTCGAGTATTTTCAGCAGGCGCAGAACCGTAAAGTCATTGAGAAACTTCGCACGGCAGGCGTCAACATGCGCGAGACTGAGGCGCTGCGGCCGAAAGCCGATGGGCCGCTTGTCGGGAAGACATTTGTGCTTACGGGAACCCTGCCAACTTTGTCGCGCGAAGCGGCAAGAGCGCTCATCGCCGGAGCCGGCGGAAAAGTTGTGGGATCTGTTAGTAAGAACACAGACTATGTCGTAGCCGGCGAATCTGCGGGGAGCAAGTTAGCAAAAGCCGAGAAGCTCGGTCTCAAGATTATCGACGAAACCGAATTGTTGAAGCTCGCAAAGGGACCGCTGTAGTAACAGACATTGTAGCAACGGACCTTTAGGTCCGTTAATCACACGACGCGCATCAAATAGCCGTCGTCTTCCTCTTCGCGGTCGTCGAGCCAGTGCAGCGCGTCTTGCAGGTTGTGCGCGATGTCGCCTGCGACGACGCTATGTTTATGCTGGCTGTCTAGGTAATTAGCAGTGATGCCGTGCCAGTAGGCGCCGATTGCGGCTGACTGACGCGGACTGCAGCCGGCGGCGAGCATCGCGCCGATCATCCCAGAAAGCACGTCACCCGATCCTGCCGTCGCCAAAACCTCGTTGCCCGTGATGTTGACGTAAGAAGCCTCCTTGGTGGCGACGATCGAGCGCGGACCTTTCAGCAAGAGCGTGATATCAAGGGCTGAAGCAAATTCATCAGCCGCCTTCATGCGGTTCGCAATCGCCGAATCGGCGTTCTCTCCAAGCAACCGTGCGAATTCTCCATTGTGCGGCGTGAGCACAGCCTTCTTACCGTTGATAATATCCGTATGACCCGAAAGCGCGAAAAGCGCATCGGCGTCGACGACAAGCGGCCGTGTCGTCTGACTCAAGAACAATCGAACAACTTCTTGCGTCAAGCGCTCGCGTCCGAGTCCGGGTCCGATTACGATGGACCCGGCATGCCGCGTGACGTCCAAAAGAGCGTTGACAATTGCGGCTGCGTCATCGGTTTCCGGCCATGGCGCGACGACCTGCTCTAAGACATGTGCGCCGATGGCACCGGTTGCAGCCGGCGGACATGAGATCGTGACATACCCCGCGCCGGCATGCTGAGCGCCAAGCGAGGCGAGCAACGGAGCACCGACATATTGTTTGCTGCCGCCAATAATCACGACATCGCCGGCACTGCGCTTGTCAGCCTGCCGGCTGCGCCGCGGCAACCAGAAGAAGAACTGCTGTTTGGTCATTACATGGTAACGGCCGCCCACATCAGCCAAGATTGCGGGCGGTATCCCGATGTGTGCGACCCACAGCTCGCCTACGTACGAAGCCGCAGGGTAGAGCAGCATGCCAACTTTCGGTGCAGCCATCGTGACCGTTGCTGCGGCGGTTACCGCGGGACCCGGCACCATGCCCGAACTCGCATCGATGCCCGTGGGGATATCGACCGCAATAACTTCTCGGCTCGCTATGTTGATCTCGTTGACCCACGTGCGCATCGGCTCGCGCAGCGCGCCCGACGAACCTGTGCCCAGCAGCCCGTCAATGATCAGGCTCGCCGCGCGCAATCCAGATCGGAAGAACTCGGGAGATTGCTCGCGCAAGAAGCTCACCGAGGCGCCGAGACCCTGCATCATCTCCAGCTGTGCCCGGCACAGCTCGTTGCACTCTTCGCCCTTCGCAGCCATGTAGATATCCGGTTCGTATCCGAGCTGCATGAGATAGCGCGCCGAGACGAGAGCATCAGCCCCATTATTGCCCGGCCCAGTGACGATCGCGATGCGGATGGGATCCCCTTCGACGTCGGCGAGGAAATCGCGCGCAAGGTCGGCCACGGCGCGGCCGGCAGCTTCCGTCAGAACGATCGGCGGGATGCCAACGTCCTCGATGGTGCGCATATCGGCGTTGCGCATCTCAGCGGCAGTGAGTGCATTCATCGAGCGGCCACTTCCTCGCCATCGTCATAGGGAAGACTGATGAGCCCGCCGGCAGGATCATCGGATTCAAGGATAACGGTCGCCACGGCGTTTTGTTTTGAATGCGAGATGGTCAAATGCATGCGCCGCACTCCGCGTGCGGGAATCAGTTGCGCCGCCCAGCCGCTGAGCTCGATATACGGCTTGCCGCCAGATTCGTGCTTCACGCCGATAAGCCGCCAGGGTATAGCGTGACCGAAAGCTTTGCGCGTCGCTTCTTTGGCGGCAAATGCCCCAGCAAGGCGCTCGTGCGGATTGCGATGTTTGCGCGCATGCGACATCTCTTCGGCGGTAAATATTTTCTTAGAGAATTTCTTCAGTTGCGTTGCGTCGAATCGAAAGCGATCCACTTCAGCGATGTCGGTGCCCAATCCGATAATCATCGTTTGAACATTTCAAAGCCCGAGCGAATTGGACGAGCGGAGGACTTGCATCGGACAGGTTGAAGATTGATGCATCGAAACGCGTCTGCATCTGGGAGGCATATCCGCGCAATCGCCTTGGAGAAAATAACCCTCATCCCCATCAACGGCGTCGATTCCGATCTGTGCGAGCGACTCGCTCCATGCCTTGAAGAACGATTTTTCCATAAGTTCGCAGTTGAAAAGCCGCTCACCCTCTCTCCCACGCAGGCAAACTCTATCCGTCGTCAGTTCTTTTTGAACACCGTATTCAATCGCATGCTTGCCGCCTATCCCGCGCGCGACGGCTTATTGCTCGGCATCATAGGCAGCGATTTATATAAGACCTCGCACAACTTCATCTTCAGCGATGCGAGTGAAACCGACCGGGTTGCAGTTGTATCGACATTTCGGCTCAAGCCCGAGTTCTACAACGAGCCTGCCAACGACGCGGCGCTCTTTAACCGCACGCTCAAAGAGTGCGTGCACGCGCTCGGCCACTCATTCGGTCTGAAGCACTGCTACAACACGCGTTGTGGGATGTATTACAGCCACTCGATCTACGATACGGATGCCAAGCTGACATACTTCTGCGACACGTGCGACAAGCGCGTCCGGGCCAATCGCTGATCAGCAAACCCTAGAGCCTGAGTTTCACGAACGCGAGCGCAATTTCTGTTTTTGCGTCGATAATCTCGCCGCGATAGACCATCTCGAGCGCGTGCACAACCGGCACGACCTCGACGTCGATTGCCTCATTCTCCTCAGGTGAAGCCTCGCCACGCGAAAGGCCTTCTGCGACGAACAGATGGAGGAGCTCGCTGCAAAAGCCGGGCGCCGTGTAAAACGACCACGCCTTGCGAATGCGATCGCAGCGGTAGCCGGTTTCTTCCCGCAGCTCGCGCACTGCGCATTGCGCAGGATCCTCACCTCGCTCGAGTTTGCCCGCCGGCACCTCGAGCAGGTAGCTGCCGATCGCGGGCCGGTACTGGCGCACCAACACAATCGAGTCACGCTCCGGTTGCGCGACGATGCATACGCCGCCGCCATGCTCGATGATCTCGAATGTCGAGCGGTGTCCGTTCGGCAGTTCGACGTCGTCGACGCGGACGTTTAGCACACGGCCGTCGTAGATGCGGCGGGTCCCTAGCACTTTTGTCACGAAATCGGCGTTCAATACCATCTCCCCCCTTTCCTGAGGAACCATGCGCGAAGTCGTCATCGTGGCCGCCGCTCGCACGCCTATCGGCAAGTACGCCGGCGCTCTGCGCGACGTGAGGCCGGATGACATGTCGGCGCTCGTGTTGCGCGAGCTTGCCGAGCGCGCGAAGGTGGATCCGGGCGATGTTGAAGACGTCATGTGGGGGTGCAGCAACCAGGCGGGGGAAGATAACCGCAACATCGCACGCATGGCGCTCCTTGCAGCGGATTTCCCCGAAAACGTTGCAGGCGCCACCTTGAATCGGCTGTGCGGATCCGGTTTGCAGGCCATCAATAGTGCATCGCACGCCATCGCCAGCGACTGCGGTGACATCTTCATCGCTGGCGGCGTCGAGAGCATGACGCGCGCTCCCTACGTCATGCCAAAACCGGAGTCTGAGTTCGCGCGTTCGCCGCACCTCTACGACACGACCTTGGGCGCACGCATGTACAATCCCAAATTGACCGCGAAGGGCTATCCCCCGATCAGCATGGGTGAAACTGCCGAGAACGTCGCAGAGCGCTATCACATCTCTCGCAGAGAGCAGGATGAGTTTGCCTATGCGAGCCAGCACAAGGCCGGCGATGCGCAACGCTCCGGTGCATTCGATCGCGAGCTGAAAGGCGTACCTGTACCCGGCAACGGAAAGACAGCCGCTGAAAGAATCGTCATCGTAGACGAACCTCCGCGCCCTGACGTCACCATGGAACAGCTCGCCAAATTGAAGCCCGCTTTTCGCGAAGGCGGTACCGTAACCGCCGGAAATTCGAGCGGTATCAACGACGGAGCGGCGGGCATCGTGTTGATGTCAGCAGACGAAGCAAAGCGGCGCGGCCTCAAACCCATGGCGCGCATCGTAACGTCTGCCGTCGCAGGCGTTGATCCTAACTGCATGGGTCTTGGTCCCATCCCGGCGACACAAAAGGCATTAGTGCGCGCGAATCTGCGCATCGACGACGTGGATCTTATCGAACTCAACGAGGCGTTCGCCGCGCAGTCCCTGGCGTGCATTCGGGAACTCGAAATTCCGATTGAGCGGATCAACGTCAACGGTGGTGCAATTGCGATTGGCCATCCGTTGGGGTGCAGCGGAGCGCGCATTATGGTGACGCTGCTGCATGCCATGGAAGCGCGCGGCGCGCAGCGCGGACTTGCGACCATGTGCATCGGCGTTGGCCAAGGCATCACGACGATCGTTGAAAGGCCCTAACACTATGACCACGGCAGCCACGAAGTCCGCACACGAGCTCTTCATCAATGGAGAGCGCGTCAAGCCGGCCTCGGGTGAATATACGGATATCCACAATCCAGCAACCGGCGAGATCCTCGGTTCAGTTGCGGCCGCGGGAATTCATGACGCGGATCTAGCGGTTGATGCTGCGCGCCAAGCGTTGCACGGAAAATGGGCCACCTTAACGCCCGCGAAGCGCGCTCGCGTGCTCAATAAGATTGCGGCGCTCATTGCGGAGCGCCACGATGCGCTTGCCGCGCTCGAAACGCGCAACAGCGGCAAGACGATCTCCGGTTCAAAGGCCGAGATCGGTCAAGTCATCGAAGATTTTGAGTTTTACGCAGGCGCCGTTACCAAGATTATGGGCAACACAATTCCGGCGCCGCCCAATTTCTTCAACTACACGCTCAAAGAGCCGGTCGGTGTTTGCGCGCAGATCATACCGTGGAATTATCCGCTGCTCATGGCGGCATGGAAAGTCGCGCCTGCGCTGGCAGCGGGTTGCACCGTGATTCTTAAGCCCGCCTCACCGACACCATTCACCGCTCTTGCGCTCGGGGAAATCTGCCACGAAGCGGGTTGTCCGCCGGGCGTCGTCAACGTGCTGCCGGGACCAGGCGCGGTCATCGGTGCGCACCTCGCCGGCCACCCGGGTGTCGACAAGATTGCGTTCACCGGCGAGACCGCGACCGGCCGTACGATCATGGAGATTGCGGCTTCGACGATCAAACGCGTTACGCTCGAGCTCGGTGGCAAATCGCCGAACATCATCTTCGAGGATGCGGATCTCGATGCGGCAGCCGCGGGTGCCGTGCACGCCATCTTTTACAATGCGGGCCAATCCTGCGACGCGCGCTCGCGCATTCTCGTGAGCGAAGCGGTTCGCGATGAATTCGTCGCCAAGTTTGTTGCCAAGACGAAGGCGCTTACCGTCGGCGATCCCATGGATCCCGCCACGCATGTAGGGGCGATGATTTCCAAACGTCAGCTTGAGAAGGTCGAGGGGTATATCGGCATCGGTCAACAAGAAGGCGCTACGCTCTCGTGCGGCGGCACCCGTCCAGATGGCCCCCTCGCAAAGGGGCACTTCCTGATGCCGGCCGTGCTCGACCGCGTGAAGAACACGATGCGTGTGGCCCAGGAGGAGATATTCGGGCCTGTCGCCGTGATCACAACATTCAAAGATGAGAAGGACGCAATCGCCACTGCCAATGATTCGATCTATGGACTCGCGGCATCGGTGTGGACGAAGGATGGGTCACGCGCTCAACGCGTTGCAGCAGCGTTGCGTTCGGGTGGCATTGGAATCAACACGCCGATCTCAATCTTCCCCGGTGTTCCTTTTGGGGGCTACAAACAGTCAGGGTTTGGTCGCGAGCTCGCCATGCAAACGCTCGACCTCTACACCGAGACGAAAGGCGTTGTGATGTATACGGGCGCCAAGGCGATTAATCTCTTTGGCGTGTAGCAGCGACGATGGCCCCTGAGACACTCAGCGCAATTGCATCGGTTGGGACATTTATCGTCATCGCGGTTACCGCTGTCGCCGCGCTCATTCAATTGCGTCACATTCGTGCCGGCAACCAGCTCACTGGATTACTTCACTACGTTGCGCGCTGGGAGAGTGACACGCTTCAATCGGCTGCAGATTTCGTAGAAACCAAACTGCCCGCCAAGATGAACGATCCAGACTTCGTCGACAGTTTGTGGGCGCGCGCCCCCGACCGAAGAATTCATCAGGAACTCAGAGTTGCGGACTGGTGCGAACAAATGGGATCGTACATTAAGTACGGCATGATGTCTGAGCCCCAGTATCTCGATCTTGGGGGGTTTTACGTGGCGTCAATGTGGGACCGACTTCGGGATGTCATCGCGATTCGCAGAGCGGCGAGTAAGAGCAACGGGATGTTCGAGAACTTCGAATTCTTAGCGGCGCGAGCTAAGGCTTTTAATGCAGCACATCCCGACGGCAATTATCCACGTTATGTTAAGCGGCTTATGCGGGAGGAGGAGTGGAGAAAACTGCAAGATCCGCGGGATATGACTACGGACGCGAAAACAAACCGGGAGCCGAACTAGCGACAACCGAAACTCGCACGACCCGAGCGTTTCCATGGTCGTCCATAACGGTAATGATCGCAACGCCTTGGCTACGGCCGGTGATAACAAAGGCGTATGAAGGGCCGCGCCCTATAGACGGCCCCACAGTTGCCACTGATGGATTGGAACTCTCCGCTCGAAGTGCGCCCGTATAGCGTTCTTCTTGTACGAATGCGGGTTTGGCCACGCCGGCAATCAGCCTCATCTCCGTTGGCACAAATAGAGCGGGCTGGACGAGAACGCTCGTAGGCGCCGCACCGTTCGGCGCAGGGTTGTGCGTTCGAACCATCAGGTGGTCGCCGCCGACGGTGACGCTGACGGTACCCGACCCGCCTGCACCATCTGTGACGGAAATACTCGTGGTGCCATTTCCGACCGGCGTCACGCTAAACGTTGCCGAGTGTCCATCGACATCAACTTCCGCCACCGTTGCCACGGTTGGATCTGCGGGCGTCGCCGAAAACGAGCGCGTCGAATGATCCGTTGCATTAAAATTCTGCGGGTCCGAGCCCGCGCCGGAAAATGAGAGCGACGTTGTCGACAAGCTCAAAATGCCCGAGGGCGTTGGACTCGGCGTTGGGGTCGCTGTGGGGGTCGGGGTGGCGCTTGCAGACGGTGTGGGCGTCGGGGTCAACGAAGGCCGCGGGGTCGGGGAAAAGCCCGCGGCTGGTTGCGACTGACTGGCGGCGCTTGAACTCCCGCCACCATGGCCGACAGCGGCAGCAATCGCGCCGATCGCAAGCAACGTGCCTAAGATGCCGCCTCCTCCGTGTCCGGATGCCGAGGGCGTGTCCGCTTGGGGCATCGCTTGTGCAATGACTGATTCGTCGGGGCAGTGCAGTGCGGCAAATGATTGCTGGACCTTTGCAATATCAGCCGGCTGCGGAGTCTCCTCATCGATGCTGTCGGCGGCGCTGCCCGCCTTCAGGGCAGTGGGGCGTGCTCCGCTGACATTTGCCAGCAGATTGCCGCTGTAGACGGCAATCTCTGAATTATTCGCGTTGTGCGCCAAGTTGAAAATAGTCGAGGGGGTCGTTGGCACAAGCGTCATCGCGCCGATCCCGATACTCACGCTTGGGGCATCGGATTGCACGCATAACGAACCCGTGATAAGTGTTAGAGACAGTTTTGGTCCGTTGGAATAGGTCTTCGCGACGGTTCCAGGGCCAAGAGTGATCTTGCCGACATCGGCAAGACTGACTGTTGCCCGCGCATCAAGCCCTGTGACAACGGTGTCGCCAAAATGCAAAATCCGAGTCTGCGCGACGTCTTGCGTCGCTTTGCCGTAACTTTGAATCGCGACGCTTCCCGTGATCTTCGTGACTACCGGCAACGCATTATCGGCGGCAATAGCTCCAGGCTGGCCAGCGATGAGCGCAATGCTGAGCCAGAGGAAGAACTGGACGTTCAATCGCCGCAAGCGACGGTACCCCGCGGGCGGAGTGGATGTTGAGAGTGTTTCCACACTGACAAGCGGCCAAACCCCTGGCATAGAGCGACCAAACGTCCTAATTTGCGAACGCTGCTGGTGAAGAAGATGGTGCTCTAGGAGCTTGCTAGGTCGGAAACAACGCGGTCGCTTAGGCGTTCGATGATCTCAGTTTCCAGCCGGGCGCGTCCCATGGCGTCGTCCAAGGTTGGCGCTCCGGTCCCCGGCACGCTGAGCACCATGACGTAGAACTTGTCAGGCTGCGCAAAGAGAGGCTCGACGTGCATGTCGCGCTGACCACCATCTTCGCTGCGGAAAATATAGCGCAGCCCGGCAAACGTGCATGCGCCCCCGACCTGGTTCCATTCTTGGCGTGGAGGCGAGTGTTGCAGCAGAACCTGCGTAGGATTGAGCCCTTCCATCGCCTGAATCGTGCCTGCACCGTCGATACGCACAAAAAAGGGTGCGCCATACTGTACCACGGGAATTGCCTTTTGAAAGACACCGTGCATGCGGTCGAGAGCATCGAATGGCGAATTGGGATTGTTCTCCACGAGTTCGACCTTGGTTTGATCGATCAACAGCATGCGGCCGCGCGGCGGATCGGAAAAAATAACGCCGCCGGGTATCTGCTGCAGCGACGGATAGTCGGACACAAGCTCGCGCAGCAAATCAGCTTGGGCATTGGCCGAAAGCGGTGCAGCGGGCGCAGGCCGGTGAAGAGCGACTGATAGTTTTAGGAAAGAGAACGGACCGAGTTTGATTGGTAATCCCCCATCATGTGATGACGCGCTCCCGCCGAGTGAAAGGAAGCATCCGCAAGACAGACAGTATGCCAGATTTTGACGCCGCGACCCTCTTCGTCTTGCAGTCTTGTCACACCAGAGGTAATACCAAACATCCATAAGAACCGATAATTTGAATAGTCAGATTTTCCCGGAGGCATAATGGATATCAAACCGTTCACCACGGAGCCGATTCGCGTTCTTGCCTACGATGGTACGCCCATCGAGAACGTCGACAAGCTCGGCGTGTCAAAAGACGAGTGGCTGAAAATGTATCGCTGGCTCGTCTTCGTCCGCGGCGTCGACGACCGCGGCTACATTCTTGTGCGACAAGGCCGAGCCGGGTTTTATGCGCAGATTGCCGGTCAAGAAGCGTCGCAAGTGGGGAGCGCGCTGCCACTGCGCAAAGAAGATTGGATGTACCCCGACCACCGATCGCAAGGCAGCATGTTGGTGAAAGGGCTGACCCCGACGGAGTGGTTCGGTCACGTCCTCGGGCGCATGGCTGACCCGACACAAGGACGGCTTATGCCTCACGGACCGGGCCGCAACGATTTGCATATCGTGCCTCCCTCTTCAACCGTCGGCAACAAAATTACTGAAGCAGTCGGCACCGCAATGGCACAACGCATCAAGAAGCGCAAGGAAATCACGATTACCTACATGGGCGATGGCGCAACAAGTGAAGGCGACTTTCATGTCGGCATGAACTTCGCGGCGGTGTACACCGCGCCCGTTATCATGTTCGTGCAAAATAATCAGTACGCGATCTCGATGCGCACGGATCAGCAGACACACACGAAGACGATCGCGGAAAAAGCAATGGCCTACGGCATGGATGGTTACCTGGTCGACGGCAATGACATACTCGCGGTGTACTTGGTGACGAAGCATTGCGCAGACAAAGCGCGCTCGGGCAACGGCCCGAGTCTCATTGAGTCCTACACGTACCGTTATGGCCCGCACTCATCGGCTGACGACGACACGCGATATCGGCCCAAGGGCGAGCTCGAAATGTGGCGCACGCAGCGCGACCCGGTGACGCGAATGCGCAAGTTCCTCGAACTGCGCGGACTGTGGTCTGAAGAACAAGAGCAAAAACTCCAGGCCGAGGTAAAGGCGCAACTCGCTCAAGCAATGGAAGAAGCGGAAAAGAGTCCGGTACCGGAGCCGCTCTCAGTGCTTGACTACGCATATGCAGAGCGAACACCGCATCTCGAGTGGGAGCGCCAAGAGCTCGCCGCCGAGCTGGGCGCGTAGGGCCGGAGGACGCACATGGCAACAGCAACGCAAGCAACGAAACAAACCCAGCTCACGATGGTGCAGGCGCTGCAGTCCGCGCTCGTCGAGGAAATGGACCGCGATGAGGACGTCGTCATTTTGGGCGAAGATATCGCGGTCCGCGGCGGCGTCTTCCTTATTACCGAAGGGCTCGTCGACCGCTTCGGCACCGACCGCGTCATCGACACTCCCTTGGCAGAAGCGGGCATTATCGGTGCCGCAGTCGGCATGGCACTCTACGGCCTCAAGCCCATCGCCGAGATTCAGTTCATCGACTTTATCTTTCCAGGATTTGATTTGCTCGTCTCCGAGGCGGCGAAGATCCGCTATCGTTCGGCAGGCCAGTTTGGCGTACCAATGGTCGTTCGTTCACCGTATGGCGGCGGCGTGCGCGGTGGCAGTTATCACTCGCAGTCACCGGAATCATATTTTGTCGCGACGCCCGGGCTCAAGTGCGTCGTGCCGAGCAACCCGTACGATGCCAAGGGGCTCCTCATCGCGTCCATCCGCGATCCAGACCCAGTCGTCTTTATGGAGCCCAAGAAAATCTACCGCGCTGTAAAGAGCGAGGTGCCGGTTGGCCCGTACGAAGTGCCGCTCGGGAAAGCGGCTCTCACTCGAGAAGGCAAGCACGTTTCCATTATCACCTATGGAGCGATGGTGCATGTTGCCTTAGAGGCAGCGGATACGATTGCCAAAGAAGGCGTCGAGGTCGAAGTGCTCGACCTGCGAACGCTCCAGCCGTATGATACAGAAGCAATTCTGCAGACGACCGCCAAGACAGGTCACGTCGTGCTTCTGCAAGAGGCGCCGCGTATCGGCGGCTACTCAGGCGAGATCGCGGCGTTTATCGCCGAGCAGGCCGTCGAGTATCTGGAGGGGCCGATTGTGCGCGTCGCCGGCTGGGATACCGCATTTCCGTATGCGCTTGAAAAGGCGTACATGCCAAACGCACAACGCGTCATTCGCGCGATCAAAAAAACCCTCAACTTTTAATGTAGCAACGGATCTTTAGATCCGTTCTCCCGATCGAGGAGATTCGATGGCAGTGGAACTGGAGATGCCCGAGCTGGCGGAGTCCGTCATTGAAGGCGAGATCGTCAAATGGCTGGTGAAAGAGGGCGAGCACGTCAAGCAAGATCAGCCGTTGGTCGAAGTTATGACTGATAAGGTGACGGTCGAAATTCCGTCCCCGTACGAGGGGATTTTGCTCA
>Ga0207416_1000089_pt1 | contig 165210 bp, 141 predicted proteins | sample PaiPotPPM11metaG_FD_184107 | JGI IMG/M metagenome (GOLD analysis project Ga0207416, IMG submission 184107) | Iron sulfur acid spring bacterial and archeal communities from Banff, Canada, to study Microbial Dark Matter (Phase II) - Paint Pots PPM... ...
GATCGTTTACGTCCCAGCCTCTCACCATGCGCTTCTTGCGGAGTCCCAGAGCACCCCTACCTTCGCGCCTTTCCGCCCTCCGTTCCAGCACAATCGGCCCCCGGCCTGTTTATGAGATGGGTTCTAGTAAAGTCATTATCAACCATCTTGTAGAACACGTCTTTACGGCGTTTTTGTCTAATTGCGACGAGTTTTAGAACGTCCGAAAGCAGATGATTCCCTTGAACCATCGTCCTGATAATTTCCCAACGCTTTACCTTTTCCCCTTGCTGGTTTATGTCAATAAACAAGTCAATTAATTGCTGAAGGCCCCCTTCTTCCTTGTCCATCTCGATCTCAATGGTAGGTATCTTGTATTCTCGGAACTCTCGCACTTCCGAGGGATCAAGTTCGGCAAAAGACTGGGTGTCGGCCCGCTCACCTTGCTTCGCCACGTTGATCTTGAAGTTGCCACGCACATTAGCCTTAAAAAAATAATTCCTCCAATTGTCAATGGCGAAATCTTCTCTCTTGTCGCCAATGAAAAGTAGAATGCTCTCCAGCCGTTGCTTACCGTCAAGAATGTTGTACGAATACTTGCTGCCGGATTCTTTCTTGTAGAGGAAGATGGCCGGAATCGGCTTGCCCCGCACGATGTTTTCTAGGAGCTTCTTCCGCATCGTCGGCTTCCACACGCGCCCGCGTTGGAATGGCGGAATCAGGTTTATTTTTTCGTCCCGGAAGTACCCAGCAAGCTCGTCGAGCTTCATCTTGCCGATCTCGTAGTTCATTTCCTCTCCGTGGAGTCGTCCGTTCAGGGGCATACAGCCCGTTTCCCCTTCGGCTCGACGGAAAATGTTACGCCAGACCCCACCACTAAGGCAAGTATATTGTTGCTCTTAGGTTTCGCGTTTGTTGTGTTTTTCGTCGGCTCGCAAATTCGAAATGCCTATTGGATTTACGCTGTGTGCGTCGTCTCGTAACGTTAAGGAATCAGAACCCTTCAACCTTGATCAGCTTTGACGTCGCGTAAGCGCCCCTCCTCTAGGATTTGCCGGACCGCTTCCGGCTCGTTCCGGAACCGTTTCATGTTTTTGTCTCGCGTGCGCGTACCCCGGATAATTGTCGCGATTTCCTCCAGTGATCTCGCCTTCAGCAATTCCAGAAACCGACCATGAAATTTCCGGTTGAAATAATCCCGCATCGCACGGTCATGAACCAAATGCCGCGAGGTATTTTCCTTTTTACCTAAAACATCAAAAGACCGCCGCCAGGAAATCGAACTCACGCCCACCATGGCGTTCGCGATTTGGCGTGGATCTCGAAAATAGCGGGCGCTTTTCAAAAACTCGGCAAGAGTCTCCGAATGTCGGCTCAGGAGTTTGGCGCTTTCGTCGGAATACGACGCGAGTGCTTCCGAGATCGAAGCGGGCGTTCGACCCTTTTTGAGTACCGGCTGCAATTCCGGCCAGTTGCTCTCCAGAAACCAAATCAATTGATCCCGCGCGATGGACGCGCTTTCGATATCGAACGACGGACGGCCGACCCGCCGCCTCGGTGCCGGCGTCAGTGGACCGACTAGTGCGGACAAGTCTTCCTGCTGCGCAGACAGCGCGGACGCGTCCAGGCTGCGTTTCCGCTGGGCTTTCCCCAAACTCGCTTCCGCAGAATTCGGGCTCTGCTGCCGTGATTTCCGCAAACTTAACGGAATTCCAGGCGGAGCGTTCCGCTCAGCGAACGTGCAAGTGCTGCGCTACGGGCCCGGTGCAACGGTGAACGAGAGGGTTGGGTTTTCCCATCGCGCTCGAAAACCGGGCATTTGACCACGGTTGCGCGGCAGTTTATTGACGCGAGAGAGAAGGCCGGAATTGATCGTTCGGTGGTTCTCTACTGCGCCCGGCACACGTTCGCGACTCATGCGCTTGCGGCAACGGGGAATCTCGCCGCCGTGATGAAAGCCATGGGCCACTCCACCGCGCAGACCGCAATGATCTACCAACATCCAGGACTGGACGCGATTCGGGACGCGGTCGAGCGGCGAAATCAGCTCGGCACGTCACAAACACGTCACAACGGGGTAGCGGCTCACAAGCTATCTGGTTGATTTGAATGGTGGCCAGGGACGGAATTGAACCGCCGACACGCGGATTTTCAGTCCGCTGCTCTACCAACTGAGCTACCTGGCCACTCGGGATCCACCGCCCAGATGGCGCGGCGGAAGAGGCTCAAGAAGTATAGAACGCGTGCCACGGGAGGACAAGCACGCGCCGCGCACAACGCGACGGCTGGGCCTATTTCTTTCCCTTGGGCGGCGGGAATGCTGATCGGGTAAAGTGGGCGCATCTCTGGAACGCTCCCTATGCGCTTGCGTCGTCTGCCCCTCCTGTTGCTCCTCGTCACGATCTCCGCCGCCGCCCAGTTGAGCCCCGCACTGTTCAACACGCTGCACTGGCGCAACATCGGGCCTTTCCGTGGCGGGCGCGTCGCCGCGGTGGGAGGGATTCCCGGAAATGCCCGTGTTTACTACATCGGGCTGCCGGGCGGCGGCGTCTGGAAGACCTCCGACGGTGGCGAGGTCTGGCGACCTGTGTTTGATGCCACGGGAGTCGCCTCGGTGGGCGCGCTGGCCGTGGCGCCGTCTGCGCCGAACGTCGTTTATGTCGGTACCGGCGATGTGGCCAATGTCGGCTTCTCGGCCAACCGCGGCAACGGCGTCTATAAATCCACCGATGGCGGGCGCACCTGGGAACACATCGGCCTCGACGGAACCCGCCATATCGGGGCGATCGTGGTTGATCCTAACGATCCCAACCATGTTCTGGTCGCCGCCTTGGGCCCGACGTTTTCTTCCAGCCCGGACCGTGGCGTCTTCCTGACAACTAATGGAGGACGCACCTGGCACAAGGTACTCGCTTCTGCCACCGACCCCGACGCCGTGGGCGCGATTGATCTGGCACTCGACCCCGGTAATAGCCGCGTGGTCTACGCCACGCTCTGGCGGCATTACGCCCCGCGTGGCACCACGTTTCCGCTCATGTTGCAGGGCGGCGGCGGCATCTTCAAATCCAACGACGGCGGAACGACCTGGACGCCCATCACCGGTCACGGCCTGCCTACCGGCACGCTGTCGCGCGTTGGCGTGGCCGTCGCGCCGGGCGGCCAACGACTTTTTGCCATTGTGGATGCCCATCCCCAAGGCGGGCTCTATCGCTCGGACGACAGCGGCGCCACTTGGACTCGCATCACCCAGGACGCGCGCATCGCCGGCAGCGGGTATTTCGGCAAGGTGTTCGTGGACCCCAACCATCCCGACATCATCTACGTGGCGCAGACGTCACTCTACCGCTCCATTGACGGTGGGCGGACGTTTCAGGCCTTCAAGGGCGCACCGGGCGGCGATGACAACCACGTCCTCTGGATTGATCCGCAAGATTCGCAGCGCATGATTCTGGGCAGCGACCAAGGCGCCACGATCAGCATGGATGGCGGCGCGAGCTGGTCCTCGTGGTACAACCAGCCGACGGCGCAGATTTACCACCTCGGCGTGGATAGCCGGTTCCCCAGCTGGGTCTATGGCACGCAGCAGGACAGTGGCGCCATCGGCGTCAGCAGTCGCGGCGATTACGGCGCCATCACCCCCTTCGACTGGGACGCCGTCGCCGGCTACGAGTTCGGATACATCCTCCCCGATCCGCTCCACCCCGACCTGATCTACTGCGGCAGCCCAAGCCACGGTGTGATGATCATCAACCGCCGCACCCACCAGACCGTGGATGTGTCGCCGAATCTAGACCGTGATGCCCACCTGCGGGTGCCGATCTCCGCGCCCATGGTCTTCTCTCCCCTGGATCCGCACGTGCTTTACTACGGATCCCAGTTTGTCCTGCGCACCCGCAATGCCGGGCAGTCGTGGGAGAAGATCAGCCCCGACCTGTCCCTGCTGCCCGGACAAAAACCACCGGAAGAGCAGGCGCCTCCCGAGGCAGAAAAGAAAACCGGCAAGCAGCCGGTCAAAACCGCGGTGCCACCCACGCGGCGGTATCCGGCGCTGGCCATCAACACCTTGGCGGCCTCCTTCCGGAATGCGGGCGTCCTATGGGCTGGAACCACCAACGGACTGGTCTGGGTCACGCGTGATGGCGGTCACCTCTGGCATCGTGTAACCCCAGCGGCGGCGCCACCGGACAGCGCCATCAGCCTGATCGAAGCCTCGCATTTCGCGGCGGGCACGGCCTATGTGGCGGTTGACGCTCACCAGCTCGCCAACCGTCAGCCCCTCATTCTGCGCACGACCGATTACGGCGCGACGTGGACCACACTCTCCAGCGGCATTCCTGACGGAAGTTTTGTGCGCGCGATCCGCGAGGACCCTGTACGCCGCGGTCTGTTGTATGCCGGGACCGAGAACGGTGTCTACGTCTCCTGGGATGATGGCGCGCACTGGCAGTCCTTGCGGCTCGACATGCCGACCACGCCGGTTTTCGATCTGCTCGTCCACGATGACGCCTTGATCGTCGCCACTTTCGGCCGGGCCTTCTGGGTACTGGACGACCTGACCCTATTGCGACAACTTCACCAGGAACAGGCCCTGCAACCGGTCACCTTGTTCCGGCCCGCAACCGCATGGCGTGTGCGGCGCGATGTGAACGGCGACACGCCTCTTCCGCCGGAGATTCCGCACGGCGAGAACCCTCCGGCGGGAGCCGTGCTCGACTATGAGTTGCAGACCGTCCCCGCTGGTCCCGTGACGCTTGCGATCTACGACGCGGCCGGGCGCCTGGTGCGCCAATTCGCCAGCACCGATGTGGCACCCCAAGAGAAGGAGGCGCCGCATGTGCCGCGTCACTGGTTGGCACCCTTCCGACCCCTGCCCGTACAGCCGGGGCTGAACCGCTTTGTATGGGATTTGCGCTACCCCACACCGCCGGCGCAGCACTTCGAGGCACCCATCTCGGCGATTGACGGAGAGACGCCGGAAGATCCCCGCGGACCGATGGCCCTGCCCGGACGTTACGAGGTACGCCTCACGGTTGCGGGGCAGGTTTATCGGCAGCCGCTCACCGTCGCGCCCGACCCGCGTCTCCATGTTCCACTCGCGGCCCTCGCTGCCCAACTGAAGCTGGAACAGAACATCATGCAATTGATGACGACCGATTCGACGGCGCTCGAACAAATCAACCATGTCAATAAGGCCTTGGGCACCCCTCCCACTCCCGACCCCAATGCCGCTTTTCGCCACGAACTGGCAAGCATCCTGGGTACGGAGGAGGGCAAGCCGTCGCCCCTGCCGCCCCCACCGTCGCTCGTGCTCCTCAACGGAGAGTTGAGCGGTTTGCTGACCACCATCGAGGGCGGCGACAACGCTCCCATCGGCTCGGAACGCGCTGCCTTTAGCGATTACCGTCGCGACCTCCGCGGCTTGCTCGCCCGCTGGGCCCGCTTGCAACAGGCCGGGCTGGAGAGCGCGACACGGAAAAGTGAAGAGTGGAAAGTGGAAAGTGGAAAGGCGCGATCGCTTTCCCTTTCCACTTTCCACTTTCCATCCCTCACACCTCACTCAGTTCTCCGGCGAGCCCGGGCGCCCCATAGGCGCTCGGAGTCCGGCGTCCGGGGACCAACGGCAGCGTTGGGCAGGTAACCGATGCGGCTCTCCCCCTTGCTTTCCAATAGGTTGAACGGGAAAGCACCCCTGCGCAGGTTGCTATACTGAGCTCTAGAAGAGACGCATCACCAACGGCCCGCCCGCACCCCTCCGTCGCACGGGGGAGGCTGCATCAGCGGGAACTGCGAGAGTCTGTGTCGCTGATGTCCGACCCTAAAATGCGCACGTTTCTGGCCTCCCTTGGCCCCAACGAAGGCTACGCCGAGGAGTTATTTCGGCTCTACTCCGCCAATCGGGAAGCGGTGCCGGAGTACTGGCGAACGGCGTTTGACTCCGTCTCGCTCAACGGCAGCCAAGCGGGCAAGCCCGACACCAAGCCGGTGACCTCCGAGGGTGGCCGCCCCACTCCATCTCCATCTCCTGCTCTGCAGAGCGGGGACCGGGTACAACCGCTGCGCGGCGCCGCCGCTCGCATCGCCGCCAACATGGAAAGCAGTCTCAGCGTACCCACGGCCACCTCGCAGCGTGCGGTGCCGGTCGCCCTGCTTGAGGACACCCGGAAGCGCCTGAACCGACAGTTGGCCGACCGGGGCGTCAAGGTCTCGATCACGCATCTGCTGGGTTGGGCGCTGGTGCAAGCCGCGCGCGAAATTCCTGCGCTGAACAGCGCCTATGCCGTGGTTGACGGCGTCCCCAGCCGCATTGAGCGGGCCCACATCAATCTCGGCCTCGCCGTCGACGTTGAAGGCAAGGACGGAACCCGTTCCTTGATGGTGCCGGTGGTCAAGGCCGCCGAGAGCTTGTCATTCCCCGAGTTTGTTGCTGCGTGCGATCGTCTGATCCAAGCCGCCCGCGCCGGCAAGCCCAACCCGGACGATCTGCAAGGCGCAACATTGACGCTGACCAATCCGGGGACGCTCGGCACGCGTGCCTCGGTGCCGCGATTGATGCCCGGCCAGGCGGCCATCATCGCGGTGGGCGCCATGGCCTATCCTCCCGGTTTTGAGACGGTGGCGGAAGATAGGCTACAGGACTTGGGAGTAGCCAAAACCGTCACCCTATCCTGCACCTACGATCATCGCGTGGTGCAAGGGGCCGAGTCGGGACAGTTCCTGGCACGGGTGCATCAGTTCCTGCTCGGTGCCGACGGCTATTACGAGCAAATCACGGCTTCCCTTGCGGGAGCGACAGCCCGGTCCTCCCCGCCCTCGCCGCCACCGAGCGTGCACTCTGCCGCCCCGGACCAGGTCTGGAAGCAGGCGGCGGTCTATCAGCTTGTCCACGCCTATCGCGTCCGTGGCCACTTGATGGCGAATGTGGACCCGATGAGCTTCGACCCCATCCGCCACCCCGAGTTGGAACCCGATCATTTCGGCCTGACGCCGGCGGACCTCAATCGCGAGTTCCTGACTCTTTCGATTGGCGACGCGCACGCCGGCGAGGAAGCGCCGCGTCCCCTGCGCGCCATTCTCGAAAGTTTGCAGGCGACTTACTGCGGCACGCTGTCCTGCGAGTACATGCACATTCAGCGTCTGGATGAACGGCAGTGGCTCCAGGCGGAAATGGAGCCCTCCCGCAATCAGGCGCCACTCGAAGCCGGTGCCCCGGCCCGCATTTTGGAGAAGCTCACCCAGGCCGAAGCCTTCGAACGCCTGCTGCATACGCGTTATGTCGGACACAAGCGTTTTTCGCTGGAAGGCGGCGAGGCTCTCATTCCCGCTATTGACCGCTTGTTGAACCTCGCCGGGGCCGACGGTGTCCGCTATTTCATGATGGGCATGGCTCACCGCGGCCGCCTCAACGTGCTGGCCAACGCCGTCGGCAAGTCCATGGGCGAGATCTTCTCGAAGTTTGAGGACTCGGACCCGGAGAGCGTCGAGGGCTCGGGAGACGTTAAGTATCACATCGGCGCGGATGGCGAGTACCGCACACCGGCCGGCGAGGTGATTCAGGTTTCAGTCGCTCCCAACCCCAGCCATCTCGAGGCGGTGGATCCCGTACTTGAGGGCACGGCACGGGCGCACCAAGAGCTGCTCAACGACGCGACCGGCGACCTGGTATTGCCCGTTCTCATGCATGGTGATGCGGCATTCGCGGGTCAAGGCGTGGTCGCCGAGACGCTGAACCTGTCACAGCTCGACGGCTATTACACCGGCGGAACCGTCCACGTCGTCATCAACAACCGTATCGGGTTTACCACGTCGCCGAGCGAAGCGCGCTCCAGCCTGTATTGCACCGACGTGGCGCGCATCGTCCAGGCGCCCATCTTCCACGTCAACGGCGATGACCCCGAGGCGGTCTTGCGCGCCATCAATCTGGCCTACCGCTTCCGTCACCGCTTCCACAAGGACGTCGTGGTGGACATGGTCTGCTACCGCCGCCATGGCCACAACGAAGGCGACGACCCCAGCCTCACCCAGCCCGTGCTCTATCGCGAGATCGAGAAGCATCCCTCCGTGCGTACCCTTTACGCGCAGCGGTTGGAAGCGGCGGGAGCCCTGGCCCCCGGCGCCGGTGATGCGCTTTTCAAGCAGGAGTTTGACCGGCTTGCCGCCAGCGCCGAGGCCGGTTTCGAAAACGGTCTGGCGGAAGCGGGCGAGGGGCATCACAGCGAAGCGCCAGTCCGGCCCAGCGCCGTGGCGCCGGAGTGCCTGACCGTCATTGGGCGCAGCCTTGCCGCGGTACCGTCAGGGTTTACCGTCCATCCCAAACTGAAAGCTTTTTTGGAGCGCCGCGCCCAAGCCGTCGACCAGCGCAAGACGATTGATTGGTCCTTGGCCGAGGCCCTCGCCCTCGGCAGCCTCGCCACCGAGGGCACCCCGGTGCGTCTGGTCGGTCAAGATACCGGTCGCGGAACGTTCAGCCAGCGCCACGCCGCCCTCTACGACTACACGAACGGAACTAAGTACGTCGCTCTCGCACATTTGCCTGCACAGGGGTCAGCGGCGCCCGCTCCATTCGCCCTGTACGACACACTGCTTTCCGAAGAAGCGGTATTGGGATTTGAATTTGGCTACTCGATGACCCACCCGACCGCGCTTGTCCTCTGGGAAGCGCAGTTTGGCGACTTCGTCAACGGCGCGCAGGTGATCATTGATCAGTTTCTCTCCGCCTCGCTGACGAAATGGGGACGCACTAGTGGCCTGGCGCTCTTGTTGCCGCACGGCTATGAAGGGCAGGGGCCGGAGCACTCCAGTGCCCGCCTCGAACGTTTCCTGCAGCTCTGTGCCGAGGAGAATCTCCAGGTCGCAAACTGCACCACGGCGGCACAGTACTTCCACCTCTTACGCCGGCAGGGCTTGGCCTCCGCCACCGCGGCTCGCCGGCCTTTGATCATCTTCACGCCCAAAAGCCTGCTGCGCCATCCGGAAGTCCCCAGCCCCTTCGAAGCGTTCACGTCCGGGAGCTTTCAATCCGTCCTGCCTGATGCCGCGATCTCCATGCCGCACCGTGTCCTCTTCTGCAGCGGCAAGATCTACTACGATCTGCTTAAACAACGACGCGAGATGAAGGACTCGACCACCGCCCTGGTACGACTCGAACAGCTCTATCCGTTTCCGGAAGAGGCCCTGCGCAACATCGCGGAGCAATGTTCCAGCGCGAGCGAGTGGCTCTGGGTGCAGGAAGAGCCCGAAAACATGGGCGCGTGGCGCTTCGTGCAGCCGCAACTGCAGGAGCTGCTCGGCGATCGTCGCCTGCGCTACGTCGGACGTGAAGCTTCCGCCAGCCCAGCTGCCGGGTCGCTGCGTCGTCACCAGAACGAGCAGCGCGCCATCGTGACCGAAGCGCTCGCCCCCTCGCAAGTGGCCGCCGATTAGCTACGATTAGCCACGACGAGCGAACCCTGCCCCGACCGCGGAGCGATCAGCCATCGGGTGCGCAACTCCTCTGGTGGGGCGAGGGGTCGCGTGTCGGCCAGAAACCGGGTACGTAGCCCCCGCGTGGCCGACGCGCCGGCGTCTGCTCTCGTTTACAATCGGACACCATGACGTACCGGTTCGCTGTCCTGGGGATCGCGATGGTAGGCAGCCTGGTGGGACAGTCGCTGCCCCGTCCACCATCCGTTTCAATTGTTGACCTCAACCCGGCGCCGGGCTACTTCAACGAACCCTCCATCGCCATCAACCCACGACAGCCCAATCAGGTCGCGGCCGCATACCAGGTGGACGCGACGGTGACCATTTCCGACGATGCGGGTCGCCACTGGAGTCGGGCTATTCCGGCGCTGCGCGAATACAAGCGCTCCGGCGACGTGTCGATCACCTACGATGCCCGTGGCCATGCGATTCTCTGTTTCATTGCTTTCGACAAGCTGGGAACTCCCGAATACTGGGCGCACAACGCCACCCGGAACGGCATCTTCGTCCGCCGCTCGCTCGATGGCGGCCGAACCTGGGAGGCCCGCTCCGTCCCCGTTCTAGCCAACGGCAACCTGCCGGGCAATGTCTTCGAGGACAAGCCCTATATCGTCGCCGACAGCAGCGGCGGACGCTTCAACGGCAACCTCTACATTGGCTGGACACATTTCACCCTCGACCAATCGGTCATGTACTTCTCACGGTCCACCGATGGCGGCGCCACCTGGACCAAACCCCTCACGCTCAGCGAGCACCCCGGCTTGCCGCGTGACGACAACGGGTGTTTGGAGGGCTTCTCGGGCACGGTCGGCGCGGACGGCGTCGTGCACGTAGTCTGGAGTGACGGCAGCCACATTTATTACACGAGTTCGCGGGATGGCGGGCGCCGATTTGCAAGGCCGCGGGCCGTGATGCACACCGCACCCTCCTACTTCAACGTGAACAAGGTCTCCCGTTCGAACGGCTTTCCCCAGATCGCAGCCGGTCCGGTCTCCGGTTCGTCCGCGCTCGCGAGCCATCCCTTGTATCTCGCATGGAGCGACTACCGGAACGGCGATGTGGACGTCTTCTGTTCCACGTCGTACGACAACGGCCGCACGTGGGGACATCCCGTACGAGTCAATACCGATGCGCTGCACGACGGCAGCGATCAGTTCTTTCAGTGGCTGACCGTGGATGCGCACGACGGAGCGATGTATCTGCTTTTTTATGATCGCCGCGACGATCCCGCCAACGGCAATGCCATGCTGACCTTGGCCCGCTCTACCGACCACGGTCACAGCTTTCGCAACTATCAATGGAACGAGAAACCGTTCGATCCCGAGGGCGCCTTCCTGGGCGACTACACCGGGTTGGCGGCCTATAACGGGCGCGTCTACGGCATCTGGGCGGAGCAGCGTTCTCGTTCCTCCAAAGCCGGACACCGCACCGTGGTACGCGTCGGGATGGCGGATTTTGCCAGTTCGGCCCGATCGGGTTCGGCCCAACCCGGGTCGGCCAAATAACGACCTGTCGAATACCCTCAGCGGACGCGATGCGTCATCTGAGGCGATGCTCCAGCTTGTCTTCCAAGGAAGAATGATGTTGATCACCAACAGGCACCGGCGATTCCCTAAGGTGGCGTCACACACCGAGACGGCGACAGCGTGGCGGCGATCGGTGTCGCGCGCCGTCTTGGCGGCAGGCCTCGGATGGCTGCTTCTGGCCCTGGCAGGTGTTGCGCCGGCACAATCTGTCCTCACACAGCCTCGGCTCGATATTCAGTACCAGGTGGACCTGCGGCATCCGGCTAACCACCTTGTGGATGTCAGCTTAAATGTCGGGGCACTCGACGGTGCCCCACTCGATTTCCAGATGCCCTGGTGGTACCCCGGCCGGTATAGCATCTTCAACTTCGGGGTGAACGTGCAGGACGTCGGTGTGCAATGCCTCGAACCGGCCGGGCCCCTGTCCGTGGTCCGCACCCAACCCGCCACGTGGCACGTCGAGACCGCCGGTTGCCACCGCCTGCGCTTCCATTACCGCGCGTACAACAACACCTTGGATGGAACCTTCGCGCAACTGGATGGCACACACGCCAACCTCAATGGCGGATCCGTTTATATGTACGTCAAGGGTCACAAACCTGACCCGGTCACGCTGGACATTGCCGTGCCCACCGGCTGGCGCGTGCTCAATGCACTCGGCGACCTCAACCAGACCCACCTGCAGTTTCCCAACTACGACGTCTTCATTGACGCACCCACCGAGGCCGGCCCGGACTTCACGCTGGACACGTTCCAGCAGGACGGCAAAACCTACCGGGTGATGATTCACAGCTACCTCCCGGAAGGCCACAACCACGCCCCATTTCTGGCCGCGCTGCAGCGCCTCGTGGCTGCTGAAAACACGATTGTTGGCCCCAACGACCTTTCCACCTATACCTTCTTCTTTCACTTCGATCCGCAAGCGAACCACGGGGACGGCATGGAACATCTGTACGGCACCCAGATCATGCTGCCCTTGGCGCTGGGCGAAGAGACGGGATTGAAGGCCGCCGAATCGGTCGCCGCGCACGAGTTTTTCCACCAATGGAACGTCAAGCGCATTCGCCCGGCCGAACTGGGGCCGTGGGACTACACCCGGCCCAACCCGACTTACTCGCTGTGGGTGGCGGAGGGCCTGACACAGTACTTCGGCGAGATCACACTCGCCCGCGCCGGCTTGGTCAGTGATGAGGACTACCTGGACGGTCTGGCCGCCACGATTGCCAACTTCGAACAGCTTCCCGGCCACAGCACGATGAGTGCGGCCGATTCATCCCTGACCGCTTGGTTCCATGACGGCACCCCGCTCCGGCAAGAAACCAACTCGCGCGCCACCACCATCTCCTACTACCAGAAGGGGAACCTGCTCGGCGTCGTGCTCGATCTTGACCTGCGCGCGCGCACCGGCGGCCAGAAATCACTCAAAGACGTCCTGCGCTACCTCTGGAACAACAACTACATGGGCGCGACGACCAGCTACTACCTGCGTGGACACGGTTACACCCAGGCCGACGTGCAGCATGCCATCGAAGCGGTCGGCGGCGCCTCCTATGCCGATTTCTTCCGCGACTACGTCTTCGGCACAAAGGAGCTGCCCTACCAGACGGCGTTCGATCACGTCGGATTGAAGCTGCTCTGCACGCCCACACCCGGTAACCGCTCCTATGCCGGGCTTCAGGTCACCGGCAACCAAGTCAGCCTGATTGCTCCCGACGGTCCCGCCGATGAAGGCGGCCTTGGAACCGATGACCAGATCCTGACGCTCAACGGGAAAACAGTGGACGGCTCAGAGCTGGCCGCGAAATTGCGGAAGCTCCCGCCCAGTCAGCCCGTCACCTTGACGGGCAGGCGTCACCTGCGCCCCTTTACCGTGACCTTCACGCCCAGCGCGCCTCACCCTGATGCCTGTTATTTGACCCAGGATCCCAATGCCAGCCCGTCGGCCGTGCAACAGCGCCGGCAATGGCTGACGGAGCCCTAGTCATCAGGTGCCGTTCGGGACCATGAGTCCCTAAATCACCGCTTACAATATTGCCTTGCCCGTAAGCCCACACTCCACACCGCACGCCAGCCTTCCGCTGCGCCTGGTCCTCGTTCTGGCCGCGATCAGCGCACTGCTGGTGGTGCTGTGTCTGCCCAATTTTGCCGTGGGTCAACTGGCGTGGATCGCGCTGGTGCCCTTGTTCTGGGCGGTCGCACGGGCGCCGAACGAACAAGCCGGCTTCTGGGCCGGTTTTCTCTTCGGAACCGTCTTCCTCGCCGCCACCTGTCCGTGGATTTACTACACCGTCCACCGATACGGCGAACTGCCGGCGGCGGTGGCGGGGCTTGTCTTCGTCCTCTTTCTCGGACTGCTGGCACTCATCTTCGGGCTCTTCGGCTGGCTGGCAGCACGCGTTGCCGAGGGCGCGCCCCTTCGCGTTGTGCTGTTTCCGGTCCTGTGGGTGGCGCTGGAAGTCCTCCGCGCGGTGGCTCCTTTTGGCGGCTTCCCCTGGAATTTGCTGGGCTACTCGCAGCTCATGCACCCCACCGTGCTGCGCCTCGCGCCGATTGTCGGCGTGTTTGGAATCAGCTTCTGCATTGCCCTCAGTAATGCGTTGCTTACGTTGGTGTTGCTCACGCTGCTGGGTGGTCGCCGCGACCGCACCCCATGGTGGATCGCCGGGGCGGGTTTGTCAGCCTTGCTGGTACTGCCTTGGACGCTGCCCGCGCTCTCCTCTTCAGCCCTGACCGCGCCGGCCTGGAGCGCCGTCCTGGTGCAACCCGACACGTCGCTTGATACCGAATGGACGGCGACTTCGTTGAGCGGGCTGATTCGTGACATGACGCGGTTGTCCGAACGGGCCGTCACGCTGCACCCTCAAGGCGAACACCTCATCGTTTGGCCGGAACAGCCCGCCCCCTTGGCCTTCGAGCAGCAGCCGCCGACGCAGGCCGCCGTGACCGCACTGGCCGCGGCGACGCACAGCTACATCCTGCTCGGCGAGACCCCGACCGTGCCAGGAGACACGTCCACCGAGCCCCGGCCCTTGAACGCGGCTTTGCTGGTCGGTCCGGACGGTCGCGCCTTGGGCCGTTACGACAAAATGCATCTCGTCCCCTTTGGCGAGTACGTGCCGCTTCCCTCTTGGCTCAAGCAAGCCGGTGCCGTGGGAAAAATCACGCGGGACGTCGGTGACTTCGTGCCGGGTACTGCACTGCGCACCTTTCGCGCCGCCGGCCAGACCTTCAGCTCGGTAATTTGTTTCGAGTCCATCTTCCCGGCGCTGGCGCGTCGGGAGGTCGCGATGGGTGCGCAGTGGTTGGTCAACATCTCCGACGATGGCTGGTATGGGCCCTCCTCCGCCAAGGAGCAGGGATTGGGCATGGCCCGCATGCGTGCCATCGAAAACGACCGGTGGCTGCTGCGCGACACCAACGACGGGCTGACCGCCGTGATCGCGCCGGACGGGATGGTCACGGCGCGCCTCGCTCCGGGCGTTCCCGGAGTCCTGCTCGCAGAGTTTTCTCCGCGTAACACACGCACGTTCTACAGTCGCCACGGCGACTGGCTCGCTGACACGTGTGCCATACTTTCATTGATCCTTGGCTTGTTTCTCGTCGGCAGGGCGCTTGCAGCAACTTGGGTCCGACGCTCGCGGCCGTAGTGATCCCCTTTTTTTCTATGCTGGAAGACCTCGAACGCGAGTATCAAGAAGTGTCGATCAAGGCCCGTGACATCCGGGGGTACCTTTGACCTGCCTCGCCTCCGCCAGCGTCAAGAAGAACTGGACGTCCTGACTGCCAAGCCTGATTTCTGGTCCAATCCCCGCCAATCCCAACTCGTTAACCGCGAGCGCAAGCGCCTCGACGAACTCCTCACCGATGATCGCAAGGTGGCGGTGGCGGTCGAGGACTTGAGCGCGTTTCTGGAACTGGCCCGGGAAGGCGAGGACGTCAGCGCCGATATTCGCCGGGAAATCGACCAGCTCACGGCGCTGCTCAACGATATCGAATCCCGTACTCTGTTGGGCGGCGAGAACGATGCGCTGAACGCCATCGTCACTATCCATCCCGGCGCGGGCGGCACCGAAAGCCAGGACTGGGCTGAGATGCTCATGCGCATGTACATCCGCTGGGCGGAACGGCGCGGCTTCAAGGTCGCCATCAACGATCGCCAGGAGGCCGAGGAAGCCGGCATCAAGTCCGCCACCCTCACCCTCACTGGCGAATACGCTTATGGGTTGGTACAGGGGGAAACTGGGGTACACCGCTTGGTGCGCATCTCGCCATTTGACCAGGCAAAACGCCGTCACACCTCCTTTGCCAGCGTCTTTGTCAGTCCGGAAATCGATGACACCATCGAAATCAACATCAAGGACGACGACCTGCGGATTGACACCTTCCGCGCCGGCGGCAAAGGCGGCCAGCACGTCAACATGACGGACTCCGCGGTCCGCATCGTGCACTTGCCCACCAACATCGTCGTGCAGTGCCAGAACGAACGTTCACAACACAAGAACAAGGACATGGCGATGAAGATCCTGCGCTCCCGGCTCTATGAACATGAGCTGGCAAAAAAGCAGGCCGAGTCCCGCAAGATCGAGGATGCCAAGCTCGACATTGATTTCGGCAGCCAGATCCGCTCCTATGTCCTGCAGCCGTATCAGATGGTCAAGGATGTCCGTACCAAAATGGAGATTGGTGATGTAAACCGGGTTCTCGACGGCGACCTGGACCCGCTGATTCGCTCCTTTTTGGTGTTCAAACGCCGGGCAAGCTAACGTCAAAGTGGAACGGACTTCCACGCGCAATCTGCTCCCGAACCGTGGTACCTGCAACAGATTTCCACCCCATTGACACCACGCCTGCCACACGGGACAATATAGGTCTCCTTTTGGTCGTATTTCCTTTGGGCTCGGTCCGCGGGGAATGGCGATTCTTTTGGTCGGATTAGGTAGGGTATGCTCCAGCAACTCGTAATCACCCTCCGCGAAGGGGTGGAGGCCGCACTCATGATCGCCATTGCGCTGGCCTACCTCCGCAAGATCGGGCGGACCGACCTGTTCCGCGTGGTGTACACCGCCCTTCTCTCCGCCTTGGGCGTCAGCCTGCTGGGCGCGGTTCTGATCACCAAGCTCCAGATCAACGATGACCGTTACGAAGGCTGGTTGATGCTGGTGGCGTCCATTTTTGTGGTCTCGATGGTGTACTGGATGGCGCGCGCCGCGAAGCGTCTCAAGCACGATATCGAAGATCGGCTGGGGCAACTCGAGGCCTCCGCCGTGGGCCTTTTCTTCTTTGTTTTCTTCATGGTGTTGCGCGAAGGGGTGGAGACCGTATTGATCCTCTCCGCCGTCTCACTGAGCAGCAGCTCCGAGGTATGGGCGTGGCTCGGCTCCGTGCTGGGGCTGAGCTTGGCCGTCCTGTTTGGCGTGGCGTTCGTCAAGGGCAGTATCCGCATCAACTTGCAGCGTTTCTTCCGCATCACGACGATCATCCTGATCGTCATTGCGGGTCAGCTCATGTTAACCGGCATTCACGAACTTTCCGAGGCGGGAGTTTTTCCGTCGTCGCGCCGCGAGATGGCCCTGGTTGGGCCGATCGTGCGCAATGACGTCTTCTTTTTCGTCGTGATTCTGGGGCTGGCTGGATTGTTGTTGCTGCGACAGCGCCGGCAGACGACGGCGGCAACCGTCGAGTCCACGGCGGCGCGCCGCAAATCGCTCTGGGAGGCACGCCGCGAACGTCTCTGGAGCGGCCTCGCTTATACCAGCGCCTTCCTGTTCCTGGTATTGATTGCGGCGGATTACGTCTACGCCCGATCTGTCCGAACGCTCTCGCCCGCGATTCCCGTAACCGTGAACGGCGGCGATGTCCGCATCCCCTTGGACCAGGTGGCCGACGGCAACCTGCATCGGTATGTCGCCGCCACCCCGGATGGACCTGTTCGCTTCTTCGCCGTCCGGCGACCGGACGGATCCATCGCCACGGCTCTTGACGCCTGCATGATTTGCGGCGCCAAGGGTTACTACCAGAACGGCGCGCAAGTCTACTGCCGCAATTGCGATGCTCCGGTCAATATCGCCTCGCTGGGCATCGAGGGTGGCTGCAATCCCATTCCGCTGGGCGCCATGCGGGAAGGCGGAGAACTGGTCATCCCGCTCACACGTCTGACCGAAGCGGCACCCCATTTCAAGGATGCCGGCCAGTAGAGTTGTGCCGATCCATGTTTTTCCGCATCTTACGCCAATCGTTTGCCCGCCAGCGAGGGCGCAAAGCCCTGGCCGCTGCCGCCGTGATTGCAGGCATGACCGTGACCACGGCCATGCTGACCATCCGGCTCAACGTGGGCGATGACCTGAAACAGGAAGTGCGGCGCGTGGGTGCCAATATCCTGGTGCAACCGGCGGGCGACACGCTGCCGGTCACCCTCAATGGCGTCGATCTACGGCCTGCCGATCAGGGTGCATTCCTGCAGGAAAAGGATTTGCCCGCCATCAAGCGCACCTTCTGGACCAACAACATTACGGCTATTGCTCCCCTGCTCTTTGTGCCGGCTACGGCCCAAGTGGGCAATCGACGATCCGGGGTCGAGCTCGAAGGAACGTATTTCGCGCATCCGATGACCCTCCCCGGAAGCGGACGAGTCATCCGCACCGGGATGCGGCAACTCGCACCATCGTGGCTGATCACCGGCGCGTGGCCACAGGACGACGAACAAGCCGGGGTGTTTGAAGCGCTGGTGGGCAAGCGTCTGGCACAGCATCTCGCGCTGCAGGTGGGTGATTCCCTGGTTCTTGAGAATTCTGGACGCACCATCAAGCTGCGCGTCGCAGGCCTGGTCACCAGCGGCGGTCCGGAAGATCATCTCGTGATCGCGCCGTTGGCCAGCGCGCAATGGCTGGCCAACGAGCCGGGGGCCGTGCGCCAGATCCTGGTCGCCGCCATCACCAAGCCTGAGGACGCCTTCGCCCAGATGGACCCACGCCGGCTATCCCCGGCCGATCTGGAACGTTGGCAGTGCTCGCCCTATGCGGTTTCCATTGCGTCCGACATTGAGACCGCCATCCCCGGCTCCGTTGCCGCCCCCTTGCGTCCGGTCGCCGAGAGCGAGGGCGCGCTGCTTTCCAAGTTGGGCCTGTTGATGTTGACCATCACGTTGGTGGCCTTGGCCGCGAGTGCCCTGGCCATTTCCAGCGTTATGACGGCGGCTGTGCTGGAACGGCAGCAGGAAGTCGCCCTGATGAAAGCCATCGGCGCCCCTGACCGATCCATCGGCGGCCTGTTCCTGTTGGAAGCGGCCGGTCTGGGCTTGGGCGGTGGGGTGTTGGGCTTCATCTTCGGGGCGATGCTGGCACATGCCATATCGCAACACATCCTCGGCTATGCCGCCCAATGGAAACCGGCGCTGGCGCCGCTGATTCTGCTGCTCGCCGGCGTGATCGTCGCCTTGGGCAGCTTGAACGCCGTGCGTCGCGCCCTCCAGCTTGACCCCGCGCTGCTCTTGCATGGGGGAGCGCGATGAACCGTTCTCGGCGATTTGGACTCTCCGCCATGGTGAGAGCGGCGCTGATGCGCCGCAAGGCCCGCGTCGTCCTGGCGCTGGTTGCCCTGGCCCTGGGCGCGGCGCTGGTCACCGCCCTGTTGACCGTCTACGGCGGCGTGAAACACAACCTCACGCGCGAGTTCCGGGCTTATGGCCCCAACCTGGTCATCACACCCGGGCAGAACGCTGCCGCCCTAAGCCCCGCCGAGATCGCGCAAGCCACGGCCCAGCTCGGGCCCACGGACCGCGCCGTGGGCCTCCTCTTCGCACGTGTGCAGACGCAAGGGCGGCAAGCCGTTCTGGTCGGCGGCGACGTCCCGCAACTCCTGGCCTTGAATCCCTCCTGGAAAGTCACCGGCCAACAGCACCCGGCCGTCCTGTTGGGAAGCAACGCGGCACGACAGTTGCATCGCGTGGTGGGAGACAGCATCTCTGCGGAATACGCCGGACGGATTCATAACTGGACGGTGGGCGGGATTGTCACCAGTGGCGGATCGGAAGACAACCAGATCTTCGTTCCCCTTCGCGACGCCCAGCAGTTGACCGGCTTGGACGGCGTCACGACATTGGAAATCCGTGCCGAAGGGCCGGCGATTCATGCCGTTGTGGAGCGGCTGCGCCGTTCCCTCCCGGGAGCAGACGTGGACCCGATCCGGCAGCTCACGCAGAGCGAGGGCCGCATCATTCTCAGCACGCGCAGCATGCTGATCGCCTCCATCTTGCTCATCCTGATCACCATCGGGCTCTGCGTCGCTGCGGCCCTCGCCAGCATGGCACTGGAGCGTCGTCGTGATTTTGGTGTCATGAAGGCGCTCGGAGCGCACGACCACCAGGTGTTCATCGCCTTTGTCATGGAGGGTCTCACTCTGGGTGTCGGCGCCGCGGTTCTCGGCGCCGCGGCCGGCACCGCACTGGCCGCGTGGTTTGGACATGTTCTGTTCCGGGTCGCACTCTGGCCCACCGCCGGGACGCTTCTGCTGGCACTCTGCAGCACCGCCGCGCTGGCTGTCATTGGAGCGGTGGCGCCATGGCCCCTGGTGCGGCGCATCAGCCCCGCTACAATCCTGAAGGGAGAGTAAGGTCATCACCTGCCGCCTATGCTGGCCATTGATCTTCAGGATGTGACACGCACCTACGGCAGCGTAGCCGCGCTGGACTCCGTCTCTCTCAGTGTTGAAAGCGGCGAGTGGCTGGCCATCATGGGGCCATCCGGCTCCGGTAAGTCCACGCTCGTCAACCTGCTCGGATGCCTGGATCGACCGACGCACGGCTCGATCCAGATTGCGGGCGTGGATCTCAGCACGCTCTCACGACGCGAACTCACGCAGTTCCGCTCCGAAAAGATCGGCTTCGTCTTCCAGCAGTTCCATCTCGTGCCCTATCTTTCGGCGCTGGAAAACGTGATGCTGGCGCAGTACTTTCACAGCGTGGCGGACGAAGCTGAAGCCCGCGACGCCTTGCAGCGGGTCGGATTGGGCGACCGTTTAACCCATCTTCCCGCCCAGCTGTCCGGCGGCGAACAACAACGCGTGTGCGTTGCCCGCGCCCTCATCAACGACCCCGCCATCATTCTTGCCGATGAACCCACCGGCAATCTGGACGAGCAGAATGAGGAGATCGTGTTGCGCCTCCTGCAGGAAGCGCATCACGCCGGCCGCACCATCGTCATGGTCACCCACGATCCCACCGTCGCCCGGCAGGCCGACCGGCGCATTGAGCTGCATCACGGCCGCATTACCGATATCAGCGTCTACTCCAACGCCGACGAGGAACAGTTCGACGCCATTCTGGAACGCCTCTGGACCCTGCGCGAAAGCGGCGAACCGACCACACCGGAGAATATCCGCGTCGTCGGACCGGTCCCGGTCGAACGCGCCCTCCAGGCCATGGCCCAACAGGGGCTGCTGCGCCGCAATGGGCGGGAGGCCGCGCTCGATGGCCTGGGAGAGAAACGCGCCGGCGACATCGTCCGGCGTCATCGCCTGGCGGAAGTGCTGCTCAGCCAGACCTTTGAAATCAACAACGAGGCCGAGCTGGAGGCCCAGGCGTGCAAGTTCGAGCACATCCTGAGCCCGGAGTCGACCGCCCGCATCTGTTCGTTTCTCAACCACCCCAAGGCCTGCCCGCATGGCAGCCCCATCCCGCGCGGCGAGTGCTGCCCGAAATGACTTGAATGGGGATCACGCTTGGACGCAGACGTCTCTAGAATCCTCGGACTAACGGCGTGCGATCAGGTTCAGCACCAGCGTCAGCAACAGGCTGAGCAGCAGCATCGTGACCACTGGAAAATAAACGGTGGTGTGTTTTCCGCGATAGAGGATGTCGCCTGGCAGTCTTCCAAGCGGCAGATGCAGGCGCGCCAGCAGCAACAAAACGCCGCCCATCGCAAGCAGCGCCACCCCGAGCAGGATCAAGACGCGGGCCAGCCCGTCCATACCCCATCATGCCAAAAATAACGCCGACCTGCCGGCTCGGGCGCGGTTGTGCTTTCGGCTGCACGGGGCCAAGGTGAAACGGCGGCAAAGATGGGCATTGTCAGCCCCGGAGGGGCGTCTACGGGCAGCCTATGGCTGTTGCGCTCGCAACGCTGGCGCGCAAACGCGACCCGAATCTAGAGCAGTTCGGATTCCGCGAAGAAGAACGCGATCTCGTTTTTTGCCGTTTCCGCTGCGTCCGAACCGTGGATCACGTTCCGCTCGATGTTGGCGGCAAACTGCTTGCGAATGGTTCCGGCCGCCGCCTTGGCGGGGTCGGTGGCTCCCATCAACTCACGCAACCGGCTGATGGCGTTCTCGCCCTGCAAGACCGCAATCACCACCGGGCCTTCGGTCATGAACTTCACCAGGTCGCTAAAAAAGCCGCGCGCGCGGTGCACGGCGTAAAACGCCTCGGCCAGCGGGGTCGAAAGCCGCAGCCGTTTCAACCCAATGATCTGCAAACCGGTCTTCTCTATCTGTCCCAGAATGGTAGCGGCCTGGTTGGCCGCGACGCCGTCGGGCTTGATGATGGTCAGGGTGCGTTCAGTTGCCATGCGTACGTCAATCTCTGCTTTCTAGTCGAATTGGATCTCACCTGCGAGCCGGAGCGATGGCTTCACCGCCCCCTTTCACTCACCAGGTCACGGTTCAGCGCGTCGTCACTTGCAACATCCTTGCCACGGTGGTCCCCATATCGGCGGGGCTGACGCAAACTTCAATGCCGGCGGCGCGCATGGCCGTCATCTTTTCCTCCGCGGTTCCCTTTCCACCGGAGATGATGGCCCCCGCGTGACCCATGCGCCGCCCCTGGGGCGCCGTCTGGCCGGCAATGAATCCGACCACCGGCTTGCGAACATGGTCTCGAATGTAGGCTGCCGCCTCTTCTTCGCCGCTGCCGCCGATTTCGCCGATCATGACGATCGCCTCGGTCTGTGGATCGGCGTTGAACAACTCGACGGCATCGCGGTGCGTGGTCCCGATGATCGGATCGCCGCCGATACCGATGGCGGTCGACTGCCCGATACCGAGTTGCGTCAACTGGTGCACCGCCTCGTAGGTCAGGGTACCGCTGCGGCTGACAATGCCGACATTGCCAGGCTTGTGAATGTGCCCCGGCATGATGCCGATCTTGCACTCTCCCGGCGTGATGATGCCTGGGCAGTTGGGGCCGATCAGACGCGAGCCGGTGGTCCTCAGAAAGTCCTGCGCCCGCACCATGTCGAGCGTGGGCACGCCCTCGGTGATGCAAATGATGAGCTGCACGCCGGCGTCGGCGGCCTCGATGATGGCGTCGGCGGCAAAGGGCGGCGGCACAAAGATCACCGTGGCGTTCGCCCCGGTTTTCTCCGCCGCCTCACGGACGCTGTTGAAAACCGGCGTGCCCTCATGGACCGTTCCGCCCTTGCCGGGGGTCACGCCTCCCACGACCTGCGTGCCGTATTCCTTGCAGGTACGCGCGTGGAAGGCACCTTCACGGCCGGTGATGCCTTGCACCAGTACGCGCGTCGAACGATTGACCAGAATGCTCATGCAGCCATCTTCCTGTCTGGACCCCGCCGCGGAATATCAGCCGCGCGCCGCGGCAACCACCTTCTCTGCCGCGTCGCTCATGCTGTTGGCGACGGTAATCTTTAAACCCGAGTCGCGCAGAATCTCCCGCCCCTTGTCCACATTGGTCCCTTCCATGCGGATGACCAGCGGCAGGTTCAATTTCACCGCCCGCGCCGCTTCGACCACCCCGGTAGCCAGTGTGTCGCAGCGCAGGATGCCGCCGAAAATGTTGATCAGCACCGCCTTGACGCTCGGATCCTTCAGCAGGATCTCGAACGCCCGGCGCACCTGCTCACTGCTGGCCCCGCCACCGACATCAAGGAAGTTGGCGGGACTGCCGCCGGCGTACTTGATGATGTCCATGGTGGCCATGGCGAGACCGGCGCCGTTCACCATGCAGGCGACGCTGCCCTCCAGCTTGATGTAGTTCAGGCCGAAGGCGCTGGCCTCGACTTCCAGTTCCGCCTCTTCAAACGTGTCTCGCAGTTCGCGCAGATGTGGATGACGGTAAAGTGCGTTGTCATCCAGCGTGATCTTGGCGTCGAGCGCCATCACCTTGTTGTCCGCGGTCAGAATAAAGGGGTTGATCTCCGCCAGCGATGCGTCCAGCGCCACAAAGGCCCGCGCCAAGGCGACCATGCTCGCGACGGCGCCGTTCAGTGCCGCCGGTGGCAGGCCCATGCCGAATGCCAAGCGGCGCGCCTGAAAGGGCTGCAGCCCGCGATCGGGGTCAAACGCTTCCTTCAGGATGGCCCCGGGATCCTTGGCTGCGACCTCTTCGATTTCCATGCCCCCGGCGGTCGAGGCCATGAAGACCGGCTTGCCGGCGCCGCGATCGACGACAATGCCGAGGTAGAGTTCGCGCGCGATGCTGGAGACCTCCTCGACCAGGACGCGGCGCACGAGGCGGCCCTCCGGGCCGGTCTGGTGCGTGACCAGCGTCATGCCGAGGATCTGTTCGGCGGCAGCTGCGGCCTCGGCCGGGGTCTTGGCCAGCTTCACGCCACCCCCCTTGCCGCGTCCGCCGGCATGGATCTGCGCCTTCACCACCACCGCGCTGTCCAGTTGGCGGGCAATCGCCTCAGCCTCCGCCACCGTATCGGCAACATGGCCGCGAGGCACGGTGACACCAAACGGCTGCAAGAGTTCCTTGGCCTGATACTCGTGGATCTTCATGAGGGGAGTGGATCGCGGAACCAAGGAGCGCCCTTGAAGGTCCCGCATGTAATCTGCAATTCACAACTATAACAAAGCGCGGCGGCTATAATGCGCTCACATGCTGGTTCGTGCCCTGCAACGCATCGTCTCCGGCGCGCATTTGACGCGCGACGAGGCGCAGACCGTCCTGCAGCAGATCCTCACCGGGCACGCCACGGAAGCACAGATCGGCGGCCTGCTGGTCGCCCTCGCCATCAAGGGTGAGACCGTGGAGGAACTGGTCGGGTTCGCGTCCGCCATGCGAGCCGAGGCCACCGCCATCACCATCCCTAACGCCACGCTGGCCGTGGCACAGGTCGCTCCCGTTGGCTTGCCGGATGCCGCCGGCTCGGTGGTTGATACCTGCGGCACGGGTGGCGATGCCAGTGGCACCTTCAACATCTCCACTGCCACCGCCTTCACGGTGGCGGGCGCCGGACAACGCGTCGCCAAGCACGGCAACCGCTCCATTTCCAGCCGTTGCGGCAGCGCGGACGTCATGGAGGCGTTGGGCGTCAACCTCGCCCTGTCTCCCACCCAACTGGGCGCCTGCCTCGAAGAGGTCGGGATCGCCTTCCTCTACGCCCCTGCCCTCCATCCTGCCATGCGCTATGTGCAGGCGGCACGGCGCGCGCTCGGCGTGCGCACCATCTTCAACCTGCTGGGACCGCTCACCAACCCGGCGGGTGCCGAGGCCCAGGTGGTGGGCGTCTACGCGCCGCATTTGACCACCACCCTGGCCCAGGTCCTGCTACAACTCGGCACCCAGCGTGCCTTCGTGGTGCACGGTGAGGATGGGCTGGATGAGATCAGCAACACCGCCCCCACGCACGTCGCGGAGATCGTTGACAACGAAGTACGCAACTACGTGTTGGACGCAACCGAGCTGGGCTTCAAACGCGCCAACCTGGCCGATCTTGCCGGCGGCGATGTCGAGACCAATGCCGCCATCGTGCGCGAAGTGCTGAGCGGCACCAGGGGACCGCGCCGCGATGTGGTGGTCCTCAACGCCGCCGCCGCCCTCGTGGCCGGTCGCCGGGCCCGCAACCTGCACCTCGCCATCCCCATGGCGCAGGCCGCCCTCGACAGCGGCGCCGCGCGCCGCAAGCTGGAGCAACTGGTCGCCTTCACGCAGCGCGCTGCGGCATCGGCCGCGACACGCGAAGGGTGAAGACGAAAGAAACGGCGAACCAACAACTACAACCCCACTCACGTTCTCACTTCGCTTGCGCGGCGATGGCGGCGTACTCCAGTCGCTGCTTCACCAGGTCGCGAGGATAGGTGAGGATCACGGTTCCCTTATGCAGTTTCAGGTCAGGGTTCACACCGCCCCAGTAGCTTGGCAAACGCAGGCTTGCGACGCGCTGCAGCACTTGATCGCGCCAGGCGAGATTGAAGTGAACCCCGTAGGTGTTGACCAGGTTCTGGATGGCGTCGAAGTCGCCTTCCGCCTTGATGCGCATCAGCTCGGCAAGCAGCATCCCCACGCCCTGACGCGCCTTCTGGTAGTCGGTGACCACCATGTAAACTTTGCCGTCGCGCTCGCGCGGTTCAAAGCCGCCGGTCTTGGCGCGGACATAGTTGACGATCAACTGCGTGCCGCGTCGGTGGTCTTCTTCAATAGTGTCGCCTTTGGGAACTTCGCGCAGCTGGAACAGGGCTGAACGGGCCTCGTTGTCGTAGGCCGCCTTGGCCACCTCCTCATTGGGAATGAGACCCAGTTCAATCAGCTTGGGATCGAAAAACGACCAGAGAGCGACAAGGTCGGCGCGCGTCTCCTCGAGCGTGGAGTAGTACTGCTTGAGAAACTCGGCGGGCTCATGGCCCTGCACCTTGGGCCCCAGTTGTCCGGAGCCGTGCCCGATCACCTCGTGCATGGCTGTCATCATGACCGAGGCCTGCGTCTGGTACTTCTCCGCCCGTTCCAGCTCCTCCGGGGTGTAGGAAAACTCGGCGGCGGCGCGCGTCCCCAAGGCATCGCTCAAAGCGCGGATGCTACCCGTGAAAATGAAGCTCTTGCTGCCGTACTTGGCGTGAATATCCTGTTCATTGGGCAGGTTGTCGCCGATTGTCCCGACGCCGAAATCCCCGGTCTCGATCACCGCCTCCACCGCCTTGGCCACCGGGGGCTTGGGATTGGGGTTCTTAAAGGCGGCGTCCCACGGATCGTGCTGCTCGAAGTAGCCGGCGTTCGCCGCCAGCGTCTTCATGGCGTGGGTCACCTCGGCATCGGTGATGGCGACAAAGCTCTGTGAGGTGCCCTTCTCGCCGCGCGCGTCGCGGTAAACCTCGATGAAGCCGTTGGCGAAATCAACCGGCGGATTATTCTGCACCCAGTCAACGCCGAACTGGTGCCAGTCGGCCGGGTCGCCGCTCTGGTAGTAGCGGATCAGGTCCGTCAGCACGCGCTGCTGGGCCGGCTCGGCTTCCTCCTGGGCATGTTGCAGGAAGGTGATCGCCTGCCCCAGCTCGCGCGCGTAGAGACCCGGCGGGATCTTGCCGTCCGGCGTTCCAGCGCGATAGACGCGCTCAACCAGCTTCCCGTTTTCCAGCGTCACTTGACTGTTGAGGGGGTGGGCCTCATGAAAATTCGCCAGATCGGTCAGCGCAACACCGGGATAAAAGTTGTTGGCGCTGGCGGTGAGGATGTCCTGTCCGGCGGGCGGGTTCTTGGTGATGCCGCGCGGGGCATAGCTCGCGTCAAACAACGGCCGCTGCAGATCGGTCAGCATCTTGCTCATGGCCTCGCGAGAACCGGCCCAAGCGCCGGCCCGGCGGGCCGTCTCGGTCGCTTCCCGCAGTTCGGCCGGAGTGAAGTTCGGCAGGAACTTGAGCGCCGTCTCGGAGTTGTAATTCCCGTGGTTGATCCAAAAGAGCTGGATGTAATCGAGCAGGCGGCCCCGCAGGCGCGTCGGTTCGGCGCCGCGGTGCGCGGCAATGCCGTCCAACAGTCGCTTGGCCTCGGTGCCGTAGGGCGAGAGCTCGTCGTAGATGATGGGGTCAATGGCGATCGCCGCCTGCGACAGCCAGTAGGCCAGGAGTTTCTGGCGCGCATCAAGATGCTCGAAGCTGGGGGCCCCCAACTGCAAGATGCCGGTCGTCCCGATCATGCCGACCAGGGGCGATGGTGCCGCTTTCACTGCATGGGGGGCGGCCGGCGACGATGCCGCCAGTACGGTCGAGGCGAACATCAGGGGAATCAGCACTGCCACTGCCGCACAAGCCAACCATGGGTTCGGTTCGCCCGAGTTTCGACGACGCATCAAGATGCCTCCTGCGCGCCAACCTGGGCGCACGCCTATCATCGCGCGTCCTGCCGGGAGCGGCAAACGATGCCCTCAGCCGTTCCAGCGATCCACTCCGGTATCATCACAAGGTATGGGCGAACGTCTGCGACAGGTCAGTGCGATCATCGAGCGGCACCCCACGATTCCCGCCGAGGCGGTGATCAAGGAGGACCTGCTGCGCACCGGCCTCGCCTTCAGCCCGGCCGCCCTGCAGTTGGCCGCCCAGTTCAAAGCCAAAGCCTATTTCATCTTCTCCTTCGACCTCGTGCCCTTGGCCGAGATGGGGCAGCAGGAACACTGGAAAGCCCCCGAAGAGATCTGGATGGAAGGGGGCGACTGGGGCTTCCGCCGTACCATCGTTTCGGTCCGCCTCAACCCCCACTCCCCCTATCAAGTGGATGCGGTGGACGGTCGCGCTTTCCTGCGGGTCGATGGAACCCCCATCTGCGAGATTCGCTTTCCGCCGGTGCCGGAGTACTACAACCGCACCCTGGCCAGCGGTAAACGCGTCATTGAGATCGCTCCCACCATCGAATGGGGCTATCTCATCTACCTCACCGTTTTCCGCATCTGCCAGTACTTCGGCGACAAGGAAGAATGCCAGTTCTGCGACATCAACGAGAACTACCGGCAGCAGATCAAAGAAGGCCGTCCCTACACCGGGGTGAAGTCCATTGAGGAGATCCTCGAGGCCCTGCAGATCATCGCCGACACTGACAGCGTCAGCCACGCCTACACCCTCACCGGCGGTAGCATCACCTCCAAGCTGAAAAACCAGACCGAAGTGGAGTTTTACGCGCAGTACGCCGCCGCCATCGAGGCGCGCTTCCCCGGTCGCTGGATCGGCAAAATGGTGGCCCAAGCCCTGCCCAAAGCCGAGGCACAGCTCTACAAAAATGCCGGCGTGCGGATCTATCACCCCAATTACGAAGTTTGGGACGCCGACCTATTCGAATGGATCTGTCCCGGCAAAGCGCGCTACGTCGGACGCGACGAGTGGATTCGCCGCATCCTCGACGCCGCTGAGATCTTCGGACCCTCCTATGTGATTCCCAACATGGTGGCGGGCATCGAAATGGCGCAGCCCAACGGCTTCACCGACGTCGAGGCCGCGATTCGTTCGACCGGGGAAGGTCTGGAGTTCTTCATGTCCCGCGGCATCAGCCCGCGCTTCACCACCTGGTGCCCGGAACCGTTGACGAAACTGGGCAAGCTGAATCCGCAAGGGGCGCCCCTCGAGTACCACGTCCGGCTGCTCGAGACCTGGCGTGACACGCACGCGCGCTTCGGGCTGCCCACTCCCCCAGGCTACGGCGAGCCGGGCATCGGTAAAGCGGTGTTCTCGGTCAGTTCGTTCATGGACGTGATCGCACCGCAACCCGAGCCGGTCGTGCCGGCGGTCTAGCCCGTCGCGATCGGCAAGTGCTCTTTGCCATCGCTCAAGAAGGCGTCCAAGTCGCGGACCTGCGGTTACCGCCCGAGGACCAGCAGCTTCAGCTCCGTCATGCTCTCGATCGTGTAGCGGATCCCTTCCCGCCCCACGCCGCTGTCCTTGATCCCGCCATAGGGCATGGGGTCCACCCGATAGGCGGACACGTCGTTGACAATAATTCCTCCAACTTCAAGCTGCTCAAAAGCTTGCATGATAAACCTCATGTCGCGCGTGAAGAGTCCCGCTTGCAGTCCGTAACGCGAGGCATTGGCCTCGGCGAGCACCGCGCCGATCTCACTGTAGGGGATGAGAACCAGTAGCGGAGCGAAGGCCTCCTCGCTACAGACCTTCATCTCCGGTCGGACATTTTCCAGGATGCAGGGGGTGAGAAAGGCGCCATCGCGCTCTCCCCCTGTGACACGCTTGGCCCCGCCGACCACCGCCTCCCGGATCCATGATTCGGCGCGAATGGCTGACGCCTCGTCGATCATCGGCCCGACATCGGTGGCCGCGTCCCTAGGGTCTCCCACGCGTAATGCTTGCGTTCCGGCGACCAGGCGCGCGCGCAATGCGTCATAGATCCCTCTGTGAGCGAAGACGCGCTGCACCGAGATGCAGGACTGCCCGGCATAGGCATACGCCCCCGTCACGAGCCGTTGCGCGGCATGATCGAGATCGGCATCGTGATGAACGAAGTTGGGGGCGTTACCGCCCAATTCCAGCGTGACCCGCATCCGCGGCGCCCGCTGTTTCAGCTCCCAGCCCACGGGCGCGCTCCCGGTGAACGACAGCATCGCGACCCGTGCGTCGGCCAGCATGTGTTCCACGGTCGCAGCCCCACCGGAGAGAACGCTCACCGCGCCGTCGGGCAGACCCACTCCGGCGGCCAGTTCGCCCAGACGCAGTGCGGTGAGCGGGGTGCGGGGCGAGGCCTTGATCAAAATCGGGTTGCCGCAGGCGATTGCCGGAGCCAGCTTGTGCAGAACAAGGTTGAGGGGGAAGTTGAATGGCGTAATGCCCACCACCACGCCGACTGGGACCCGACGGGTGATGCCGAAGCGCCCCTCCGCGCCCGGCACAAGGTCGAGTGGCATGACCTCCCCGCCAATGCGCGCCGCCTCCTCGGCAGCGGTTCGCAGGGTGAGCAATCCGCGCTTCACTTCGGCGCGAGCGTCGCGAACGGGTTTCCCCGCTTCCGCCGTGATCAGGATCGCCAACTCGTCCTGATGTGCCGCCACGGCCTGCTCCAATTCCAACAAGGCGCGGCGGCGCTGCTCGCTGGAAAGTTGCCGCATGGGTTCACGGGCGGACGCGGCCAGGTCCAGCGCCCGTTCCACCTCAAGCCCGGATGCCTCGCCGGTTCGCCCGACGATGTCGCCACTGTAGGGGGAACGAACGGTGACCGGGTGGACGGGGGACACCTGTGTGCGTCCAAAAACAAACGGGTACAGGCGGCTGACCGGTTCGGCAGACATACGCCTAGCATATGCCCGGCGCCTCGAGTCCTCTATTCCAGCCCACTTTGATCGCTGCTCGCAGGACATGGCATCGACATGAGGTCGGGCGAGGGTTGCGTGGATAGAATCAGTGCCACGCCGGCCAACACCACCGCCGCAGCTGCCAACATGCGCACCGTGAAATGTTCGCCGCCCACCGCCCATCCCAGTCCGATCGCCACCACCGGGTTGACGAGCGCATAAGTCGAGACACGCGCCGCCGAGGTGTGCCGCAGCAGCCAGTTGTACACCGAGAATCCAAGCAGTGAATCGAGCAGCGTCAAATAGAGCAGGGCGGCCCCCGCGGCCCGGCTGAGGTGGACGGGATGGGAGAGTTCGCCGCGTCCCAGGCTGGCCGCCAGCAGCAGCACGCCCCCCGCCAGCATCTGCAGTGCGGTGCTGAGTGCGCCTGAACGAGGCCGGGGACTGCGGCTGAGATACAGCGAGCCCAGCGCCCACGCCAGACAGCCCGCCAACAGGACCATGGAGCTCGGCGCATCAATATATTCCGGGCTACCACCGTGGGCACGTGCGCTGAGACGAAGAAGCCAGATCAGCCCGGCGGCCCCGATGGCCAATCCCAGGAGAGATGTCCAGTGGGTGGGTCCCGGCTGGTGGCGGGCGTGAGGGAGGACGGCGTCCAGTAGCACCATCCAAAACGTGATGCTGGCGATCAACAACGCCGTCACGCCGGAGGGCAGGGCCTGTTCCGCCCAGAGAATGCCCCCCATGCCGCCGCCGATCAAGAGACAGCCCGCCACGAGCGCGCGATGCAACTCAGGCCCGCTGGGCACGCCGTCACCATGCTGCAGTGCCCAACCGTAGAGCAGAGCGCCCGCCACGAGAAAGGTCACTGCGCCCATGGCCATGGGCGGGATGTCCCGCAGTCCGATGCGGATGGCCAGATAAGTCGAGCCCCAGATGAGGTAGAGCGCCACCAGTCCCAGAGCAACGCGGGTGCGTGTCATCGGAGGCAACTCACGTTCGCCGTCATTTCCATCGCCTTCGGGACGGCCAGCGCTGGCCTGGCACCGCTGGAGGACACAATGCTTGCCACTCCGCTCAGGATCACAGCCGCCGCCAGCACCGTGCGCAACCCCAGTGGCTCCCCGCCCATAGACCATCCAATCACGACCGCTACCAACGGGTTGACATAGGCGTAGGTGGCAACCTGCGTCGGCCGGGCGGCGCCCAGCAGCCAAATGTAAGCGGTGAAGCCCACCAGCGAACCCATCACCACCAGATAGCCAAGCGCCAAGAGCGAGTGCGGCGTGACGGCCCGCAAATGAAAGTTGCGCCCTTCACCCGCGAGGCCACCCAGAAGCCAGAGCACAGCACCCCCGCACAACATCTCCATGGCGGTGGCCAGCAGCGGCTCACGTGGCAGCGGCAATCGGCGCGAGATGATGGAGCCCAGCGCCCACGCAAAAGAAGCCAGCACCAGGACACACGCCCCAGTCACATTCACCCGCTGATCACCGCCCACGTGCGCCGGCCCCACAAGCAATGCCACGCCCGCCAGGCCCAGCGACAAACCAATAAAGACCCCACGCCGTGGACGATGTCCACCGGGCTGCAACCAGTCAATCAGAACCATCCAGATGGCGACAAAAGCCACGATCAGGGCCGTCACCCCTGACGCCACGTACTGCTCCGACCACACCACGCCTCCGTTGCCGAGCGACAACAACAGGATACCGACGCGGGCGGCGGCGCCCCATTCTCGAAGCGAAGGCCACCGAATACCGCGTAGCTTCAGGAACCCAAACAGCAGGGTTCCCGCGACGAAGTGGCGGGTGCCCGACATCCAAAAGGGCGGAATGGTGGCGATGGCGTAGCGCATCGCCAAGTAGGTGGAACCCCAGACAATGTACACGATGCCCAGCACCAGCCAGATACGACCGCGCGATGCCCGCGCGCTGGATACCGGATTAGAGTCTGAAACCATTCACTACTGTACCGGAGCCAAGCCGACAGGGAAACCCCGCAGCGGCGTTCCCAAGGCGCATAGACCCGCCACGGCAGCGGTCTACGCTCGGATCGCCATCCCTGTGCTCGCGCGCTGAATTGTCGGCTCCAGTCGCTGACGCTCACCGACGACCTGACCTACACTGGACCCCATGCCGCACGCTCTCCAATTCATCGCCCGGCACGGCTACACGCTTCTGTTTCTCTGGGTCCTGATCGAACAGTTGGGAATTCCGATCCCTTCGATTCCGGTACTGCTCACCGCAGGGGCGCTGGCGGCGGCGGGAAAATTCTCCTTGGTCACGGCCCTGTTACTCACCTTGGCGGCAGGATTGATGGCCGATACCGTCTGGTTTTTTCTGGGGCGCCGCAAGGGGCATGCGGTCCTGAAGCTCATGTGCCGCATCGCCCTGGAGCCTGATTCCTGCGTGCGTCGCACCGAGAACCTGTTTGTTCGTCATGGCGTCCGCGCCCTTTGGATTGCGAAATTCATACCCGGCTTGAGCACCATGGCCCCGCCCCTCGCGGGGCTGATGCGCGTCAGGCTACTAAGGTTTCTGCTGCATGACAGCGCCGGCATCCTCCTTTGGGCAGTCAGTTTCATCGGCGCCGGATTCTTCTTTAGCACCGAACTGGAAGTTGTCGCCCGTCTGGTGCTGCGGCTGGGAAGCAGTCTGCTGACGCTGGCGGTGGCCGGTCTGGCAAGCTATATCGGGTGGAAGTATTACGAGCGCCGCCGCATCCTCAATCTACTTCGCATTGCTCGTATCACTCCCGCTGAACTCAAACAACGGCTGGACGCCGGCGAAGCGGTGGTGGTGGTGGACCTCCGCCACAGCTTGGAATTGGATGCCGACGCCGAGCAGCTTCCTGGCGCGCTGCGTCTGGCGCCCGACGAACTCGAAATCCGTCACGCGGAGATCCCCCGGGATCGCGACGTGGTGCTCTACTGCACTTGACCCAATGAAGCCACCAGCGCCCGTGCGGCGCTGCAATTGCAAAAGCATGGCATCCTCCGGGTGCGCCCTCTGGCCGGGGGCTTGGACGCCTGGCGCGACGGCGGCTATCCGGTGGAACGCATCGGCCACGCCCATGAGTGAGGCAAGCGCGCGGTCTGCTACTCTCGGGCATGCGCGTGCTCGGCGTGGACTGCGGCAGTGAACGCACCGGGTTCGGCTTGGTGGAGAGCGACGGACGTACCCATCGTCAGCTGGCCTTCGGCGTAATCCGTGCCCCTGCCAAGGAGGCGTTTCCGCAGCGCCTCCATCGCATCCACCGTGAACTCACCGCTCTGATGCTGGAGCACCGGCCGGAGTGTGTCGCCATTGAGGACATTTTTTTCGCGGAGAATGTCCGGTCCGCCTTGAAACTGGGCCACGTGCGTGGCGTGGTCATGCAGGCCGCCGCCGCTCAGGCGCTGCCCGTGGCCGAGTACACGCCGCTGGCGGTCAAGAGTGCGCTCACCGGTTACGGACGCGCGGATAAGAGCCAAGTGGGGCACATGGTGGCCTGTCTGCTCGGCCTGGCGGCGGCGCCCACCTCGCTCGACGCCTCGGACGCCCTCGCGGTCGCCATCTGCCACCTGCACCACGTACAGAACCCCGCCGTCGCGGCCGCCCTCACTCCGCCGCCCCGTTCCCGATCGCGCAAATGAAAGATTGCCGACGAACGAGCCTCCGCGACCGGTCGCATTAAAGGGTTAAAAACAACCCGGCGAGCAGAACAGTGCGCGGCACCATTTGGTCCAGCAGAAAGCTTTCACCCGGCGAATGCGCGCCCTCGCCCACCATCCCGAGGCCATCCAGGGTTGGGGTGCCGACCGCAGCAGTGAAATTGCCATCCGACCCGCCGCCGGTGGCGCTCTCGGCCAGGTTCAAGCCGAGCACGCGGCCGAGACCCTGCGCGTGCTGAAACAGGCGTGCAATCGCGGCGGTCCGCTCCATCGGCGGTCGATTGATGCAGCCGCGCACCGCCAGCCCGACGCGGGAATCGGTGGACGTCAGACTGCGGATCTGTCGCTCGACTTCTTCCAGGTCCGCCGCGTGGCGCGCCCGCACATCCACACGCACCTGCGCCTCCGCCGCAATCACATTGCTGCGCGTACCACCGCTGATCACGCCGGGATTGACGGTAATACCGCGTGCGGGATCAGTCAGCTCCGCCAGCATCAGTATCTGCTGCGCCAGTTCGACGATGGCGCTGGCCCCCTGTTCGAAATCCACGCCGGCATGCGCCGCCCTGCCGCGCGTGGCCAGGGTGAACTCGGCAATGCCCTTGCGGGCGGTCTTGAGTGCGCCATGCAGACCGGAGCCGGGCTCCACCACCAGCGCCGCATGTGATTCGCGCGCGAGCGCCTCGGTGAGGGACCGCGATCCATGGCTCCCCACTTCCTCATCGCTGACCCACAGCAGACGCAGGGCACGTCGGGGTCCGGACTGCACATTCCGCAGCGCCTCGAGCGCACAGAGCGCGGCGAGAATACCACCCTTGATGTCCATCACGCCCGGACCCCAAACCCGCCCACCCTCCACGCGAAACGGCATCCGCTCCAGTGTTCCTGCCGGGTAAACCGTATCGAGATGGCCCAACACCAGCAGTGGTCGCTCGCTCTCACCTGCCGTGCCCGGTACCCGAATTTCCAGATGATCGCCATGGCGACTGTCGGAATGGCGGTGCAACTCTCCCCCCACGGACTGGAAGGCCGCGGCCACACAATCACCGAGGCCATTGATCCGCGTCACATCCTGGCTGGGACTCTCGTACTCCACCCATTGCCGCAACGTAGCCAGCATGGCGTCCTGACGCGCCGAGAGATCGGCAAGCAGGCGCGGCGCAAGGCGGGAAAAGACATCAAGGCTCATGGGGCTGCAGCCGTATTATCAACCAGATGACGACGCCCGGGCCCGCCAGGCGCGATCCCGGCCCGGAATCGGGCGCCAGCCGACCCGTCCGCGTTCCGAAGTCCGCTTGCCGCGTATAATCACGGGCACGCCATGAGCATCGAGGAATCCAACCCCGCGCCGCCGGCCGTTTCTCCGGAAGCCGCCCAGCTGTCGCTTCCCCTGAACATCGAGCAGATTCAGGCGCTGCTCCCACATCGCTATCCGTTTTTGCTGCTGGACCGTATTCTTGAGTTCGAACCGCGTAAGCGCATCGTGGCGCTGAAAAACGTCACCGGGAACGAACCCTTTTTTCAGGGGCATTTCCCGGGGCGCCCGGTCATGCCGGGCGTCCTGATTATTGAGGCGTTGGCCCAGGCCGGCGCTTTGATGATTCTGCAGGCGCAGCCGGAGCGCGACAGCAAGTTGGTCCTGTTCACAGGCATCGAACATGCACGCTTCCGCCGCCCCGTCGTTCCCGGCGACCAGTTGCGTCTCGAAGTCACGGTCACCGCATTCCGCTCCATCGCCGGCAAAATGGATGGCGTCGCATACGTGGACGGCAAACTGGCCACCGAAGCCAAGCTGAGCTGTGCGGTGGTCAACCGCTGAAACCGTGCCGCATGGACATCGGATGAACATTGCAGCCCTCGCCGTGGTGGATCCAGCGGCCGTCGTTCCGTCCTCCTGTCAAATCGGTCCGTTTTGTGTCATCGGGCCCGGGGTTGAACTGGGCGAAGATTGTCGTCTCGATTCGCACGTCGTCATTCAGGGACCAACGCGTATCGGCCGTGGCAATCATTTCTTCCCCTTCTCAACCGTCGGCGTCGCACCGCAAGACCTCAGCTACCAGGGCGAGCCGACCCGGCTGGAAATCGGCGATCACAACACGATTCGCGAGTTCTGCAGCCTGCACCGCGGCACCGTCAAAGGGGGCGGCCTCACCCGCATCGGCAGCCACAATCTCCTGATGGCCTATTGCCATGTCGCGCATGACTGCCGCGTGGGGGACCACATCATCATGGCCAACGGCGCCACGCTGGGAGGCCATGTCACGGTCGAGGATTGGGCGACGGTGGGTGCACTATCACCCATCCACCAATTCGTCCGCGTCGGCCAGCATGCCTATATCGGCGGTGGCACAATCGTGACGCAGGATGTCATGCCCTACAGCAAGACTTCCGCCTCCCGCAGCAACAAGGCCTATGGGGCCAATCGGCTCGGCCTGGAGCGCCGAGGCTTCACGGCGGAACAGGTCGCCGGGCTGCAACATGCCTTCCGCGTCCTGCTCAACTCCGGCTTGAACACGTCGCAGGCGCTGGCGCAATTGCGCTCCGAACCCCTCGGCACCGAAGCGGAGGAGTTGGTCCGCTTTATCGAGACCAGCGAGCGGGGCGTCATCAAGTAACGCGCATGTCTTCCCCGCCCCCAGCCACACCTCCGCGCTATGGCCTCATCGCCGGCAACGGGCGCTTCCCTTTTCTGGTTCTCGACGCTGCCCGTAGTCGCGGCATTGAAATGGTGGTGGCGGCCATCAAGGAGGAGACCGAGCCGACCATCACCGCCCACGCTCACAGCGTCCATTGGCTCAGCCTCGGCCAGTTGGGGAAACTGATTGATGTATTCCGCGCCGAAGGCATCACTCGCGCCGTCATGGCCGGGCAGGTCAAACACAAACAGATCTTTTCCGCCATTCGCCCGGACTGGAAAATGGTGAAGGTGCTGGCTTCGCTGGTCAGCAAGAATACTGATTCCCTGATCGGCGCGGTCGTCCGCACCCTTGAAGAGGAAGGAATCCATCTCGAGAGCTCGACGACGTTCCTCGAGCCGCTTCTCGCGCCGCTGGGCGCGTTCAGCCGGCGTGCCGCCACGGAAACGGAAGCGGCCGACATCGAATATGGCGTGCAGGTCGCACGCCACCTCGCCGGCATGGACATCGGGCAGGCCGTAGTCATTGCCGACCGGGCTTGCGTCGCGGTTGAGGCGATGGAGGGCACGGATGCCATGATCCGGCGTGCCGCGACGCTCGTGCAGGGTCGCCCGCTAACGGTCGTCAAGGTGGCCAAGCCGAATCAAGACCTCCGCTTCGACGTCCCGGTGGTGGGGCCGGCAACCATCGCTACCATGCGTGAGTGTGGCGCCACGGCACTCGCGGTGGAGAGCGGCATCACACTCCTGCTTGACCGGCCAACGCTGGTTGCGAGCGCCGATGCCGCCGGTATCGCTCTGGTCGGGGTCGCACGTCCCCTGTTACCACCCTCATGACTTCATTTCCTTTGCGTGTTGGTGTCATCGGCTGCGGCGCTTTTGGCCGCAATCATGTCCGCATCTATCGCAACCTGCCCGAGGCGCAACTGGTCGGCGTATACGACCGTGATCCACAGGTCGCGGCCACCGTTGCGCTGGAGTTCGGCACCCGCACGTATCCCTCGGCCGCAGCCTTGGCGGAAGCGGTACAAGCGGTGAGCGTGGCAGTCCCCACCGCCGCCCACCGCGCGACAGTCCTCCCTCTGCTGGAGGCGGGACTCGACGTGCTGGTCGAGAAGCCCATCGCCGCCACCCTGGACGATGCGGAAGCCATGACCGCCGCCGCCGAGCGCGGCCGGCGCATTCTGCAAGTTGGGCATCTGGAGCGCTTCAACCCCGCCGTCACGCTGATCCGTCCGCGGCTCACCCGACCGCTGTTTTTCGAGGTCCATCGTCTGAGCGTGTTCACGCCGCGCAGCTTGGACGTTGATGTCCTGCTCGACCTGATGATCCACGACCTCGACCTGGTGCTCAGCTTCGTGCGCGCTCCGATCCAGGAGATCCATGCCGTCGGCCTGCCGGTCCTGACGCCCCGGGTGGACATCGCCAACATCCGCGTCAGTTTCGTGGGGGGCTGTGTTGCCAACTTCACCGCCAGCCGGGTCAGCACGGAACGCATCCGCAAGCTGCGCTTCTTTCAACCGGGTGAATACATCTCGCTCGACTACACCCGCCAGGATGCGCACCTGTTCGCTTTGCAGCGTGACGCGACCGGCGTGCGTGTCGCCCAGGAACACCTCACAGCGCCGGCAGCGGAGCCCCTGCAACTCGAGATCCAAGCCTTTCTCCGTTCCGTCGCGGACCGCACGCCTCCCGAAGTCGGTGGCGCGGAAGCGTATGCCGCACTGCGGGCGGCCCTGCAAGCCGCAGCTGCCATTGCTGCCCATGCCCAATTGATCGGGCTTCCTCAGGGTTCGTGAGGACGCCAGCACGTCGGTCACGCGAGCCCCCCAGCGCTTCAATGCGGGCGCCGGGCACCCCGATTCGCCTCCGTGCTCTCATGGCTCGCTTCCCCCTTCCCGGGTTTGGGTAGGCGTCATCATCTTCACGGCAAGAGTGACCAGCACGCCCGCCGCTTCGTAATCAGGGGTGGATTTGTCGCAGTCAAGTGTATGCGGGCACACAGCTTCGGTGTATGCCGTGCCTCATGATGACCACGCCTGCTGCTACGATGAATGCTGCGATTTGAGGAGTATCTGGCCCGCATGCCGGAAATCGAGGAACAACAAAAGCGAACCGTCGAACGGGAGGATTTCGATCCCGAGACGCTGCTCCTCGACCTCTCCACGGAGCGCACCCGGGCACGGCGGCGGGAGGCGGTTTTCCTCTCCATCATCGTGCACCTCTGTCTCGTGTTGCTGGCTCTCATCAACCCCAAGTTTTTCCGGAGCCGACATGAGTTGCGCACTACGGCTGAGATGCTGCGCAATGAGAAGCCGATTTTTCTTGAGTCCCCCATCATGGCGCCGAAACCGCGCGTCAAGGTCCATAGCCCCGTCATCAGTGATCGGGACCGCCTCCTGAACCGCCACGACCGGGTCACCAATTCCATCTCGGCGCCGCCCGTACCGCCCCCGGCACCGGCCGGAAAACCCGCCGCTGTAGCTCGAAGTCACCCGCCCTCGCCTTCGCCTGCGGCAAAGCCGGAGCCAGCCAAACCGGCACCGACGACGCAAGCCGAGAACCTGTTGAAGGATGTCACCCCGCCCAAACCGACACAGCGGCCCCAGCTCATCCTGCGCGACTTGACCGCGGGTGGACTGCACCGCGCCATTGCCGACGCGGCGCGATCCCGCGTGACGACCGAGCCGGGGGTGGGGGAACGCGGCCAGATGGCGGGGAGCGGCTCCGGCGGGCCCGGTGGAATGGGACAAGGCCAGGAGTTTGCCGGCGCGCACATTCTGACCGATACCCAGGGCGTAGACTTCGGCCCCTACCTGCAGCGCATCGTGCATGTGGTGAAGCGCAACTGGGACTCGGTCATCCCTGAGGTGGCACGCCTCGGGAAACAGGGGCGCGTGGTGATCGTTTTCAAGATCGTGCGCAACGGCAGCGTGCCCGGTCTGCAACTCGTGTCGGGCTCCGGCACCGACTCGCTCGATCAGGCTGCCCTGGCCGCCATCAGCACCTCGAACCCCTTCCCGCCGCTGCCCACCCAGTTCCCGGGCCCGGAGATCACCCTCGAGTTCAGCTTCTTTTACAACATGGAACCGGGCGGACCCGGCCCGCAATAGGGCGCCCGAGCGCGGCCTCTAGGCCCATCGGAACCAGCGCAGCGCGAGCAGCGCCGAACCACATCCCCAAACAGCCAGGATCAGCAGCCGCAGAGCTTGCGACCGTAGGCTGGCGCCCTCCAGGATGACGGCACGCAGCGCGTCATTGAGCGCTGTCAACGGCAACCCGCGGATCAGGGGCTGCAACATGGAGGGAAACCGCTGGTAGGAGAAGAACACGCCGGAAAATACCCACATCGGCATCATGACAGCGTTGATCAGCCCGCTGACGCTCTCAATCTTCTGCGCGCGGCAGGCAGCGAGAAGTCCCAGTCCGGCAAAGGACACCGCTCCGACCGCCCCCACCACCACGATGGTCAGCAGCGATCCCAGGATTTGCATTCGGAAACCGAGCACGCCAATGCCCAGCAACAGGACCATCTCGACCAGCATCAGCACCAACCGGCTGGTGGCCAATGCCGCCAGAAACTGGCTGCGCGGCATGGGCGTTGCCACCAGGCGCTTCAGTAACTTGCGTTGTCGCATCTCGACCAAGGCAAAGCCGACGCCCCACATGCCGGAGTTCATCAGGTTCATGCCGAGCAGGCCGGGAATCAAGAAATCAATGTAGCGGGACCCGGATTCGCTCGCCACCTGATCGCCGACTGAAATCGGATCGCGGCGGCCTGCGCCCTGTTGCAGGGCGTTGTTGACCTGCAGGCGGGCCAACTGGCTCTCCGATCGGGCGGGATCCAGGCGAAATGTGTACTGCCCCTGCGGACCGGGAATCACGACCAATGCAACGCGGCCAAAGCGAAAGTCATTGAGTGCCACAGGCGCCGGCAGCACGCTCACCTGCAAATTCAGGTCGTCGGCAATGAGCGCGCGGGCGCGCGCAGCCCCTGGGCCGGACACAATGGCGACGGCGGTCGGGCTGGGAGCATGGGCGCGAAAGGCAACGCCGAGTCCTCCCGCCAACAGCACCGGAAAAATAAAAATCCAGAAGATCAGCTCCGGCTCGCGATACAGCTCCTTCATGCGCGCCAGCAGAAGCTGGCGGTAGCTGCTGAAGCGTCCGTTCACAGGACGTCGGGGCCGGTTCTCTGTCGTGATCGGCTGGGGCACGGCGGGCATGGTCAATCCTCCCGCAGATGGCGTCCGGTCAGCTTCACAAAAACGTCTTCCAAGCTCGCCTGACGCGTGGACAAATGGGCCAACTCCTGACCATGGCGCTGCAAGATCTCCAGCAGCGCAGGAATAGTGGCATGTGGCTCCGCGACGTGCAGGGCAACCCGACTGTCGTCACGGTGCAGGCCCTGCACTCCAGGCAGCCGCCGCAGCATCGCGTCGGAAACGGGCTCCCGGCCTCCATTCTCAGATGCACTGCCCGGCGCGACGGAAAACTCGAGCACATGATGGCCGCCCACCTGCGCGATCAGTTCGGCTGGCGTTCCGGAGATCATCACCCGCCCGTGGTCCATGATCGCCAACCGGTCGCAAAGGCGTTCCGCTTCATCCATGTAGTGCGTGGTCAGCAGGATGGTTCGGCCCTGGTGTTGCAACTCGCGGACCACCTCCCACAGCTGCCGCCGACTCTGCGGATCGAGGCCCGTGGTCGGTTCATCGAGAAATAACAGTTGCGGATCAGCCACCAGCGCGCATGCCACAGCCAGGCGCTGTCGCTGCCCACCAGAAAGCTTGCCGACCCAAGCGTCCCGTTTCTCTGTCAGCGACAGGGTCTCCAAGACCGTGTCCACCGGCTGCGGACGGCGATAAAAGCTGGCAAAGAGGGCGACCGTCTCCCGCACGGTCAGCTTCTCCGAGAGACGGGTCTCCTGCAGCGAAACCCCCAGCATCTGTTGTAGTTCCCGCCGGTGATGCTTCCACGTCCGCCCGAGGATCTCCACCTCGCCCGAGGTCGCCTCGAGCAATCCCTCGAGGATCTCAATGCTTGTCGTCTTACCGGCGCCGTTGGGGCCCAGCAAGCCGAAGCACTCGCCGACGGCCACTTCGAGATCCAACCCGCGCACCGCTTCGACCTGGCCGTCATAGGTCTTGCGCAAGTTGGAACAGCGGATCGCGGCGGGCATGACATCCATGGTAGTCGCTGGCGCATCCCCGGCCCAGAAAACAAGGCTCCAGACCCGAAGCGGTGCTCGCTCCGCCGCCCACCGTTTCCTCGGCCAATGTTAAGGGGCGTCCAGATTGGGTTGGCCGATCCAGCCCAGCAGCGCCTTGTACTGCCAGGAGTCCTTCTTCTCCGGCCAGCGGATACCACCGGCGTGGGATAGACCGCCGGGCTCGCCTTCCCGCAAGCTGGTCGGCTTGCGGACGATGAAGCTATTGCTCGGTGCGGCGGCGTCGATGACGCGGTGGGCCGCCTCATAATTGTTGCGCAACTGTTCGACTGAGAGTTGGCCATCCCGCGTGGCCGGGGACTCCAGATGGAGAATGGCGTGCGTCGAATGGCAATTGATGCAGGCGAACCCGTCCGGCCCGGGGGTGGGAAAAATACGTTCCACACGGGATGCAAAAAATGCGAAATCGCGCTGCTTGTCAGGCGGCGTTTCCAGTCTGGCGCCGCGCAGCCAATCACGCATCATCTGGAAGTCGGAATCGAGAGCATTGCTCCATTCCACTCCACCATCGTGCGTCAGGCCCCGCTGGCGGCCCTCGGAGGCGCGTGGATCCAGCGGTTTCAGCAACAAGCGACTCTGATCGGGATGGGCGCGGTCAATGACCGACAGCAGCGACACGAAGTTGGTACGCGATTGGGCGAGCGTGTAGCGCCCATCCGCATTGGGGGGCAGCAGGTGAAACTTGCCGACCGTGCGACTGGCCGGGGTGTGGCAGTCCACACACGCTTCGTTGTTGTATTTCTTGACGAAGAGCGGCTGAACGAAGGCGGTGTAGTAGTTGAAGTCGAAGGGCACATCGGCCGCCACCAAGTGCTCGCCCGAAAGCGAAAGCACGGGCGGGGCCGCCACGGGCGGGGGTACCGGCAAACCCATTGCCCGCGAGATACGCAGTTGCACGTTGGGGTCGTTGCTGGCGAGGGCGTGCAGTAAAAGCGGACGAACTTGGCGCGCCGCGGGTGGGCTTCCGTTGCGCAGGATGGCCAGCAACAGATCCGCGCTGTCACTGCGCACGCTCAGGCTGTCGTCTTCCAGCGTCCGCCCAAGGGCCGCAATCACCTCCGAATCCTGGCGCAACCCGGAGGATGCCTGCACCACCGGCAGCAGGTCGGCACGAAGGGCAGACAACGGGTCGGCCAGAAGGGCAGCTACCCAATGTCGCATCGACGGCTGCTGCAGCAGGCTGCCGTCTGGTGTCCCGGCGGCGGCGCGCAGAAGGTCCACCGCCGCCAGGCGCTGCGGCCGATCGCTGGTCTGGCGCAAGGCGGCGCTGATCGCCGCGTCGGCACGCTGGCCCGCAGCGCCACGGGGGTCGCGTTCATAAATCCATCCCAAATTGGCCAGCGCCCGGTCGCGCACCGCCGCGTGCGCATCGCTCAGTGCGTCAAAAATCGTGGGTTCCAGCCCAAACACCTGCACCTGCGGATCGCGTGCAATCCACTCGAGCGCACTGGCCCGGGCGTCCGGGGTTCCATGGGTGAGCACGGCCTCGAGAGCGGAGAGAACTTCCCTTCCCGACCCTGCCGCCGGAGCTTGCGCAAACCCGGGGCACCTCGGGGGAAGAACCAGGGCAGCCACTAAACACGCGGCGGCGATCCAAAGCGTCGTCCAGCGGGTCATTGTGCATGTCCCCCTCCTGCGGGGACCGCGGTGGACTGGCCGCCCGAAGGGCGAGACGAAGCCTCGGCCTTCCAAGCCGAACCGGGCGCGTATTGGGTCGGTATCCGGCTCAGTTCCTCTTCCGCAACCTCGCGCAGATGGGGATCTGACGATTTCAAGTGTTCGATGACCGCCAGTAACAACTGCGGATCGCGCGCCTCGCGGGCCACCGCCAAGGCTTCCATCGCCTTGCCGGCAATGACCGGATCAGAAGACTGCAACAAGGGAAGCAGCGCATGGGCCATCGTTTCGGCGGCGCTGCGATCGTAGAACGTGATCGGGTCGTAGTCGTTGCCGATGCCGCCGCGCAGGAAGTAATAATCGAGCGCCGTCAGGACCGTCTGTTGCGCCGCGACATTGGTTCCGGAAAGCGCGCTCGACAACTCCCGGGCCAGGGGCCGTTCCACCTCGGAGATGCGGGCCGCCTCGGCGCGGTCCCGGTCCGCCTGCAGTGGCAGGGTGCGCAGCCAGTTCTTGTGAAACTGCACCGTGTTCTCATCGAGGATGTTATAGATCGCCTGCGCCACATTGAGGCGCACCAGCGGATGCTCCTCGCGGCGGCCGGCGGCCTGGAGAAAGGCGCCCTCAATCTGCCTCCGCAACGCAAAGTCCGGCGTGCGATACCACCAGCGCCACAAGGACTTCAGCGCCTCAATGCGCACCAGCATGTCCGGATCGGACACATGGCGTACCAGGTCGCGGGCCATGTCCTCGCGATCCGTCATGTGATACCAGTACTGGTAAAACACCCGCGCGGCACCGCGCCGGGCGTAATCGTCGCGGCTGTCGAGCGCTGTCCGCACGGCATCCACGCCCAGACCGAGGTTGCCGAGCTGACGCAAGGACCACGCCGCCGCCCCGTTGACGAGCTTGTTGGGATCCGCCAATAAATGCGCCAGCGGCGGCACGCAGACGTCAAAGGCGGCAGCGTCGGGTGCATCCACCGCCATCCGTCCCAGCGCGGCAGCGGCGGCGGCACGCAGCAAGGGTTCGCGGCTGCGCAGGAGTGGCAGAACTGCCCGCACCGTCGCTGCATCGTGGTGATACCAGAGTTGATCGAGCCAGTCGAGCGTGGGCGCCAGCCGCAGTTGATCGACGGGCACTCTGCCAAGATCGGTCGGCGCTGGCGGGGCAGCTACGACCGGCCCGCCATGCTCGGGAAACATCTGCGCCAGGCCCATCACCGCCCAACTGGTTTCAAGGTGCGGCATCAGAAACAGTTCGCCCTTGTTGTCCAGCCAGCCGCCGAAATCGCGCTGACGCGCCAGCAGCCAATGCAGCGCTTTCTGAACCCGCGGATCGTTCGGGTTTTCCCCGGCTTGCGAGAGCGTATAGAGCACCTCGCCGGTCATGAACTGGAGGCTGGGATCGGAGGGCTTTTCAAAGGGGGCGCGGACGGCGGCATCGAAGAATTGCTCGTTCGACATGTACTCCGCCGTCACCCAGCCGCCGTCCGTGTGCTGCCGCGCCAGAATCTTGGCGACATTGGCGCGAATCAGCGGTTGAAATGCCGGGTCATGCGTCAGCACCAGGCCCTTGGTCTGTTCCACCAGGTCCTCGAGGTCATTGGTTGAGGTGCTGGTCAGCAGGGTTTTTAAGTGCGCCGCCGACCGCGCCATGGCGCCGTCATGATCAAGGCGCGCCAAGCGGTCCAACACGTACCAGGAGTCGGTGGCGACGCGGAAGTCGCTGATCGGCCGGTTGCCGTCAAACTCGAAATTGCGCGTCTTGGTGGGCTGGAACTTGTCCATGTAATGGACCGCGTCGGCGCGCGGCAGCCGCGAGCGCGCATCGTAAGCCAGCCGCAAGTAACCGGCGGTGTGCCCCGGTGTCTCGGTCAGGCGATGACTGACCGAGTCTTCATAAAACGACAGCATCTCGCCGAGGCGGCTGATGCTATTGGCGGGGGCGAGGTCCCAGCGCATCCAGTAGGTCCCCGGAAATCCGTAAAACGGAGCGGGGGCGTTGTATAGCCGATCCACCATGAACTTGAATTCCGGAGAGTTGGCGACCGTATAGCCGTGGCGCACGGCGGTCAGCGTTGCCAGCATCGTGAAATGCGCCGGATGGCAGGTCAGACACCGCTCGGTCTCGTCGGTCACATTCTCCGCCCGCGTGCGCACCGCACCCTTGCGGGGAATGTTGCTGAAGAACGAGTCGCCGATGTCCACCAAGTAGCGCATCGCAACCTCTGCCGCGCGGCGCGGATCACTGTAGGGCGGCACGTCGAACAGATGCGTGCGCAGACTCCACTGTGGATGATTGGCTTTAACGCTGAGGAAGTAACGTCCGGGCGTGATCACCCGGCTGAGAAACTTGAACCCCACCAACTCGTCGGCCTGATCGTCGTGACGGATCTCGGTGGGGTCGGAGCCGCGCTTGTACTCAACGAGCTGCCGTCCATCCGGGCCGTCCTCCTGGCGGTACAGCTTGAGATTGACGGGGATATCACGGTCGAGAATGTCGAGCTCGAAAAACACCAGTTGCGGTTTGCCCGCAGGTACGTCGAAGGTCAGCCACTGCCAGCCTGTTTTTCCCTCCTGCGTGTTGTAAAGGTACTCAATGTCATCTGCGGCGCCGAAGACCGTCTTGCCCAGCTGCATCGGCGCGGCATGCTGCCAATCGCGCGCCGTATTGGGCACCAATTGAAGGGAGTCCGTTCCATCCTCCTTCACTGGACGCAGGGCGAGGCGCACATGCAGCGGATGCAGGTCCGCTCCGCTCGCAGCCCGCAACGTCACACTGCCCGGGCCGGCCTGCAGGGCACGCAGAAGGGCGTACATACCGGGATCGCCGGCATGCAGACCTTTCGCCACCACCGGATCACCCGGTAGGGCGATGCTCACGGTTAACCGCGGTTGTTGCTGATAAATCTCGGCTGGCACCACGTTGAACGTGATCGGCGAGGCGATGGCGCGGGATGTCAGCTCTGCGCGCGGGGTCAGACTTCCCGGATCCGCCAGGCTGATCTCAAACGAGTAATCCGCGCCGGATTGCAGCGCTGCCGTGGCCAAGGTGACCTGCTGGCCGGGCGCCAGGTTGAAGTCTTCGGGCGCCCCCAGTTCCAGCAACGCAGGCCGCGGAAGTCCCGTGGTCGCCTGCGATCGCACGGAAGGCGTTAGAAAAACAGCAAACGCCGCCACCAACATCAATGAAACCGATCGAACAATGCAGCCGGTGTTACGGTACAAGCACGGCCTCCCAGAAATTCGAACCTGCAGACGCCCAAGTCTTGCGCTCAGATCCTACGTCGTCGGGCTCCGGAAGGCAAAGGCCCCACGTACGGACCTGGCCCGCTGTCGTCAAGCTGCACACGAGCGAACGCTGTGGTCAGCGTCCTTCGTCGGGGCCGGCTGCTCCGGACTGGGCGGGATGACGGCTCAGGCGGCGATAGCGCTCCATCTGGCCAGTCCAACGCAGGAAACGCAGCAGATTGCGCCGCTCGTGCCAGACAAATTTCAGGAACACGCCCGCTCCGATCGCCCCCGCCTGCTTCCCCGAGTAGGTCTCCAAGCGCCAGCGCAACAACGGGCTGCGCCACGGCCGGAGGCGGTGGCCTCGGCTTACCTGCCAGAGAAAGCGCAACGCGGAGAGCATGCGGGCATTGTAATCTGCGTCACTGCGCGACCGACCACCGTCCCGCGTCCGTCGCCCGCCTTTTTCGTCCTGAACTCCGGGCTGGAGGCTCAATGAGCGCGGCAACCTGCCATACTTGGGCACGTCATGCGCGACCCTTCCCAGGTTTCTCCCGAGGACCTGTACTATGCCGGCGTGGAGGCCCTCGCCGAGGGACACTACGAGGAGGCTATCGCACGTTACCGCGAGGCCTTGCAGCTTGATCCCGGCTTCCTAGATGCGCTGCACGGGCTGGCGCAGGCATGCGTGCACGCCGAACGTTGGGACGAGGGCATTCACGCCGCCCAGGAACTCATCCGCATGGCCCCGGACGACCCACTGGGCCGCACCAGCCTCTCCATTCTGTACCAGCGCAAAGGCATGATTCCCGAAGCTGAAGAAGAAAGCCGTGCCGCCAAGCTTCTCGCATGGAAACAGGAACTGCGCGGACCCACTGAGGGCTAAGCCAGGGTGCGAAGGCCGACCTTAGTCAGGAAGGGTTCAAACCGCCCGCGTCCGTCGCTTGTGGCGGCTTTCAACCCTCGGTCCTCCGATCGTCGGACCATGTCATCCCCAACCCAAAAACCGTCGTAGCACCTTGCGGGTAAGACCGGTCAAGGGGGCGGTCAGTGCTTCTTCTTTCCGCATCCACTTCCCTGCCGGAGGCCGCTTGCCGGTTGCAGGCGCCACGATCTCGGCGCGAATGCGCGATGTCGTAATGGCGTGCGTCACCGTGCCCAGGACGCTTCCCACCCCTGAATGAGGTGGCAGCTCCCACATGCCGGGCATGAGCGCCGCGGTTGGCGACCGCTGTACCAACCCCACCACCAGCCCGCGGCGCGTCGTGCGTTGCTGCAGCGCGTATCGCGGCGTGAGGGAACGCAGTTTCGCCTGTTTGCGGGTGGCCGGCCCGCCCTCGCCGCGCGTCCGGCACATGGGTTGCAGCGGGCAGGAATGGCAGTTCGGAGTGCGCGGGGTACAAACCGTTGCGCCCAGTTCCATCAGCGCTTGATTGAAGTCTCCCGGCCGAAGCGGATCCACCCATAGCGCGACCGCCGCTTCAATCGGTCGTAAGCGCACCTCGGATCCTCCGATCATGCGGCGATAAACGCGCACGACATTGCCGTCCACCGCCGGCACCGCCACTCCATGCGCCATGCTGAGCACCGCACCGGCCGTATAGCGTCCAATGCCTGGTAGTTCGAGCAGCGCCTCGAAAGCCCTCGGAAACCGGCCCGCGTGGCGCCGGCCAATCTCGACGGCTGCCGCACGGAGCTGGCGCGCACGCCGGTAGTAGCCCAGTCCGCTCCAGAGGGCGAGCACCTCGACTTCCTCCGCTGCCGCCAGGCGCTTCACATTGGGAAAGCGCTTCAAAAAACGCTCGTAATAGGGGATGACCACCGCCACTTGCGTCTGTTGCAGCATCACCTCCGAGACCCAGATGGCATAAGGATCACTCGCCCGGGGCCGCCGCCGCCACGGAAGATCGCGGCGCGTTGCATCGTACCAGGTGAGCAGCCGCCCTCGCAGGCGGTCGAGTTCTGGCCGGGTCAAGAGCATAAGGGGGCCAAACGGTGGTGCATGCAGTCTATCCAAGCCCATGGTGCGCCGGATAGGGCAGCATTCCCGGCTCTCCCCGAATCACCCAGAGTCGGCCATGACCTGCACCCAAGCCCCGATCTGCGGCCACGCTTCGTCCCGCCGGCCTAAAACCGGAACAGATACGACAGCTTGAGAAAGAACTGCCGCCCGCTGGTCACGAATTGCGGTCCACGAGCCAACTCCCCGCTGTTGGGATCGAACTGCAGCGGGTGCAGGTAATTTTCGTTGAGGTTGTCGTAGCCGAGGTAGAGTGCGGTTCCGGGACTGATCAGGTAAGTCAACAGGACGTCGCCGTTGAATCGCTTGGCGTAGGGGATGGCGGTGAAACGCGGGCTGGGAAGCGTACTGTGATAGTCGAAGATCGTCCGCAGCGAAAAAGCGCGCGTGAACTGATATTGCACTTCGTTGCGCACGACGTGATCATTGAAGATGTTCCCGCCCGGGCCCCGTGTATGCAACCGCGTTCCGAAATAAATGTTGTCAACTTCCAAACGCGCGGTCGGACGCACGATCAAGCTTATCGCGCCAAACTGGTAGGCGCCGGTGAATGGAGCGAGGCCCGCTGCCGGATAGTAGTTGATCTGCGACCCATGCCAGTAAGTGGCTGCGGCGCTCAGCCAGCCCCAGGCAGGACTGTCGATGTTCACGGTCGAAAGGTTGGTTTGCAGCGGCAACCCGAGGTAGCGTTCGAAATAATGGTTCTGGTGTAGTTGCAGGCGGGCGTCATGCGCCAGGACGATAAATGCACCGACGCCGATCGTTTCGTCCTCCACCACGCCGCGGTGATCGTAATTGCGCCGCAGGGTGAGGATGGGCTGCGCCAGCGCAAAACGGCGGCGACCCCAGAAATTGCGTCGAACGCCGGCACGGAAGTCGCGGATATTGGTACGGCGAATGAAACCCAGGTCGGCTTGAAAACGCGGGGCGAGGTCGTTGTAGGACGCATCCGCCTCCCAGGTACGGCTGGCATAGTTGAGGCTGGCATTGTATCCAGCCGCCGACTGCCAGGGCGCACCGGCCGTGGTGGTGCTGATGCCCGGCGCGTAATCCATGCCCTCACTCGCCGCGCTGTGGCCGCGCGTCAAGGTCTGCATCGCCTGCGCCGACAGTCGCAGGGCTGTTGAAAGACGAAGATGCAGATCCAGGCTGAACACATCGTTGTGCCGGTCCAGGAAGTCGCGTTCCGTCCATTCCGTCCCGATGCTGGAGTCGCTCCAGAAATCGTGCTGGCCCCGCACCGCAAAGAAGTTGGCGCGCGCGCCGGCGCGCGGGTCCCCGGCCGGCAACGCCTCCCCCGGGCCCCGGTCGTCCGTCCAGAGCGCGCCCAGCGTGGTCCGTCCCTTGCGGCCGGTCAGCCGTGCACCCAACTCCGGGTCGAGAATGCGCCGGCTGAAGAACAGCGACCCGGGGGTCTGGAACAGGTCGGACCGCTCCTGAAAGAAGGGACGCTTTTCCGGGAAATACACCTCGTAACGCTGGTTGGTCGTCTCTTGCGGGCTGTCCGACTCGACCTGACTGAAATCGGGATTGGCGGTCAAGTCCAGGTTGAAGTTGGTCAGGAATGTGTATTTCGCATCCAACCCCGCGCGCTGGTCGAGAAAATGATTGGCGTAGACACCGCTATTCGGATCAAGAACGTGATCCGAGCGAAATAGCCCGTAGGGCACCAGTTGCAGATTGTGCGGCGTCTCGAGATGGCTCAGGCTCTCGGCGCGTCCTTCCTGGGTCAGCAGGCCGTTGACGGAACGGGTCACGGTCGGCCAATAACTCAGCTCACCGTTGCGCGGGATAAAACGCAGCAGGAGAATACCCCAGTCCTGGACCGGCCGGGTGGGGAACCGCAGGCTCTTGAAAGGGATGGCAATGGCCACCCGGTAGCCGTCCGGCCGAATCGTCGCCGCGGAGTGCCACACCGTGTCAAAACTGTAGTCGGCCGCTTCGATGTCATAACGCACGGAATTTTTCTGGGCGTCAATGACCGATTGTTGCAGGACGCCATCCTGCTGCTGGCCCCGGGCGTTGGCCTCGAACAGGAGTGCCCGTTGATGTCCCAAGTCGGTGTCCAGAGCCACCCCGACGTAGTCGTCCTGCAGAATGGCATCGCGTCGGCTGATGTGAGCGCGAATCTCCTCGGGTCGGGTGTCGCGACAATGGAAAACGGCGTAGAAGGCGTGGTCGTCGTAGCCGAGATAGACGCGGGTTTTCTGGGATACCGGCACGCCCTCGCGCGGGTCGTGCTGCATGAAGCCCTCCACGGCCACCATGCCGTCCGGCACGTCGGCAGCCAGAAGGGCACTCAGTCCGCGAGGCGTAGCCACATGCGGGACTGATACGCGAGCCGTCTGGGCGCCAAGCTGCCCGCCGGAGAATGTCCCCAACAAGCTTAAAATTAGGAATGCACGCTTATAAAACAACCGCTAACCGCCGCGTGTCTCAACCGCTGGATACAAATGCGGTTGAACTATAGCGTGCCGCGCCTCTGCAAACAAGCACTGATCGTGCTTTGGCCCCACCCCGAACGGGTGGAGTCCGCACCGGCCCTGCTCCACCCGGCGCTGCACTGGGGCCTTTGCTAGCATCGTTACCATGCCCTCCGAACTCCAGCCGGAACTGCTCTTCCCCCCAGCGCGCACCATCTGGACGGTAAGCGCCCTGCTGGCCCGGGTGCGGCAGAGTTTGGAACGGGAGTATTTCAATGTCTGGCTGGAAGGTGAGATCTCCAATCTCAAGATTTCCGCCGCCCGGCACATTTACTTCACGCTCAAGGACGATAGCGGCCAGATCCGTGCCGTTTACTTCGCGCAGTTTGCCCGCCTGCAACGCTTTCGCCTGCAGGACGGTCTGCAGGTGTTGGTGCGCTGCCGCATCAGCATTTATGAAGCGCGCGGCGATCTGCAGTGCTACGTGGAGGTGGTGGAACCGCGCGGACAGGGCGGTCTACAACTCGCCTTTGAACAGCTCAAGGCCAAACTCGCTGCGGAAGGCTTGTTCGCAGCAGAGCGCAAGCGCCCGTTGCCGACGCTACCACGCCGTCTTGGCCTGATCACTTCTCCTCGTGGCGCGGTCATCGCCGACATGCTGCACATTCTGCAGCGACGATTTCCCAACCTTGAACTGCGCCTGTTTCCGGTGCAGGTGCAGGGGGAGGCTGCGGCGGGCGAGATCTGCCAGGCACTGGCTCATTTCGCCGAAATGTCGGCGTGGCGTCCGGACGTTCTCATCCTTGGCCGGGGCGGCGGATCATTAGAAGACCTGTGGCCTTTCAATGACGAGCGCGTCGCACGGGCCATCGCGGCCTCCCCCATTCCGGTTATCTCCGCGGTGGGCCACGAGACCGATTTCACGATTGCGGACTTCGTAGCCGACCTGCGCGCTCCCACCCCGAGTGCGGCCGCTGAACTGGTTGTCCGTGCCAAGCAGGACTTCATCGAAGAAGGAACGGCGCGACGACTACGTCTGTTGCAGGCGATGCGCTACAGCTTGCTGCAGCACCGCCATGACTTGGCTGACCTCACACGGCATCGCGCTTTTGAGACTGTCCGCAGCCGCTTAAGCCAAAATGTGCAACAACTGGATGACCTGACATTCCGACTGCGTCACGCCCTGGAACGACACATGGCGCAGCGGCGTCGACAGTTGGACATTGTTGTCACGCGCATTCAGCACCATGACGTACGCGCCCGCCTGGCGGGTGTCCGTCACACCCTGACAACGCACACGACCGCCCTGCTCACTGCCTATCGCCTGGAACTCACCCGGCGGAGCACGCGCCTCGCCGCGTTGCGCAGCATTTTGGTGGAACGCAACCCACTCGCGCTCCTGCAACGCGGTTACGCACTTGTCTTCGATGCCCAGGGCCGTCTCGTGGTGCAGGGCAGTGCCCTTGTTCCGGGCGACATCCTCGACATCCGCTTTGTGGACGGACGAATTGCCGCCCGCGTGGAGGGCCGCAAGCAGTAAGGGGGCGTGGCACGCGACCCACGTCCCTAACGGGGTGGTGGCGCGCCGGGATGGGCGGCATCAGGCGGCGGGCCGCCGGGGAGGTAGACCGGAGCGGCGGGTGCTGGCGCCGGATTGGATCCGACCTCGCCTGGCCTGCGCAGCGTGGGCACGGACTGCTGTGCGGGCACGGCTGGCGCGCCGGCCGAAGCCGGCGTCGGCGCTGAAGGGGCGTCGACAAACACCACCTCGGGCTTGGTGCGAACCGTTTTCACTCCGTCCGCGCTGAAGTCCGTAATCTGAATGACTCGATCCCCTTCGATGCGGACGAACTCCGTCGCTGCCGGCGGTTTCCCATAGACCCAGTCTTCGTAGTCATCGCCGGTTTGCGGGTCACGCTCCCGCACTTTCTCGTCCGCGCGACCGCGCGCGGCGATCACCATATCGGTATCCATGCCGACCAGCACATGGTGTTCCTGGATGGCGCTGCGCAAGGGAGCAGGCAGGGTCGAGGCACGAATTTCCGCCGCCTTCTTCAAGTTCCAATCAATCAACGGGGCCAGGTACCGCTTGATCTCGGCAGTGGTGAGCGGCGGGATTCCGCCGGGGAAACGCAGCACGATCTGCGCACCCACCGCCCGCTGGCCGGCGGAGGTGAGCGGCGCGGTGCGATTTCCCAAACCTACCTCGATGTGCTCATACCACTTCTTCTTGTCGCCCAGCCCCCCATTGACGTCAAGGATCAGCTTGTCGGCACGAAACTTGAGTGCGGTGATGATGACTCTCCCACCCAACGGCACCGCGGGAAGACGGTTGATCGTTTCCTGTTGCAGGTAAGCCAGGTTCAGGATGCGTCCGTCGGGCGCATTCAGTTCAATCGGTTTGGTCCCGCGGGGAAACGGCAGGCGCGCCAGTCCGATCTCGGCAACCACGCCGCGGATGAGCATGAGCTTCTCATCGTCGGTTGGTTCGCGGTGAGCGGCATGAAGCTGTCCGACCAGGACTGTCAGCAGCACGGCGCAACCCACTCCCTTCCAGCGCCCCCCTGGACTCCTTTTCCCCTCCAACGCCGCAGCATCGCGAGCGTGCCAGCGCATGACTACCTCTTCGCGCAGTATAACGCCGCCTTCATGGCGGACTCAGAGGCGATCCCACTTAGGTTGTCCCGGCGCGCGCCGCAGAGACGGATTCGGAGCTCAAATTGGGCTCGAAACAGCGCCGGCATCGGGCCTCATAAAGGCCGGCCGCCCCCACGACGATCAGGTCGGCACTCGCAACCAGACGTTGCGTATGCTTGGCAGGATTGCCACATTGCATGCAAATCGCCAGGGTTTTGACGATCTCATCGGCGACGGCCAGCAGCTCCGGAATGGGATGAAAGGGACGCCCCAAATAGTCGGTATCCAGGCCGGCAATGATGATGCGCTTCCCCATGTCAGCCAGACGCACAACCAGGGCGACCAGATCCGCCCCCAGGAATTGGGCTTCGTCCAGACCGATGACTTCGGTGCGCACATCCAGCCGAGCCTGCACTTCGGCGGCATCGCGCACCGCCTCGGAGCGGATCCGCAAGTCGCTGTGCGACACGATGTGATCTTCGGAGTAGCGTTGATCAATGCCGGGCTTGAAGATCTGTACGCGCTGCCGGGCAATTTCCGCACGCCGCAGGCGGCGAATCAGCTCCTCGCTTTTCCCGCTGAACATGGGACCACAGATCACTTCAATCCAGCCCAGACTTCCTTTGGTGACATTCATAAACGATCACGTAGCTGTGCTCCAGGAAACCCTGATTGTACGTGAGGACAAAGACTGGCGTGGGCCACAAACTGCAGGACGTCGCCGACACTCGCTCCCAACCCGACGCCATGGCGCGGCATCTGAGGGCACAGCCGAAGAGGCGATACAACCAGGAGTTGCAAAATGGAAATCAATCCCAGTCAGAGCAGCAGGTATGGCAAAGAAGGTGACCTCACCCGCGCGGTCGAGCGGCAAACCGCACGCATCCCCTCCGGCGGCTACCTTCTCGCCGCGCTGAGTTCCATGACGATCTCGGCCGTCCTGAAAGCAACCCGACGCGATGAAGCAGCGCTGTTCGTCGGTCAGTGGGCCGCCCCCTTCCTGATTCTCGGAATGTATAACAAGCTGGTGAAGCAGTTGGGTTCCGAAGGGGAGAATTTACGGGAAGCTGCTTGACGCGCCGAGGAGCGGCCCCCCGCGGTCGAACCTGCCGCCGCGAGATGCGGGTGGTGCTGTTCGCGCGCCCGGTGCCGCTTCCGGCATCACCCACCATCGCGATTCACGCTCGCACCCACCTTGACAAACCGTCGCACGCCACCCATTCTATGGGGTCTTCCGACAGCATCCGAGACGCCCGGGTGCTCTCCGATTTTATGGCTGTACCGGCGGTTTTCCCGCGTCACGTCTCGAGGTGGCTGTGCGACGAGTGCGAGTATTTCATCATGACAAGTGTTTCGACGGGGCTGCCTCCGCCGCGCTCTTCGCGGCATTCTATGCACGCAGGGTCCATGCCGACGCCACGTTCGAGTTTTGCGGCCTGACCCACAAAGCCACCGCCCTTTTCGACCCCGCTGAATTCAACGCTGACGACAACGCCGTGGTGGACTTCAAATACAGCCCCGATCCACGCGTCACCTGGTGGTTTGATCATCACCAGAGCGCCTTTCTCAGCCCGGATGACGCCGCACATTTTCAGCGCGAGCAGAGTCCGCAGAAATTTTGCGATCCCGCCTATCGTTCCTGCACCGAGCTGATCGCTGACATCACCCGCCTGCGCTTCGGGTTTGACCCGACGCCCCATGCCGAGCTGATTCATTGGGCGGACCGCATTGACGGCGCTGTTTACGAGAGCGCGGCGTCCGCCGTGGCCCTGGGCGAACCCGCCATGCAGCTCACCCTCGCCATCGAAGGCGCGCGCGATCCCGGGTTCCTGAAGCGGGTCATCCCCGACCTCACCACCTTGCCACTGGCGGCTCTGGTCGCACAACCGTACGTGCAGGCCGAGCTGCAACCCCTGCTCCAGCGCCACCGGGAATCGCTCGACGTCATTGCCAGCAGAAGCGAATGTCGCGACGGGGTCGTGTATTTCGACGTCAGCGACGAGGATCTTGAGGGCTACAACAAATTTGTGCCCTATTTTCTGCATCCCAGCGCCATCTACAACGTCGGCCTGAGTCGCAGCACATTTCGTATGAAGGTCTCGGTCGGGTCGAATCCTTGGAATGTCATTCCAGAGATGGAGAACCTGGCCGCCATCTGCGAACGCTACGGCGGCGGCGGCCATGCCCGCGTCGGCGCCATCTCGTTTCTTCCGGAGCAGCGTGACGAAGCCCGTCAGGCGGCGCATGAGATCGTGACCGAGTTGCGCCGGTCGTTCCGTCATCACCCCGCCACCCCAGTTCAGGCGCCGGGCTGATACCGGGCTGCCCCGTTCTGCTGCATCACCCCGGTTTAAACTGGAAAATGGCGTGCAGTTTCGGAGGTGTCCATGGCGGCTCTGGCCCGCGGTACCCGTGTTCCCCAAATCGACCTCTTGTTCCCTGATGCTTCTCCGTTCCGCTTGCACGACGCGCTGCAGCGGGGAGCCCTGGCACTGGTTTTTTTTAAAGTGAGCTGTCCGGTGTGCCAGATGGCGCTGCCCTGGCTGGCCCGTATGCAGCGCGATTTCGGAGGGCGACACGCGCAGTTGATCGGCGTTTCGCAGGACGATCCCTCGGCTACCGCAACGTTTTTGCAACGTTATGAAGTGGACTTCCCCGTGGTACTCGATCCGGCGCCGCAGTATTCCGCCAGCAACGGGTTCGGGCTGACCCATGTACCCTCCGTCTTCTGGATCGGCGCAAATGGCATGATTGAGCAGAGTGTGGTCGGTTTTGCCAGGGCGGATTATGAAGCGCTGGCGGAACGCATGGCAGTGGCCAATCAGGTACAGCCCCAGTCACTGTTTGGCGAGTCGCCCGGCATCCCCGCTTTCAAAGCGGGTTGAAGCTCCAAGAACTAGCCCCGTGCGGGCTGAAGATCGGGCCAAGGACAGTCCAAGCGGTAGCTTCACGCGCGCAACGAGGATGGCTTACGCTGGCGGGCAAGATCGTCCCCCCATTCCAGCCCATACCTCGATTCGTGCGTAAACGCGCCTGCCATGACAGCTTCGCGAAACTTCGAAACAGCCGCGCTCGACGCTTTTCCCCCAGGGCGATGGCGTCTCAGCCCAGACGAATCGAGATGAAATGATATTGGGTTAAAAACCAGTAAATAACATAGATCCAACCGAGAATAAAGTCAATGACGGCCCAGAGCAGATCGTGGTTGCGGGTCCAAGACAGGACGACGGCCAGAATGCTGCCCAGTCCAATGCCACTGCCGTATCGCATGCTCATAATGTGATTCCCCTCAAACCTGATTGCCGTCGAGTAGCTGCTGCAGGTCCGGTTTGTGTTTAGGACGCTCCGACTGTCGTCTCCGCTTTTCTCCCGCATCAGCCACGCGCACAGACGGGGGAACACCCACGCTCAATCGTGCACGCCGCTTCACTTCCTTGATGGCATTGAACTTCTTTGGACGGTGCTTCTGCGGCATCGTTTTCCCTCGAACAGAGCCATCCTGCATTGGTTGCTGCCAATGGCCACTTGGGTTGTCAATGACCGTGGATTTTAATTCCACTCCACATTCAGGCCCAGGCAGCCAACGACGGCCCCTCCAAAGCGACACGCACTTTCCGAGCCAGATCCTCCGGGGTGAACGGTTTCTGTAGAAACTCGGCAAAGGAACCATCCAAGTCCCCTGGGACCTCGCTTTCGGAAGAACCGGAGATATACAAGACGCGCAAATCAGGGAAGTTCCTTCGCAGTTGGCGACTCAACTCCGTGCCGCTCATGTCTGGCATGACGACATCGGTTATCAGGAGATTGAGGCCACGCACGGCATCGATCATGCGCAGCGCCTCTTTGCCGTTGGCCGCTTCCAGCACACGATAGCCTCGATTGGACAGTAACTCGCAGATCAATCTACGGACATCCGCGTCATCTTCAACCAGAAGCAATGTTTCTGTCCCAGGCAGGAAGCTCTTCTGCTTGGAGGCCTCGGCGAGTTGCTCCACGGACGTCGCGTGGCGCGGTAAAAAGATGCGGAATATGCTGCCGGCGTTCGGCGCACTCTCGACGTGGAACGACCCACCGCTCTGCTTCACCACGCCATAGGGTTTTCCACGACTCCAAGACCGAGGGGAGAACATGACTATGACCACCCCTCAACAAACTTGGTGAAGCTTCTGAAACGGCTCGGCTCGTTAGGCTGGCCCTGGCCGAGGAACTGCAGCCTGTCAACGTGGCCTGCAAACGGCCTCTTGGGTCACCCGCTTCGCAATCAACAATTTCTGCAGCTCTGTAATGTTTTGGCTGTGAAGGACACTATTCAGATTGCGAAGTTGGGTCTGGACGCCGTCGTCCTCAGGAGGGCCGATGAATGGGTACAGCGAGGAACTGACGGATGTGGAACATGGCGTCCCCGAAAGCTTCCCGGCGGCAGCGTGCAAAACCGAGAGTGGGTTGTGTTGTCCCAGCCAGTACGAGGCACCACTTCTGGACGCGTCGCCGGAGAAAGCGATCGAACCCGACGACGGCTGCGGTGACCCCGTCTGGCATGGTCAAGCAGGAGAAACGTTGCTGAATCTCGTCTCCGGGACCGGCACACATTGCTTCATGGCCCTCCAGATCCATGACTCCGACTTGAACCAGAGGCTCGAGATCGGCAGGTCGGGGATGCCCGACATCAGGAGGCTTGACTCATTCGCCGGTCTGGAACAAGTTTGCATCGCCACGGGACTTCACGGTTTCGCCTGCACCGAGGGCGCCGGTTCCAGTTGTGGAGGCACGCTGCAATGATGCTGCTGCTCTTTGTCTTGGCCCTTGGGGTTGCCATCGCTTTTGCGAATGGTTCTAATGATGTGTCCAAAGGCGTGGCCACCTTGGTGGGAAGTGGCGTGTGCGATCTGCAACGGGCCATTCGCTGGGGGGTGTTCTGGACCGGCTTGGGAAGCCTGTTCTCGACCGTGCTGGCGCACGCGATGCTGAAGACGTTCGGTGCCGGCTTGTTTGCCGCGGGGGAAAGGCTTTCTTTGGCAGCGGCGCTCGCCACCATTGCCGGCGCCACCCTCTGGGTGGCCCTTTCCAGTTGGCGGGGCTGGCCGGTTTCTACCACGCACGCCATTTTGGGCTCCATTGCGGGCGTCGGCCTTCTTGCCTATGGGGTGCACGGCATTCGTTGGAGTTCCTTTACGAGCCGGTTGGTGCTGCCCCTCCTGCTGAGCCCGGTCGTGGCGCTGGTTCTGACCGCCATCTTCGTTCGCTTCTGGTCGGCTGCTTCTCCGGAAGGTTTAGATTGCCTCTGCGTGCAGCTGCAGGAGCCCGCCATGGCAGCTGCAGGAGTGCTGACGTCCAGCTTGGAGCTTGCAGCCGTTCCCTTCGTACAGGTGGCAGCATGTAACGAGACTTCCGCAGGCGGGATGAGGTTGTCACTCAACCATCTACATTGGTTGACCAGTGCTGGAACCAGTTTTGCCCGCGGCCTCAACGACAGCCCAAAGATGGTCGCGTTGTTGCTGGCCGCGGCTGCCCTCGGAACTGCCCCGAAACCGGCTGTGTGGCCTTTTGCACTTGCGGTCGCCAGCGGCATCATCCTCGGTAGCTGGTTGGCCGGGAAAAAGGTAACCCTCCTACTGGCACACGGAGTCACCCGGATGAACCATCGCGAAGGCTTCGTCGCCAACCTGGTGACCGCCGGCCTGGTCGGGCCGGGCGCGGCGCTGGGTTTACCCATGTCCACGACGCATGTTGCCGCCGGCGCCATTATGGGGCTGGCGTTTGGCCAAGGAAAAGCGGTGGAGCGCAAGGTCGTTCTCAATATCCTTCTGGCTTGGGTAGTGACCTTACCGCTGGCCGCGGCCTTCGGTATGGCTGTATTTCTCGCCTTGCATACGTTGGCCCCACACCTGATTGCCTACTTGTCGCCTGGTGCGCGATGAGCGGCGGGTTTCCAGACTGGAGTGCTCAGCGCGAGCTGCTGGTTTTCCTGGGCTGGGTGCGCAGCCTTGGCTTCCCTGGGGCGGTTCTGTATGGGCTCATCTACGTCCTGAGTACGGTGGCACTGCTCCCCGGCACAATTTTGTCCCTAGGCGCGGGCGCAATTTACGGACCGTTCTGGGGAACGCTGATTGTCGTTCCTGCCAGCCTCACTGGCGCGGCGCTCGCGTTTCTGATTGCACGCCGGCTTGGGCGCCACCGAGTGGAACGCTTTCTTGGAGGTCGAGCCCCTCTGGCGGCCTTGGACCGTGCCATGGCTCGCGACGGTTTCCGGTTGGTGCTCTTGATGCGGCTGGATCCGATCTTTTTGCCGTTCGCGCCGCTCAACTATGCCTTGGGGTTGACCGGCGTCGAGTTTGCCAAGTACGTCCTGGCGTCTCTGCTAGGCATGCTGCCCGGCTCGGTGCTCTATGTCTACCTGGGATCACTGGTGGCCAGTCTGAGCCAGGTTGTGGGTGGGCATGTACCTCTGCCAGCAGGTTGGCGCCCGTGGCTGCTGTTGTTCGGTATGGCGGCGCTGGTTGCGCTTGTTGTCCTGCTCGGTCGTGGGACCCGCCGCGTTTGGCAGGAGCGTGTGGTGGAACGCCCGAGCGAGGAGGACCGCAATGAACGCTGATGCTGGGCAAGTCCAAAACGATGACCCTTCTGAGCACGTACGGTGGCAGAATCTGCATCCTCACAATTGGCGCAATCCGCAACCCATAGGCAGATACAACCTGGTGGTCATTGGCGGCGGTACCGCCGGCCTGGTCACCTCCGCCGCGGGTGGGTTACTGGGGGCGCGCGTCGCCCTGGTGGAAGCGCACCTGCTGGGCGGTGACTGCACGAATTACGGCTGCGTACCGTCCAAGGCGCTGTTGGCCTGTGCGCGCCAGGCGGAGGCGGTACGCACTTCCGCAGAATACGGAATGCAGGCGCAGGAGCCGCAGATTGATTTCTCCGCCGTCATGGCCCGCATGCGCCGGCTACGTGCGCAGATCTCGGCCAACGATTCGGCTGCGCGCTTCTCCGACTTCGGAGCTGATGTCTATTTCGGAAGGGCGAGCTTTCAAGGCCGCCATCAACTTCGGGTCGGCGACACGGTGTTGGAATTCAAAAAGGCCGTCATCGCTACTGGAGCACGCGCTGCGGTGCCGGAGATATCCGGATTGAAAGAAGCGGGCTTTCAGACGAATGAGACCGTGTTCTCCCTCGACCGGTTGCCGCAGCATCTGATCGTCCTCGGTGGGGGCCCAATCGGCTGTGAGTTAAGCCAGGCCTTTCGCCGTTTAGGATCCCGGGTAACCCTCGTGACCACCGGGAAGCGGTTGCTTCCTAAAGACGACCCTGAAGCCGGCTCCCTGCTGTTTGAACAATTTCAGCGCGAAGCCATTGACGTGATATTGTCGGCCACCGTTTTATCCGTAGAGACCAAGGGTGACACCCGCAGGGTCCTCGTTCGCACCTCTGAGCGCAGCCAGATCTTGGAAGGGGATCAGCTCCTGGTCGCGGCCGGACGCCAGGCCAACGTCGACTCCCTGGCATTGCAGGCAGCGGGCGTACAATTCGACCGCCACGGCGTCGTGGTGAACGATCATCTGCGTACCAGCAACCCCAACATTTTCGCCGCCGGTGACGTCTGCTCCGCATATCAGTTCACCCACGCCGCGGAGGCAATGGCGCGCCTCGTGGTCCAGAACGCGCTCTTTTTCGGCCGCAAGCGCATCAGCCGACTTTTGATTCCCTGGTGTACCTACACGGATCCGGAGGTGGCGCACGTGGGCATTTCAGCCGAAGAGGCGGCTCGTTTGCCTCAAGAAATCAATGTATACAGCAAACATTTGGCTGATGTGGATCGTGCCATCCTGGACGGCACGCCGGAGGGCTATGCTCGTGTTTATGTGAAACGCCGCGGGGGCCGTATCGTGGGGGCAACGTACGTCGCTCCCCGCGCAGGGGAAAGCATTGCGGAGATCGTTCTTGCCATGCAGCATGGGTTGAGGATTGGCGACCTGAGCGGCGTCATTCACCCCTATCCGACCGTGGCCGAGTCGTTCAAACGTGCCGCTGACCAGCATTTTCAGGGACAACTTAAGCCTTGGATGCGACCATGGCTCCGCCGCTATTTCCGTGGGCGGCGTTGATTCCGGGCAGTAAGGGAGTGACTGGGGGGAATGGTGCGTAATCCCGCCGACAACACGCGGCGTACTACAACCGAGGATGCAGGCGATGGCACTATCTCCACGTCGCACGTTCCCCAACCGTACTTAAGTGCCTGCGACGAGCGCTCCGGCGCGTTGCTGCGTGATCTGCGTGAGCGCAACCCCGAGGCTCTTGCCACGGTTGTCCGGGATCATACTCGCGATCTCTACCGGGTGGCGATCGGTATGGGCATCCCGGCCCAGGACGCGGAGGACCTTGTACACGACGTCTTCCTGACGTTCCTGCAGACCCTCGATCACTTTGCCGGTCGTGCCCGGCTGCGCACCTGGTTGTGGGGGATTCTGCGCAACAAGATACATGAATATCGTCACGCACGCGGCCGCCAGGAAGTCGAACTGGACAATGACGCGGGGTTGGATTTGATGGCCCCTCGCTTTGATGCGCGTGGTCGCTGGCTCCGTCCCCCCGCCGACCTTCACCGCCTGCTCAATTCGGCGCTGGCGGGAACGGCAATTCAAAGCTGCCTGCAGCGTCTTCCACCCCGGCAGCGACTGATCTTCCGGCTTCGCGAGATCGAAGACCTGGATACCCGTGAGATCTGCACGCTGCTTGATATTTCCGCAACGCACTGCGGCGTCCTAATCCATCGAGCCCGCCTGCGCCTGCGCGACTGCCTCGAGCGGGCGGGCTGGACAGGAAATCAATCATGAAAACCTGCCAGGAGATCGTCTCGCTGGTCACGACTGAATCGCCGACGGGCGAAACCATGTGGACAAGAGTGAGCATAGGCCTGCACCTCCGGCTTTGTACCCACTGCTCGCGACTGGTTCGCCAATTGAAACAGATCGCGCGCATCAGTCGCGCTACCCGGGAAGAACCGTCACCGGACCTGGAAGAGCGAATCCTGTACCGTCTGTTGAAGAAGGATCGATTGGAATGAATGCCACTCTTGGCGTTTGCATCTTCAACAAGCCACCGATGCGCGGCCTGGCCACCACCCGCTTGATTCCCATGCTTGGAGCCTCACCCACCGCGACCGTGGCGCGCTCGCTGTTCGCCGATACCCTTGCGGCGGCTGGGCAAGTCCGTGCCTTGTTCTCCGTCTTCCAGCTCTTTGCGTTCGATTGGCTACTTCGGGTCGAACAGGATCATCAGCCCGAAGGGGACACTTTCGACGATTTACACACCGTCGCCGGGCTTCTGCGCCCCCGCAAGCTGTTGGCGCCGCATTTAGCGGCAGCCGTCCGGCCTTTGTCGATCCCCACAGGGATCTCATGACGATCACTGTCATTGTTCCCGTTCTGAATGAGCGGCCCTCCCTGCCAGCCTGCCTCGATTCCATCCGGCGCGGCATTCCCGGCGCCCGCATCGTGGTTTCTGATGGCGCCAGCATTGATGGAAGCATGGAGTGGCTCGCCGCCCAGCCCGATGTCGGGCTCGTCACAAGTGCTCGCGGCAAAGGACCGCAACAGAATGCGGGTGCCGCCCTGGCGGACACCGATGTGCTGCTCTTTCTCCACGCCGACAGCGAACTCCCGGACGACGCCGGGGAGAAACTCACTGCTGCGTTCGCCGATCCAAAAGTGGCCGGCGGCTGCTTTTTCGTGCGCTTCGCCGAGCGTAGGCCACGCTCGCTCCACGTACTCGCGTGGGCCATGAACGTTCGGGCCCTCCTGTTGCGCCACAGCTATGGCGACCAAGCCTTATTTCTCCGCCGCTCCATTTTCCAACGTGTCGGTGGCTTCCCCGATTGGCCTTTGTTTGAGGACTACGAGTTGGTGCGCCGATCCAAAGCCCACGGACGCTTCGCCGTCTTGTCCTCTCCTCTCACCCTCTCCGCCCGCCGTTTTCTGCGCCATGGGGTTTGGCGCACCGTCATCCGCGTCTTTCTCCTTCAAGTGGGCTTCTATTGCGGGGCCTCACCGGAACGACTGAAACGCTGGTTCGCCGATATTCGCCCCCACATGGACACCATGCCGCGGTAAAGCCTCGCGCCCGCCCCCGGCTATTTGGGCCGAACCGGTTCTTGGCCCTCTTCCGGTAATGATTTCCCTTCCCCCGGCACTGAAACATGGCGGAAGCACGTCGGGGTCGAACCGACCGGACGCCGTTAAGACGCCCCACTGGTTTTGAAGACCAGGACAGCCACCGGGCTACATGTGCTTCCGCTGGCATTTTACGCGGTCCGGTTGCGTACGACGAATCGCTGTGCAGCGATACCCACTGCAGTTGCCTGTGCCTGTTGCATCGTGACAGCATGTTCCCCATGCTCTGGGTTCTTCCCATGCTGTTTGCCCCAGCCGCCGCGCTGGAGGCGCCGCGCCGCATGCAGGCGCAGTTTGCAGCGCAGGCGCCGCGCCTCGAGGGACGACTGACAGAGTGGCAGCAGGCCACGCCCATCGCGTTCAGCGGACGCCCGCTCGCCGGCCATCCACGCCACGCCACTGTGTATGCGCTCTGGGATGCCGCCAACCTCTACCTCGCCTTCGATGTGTACTCCTCTCCGCTGCAGGCCCAGGTGCGCGAGCATGACGGTGACCGACTCTGGTTTGATGACGGCATCGAGTTCCTGATTGACGCGCACCGTGATCGCGGCACTGCGTATCTGCCGGACGACTTCGCCTATCACATCAACATTCGCAACACCGTCTTTGACGATCGCGGCACGCCGCAGGGCCAGCCAGACAAGGCATGGAATGGGGTGGCACGGCACTCCGTGCATATCCTCAGCGACCACCGTTATCTGGTCGAGGTCGCCGTTCCATGGGCGGAAATTGGCCTGACCCCCGTTGCCGGCACGACGCGCCTGGGGATTGATCTCTGCGTCAACGGGAGCGACCCCGCCACCGGCGCGTACGATTACTTTGACTGGTGCCATCTCCAGGTCTTCCACGACCCCTCCGGCTTTGGCGAAATGGAACTGGTGGGGTAGGAGGCTGGCGCGTCAGCCCTGCGGGGGCTGACGCCTCCGGTACTCCCGTTGGTCTCTACGCCCCGAACCCGGGTTCTGGCCGACCAGCGAAACGCCAGCCCCATGCCGTTGGGGGCACCGGACCGCCCGCAGGAATTTCGCCGACTGCGTCTTACCTGGGTGCCTGCGATCTCTGCTCCAACTAACGATTCGGTAGAGGCTTGGAGGTGTTCGTTGTTCTGGTGAACCCGCCACCCGCTAAACTGCCAGCATGGCTGCGATCCCCCTCGATCTGCTGGACTCCGGCGATCCCTCCATCTACGACCTGCACTCGCACGCTCCGGGTCCGACCGGGAGTCTGCCATTCGCCGCGGAGCAACTGCGCTCGCGTCCCAGTGGCGATTTATTTGGATGGAGTCAGAACGCCGGCATGGGCTGGGCGCCGGGCCGCATGGGGCAGGCCGAGTTCCTCATCCTCAGCACCCAAGGCGGCGTCCGCGCGCCAGATGGTTCGCCCATCGCTTTGGGCTACCACAGTGGCCATTGGGAGGTCGGACTGCTGGTGCAAGCCGCCGCCGAGGAGCTGCAGCGCCTCGGGACGACTCCATTTGCGGCATTCTGTAGCGATCCATGCGACGGACGGACGCAGGGCACTCCCGGCATGATGGACAGCCTCGCCTACCGCAACGATGCCGCGCTGGTCCTCGGCCGCTTGATCCGCTCCCTTCCCACCCGCGCCGGCGTGCTGGGTATTGCGACCTGCGACAAGGGGTTGCCCGCCATGCTCATGGCGGTGGCTGGAGCACGCCAACTTCCCGGCATCGTGGTGCCCGGCGGGGTCATGCTTGCCGGCGAGCCGGGATCCGAAGACACCGGCAAGGTCCAGACGATCGGGGTGCGCTTTGCCCATGGGGTGCTCGATCTGGAAGCGGCAGCCGAGTTGGGATGTCGCGCCTGCGCCAGTCCCGGCGGCGGGTGTCAATTTCTCGGCACCGCCGCCACCTCGCAAGTCGTTGCCGAGGCGCTTGGCCTGACCGTCGCCCATGCCGCGTTGGCGCCTTCCGGTCAACCCATCTGGCTCGACATGGCGCGCCGTTCCAGCCGCTGCTTGACGGCGCTACACCGGGCAGGTGTCACGTCTTCGTCCATCCTGACGTCTGCTGCGTTTGAGAATGCGATGACGGTGCACGCCGCCTTTGGCGGTTCGACCAACCTGCTGTTGCACGTCCCGGCCATCGCGTTTGCCGCGGGCGTTACGCGTCCGACTGTCGCGGACTGGCAACACGTGAATCGGGCAACACCGCGGTTGGTGGATGCCTTGCCCAATGGGCCGATTGGGCATCCCACCGTCCGGGTCTTTCTGGCGGGCGGCGTTCCAGAAGTAATGCTCCATCTGCGCCGGCTCGGGCTGCTCAATCTGCAAGCTCAAACCGTCTCCGGCATCACGCTCGATGCCCAGCTCGACTGGTGGGAACAATCGGAACGGCGTCAACGCCTCCGGGCCCACTTGCGCGATCGCGACGGGGTGGATCCGGACACTGTCATTCTCTCCCCCCTTCAGGCCAAAGAGCGCGGACTGACCAGCACCGTCATGTTCCCGGTAGGCAACTTGGCCCCGGAAGGCTCAGTAGTAAAAAGTACGGCCATTGACCCCAGCCTGGTCGGGAACGATGGCATCTACAGAAAATTGGGACCCGCGCGCATCTTCAATTCAGAATCAGCGGCCATGGCGGCCATTAAGAGTTCGGGCGAAGATCGAATTCGATCTGGCGACGTTCTGGTGCTGATGGGACGCGGCCCCCTCGGGGCGGGGATGGAAGAGATCTACCAGCTCACTTCCGCGCTGCGCTTTTTGGCTGGGGGCAAAGAGGTCGCGGTCATCACCGATGCCCGCTTCTCCGGCGTCTCAACCGGCGCCTGCCTCGGACATATCGGACCCGAGGCCTTGGCCGGCGGGCCGCTCGGGAAGTTGCGCGAGGGTGATCTGATCGAGATCGTTCTGGATCGCGGGAAGCTCTCCGGAACCATCAATTTCGTGGGCCGTCCGGAACAGCGTTTATCGCCCGAGGCTGCCGCCATCGTATTGGCCGCCCGCCCTGCCCATCCGGACCTCGCGCCTGATCCCCGGCTTCCGGCTGACACGCGGCTCTGGGCGCTGCTGCAGGCCGCCAGCGGCGGCACGTGGGCAGGGTGCGTGTATGACGTGGAGCGAATCGCAACACGTCTCGATGCCGTATCCGGTAACTTTCCCGCTGCCGACACTGTCTAATCCGGGGGTAAGCTTGTTCATGATGCGCTCCTCGGCACGTTTCGCGGCGTGGTTGGCCGCCAAGCTGGCGGTCAGCGCCGGCGTGGTGCTGCTGCTATGGTGGCTCGTGGTTCAGCTCATGCCGCCCGCTCCCAAGGGTCTCCTGAGCGGCTCTCCCCGCCTCACCCATGACCTGCCGTTTACGCTGATCGTCGGCGGCTTCGTTCTACTCGCCTGCGGTTTGATGTGGCTCATCATCCTCGACCAGCGTTACCGCTGCCGAATCTGCGTGCGCCGCCTGCGCATGCCGCAGACCGAGGGCCGCTATAGTTCCGTGCTGCTTGGCGGCATCCCGTACACCGAGTACATCTGCACCTACGGCCACGGCAAGCTCTACGTCCCTGAATTCCGCGCCAGCTATGCCACGACTCGTTGGACACACTACGAGAGTCTCTGGGACGACCTGATGCGCGCCGAAACCGCCGAAACCATCGATCGGTAGCGGCCCAACTGGCGGGTCATCGTCACGCTCGGAGGCATGGCTACAATAGGCATGGCCTTCCCATTCCGAGCCCTGCGACATCGGAATTTCCAGCTCTTTGTGGGAGGCCAACTGATCTCGCTGATCGGCACCTGGATGCAGAACATCGCCCAGGCATGGCTGGTCTATCGGCTGTCGCACTCGGCCTGGCAGCTCGGCCTGATCGGGTTCGCCGGTCAAATTCCCATTTTTCTCTTCGCGCCCATCGCCGGCGTGGTCGCCGACCGCGTCAACCGCCGCCACCTCATTATCGCCACCCAGACGCTGTCCATCTTCCCGGCCGCGATTCTGGCCATCGCGACGTTTACCGGGCACGCGACCGTGGGCCTGATTTTCGCGATGGCCCTGTTTTTGGGCTTGGTCAATGCCTTCGACATTCCCGGGCGCCAATCATTTCTCATCGAGATGGTGGCGCGCGAAGATCTCATGAACGCCATTGCGCTGAACTCCTCCATGTTCAACGGGGCGCGACTGGTGGGACCGGCCATCGCCGGACTGCTGGTGGCGTGGGTGGGCGAAGCGTGGTGCTTTTCGTTGAATGCGGTCAGCTATTTGGCAGTGATCGCCGGGCTGTTGGCCATGCGGATTCCCGCCTTGGAACGTCCCAGCACCGCCAGTTCCATGTTGCAGCATTTCACCGATGGGTTTCGGTATGTGCGCAGTGTCGGCCCCATTTCAGGGCTGCTGCTACTGCTCGGAACGGTGAGCCTGGCGACCATGCCCTATACCGTGCTCATGCCGATTTTTGCCGACCAGATCTTTCATGCCGGCGCGCGCGGCCTGGGAATTCTCATGGGCTTCACCGGCGCAGGCGCCCTGATGGGAGCACTCCTGCTCGCGGCCAGAAAGTCGGTGCGCGGCCTGGGTCGTGTCATTGCCTTTTGCTCGCTGGGCGTGGGCGCCGGCTTGATCGGGTTCGGCTTCTCTCACCGTTTCGCGCTCTCCCTCGCGCTGCTCTTCGTCGTCGGGCTCTTAACCATGGTGGAGACCGCCGCCAGCAATACGCTGCTGCAGACCATGGTCTCCGACGAGTATCGTGGGCGGGTGATGAGCTTTTACTCCATGATGTTCATGGGAATGGCGCCCATTGGAAGCTTGGGCGCCGGTTGGATCTCACACTACCTCGGCGCTCCCCATACGGTCGTAGTAGGAGGAACGTTCAGCGTGTTCGCCGGGTTGGTGTTTGCGGCTCGATTGCCGCAATTACGTATTGCCGCCCGGCCCTTGATCGAGAACTTCACCCTTCTGACAGGCAGCCCGGGAACCGAGACTGCGTCCCTGCCGTCCCAAGGAGTGAATCCGTAGTGCCGGCCTACAGGGTTGCTGGGTTGCCCCGACGGTAAACGCGCCAGAGCCTTGGTTTCGGCACGGCAGTGAGGCAAAATAGGGGAAGGAACTTTCCATGGATCGTCGCCAAGCTGTAAAACAAGTCGCACGAGCGGCGGGCGGATTTTCAGCACTCCCCCTGCTTGAACCGATGTTGCCGGCCGCCGGATTTTTCATTCGCGATGAGGGGGGCGGCGGCTGGGCACTGCGGCCGCAACCCGCAGCCTACGTTCCTAAGTTCTTCTCAAGCGACGAACTCGCGACCTTGGCTGTCCTGTGCGATCACATCATGCCCACCACGAATACACCGGGCGCCCGCGCCGCCGGCGTGCCGGAGTATCTGGATGACCTTCTCGCCGCGTCGTTGGCTGCCGGCGTCAACAGCAAACAAACCGCGGCTTGGAAAAGCGGCTTGGCTTGGCTGGAAACACACGTTCAGACAGGCCACGGCACAGATCTTCTGCATCTCACTCCAGAGCAGCAGGTGACGGTCCTGACCAGTCTGGAAGCACTGCCGGAGTCCGACCCCGGGCGCAGGTTTTTTGGACTGCTCAAAGACGGCACGCTCTACACCTACTACACCTCAAAGATCGGCATGGAGCAGGAACTGCACTATGCCATGGAGTACCGCGACAGCTATCCCGGTTGTACGCACCCGGAACACCAATCATGAAGCTTTCTTCTCCCGCTCTCCTGGCAGCCCTCGCCGCCACCGTGCTGACCACCATGGCATCGGCCGCCAAGCCCGACTGTGCTCCGGCGCAAGAACTTTTCAAGCAGCGCTGCTCCGCGTGCCACGCACCGGACGGTACCGGGTATGCCGCCATTCATACTCCCAATTTTTCCGATGCCAAATGGCAGGCAGCCCACACGGATGCGGAGCTGATCCATTCCGTAACCAACGGTAAGACCGGTGAGGGCAACATGCCGGCGTTCAAAGACCGCTTGACCGCGGAGCAGATTGACGCGTTGGTGTTGTGCGCCGTACGTGGCTTTGCGCCCAAGACCACGGCACGTAAGGGCGGCCGCGCTGCCCATCACACGGTGAGTCTGTTGGCCAACGCTCGCCGCTGAAACGCGACGCGGGGCCGTACGGGTGAAGGACTGATGGCCTCCCCTGGGTGGCGCCTGCCTTTGCGTGCTACGGGAATAATCCCATCGTCCCTTCGGTTGTACTCTCTGTACAGCCATGGCCTCGCTTTTCGATCTCGCGCGTTCTCTCGTCGCTCCCAAGCGGCCGGAGCCCTCCTACCCGCAACTGCCGGCTGTGCGGCGAGATTTCGCGACCAACGTTCCCGGCCTCTACGTCGCGGGTGACTTGGCGGGCGCGGCGCTCATCAAAACCAGCCTTCACCAGGGTATGGCGGTCGCCGCAGCCGTCGCCGCCGGGACCCGTTCCCGGGCCGATTACGACCTGATCGTGATTGGTACCGGCGCGGCTGGTTTTGCCGCCTTGGTGCGCGCGCACGAGTTGGGCTTGCGGGCGCTCGGCCTCGATGCGGGAAAGTTCGCCCAGAGCATTCATTCATTCACCAAGGGCAAGGTTCTGTTCGCCGAGCCGTTGCAGGAGCCCCTCCGCTCCTCGGTGTGGTTTGAAGAGTGCACCAAGGAAGTCCTGCTGGAGAAATGGGCGGATCAAAAAGCGGCGCTTGGCATCGTGGTCCAGGAATTCGAAGCGGTCCGTGATGTGCAGCGCGTCGGCGGCGCGCTGACGGTCACCACCCCGCGCGGCACGTACCGGGCGGGCGCCGTCCTGCTGGCCAGCGGCAAGAGCGGCAACCCGCGCAAGGCCGGCGTTCCCGGTGAAATCGAGTACGCTCCGCGCATCGCTCATCGCTTGGCCGACCCTGACGCCTACTCCGGACGCCAGATTTTGATCTACGGGGGCGGAGATGTGGCTGCAGAGGCCGCGCTTGCCCTCGCCGATTCTAATCAAGTCACGCTCGCCACCGTTGACCCCCACTGGATCTTCCCGCGGAAACGCAACATCGAACGCATGGAACAAAAGCAGCGTGCCGGGCGTCTGGCGATTCTCTTTGACAGCCGGCTGGCCGCCGTCGGGGATAGCTGGGTGACGCTCCGCAATCAGACCAGCGGTGCCGAGCGGCGACTCGACAATGATTTCGTCTTCGAGATGATCGGTGCCGAGTTGCCGGTCGACTTCCTGCGGCGCATCGGCGTCAGGCTGGACAACCAGTGGACTTCCCTCCGCCTCCTGACGGCGCTGGTCACGTTGAGCGTCGCTTTCCTTCTCTACGCGATCAAGAAGGCGGCACCACCTTTCTCCGGCTTCTCGTTCCCTGATTTTGCCAACCGCCATCCCTGGACGCACGTGTTGCTACGCTTGCCGGCCGGGGTGACGCCGAAGGACGCGCCCGCCTTCTGGTACACGGTTCTCTACACCCTGCTCGTCACCGGCTTCGGCATTCGCGCGTTCCGCCGCTGGGGAAAACGCGACCGCTACCAGCGCTGGCGCTATGTCTCGTTCATCGCTTTTCAGGTCGGCTTTTTTCTGCTGGTAAATTTCGTTTTGGCGCGCCTGATGCCGAAGTACTATTGGCGCGGCTGGGGACTCTACCAACCGTTTCCCCTGTTCTTCAACAGCTTCTTCTGGTGGTACCCGGGCGATCCCGTCCTGATCAAGTGGGGGTTCATCGGTTTTGGCCTGCTTTTGACCTTCGTCCTCATCCCCCTGTTCGTACGCCGGCATGGCATGCGCTTCTGCACCTGGATCTGTGGCTGCGGTGCGCTGGCTGAAACCTTCGGCGACCCTTGGCGTCACCGCTCTCCGAAGGGAGTGCGTTCGCGCCTGTGGGAGTTCCAAGGACCCTTGATCGTGATCTGGGCTTTTGCCTCGCTCGCAGTGATCGCCGTCAAGTTTCATTCACGCGGCGACAATGCCGTCTGGCACGCCTACGACTACATCGTTGATTTCTGGCTTGTCGCGGTGATACCGGTGGGGCTGTACCCGTTTTTTGGCGGCAAGGTCTGGTGCCGCTACTGGTGCCCCCTGGCGCATTACATGAAGTGGATGAGCGCCAGATTTTCACGCCTGCAGATTGTTGCCAACGACAAATGCATCCAGTGCACCGAGTGTTCCAAGTACTGCCAGGTGGGCGTGGATGTGATGGCCTTCGCCAAAAATGGCGAGAGCTTCGACAACACCAATAGTTCCTGCATTCACTGTGGCATCTGCATCACGGTGTGCCCCATGAACGTGCTGTCGTTTCAACTCAAACCGAGCCCTGGCAGAACGCACCTGGTCCAAATCGAAACCGGGCACTGAGACGCCGCGCCTGGGCGGAGCAATGGCGTTAGCCGCGACGGCACTGCCGGTAGCGTTGCCGGCCGGGAACTGACCGTCAACACGAGGGCTACGCTCGCCCGATCCACAAACCTATGGCCGGCTACGACTATTCCGCCGTAGTTGGGTCAATGACATTTCGAACTTGCGAGACGCGGTTCGCCGGGAACCCGCCTTTTTGCGCATGTTCGCGAATGGCGGCTTCATCCGGTGCGATGTAGACGCAATAGACGATGTCGTCGGTGACGTAACTCTGCACCCATTGGATCTGCGGGCCCATGGCACGCAAAACGCCGCAGGACGTCTGTGCCACTGCTGCGAGTTGGGCCGGTGTCAGTTGACCGGCGTTGGGAATCTGACGTTCGATCACGAATTTGGGCATCATCCCCTCCTGGATTGGATGCCCAGAGTCTACGGGCATCGATCCTCCAAAACAACGGCACCCCGGCACCATTTTCATCCCGTCCCCATCGCAGCCCAAAGGCACTTCCCATGAAAAAAGGGGGCAGCTTGCGCTGCCCCCTTGTACTCCCCGCGATCACCGCTTACCGCGGACCACGCCCGCCGGGGCCCCGTCGCGGACCACGCCGCGCAAAGCCGCCGTCGCGCTCACCCAGCGGTTCGCGCACCGGGTAGCCACCCTCCGGCTCCGGGGGAGGCGGCGGCAGGGGCAGGCCGAGCTTTTCGCGCTGCTCCTTGAGGATCGATTTGCGGCTCAGCTTGACCTTGTTGCCTTCAATCGCCAGGCACTTCACCAGCACCTGGTCGCCTTCCTTCAACTCGTCACGCACGTCGCGGATGCGGTGTTCCGCCACCTCGCTGATATGCAGCAGTCCGTCAGTGCCGGGGAAGATTTCGACGAAGGCGCCAAAATCCACGAGGCGGACCACGGTGCCGAGGTAGGTCTTGCCCAGTTCCGCCGTGGCGGTGACATTGCCCACCAACTGGATGGCCTTTTGTGCGGACTCGCCGTCGTTGGAGGCGATGCTCACCGAGCCGTCATCCGAGACGTCGATCTTGACGCCGGTCGCTTCGACGATCGAGCGGATCATCTTTCCGCCCGGCCCGATCAGGTCACGAATCTTGTCCACGGGAATCTTCAAGGTGAAGATGCGCGGAGCATAGGGCGAGAGCGCCACGCGCGGTTCGGGCAGCGCCTGCTGCATGATCTCCAGGATGTGCAACCTTCCGCGTCGCGCTTGTTCCAGCGCCTGCTCCATGATCTTCTTGTCCACGCCCGGGATCTTGATATCCATCTGTAGCGCGGTGATGCCGGCCTTGGTGCCGGCCACCTTGAAGTCCATGTCGCCGTAATGATCTTCCGCCCCTGCGATGTCGGTCAGAATGGCGTACTTGGCGTCTTCTTTGACCAGCCCCATGGCCACCCCGGCCACCGGCGCCTTCACCGGCACGCCCGCATCCATCAGGGCCAGCGAGGCCCCGCAGACGGTAGCCATCGAAGACGACCCGTTGGATTCCAGAATGTCGGAGACCACACGCAGCGTGTAAGGGAACACTTCGTGCTCGGGAATCATCACGATCTGCGCCCGCTCCGCCAGCGCGCCGTGCCCAATTTCCCGTCGTCCGGGGCCGCGCATGAACCCCACCTCACCCACGGAGAAGGGCGGAAAGTTGTAGTTCAGCATGAAGCGCTTGAATCCCTCGCCCTCAATGCCTTCCATGCGCTGCTGGTCGTCCTTGGTCCCCAGTGTCACCGTCACCAGCGCCTGCGTCTCGCCGCGTGTGAAGAGCGCCGAGCCGTGCGTACGCGGCAGCACGCCCACCTCGCAGGTGATCTGGCGCACCTGGTCGAAGGCGCGGCCGTCCGGACGCCGGCTCTTCTCCAGCAGCGTCTCGCGGAAAATGCGCTCCTGCATGAGCGCCAGGTATTTCCCGGTCTTCTTCTTGAGCGCCTCGTCTTCGGCCGACACCGCGGACAGGATGGTCTTGACCAGTTCCTTGGTGCCGCGCTCGCTCGACAGCTTGTCACGCTTGCTGGTGTCCAACGACTCCTGCAACGCGGCGCCATGCTGGGCCTTGAGCTGATTGTAAAAACCCTCGTCGATGACTGGCGCCTCAACCTTGCGCTTCTCCACCCCGGCCTTGCTGCGCAGCTCCTCGACGCCCTTGAGGATCTTCTTGATCTCGGTATGCGCGAAGTCAATCGCGTCCACGATCACCTGTTCAGAAACCTGTTGCGCACCAGCTTCCACCATGGCAATGCCGTCCGCCGTGGCGGCGACAAGGATGTTCAACGAGCTTTCCTTGCGCTCCGCGTAGGTCGGGTTCACGACATACTGGCCATTGATAAAGCCCACCCGCACGCCCGCCGTGGGCTTGGGAAACGGAATGTCGGAGATGTGCAGCGCCGCACCGGTGCCCACGAGACTGATCACGTCGGGATCATTCTCCTGGTCGGCCGAGAGCACCATGGCAATCACCTGCGTCTCGTTGCGAAAGCCGTCCGCAAAAAGCGGCCGGATGGGACGGTCGTTCAGACGGCTGGTCAGGACTTCCTTCTCGGTGGGCCGCCCTTCGCGCTTGATATAGCCGCCTGGAATACGCCCCGAGGCGTAGGTGTACTCACGGTAATCCACCGTCAGGGGGAAGAAATCAATGCCTTCCTTGGGGGTGTACGCCGCGGTGGCGGAAACCAGCACAACGCTGTCGCCCAATCGCACGCTCACGGCGCCGCCGGCTTGGCGGGCCATTCTTCCGGTTTCCAGCGTCAATTTCTTGCCGCCGGAGAGTTCCACGGTCACAACACTTACTGGCATACGGGTCTCACTCTTCTGGCCCGACCACGGCTTCATGCCGGGCGGGCGGTTCATTCACATGGGCTGACTCGAAGGGCGGTACGCCGGTAAGGGAGGGCCCGTCACGTTCGGGTCAAAAACCGCGCGCCGTATCCGGCGCGGGCTGTTGGGTCATAAGATCGGAGGCGGAAAGAAGAAAGGCGACGGCGCTGCCCCAAAGCGTCCCGTCGCCCCATATCTCAGCGAATTGCGTCGCGCCGCTTACGCGGCGCCCAAGGCTGGCCCATTTACTTGCGGATTCCCAGCTTCTTAATCACCGTGGTGTAGCGGTCGGGACTATGCCCCTTGAGGTAGTCCAGCAATCGGCGCCGTTTTCCCACCAGCAGCAGCAAGCCGCGGCGGGAGTGGTGATCCTGCTTATGGGTCTTGAAATGTTCCGTGAGGTAGGTGATGCGTTCGGTCAGGACCGCTACCTGCACCTCCGGAGAACCCGTATCCGTCGCATGGACACGGTAGTTCGAAATCAGCTCCTGTTTTCCTTCTCTCGTCAACATGTAGGGCGCGGTACTCCCATTTCGTTAATTTGCACCTTCTTCAGCCCACAATAGTAGCACAGCCCAGAACAATTCCCTTCTATGCGCAGCCGGAGATCCCCGCCGACAACGACGCCGGTAACCGCCCACCCGGTCCACTGGGACAATGCTTGTCTGCCGCCACGCTTCGCTGTGATAACTTGGGTTTTCACCCGGAGGCAGCTTGACCGAGACGGCCGCGAGCGCCGAACTCCGCCGCACGCCCCTGAATGCCGCGCACCGGCAATTACGGGCCAAAATGGTTCCTTTTGGTGGCTGGGACATGCCGGTCGAATATTCCGGCATTGTTCCCGAGCACCGAGCGGTCCGAACCGCCGCAGGTCTTTTTGACGTCAGCCACATGGGCGAAATTGACGTACAAGGACCGGCAGCGCTGGCGCTCATCCAGCACACCTGTTCCAACGACGCCTCCAAGTTGGAGATCGGCCAAGCCCACTACTCCGGCCTGCTCACCCCCCAAGGCACGTTCATTGACGACCTGCTCGTCCATAAGTTTGCCGACGACCACTACTTCCTGGTGGTCAACGCTTCCAACCAGGACCGGGACTTCGCCTACCTCGCAGCCAACAATCCCATGGGAGCCCGGGTTGCCCTGGTCAGTGACGCCTATACCCAGCTCGCTATTCAAGGCCCGCGAGCGATTGACATCCTGCAACCCCTGACCGACGTCGCCCTCTCGCCCATTCGCTACTACTGGTTCACCATGGGGAAGGTGCTCGACATTGACGCCATCGTGGCTCGCACTGGCTATACAGGCGAGGACGGGTTTGAAATCTACTTCGCACCGGAACACGCGGAGCGAATTTGGGGCGCCCTTCTCGAGGCGGGCCGGAGCCATGGGATGATTCCCTGCGGATTGGGCGCGCGCAACACCTTGCGCCTGGAGTCCGCCATGGCGCTCTACGGCCATGAGATTGACGAAACGACCACCGTGCTGGAAGCCAACCTGGGTTGGATCTGCAAGCTCGAGAAAGCCGAGTTCCTCGGCAAGGATGTTCTGGTACAACAAAAACAGACGGGACTGAGCCGCAAGCTGGTGGGGTTCGAAATGATCGAACCGGGCATCGCGCGCGACGGTTACCCCGTGGTGGCTGACGGCCGGACCATCGGCCACGTCACCAGTGGTTCGCCGGCCCCGTTTCTCGGCAAGAACATCGGCATGGCTTACGTGCCCATGGCTTGCGCCGCAACCGGTACGGAGATCGGGATCCAAGTTCGGACGCGCGTCGTCAAGGCGCGTGTCGTCGCGACGCCGTTCTATCGCCGCCCCAAGGCCTGAACCTGGTCCGCCGGCGGTTTGCACCAAACCCTCTTTCCCCCGCCTCGGCGGGGCCTGCGCCACTGGAACCCAACGCCGTGGGACGGCGCGCAAGATAGGATTTCCGTATGGCCTACCCCGCAACCTACCGCTTCACCAAAGACCACGAATGGGTCTCGGCCGAGGGGACTGTCGGCACCATCGGCATCACCGATTTCGCCCAGCAACAGCTGGGTGACGTGGTCTTCGTTGAACTTCCCGCTGTCGGCGCCAACCTCAGCGCGGGCGAGTCGTTCGGCACGGTGGAATCGGTCAAGGCCGTTTCCGAGATCTTCTCCCCAGTCTCCGGAACGGTTACATCGATCAATGCGCAGCTCGCCACCGCCCCGGAACTCATCAACCAGGACCCGCACCAGGCGGCGTGGCTGGTGAAAATCGAGCTGGCGGATCCCGGACAACTGGCGCAGCTCATGGATGCCGCACAATACGAAACCTTCGTCGCGGAGGAAGCGCACTAAATGCGGTATTTACCGAAATCCGACGCCATCCGTAGCGAGATGCTGGACGCCATCGGAGCGGCTTCCATGGAAGAGCTCTTTTCGCATATTCCCGAGTACTGCCGGCTCAATCGCCCGCTCAACATTCCCACTGGCCAGTCGGAACCGGAGATTATTGATTTTTTCAAGGCGGCGGCCCAGGAGAATGCGCCCGGCTTCAAATCATTTCTGGGCGCTGGCGCTTATCACCATTTCCGACCCGTGGTGATCGACTCCCTGGTCTCGCGCGGCGAGTGGTTCACCGCCTATACGCCCTACCAGCCCGAGATCTCGCAGGGAACGCTGCAGTCCATCTTTGAATTTCAGACCATGATCTGCCAGCTCACCGGCATGGAGGTTGCAAATGCCTCCATGTATGACGGCTCAACCTCGATTCCGGAAGCCGTGATGATGGCGGTCCGCGTCACCGGACGCGATCAGGCGGTTGTGGCGCGGTCGTTGCACCCGCAGTACCGTGAAGTCCTGGAGACTTATACCAGCCGGCAAAACATCCCGATCACAGAGATCGCGTATACGCCGGAAGGCACGCTGGATCGAGACGCTCTTGCGGCCGCCATCTCCGAGAAGACGGCGGCGGTCGTGGTTCAGAGCCCCAACTTCTTCGGCAATGTCGAAGACTGGGAGGCGGTTGCGGAACTGGCGCATGCCAAGGGTGCGCTGCTGGTCGCCGTCGTTACCGATCCGGTATCCCTCGGCCTGCTGGCGCCGCCGACAGCGGCCGACATCGTGGCCATGGAGTTGCAGGGATTCGGCATCCCGGTCGGTTTTGGTGGCCCCTACGCCGGCGTGATTGCCGCCAAGGAGCGCTTCGTGCGCAGCCTGCCGGGCCGTCTGGTCGGAGAGGCCCGTGATGCACAGGGACGGCGCGGGTTCGTGCTCACTTTGGCCACCCGCGAGCAACACATCCGGCGCGAGAAGGCGACCTCCAACATTTGCACCAACCAGGCGCTTTGTGCCCTGATGGCCAGCATCTTCATGACGGTTTACGGGCGGCGCGGCCTGCGTGAATTGGCGGATCAGAATTTTGCCAAAGCCGCCTTTGCCGCCCGCCAGTTCGCGCAAGTGGGCTTGGAGGTGCTGTTCCCAGGGCCCCGCTTCCACGAGTTCGTGGTGCGTGGCGTCCCCTTCGAGCGCGTCCAGAAGGACCTGACCGCCCAGCACATCATCGGCGGACTTCCGCTGCGCCCCTATTTCCCGGAACTGGGCGATGCCGTCCTCGTCTGCGTCACCGAAATGGCCGACCGTGCGTCCATTGAGCGCCTCGTCGCGGCGCATGCCCCACATGTGGTGCGCCGCGGGAAGCCGGCAACGGAACCCGCCGTGGCCCGATAACGTCGTTCCCAAACTGCCCATCATGCCGACCAACGACCAACTGCATCCGCGTCCGACTCAGGTTGTCCACGACGAGCCCCTGCTGTTTGAGATCTCCGCCCCGGGCAAAGCGGCTTACCAACTCCCGCCGCTCGATGTGCCTGCGGCGGAACCTGCCCGCGCCGGACGCCTCCGCGACGACATCGCCGACTTCCCCGAGCTCAGCGAGATCGAGATCATTCGTCATTACACGCGCCTGAGCACGTGGAACTATGCCGTGGACCTCGGGCTCTACCCCCTCGGTTCCTGCACCATGAAGTACAACGCGCGCGTCAACGAGCTGGTCGCACGCCTGGAAGGCCTGGCGGAGTTGCATCCGCTCGCGCCGCAGTCACTCTCGCAAGGCGCGCTACGCATCATGAAAGTGCTGGCCGACTACCTCGTCGAGATCACCGGCATGGACGGCATCACCCTGCAGCCCGCCGCCGGTGCCCAGGGCGAATTGACCGGAGTTTTGCTGGTTCGTGCCTATCTTGAGAGCCAGGGAAACGCGCGTAAAAAGGTCCTCATCCCTGATTCCGCCCACGGCACCAACCCGGCCACCGCCGTCATCGCCGGGTACAAGGTTGAGAACCTGAAGTCCAATGCGCGCGGCACCGTCGACCTTTCGTCACTGGAGCGCCAACTCGACGAGGACGTCGCCGCCCTCATGCTCACCAACCCGAACACGCTCGGCGTCTTCGAGGAGGACATCCACAAGATCGCCGACATCGTGCATGCCCGCGGTGCTCAGCTCTACATGGACGGCGCCAACATGAACGCTCTGGTGGGCTGGTCGCGCCCCGGGGACTTCGGGGTGGATGTCATGCACCTCAACCTCCACAAGACCTTTTCCACCCCGCACGGCGGCGGTGGCCCGGGATCCGGCCCGGTGGCCGTCAAGAAGCATCTGCTTCCCTTTCTCCCGACGCCCGTGGTGGTGAGCACGGATCAGAGCTTCGCGCTGGATTTTGATCGCCCCCAATCCATCGGACGGGTGAAGGCCTTCGCCGGCAACTTCGGCATGCACGTTCGGGCTCTGGCCTACATCCTGGCCAACGGCTGCGACGGCCTGCGGGCCACCACCGCCGATGCGGTCCTGAATGCCAACTACATCCGCAAGAAGTTGGAAGGGGACTACGACCTTCCCTACGACACGCCCTCCATGCATGAGTGTGTCTTCAGCGACGCCCGGCAAGCCAAACAAGGCATTCACACGGGCGATCTCGCCAAGCGTCTCATTGACTATGGGTTCCACCCCTACACGGTGTCGTTCCCGCTGATTGTCCACGGCGCCCTCATGATTGAGCCCACCGAAAGCGAGAGCCGCGAGGAACTCGACGCGTTCATCACTGCCATGAAGGCGATCGCTCGGGAAGCCGAAAACGACCCGGAGCTCATCAAAACCGCCCCGCATAGCACCCGCATCTCCCGTCTGGATGAAACCAGTGCGGCTCGCCGGCCGGTATTACGCTGGAAAAGAACGGGCTAGTTGGGCCCGTCGGAGCGTTCGTTGCCGACATTTTCTGCCGCGCCGCAGGCCGAGCGCCTGGCGCCCCCTCAGCCGTTCGTAACCTGCACCGACCCCAGAATGCGGTCAAAGGTTGGCGCTACGCTGCCATAGGTGCGGCTGGGAGCGATGAAGATGAAGTAGAGAATCGTTCCATCGCTACGCGGAAAGACGATCAGGTGATCGGACTCCATTTGGCCTTGTAAATTGCGGTTGCTAAGCTGAATGGCGTCGCCCTCAATGCCCGCCGTCCGGACCGACTGATGCCGCTCCGACAGACGGCGCAACTGCGGGTTGGACTGCTGCAGAAACGAGATCAACTCCTCCGCGCCAGCGTCGAGCGACGTCGGATGCGCCGGTTGAAAGACGCTGACAATCACGCCGGTGATGACGGCTCCCTCATTGCGTTGCGTGACCACCCCGTTGGGAGGCGCCAGGGTGAGTTGTGAGGTGGCATCGCCATAAGCGTGCCACGTCCGGGGGAATCTCAATGTAATTCCCTGGAATGCGGCCTGCTGTTCACCGCCGTTGTTCTGGATCCCATTGTTCTGCGCCGTGGGAACACCGTTGCCGCTGCGACTCGCCGTTCCACTGCACACGCGCGACTGAATCTGGTGAAAACGGGTGGTGTCATCTACATAGGTGGGGTGGGAACCCAGCGTCGGAATTTCCTCGTCAATCGCCTGTTGCCGGTTTCCCGGATCCGGATGGTCGGAGAGGAACTGCGCCGTCCGACTGCCACCCTGCTGTTTCAACTTGTCAAAGAATGCCGCCATCTGACGGGGATCGTAGCCGGCTGCGTTCATCACCTGTGCGCCCAGCGCATCCGCCTGGGATTCCATGCTGCGCGAGTAGTGCATGAACACCGAACCAATGCCAATCTGCGCCCCGATACGCGCCAACTGTCCACCCATGCCATTCCCCAAAATGGCGCCCAAAATCCCCAGGGGCACGGACGCAATCGCCTGTTTTGATGCCATGGAGGTTGAGTGACGTAGCGCAACGTGGGACTCTTCGTGCGCCATCACCCCGGCCAATTGTGCCTCATTGCCTGCAGCACAAATGGTGCCGGTGTTGACAAACACCGCACCGCCTGGCACCGCGAAGGCGTTGATGGCATTCTGCTGCACGACGTGGAAACGGTACGGGAACTCGGGCCCCGGCATCTTGGCCGCCAGCTTTTTTCCCAAGGCGGTGACGTAGGATTCTGTGGCGCTGTCATGCACGATTGGCAACTGCTGCAAGGCTTGCTGTTCGGCCTGCTGGCCCAACTTCACGTCATCTTGGGGCGAGTAAAGGTTGTAACCAGGATGGTAATAGGATCGACCCGCCGCCGCGCCGAAAGCGCCCACGGCGCTGACCAGCACCGCCGTCAAAATCATCCGGTTGCGCCCGACCTGCCGTCCCTGCTGCCCTTGCCGCTCAACCATTACGAATCCTCCTTGGATGTGTCGCCTACCCTCTGCCTATGGGACGTGCAAACTCCCGTTTCGGGCACACCGCATCGCCACAAGGAGACGCATAGTGGTGGGCTACTCCCTTGGTAGCTTCCAGCCCACCTTTAAGTTGCCCGATCGCACAAAGCATCTCCACGAGGCATGCGAAATGGACGGCCGCGGTGACGCGTTAGAGCCTGCCTTCCAGACGCTGTTTCCCGAACCACTGGTAGACTGGGGTGCGCGCATCACCTCATGAAAAAGGTCGGCTTTATCAGTCTTGGCTGCCCGAAAAACCTCGTCGATTCCGAGGTGATGATGGGGCTGCTACAGCAGAACGGCTATACCCTGACGCCCCAGGCGGAAGAAGCGGACGTTCTGGTCGTCAATACCTGCAGCTTCATAGAGTCTGCCCGCCAGGAGTCGATTGACACCATCATCGAGATGGCCGAGTTGAAAAAGTCGGGCAAGGCGCAACGGCTGATCGTGGCCGGGTGCATGGTGGAACGCTACCGCGCCGAGATTCAAAGTGAGATTCCGGAAGTGGATGCGTTGGTGGGCCTCAATGAGTTGGAGCGCATTCTCGGCGCCGTCACTCCGCGCGGCTCCAGCCCCCTGCTTCCGGTGCTGCCCGCCGATTTCTTCGATTCCACTCCGACGGCGCCTTATCTTTACGACCACCTGACTCCGCGCCTGTTGGCAACGCCGAAATACTCGGCCTATATCAAAATCGCGGAAGGCTGCGACCTGCCCTGCACGTTCTGCATCATCCCCACGTTCCGCGGCAAGTTCCGCAGTCGACGCTTCGAATCCGTGATCGCGGAAGCGGAGCGTCTGGCGGCATCCGGCGTCCGCGAGATCACGCTGATCGGGCAAACCACCACATCATACGGAGAGGATCTCGGCCTCAAAGACGGCCTGGCGCAATTGCTGGAACGGCTGGCGGCCGTCGAAGGGCTGAGTTGGGTACGGACGCTTTATTGCTACCCCAATCGCGTGACGCCGCGCCTGCTCGAGACCATCGCCGCCCACCCCCGGCTCTGCAAGTACATCGACATGCCGCTGCAGCATGCCAGCGCGGCGGTGTTGAAACGCATGAAGCGCGGTGGAAGCGGAGACATTTTCCTGAAACTCCTGGAGCGCATCCGCGCCACCATCCCGGGCGTCAGCTTGCGCACCACCTTCATCGTCGGCTTTCCGGGGGAGACCGAGTCGGACTTCGAGACGCTGTGCGATTTCGTTCGCGAAGCCAAGTTTGACTGGCTCGGCACGTTCCCCTATTCAGACGAGGACCGCAGCCAGTCGCATCAACTCGACGCCAAGGTGCCGGCAGCGGTGATCCGCCAGCGGCAACGCACGCTGATGGCGCTGCAGAAACCGATTTCGCGTGCGCGCCGCCGTGCCATGCTCGGACAGCGCCTGCCGATTTTGATTGAGGGTCCCGCCACGGAATCCGATTTGCTTTGGCAAGGCCGACTGGCGTCACAGGCTCCCGACATTGACGGCAAGGTGCTGTTGACTGAGTTCCCGGACGATCAGCCTCTCGCCGCGGGCTCCTTCGGCACCGTCGAGATCACCGGCGCCCAGGACTATGATTTGGTGGGCCGGGTGGTGGAAAATAGTTAATATATTTGCCGTCCACCTCTGGGTGTTGTGATGAACTCGCGCTTACGCTGCCCTATCTGCCATGGCCTCGTTGCGGGAACCGACCCGGAATTTCCCTTCTGCAGTGCCCGCTGCCGCACCCAGGATCTCGCCAACTGGTCCACCGGCAAGTACGTCGTCCACACGCCGCTCTTCGACCCGGAGCTCGCTGATGCCCCGGAAGACTCCGACGAGTCGCCGCTGCAATAGCGTCAGGGCGCTACCCCGGTCCGCCCGACAACCGGCGTGTTACTTGCGAGCGCACCGACAACTCCATCCAATTTCCAGGCTAAGCGCGCGACTGCGGCTGGGCCGCGCCGCGCAGTGTGACAATGGCGGCCAGCGCCATCGCCGGCAAAACCACAGCCACGCCCCACATCAGAGTGTGGGTCAGGTCGGCAACTTCGCCGATGATGGGCGGCGAAATCAGGTCACCCAGCAGATGGATCAGCACCATGTTGACGCCCAGCGCGGTTGAGCGTATTCCGGCCGGCACCGAGTTGACCGTTGCGGCGTTCAGCGGACCGCCGTTGAGAAACAGGAAAAACTCAGCTCCGAACGCGGCCGGCAATAGAATGGAATGGCGGGGCACAAAAATAGTCACCGCGGCCAGGGGCAAGCCGATCCACAGCCCCCAGCCAGAAACCAGAAAATGCGCACCGGGGTGACGGCGGAGATACGCATCGCTCACCCATCCGCCCACGAGATTGGCGATAATCCCGTTCACTAACGTGAACCCGCCGAAGATCAGCGTGGCACGCACCGCGGGAATCCCCCGCACCTGCGTCAGGAAGGCGGGCATCCAGAACGCCAGACCTCCCAGCGCAAATGTGGAGAGGGCCGTGCCAAGAGTCGCGTGCCGATAGTCCCGGTTATGGAACAGACGCCGCAGCAGGAGGCCGATGGGAAGTGCTGCGGTTTCCGTAACGACATCGGTGGCGCCGCGCTGCGGCTCGCGCACGGCCAGCATCACGCAACTTAAGACCAGTCCGGGGGCGGCGCCCACATTAAACACGCTGCGCCAACCAAAGTGTGTTCCCACCCAGCCACCGACCACGTATCCCAGCGCCGCTCCCACCGGGATGGCGGCATAAAACACCGAGAGCACGCGCCCGCGCTGCTCCCGCGGAAACAAGTCACAGAGCAACGCCGGGACGATGCATGAATACGACGCCTCGCCGATGCCCACCAGCGCGCGGCTGGCCAGCAACCAGCCGTAGGTCGGCGCCCAGCCGCTCAACCAAGTCGCCACACTCCAGAGCGCCACGCCCCCGGCAATGAGCAGCTTGCGCGGATAGCGATCGGCCAGCCATCCCACCACCGGCGCCGCCAGCATGTAGACCAGAAAAAATGCCGTCACCAACGCGCCCGCCTGCGCGTTGGTAATCTGCAGTTCCGCCCGTACTGCCGGCACCACGGGCGCCAGCAGGTAGCGGTCCATGTAATTGACCAGATTGATGGCGCTCAGTAGCGCCAACAAGCGATAGGCCGCAGCACGTGCATCGGGCTGGCGAAGCGGAGCGTCCATCGGCGCTCATCATACGATGTCGGCGCGTTGGCCAGGCGGGTGTCATACCAACCGCTCCCAGGCGAATGTTCCACGCCTATAATCCCCCCATGTACCGCCGCCTGCTGCCGCTCCTGCTGCCGCTTTTTGCGCTCGCGCAAACGCCCCCGGTCACCGTGCTCATGGCCCCCACCTGCTTGATGTTCGCAGCGGGCGCCTGATTGAGCACGCCACCGTGGTCATCACCGGTGACCGCATCACGGCGGTGGATGCCGCCGTGCCAGCTGGAACGCACGTGGTGAACTTGGGCGATCTGACACTCCTGCCCGGGCTGGTGGATGCCCACGTCCATCTTTTCCTGCATCCCGGAGCGGAAGACCTGCAAACCATTCAGGAATCGGTCCCGCAACGCACCTTGTCGGCGATCCGTGCGGCCAAAGCCGATCTCATGGCGGGGTTCACCACGGAGCGCGATATGGGCACGGAGGGGGCTGGTTCGGCCGATACCGCCGTGCGTGACGCCATCAACGCGGGCGACTTTCCCGGCCCCAGGCTCTTCATCTCCGGCAATGCCATCTCAGTCCTGGGTGGGCACGAGGATGCCTTGGGTTATAACCCTGCCGCCTCGATCCCGCCCAATGCCACGCTGGTCACCGGCGCACGCCAGCTACGCGCGGCCATTCGCCAGCAGATCAAAGAAGGGGCGGACTTTATCAAGATCTACCAGACCGGAGCGGACAGCCTGCGCGACGGGGTGTTCCGGACCCCCTACCAATTCACCCAGCAAGAGTTGCAGGCGGCGGTGCAGGAAGCGGCCAGGCTCGGCACGCGCGTCGCCGTGCACGCCACCGGAGAACCGGGCGCGCGTTTTGCCGTTGAGGCCGGAGTCGAGTCGGTGGACCATGCCGACCAGCTCAGTCCGGAGACCATGCGCCTGATGGCAGCCCGCCAGATTCCCGCCGTCCCCACCTTCGCCATTCAGGAGTACTTTGCCGCGCATGCGCCCACGGCGGCGGCACGCGCCCACGAGCGCGCGATGCTGGCGTACCATGCCGCCCAATTCCGGCACCAGCTCGCCGCCGGGGTTCCCATTGTGATGGGTTCCGATGTCGGCCCGTTCCCGCATGGCACCCAGGCTCGCGAGTTCGAGTTGCTGGTGCAGTACGGTCTGTCGCCCCTGCTGACGGTACAAGCCGGCACCTTGCGTGCGGCGCAGTTGCTCGGCCAAGGCGATCGGTTGGGCAGTCTTGAGGTGGGGAAACTCGCCGACATCGTCGCGGTCGCCGGCAATCCACTGACCGACATCAGCGCCCTCACGCGCGTCCGCTTCGTCATGAAGAGTGGGGTCATCTACCTTCAACCCTAGCTGCCCTGCCGCGCGGCGCCTGCGCGCACAGACCGGACGCGCCACGGACCAGCGCTGCGTCCCGAGATCAAACTGGAACGCAGTCCGCCGATTCCATATCGGGAGTCCCGGGGGAGAAACCGGCTCAAAATTCGCTCTCAAACCTGTTACGATGCGCTGGACTCCGCCGTCCAAGCACTAGAACGCGGAATCCGCGAGACTTTTATGGACGACACGACCGCCCCGAACCCATCCCGCAGCACCTCCCATACCTCCCTCATGCTGGGCATCGCCGTGGGGCTGCTGGCAATCGGGGGCGCCGTAACCTATAGCCACCTCAACGACCGCATCACGGGCTTGGAAAAACAGTCCACGGAGGCGCAGGCGACGATTAACGCCCTGACTGAGAAGACCCACCTCAGCGCAGCGGAGATCGAGCGCCTGCGTTCCACCACGGCCCATGTGGCACAGGCGGTCACCAGCACCTCCACCCAGTTGGCCAGCACCCGCCGCAAGGCCGAGGCGCTGGCGCAACAGGCGGCACAAACGGCGCAGGAAGTGGATACCGTCAAGCAGGACACCTCCAGCAAGTTCGGCTCTTTGAACGGCGATCTCTCCGGCGTCAAGGGCGAAGTCACCGGCGTCAAAACCGACGTGGCCAGCACCAAGGCCGACCTCGAAGACACCAAGCTCAAGCTGCAGCGCGCGGTCGGAGATCTCGGCCTGCAGAGCGGCCTCATCGCCCATACGCGGGAAGACCTGGAAGCCCTGCGCCGCAAGGGCGATCGCGACTACTTCGAGTTCAGCTTGACCAAGTCCAAGCATCCAACCCGGGTGGGCCCGATCTCCATTGCCTTGAAAAAGGCGGATCCCAAGCACGAGCGTTTTACCGCCGTGCTCTTCGCCGACGATCAGAAGATCGAGAAGAAAGACAAGACCATCAACGAGCCGGTGCAGTTCTACACCGGCCGCGGGCATGCCCTGCACGAGATGGTGGTCAATCAAATCAGCAAGAACAAGATCACCGGCTACATCTCCGCCCCCAAATACACCGACGGCGCCGCCCGCTGAGGAACCGGCTGCGGCCTCCTACACTCCCGGGAGCGGGTAGGCCACCAGCTGCAGGAGTCGTCGCACGGTGGCCAACGGGAGGCCGACCACGTTGAAATAGCATCCCTCGATGCGGGGAATGTAAGGCGCTGCGGCCCCCTGAATGCCATAGGCACCCGCTTTGTCCAGCGCCTCGCCCCGGGCCACGTAGGCGGCGATCTCCTCGACGCTCATGGCACTGAACCAGACCCGCGTACGCTCCACCGCGGTCAGCACCTGCGCGTTGCGCAGCACGCATACCCCGGTCAGGACGCTGTGTTCGCGCCCCTGCAGACATGCCAACATTCCCCGCGCGGCCGCCTCGTCCTGCGGCTTTCCCAAAACCTCCCCATCGAGCACGACACTGGTATCCGCAGCCAGGATCACGGTTGCAGGATCGACTCGTGGCCGGATCGCCCGCGCCTTGGTCTCCGCCAGCCGGACAACATAAGCTTCGGGAGCCTCCCCGGGAACCCGCGATTCGTTCACGTCGGGAACCATCACGCGCGCCGGCCAACCCACCGACTGCATCAACTCGCGCCGGCGCGGCGAACCCGAGGCCAGAACCAGTTCCATCACGCCCGAACCTCGTCCAACGCCTCGCTCAGCTGCCGCCTGGCTCTCCATCGCGCCCGCACCCAGTGCAACAGCAGCAGGCCGTATAAAGGCGCGTATTCCATCGCCAGCCAGCGCGGTTCAAAACGCAATCGCCCCTCCGCCTCGTAGAAAATCAAGCTGTGATAGGAAAGCAGTACTCCAATCGAAAAGTAGAGCCAGGGCGTCCAGGGATAGATGGCAAGCAAGGGCAGAAGCCAGAGCACATACCAGGGGAAAACATTGGGCGACAACAACACAACCGTACCCAGAATGACCAGACAGGCATGCAGCGGCTCCAACCGGCGGACCAAGGTCCAACCGATCATTCCCACCAGTACGATCAGCACGACTTGACGGGCCGGCTCCAACGACTGGTAGCCGCCGCCGAAAAAGCGCGTCAATAGAGCAAATGCGCTGTCGTTGTTGTGCACCCAGCGATCGGAGAACTCGCGCAGGTTGCGCAAAAGGTCGCGTCCTGCGAAATGCTTCCCGGCCCAGAGATATGGCAGGCTGAGCAGCGTCCCCAGTACAGTCATCCAAACCCAAGGGCGTCGGCGCGAGCGGGCGAAGTAGACCGGGAATAAAACCACCGGAAAGAATTTCGTGAACACGGCGGCCATCAGGGCCAAGGCTCCCCATAGATGCTTCCGTGCGGACCGGCTGCCCAGCAGGTAGAAAGCCAACAGGTACAACACGATCACCGCTGGATCCATGTGGCCGCTACCCGCCACCTCAATCACCGCCAGCGGGCACCAGGCATAAATCAGCACACGGCGTGCCGGCAGCCCGCGCTGACGGAGCAAGCCCAGCAACACCCAAGACAGAAGCGCTTCGAACCCGACAAAGAGCAGCTTCTCGCCCCTCAGATGGGGAGACAGCGCATAGTTCCAGCTCAGGATCTTCTCAGCAAGAGGCGGGTAGACGCCGGCGATATCCTTGCCGTTGACGCTGCGATACTCCGGTCCGCGCAGCGGATCAAAGACCGGACTCTGCGGAGGAAACTGGTAGGGGTTAAACTCCGCCGCCTGAATTTTGCCGTCCCATTGGTAACGGTACAGATCATCGGAGAGCGACGGATACAACGGCAGCAAAGTGATGCGAAACAGCAGTGCGGCGCCCAAAATCAGGCGTGTCTCCGAGCGCGACGTGGGGGCCGGGCGCAAAGCCCACCAGGTGGCGGTAAGGTAAACTACACCTGCCGCGAGCGCCCACGCCAGAAAGGGGACGACGTTTGCCTTCAAGTTGCCGAGGCGCAGGATCGCCACAAAGCACAACTCGAGCAACGCAGCCAGAATGATCCAAACAAGAAGTCGGGGCCGAATCGGGTTGCCCTCCGCCTCCACTATAACGGACGACGCTTGCGTGTCGGCCACGCGGGGGCTTCCCAGCCCAGCGCCCCAAAAGCGGGCGCCGGGGACCTCGATTCGCCCCCTGTTCTCCCGTTGGTCGCCGCCCGCGTATCTGGATCTGTCCGACACGCCACCCCTCGCTCCACCCAGTCGGGCGGCACAGCGCCGCCCTGCAGAATTTCGTGGTTTGTTCCTGGGCGCGCTCGACCTCTCCAGGTCGTTGATGACAGCTGGCGAGAATCGGCCCCGGTTCGATCGCCTACGATGGCACGCAGGTCGGCCATTGAGAACCGCACCGAAACGTCTCCAATCCGTGGTGGCCCGATGAGCAAGGGGTTCCTGTGGGCCGGATTGTTATGGACGGCGCCGCACGCGGGATTCTCGCAGTACATCCGTACCCACTGGCTCGACAAGACATTCACGGTAGGAGCGGGCGGGAAGGCACTGTATCAGATCAACAGCTTTGATGTCGCTTTGCTGGTGCCGTACTTTACCGTGCTCGCCATCCTGGCCTTTTACGGCTTTCACCGATACGCGCTGGTCTTCCTCTACTTCAAAAACCGGAAACGACGCGCGGGCCCGCCCTCTTCCCAGTTCCCGGAGCTGCCGCGCATCACCGTCCAGCTGCCGATCTTCAATGAGCAGTACGTCGTCGATCGGCTGGTGGACTCGATCTGCGAGTTGGATTATCCGCGCGACCGGCTGGAAATTCAGGTGTTGGACGACTCCACGGACGAGACGGTCGCAGTGGCGCGCCAGGCGGTGGAACGACAGGCCGCGCTGGGCCAGCCCATCGTCTACCTGCACCGCAGCAACCGCCACGGCTACAAGGCGGGGGCCCTGCAGGAAGGCATGCAGCAAGCGAGCGGCGAGTTCATTGCGATCTTCGACGCCGATTTTCTGCCGCCGTCCGACTTTCTCTTGCGGACGATCCATTACTTCACCGACCCCGGGCTGGCCATGGTTCAGACCCGCTGGTCTTACATCAACCGGGACTATTCATTTCTGACGCGCGTGGAATCCATCCTGCTCGACGGCCACTTCGTCATGGAGCATGGCGCGCGCTTTCGCTCCTCGCTCTTCTTTAACTTCAACGGCACGGCAGGCATGTGGCGCCGTGTCGCGATCGGCGACGCAGGCGGATGGCAGCACGACACGCTCACCGAAGACACGGATCTTTCCTACCGTGCCCAGATGCGTGGGTGGCATTTTTTGTATTTGCCCGATGTGGCCTGCCCTTCCGAGCTACCCGTCGAGATGAACTCCTTCAAGGTGCAACAAGCCCGTTGGGCGAAAGGGCTGATCCAGACTTCAAAAAAGATCCTGCCGCAACTGCTGCGTCGCCGCGACCTCGACTGGCACGTCAAGCTGGAGGCTTGGTGCCACTTGACCGCCAACATCAGTTACCCGTTGATGATCGTGCTCTGCACCTTGCTGTTGCCGGCCATGATCGTGCGTTTCTACCAGGGGTGGTTTCAGATGCTGTACATAGATCTGCCCTTGTTCATCGCCTCAACCCTCTCGATCTCATCGTTTTACCTCGCTTCGCAGCGGGAGCTGTACCCGGGCCGCTGGTACAAGACGCTGCTCTATATGCCGATGGTCATGGCCATCGGGATCGGCCTGACCGTGACCAATACGGTCGCCGTCCTTGAGGCGCTGCTGGGCATCAAGAGTTCTTTTAAACGGACTCCCAAATTTCGAATCGAGTCCAAGGCCGACAAGGTGCGCACCTCGAAGTACCGCCGCAAAACCGGCTGGGCCCCGTTCTTGGAACTGCTGCTCGGGACCGCTTTTGGCGCGGTGGTGGTCTATGCGTGGCAGAACGAGAACTACGCCACGATTCCCTTTATTCTGTTGTTCGTCGTGGGCTTCTGGACGACCGGTTTGCTCTCGATTTTTCAAGGCCGCTTCCGACGCGGCACACCGGAAAGTCAGGCGGACACCGCCCGGCCGTACGCCGTGGGCGTCTAGTCGCGCTCCGGCTTGGCCAACGCTTTGAGCTGCCTCCGTGCCCTCCCCTCCCCACAAGCAAGCGCGTCGCAACAAGCCGGAAATGACGCTGGACCGCGTGCTCTCGCGCATGGGCGTGGCCTCGCGCAGCGATGCCGTCGAGATGATTCGCGCAGGGCGCGTGACCGTGGACGGCCGTGTCGTCACCGACCCCTTGTACTGGATTGAAACCGCCCGTCAGACCGTGCGCCTCGACGGTGCCCGCGTCAAGGCGCAACGTCGGGTCTATTACGCCTTGCATAAGCCGCGCGGGGTGATCACCAGCCATGGCGATCCGCAGGGCCGCAAGACGGTCTATGACTTGTTGGGGAGTACCGTCGCTTCGTCCCCCGCCCCGGCACAACAGGCGCGAGCTCGTCTTCCGAAAAAACCGCGATCCAAGTCCAGTCACGTGCTCTCAACCCCTCCGTCACCGTCAACCTCAGTTCCAGACAGCCGTTGGCTTTTCCCCGTCGGCCGTTTGGATCAGGACACCAGCGGCTTGCTGCTGCTCACCAATGACAGCATTTTTGCCGAACGCATCACCAACCCCGCCACCAAGGTGGATAAAACCTATCTCGTCAAGGTGAACGCGCTGGCCACCGAGGCTGATCTGGAAAGGTTGCGAAACGGTCTCGATATTGGGCGCGGCGAACAGTCCGGACCCGCGACGATTACCTACTTGCGCGATAACGGCCACTTCTGCTGGCTGGAGATTGTGATCTCTGAAGGCAAGAACCGGCAGGTGCGCCGCATGATCGAAGCCTTGGGCTACCAAGTCCTGAAACTGGTCCGCACCAGAATCGGCAAGTTGGAGCTTGGAGACATCCCCTCGGGCACAGTGCGCGCGATTCAGCCCAGCGACGTGCTCTGAAGCACCAGTTCCCCTGGCCGTACACCTTACCGTGACGGGCCCGCTTCTGGCTTTGCTGGATCGGCGGACTCAAGGTCGATCGAAACGGCCGGCCGGATCACGCCGAAATTCAATCTATTCCCTCGGCAACTCCCGCCCCCCAACGTGAACCTGACAGGCGGACGTGCAACAAAACGGCCCACCCGCCGAAACGAGTGGGCCGATTTCAGTTTTGACAATCTGCAGCGGTCAAACTTTGGCGAAGATGATCACCAATGTATAGAGCGCCAGCGACTCAATCAGGGCCAGACCAATGATCAGCAGCAATCGAATGGCGGGTGTCGCACCCGGATTGCGTGCCACGCTTTCGACCGCCGAGGCGGTAGCGCGGCCCTGTCCCAGAGCGCACAGCCCCGAGGCAATCGCCATGGCGAAACCGGCCGTGATCGAAGTCCACTTGATATTGTCCGGGCTGGGGCCGGCCGCGCCCGCCTGCGCAAATGCAGGGGTCGCCAGCAGCACCAGTGCCAGGACGGCGAACAGGTAAAACGCTTTACGACGCATCACACGCTCCTTGTGCCGTCCGGTTGCCCGGAACGGGCTTGAGTCCCGACCAGGAGGTGGTGCCGCCGTCTCCTCTTCCGACCGCGGCTCACACTGGCTGGGTTTTGCGGACAGCCGCAAACTAAACGGATCGGCACTGGCCCGACCCGATCAAATCTAGTGCGCTTCCTCGACCGCTCCCCCGAGATAGACCATGGTGAGGAGCACAAAAACGTAGGTCTGCAGCAGCGCCACGAACAGGTGCAACCCCAGAAAAATCACTCCCGCCAGTGGGAACAGCGCCACCATGATGGTCGTCACCAGATCGCCGGCGAAGATATTGGCGAACAACCGTACCGTCAACGACAACACGCGCGCCAGGTGACTGACGATCTCGATGGGGAACATCAGCGGCGCCAAGGCCGGCATTGGCCCCATGAAATGTTTCAAATAGCCGCCCACCCCCGCCTGCCGGATCCCGGCCCAGTGGTAGTACGCGAAGGCCAGCAGTGCACACCCCAAAGGAACCGTCACGTTCGACGTGGGTGACTCGAGAGTGGGAAAGAGACCGAGCAGATTGCAGCCCAGAATGAACAACGTCAGGCTGAAGAGAAAAAACATGAACTGCGATGCGCCGTGTCCGATCACCTCGTCGGCCAGTTCGTGCACTCCACCCCAAGTCAACTCGATCAGGTGTTGCCAGCGGGTCGGTTGATCGACCGAGAGTTGTCGGCCCAACCACACGCCGAAGAGCACCAGCACGGTCGCGACCAGCAGTTCCATGGCGACATGGTTTGGAATCGGGGCGGCGGGATTTTCCGGGTGCACATGGAAAGCCTGCAACAGAAACAAGACCGGCTTGCCCAACAGCGCATTCAGTCCACGGGTGATGGGAAGTTGTTCCATACAGAGCAAAGAACCAAGATTTTGACCAGAACTCTAAGGACGTGACCAGACTGCTCGAGCCGCCTCGTAGACCGCCTCCAACAGAATGGCCGCCACCGCCGCAAACAGACCAACCAGGACGGCCCAAAATGCCACTAAGTGACTGATTAGAATAGCATAAAGCGCGATTCCGACAAGGGCGAAGCGGAACAGAAAACGTCCCAGGCCGACCTTAGGCGGAGCCCCCTCGCCGGTGGTCGCCGCATGAGCGGCGCTCGACGTGAGGCTGGTCACTCCCGCTTTTAGCCAACGAAAGTTCACGTAGCTCAACCCGCTGCCGAGCAGGATGCCCCCGGCCGCTCCCCGGCCCCGCGTCACCCCTGCCACGAGAGCTCCGAGGAGTCCAAAGGCAATCAGGAAATAATCGAGTCGCCGCTCCGTTGCGGCGAGGTCAGGATCGTGGTCGGGGATCAACATGCTGGAGCGGGCGGAAGCTAGTCCCGCGCCACCACTCGGATGAGTTCCACCATGCCGGCAATGACGCCGAGGATAACGCCCACCACCTGCCAGAACTTGCCGGTGTGAAAGTGCGCGTCTAGAAAATAGCCGATCGCATAGCCCGCCACGGTGCAGGCTGGCAGCAACGTCGCCAGTCCGGAGTAGGCACCGAGCTGGGCCCACGTCGAGCGCGCTGGTTTGGGGTCAGGCATGGACGATTCGATCTATAGCAGTCTGCACCAGGAAAAGCCAGTCAAGGGCAGCGCCGACTGACACGGCCCGTGCATGACGGGTTTCACCGCCATCGTCTCAGTGCTTTTGGTCCAGACCGCTGCGAGGAAAGGGGGCGCGCAGCCGCCCCGCAACCGGCAGCTCGCCAGATTCGGCTTTTGTGGATGCCGTTCGAGGAATACTTTCCAGCAGGTGTTCCGCCAGCCGGCGCGCCGCGCTGCGTCGCCAAGGCAGGCGCAGCGCGTCTCCACTCCATACAAGGCGGCGGTGGGCCCGCTCGTAGACCTGCAGCGACTCGCCGTGCATCGTTCCGCGTTTGAACTCGCTCAACTGCAACCAGAGGTCGGCTTCATCGGGGTCCGGCACGATGCGCCAAGGGCCATGGCGCAAGACCTCGGCCTCAGCTCGTCCGCCCCAGCCGGCGCGGGTGCGATCCCAAACAAAGATGGTTTTCGCACGTTGCAAGGCGTCCAGCCAGCCCGCCCAAGGAGCCGGAACGGGCATCAGCGCGAGTGTGGGCGCAGGGGGCAAGGCTCGGCCCGCCCGGGCATGGAGAAGCGGCGCCACGTCTTCGATGGGGAGGGCGAACAGGACGGGTGCTCCCGGGCTCTCAGGTCCCGTACTGGACGCCGGCGCGGGTTGAAGACGCACGCCCAAACCCGGAGTTTGAATGATTCCCACCAACTCGCCCGCCGCATTCAACACCGGTGAGCCCTCGTTCACTCCGGTGCAGACCATGGTCATGAGGCGGTAGCCCGCGCGCGGATTGTCGGATTCCGTGGCCAACGTCCACGACTGAAAAACCGCCGACTGCAGCCGCTGTTCGGTTGCATCCCATACCCAAAGCCGGCTCTCCGACGTCAGCGCATTCGTCTCTCCCCTCGGTAACACCTCCAATCCCTCGGTCTTGATCCGTACCACGGCCACACCTCGGCGCAAATCACGATCGACCAGAACGACGTTGTCATATACGCTGCCGTTGGCAAGCGTCAGACGAACGGCACGACCCTCGAAAGCCTCGGGGTGTGTGGTGATGAACTGCCCATCCTGATGAAGAGCCAACGCTGGCAATCGCAGCATGATCCGTCCATCCGACCCGACCACTTCAAGGTCGGCCATGGCATTGGCCACCAGTTGCTGCGGCGGAGCTGCTGGCGACGCAACTGGCGTAACCGAACGCTTGCGCAACACCGCTGCCTGCCGTGGTGCCCTGCGATCTGATCGCACCGATTCACGTGCTGCTTGAGATGCATCCCGGTGTTGGCGATCCAGCATCGCCGCGGTCACCACGTCGGGAACGCGTTGATATTGCAGGCTCTCAAGAGCCGACGGCGAAAGATCAAACTGCGCGGCCGCCGCAGCACGAATCGCTGCCACGACTACCCTTGGCGCCAGCCCACCCTGCACCAGCCGCAGCACACCCTGGTTGTCGAGCCGCAAGGGGGCGCTCTCCGCCGCTGCATCGTTGCGCAACACCGCCACCGTCTTTCGGTCTGGACCCGCTTGTTGCGCGCCACATATGCTCGTGGTCAGCACAAGTACAGATAGGATCAGACCCTTTGCCGCGGTCCAATTCCAGCCGCAACTCCGCTGCCGGGCCGTTCCTGCCATGGCGTGGCACGTGACGCCCATGTCGGCCACCTCCCGTTGCACATGAGCCTATGCCTCCGCACTTCACTCTTCTAGCCCCCAGATGGAGGGGCCTGTGATAACTTCGAGACGCCTTTTATGAAGACCCGTCGCATTCGCAAATCGGATGGCCGTTACCTCATCCTGTACGAGTTTCCCGCACCACAGACCGCGTCGGGCAAGACGCCCGCCGCCACACCAGCGGTTCCCGACACCCCCAGCGCCCCGATCGCGAAAGCCGCGAGCAAACCGCGCCCCAAGCGCTGAGTATCCGCAGTAGCAGCAGGACATCGCACTTTCCCGGAATGGATGATTTGCTTCCGTGTCTGAACTTCGTTGGAATCCCTTACTTGAAGAATGGGTGATCACAGCCACCCATCGGCAAAACCGCACGTTCCATCCCCCGGCGGACTTCTGCCCGCTGTGCCCCACGCGCTCCGGCGCCTTCGAGACGGAGATCCCGGAGGCCGACTACGATCTGGCGGTTTTTGAAAACCTCTTTCCATCGCTGAAATTGCCGGCTCCCAAACCCGCGTTGGGCGGCCGCGCCCTGTTCGCGGTCCAGCCCGCTGCCGGTATCTGCGAAGTCATCGTCTACTCCTCCCGGCATCAGAGTTCCCTGGCCCAGGAAAGTACTGCGCAGATCGCAAAGCTGGTGGAGGTCTGGTGTGATCGCTTCCGCGAGCTGGGGCGACGACCCGAAATCAAGTACGTGTTGATCTTCGAGAACAAGGGGGAGGCAATCGGCGTGACGCTGTCGCATCCCCATGGACAGATCTACGCGTTTCCATTCATTCCGCCGATTCCGGGTCGCGAAATCACCGCCATGCGCCGGGCGCTGCGGCAGGAGCATCGCTGTCTGCTCTGTACCGTGCTGGCCGCTGAACGCAAAGCGAGAGCGCGCGTGGTGTACGAGAACGCTGCGTTTACGGCAGTCGTTCCCTTTTACGCACGCTACCCCTACGAGGTCCACCTGCTATCGCGCCGTCACGTCGGTGATCTGCTGCAGTTCGACGCCGTCGAACGCGGACACCTGGCGGATGCCCTGAAACGCATCACCGTCGGTTACGACCGTCTATTCAACTTCTCCTTTCCGTACATGATGCTCCTGCACCAGCAGCCCACGGACGGACGGCGGCATCCCTATTTCCATTTCCACATCGAGTTCCTGCCGCCCTTCCGCACGGCGAACAAATTGAAGTACCTGGCAGGTTGCGAGTCCGGAGCGGGAACGTACATCAACGACTCCCTGGCAGAGGAGAAAGCCGCGGAGATGCGCGCCGCCATTGAAAAAGGTATCGTCGAGCAATGAACGTGGCCCTCACTTCTTTGCGCAACGGCGAAGAAATCCGCCAGGAGTTGGCGCGCCGCACGGGAGCGGCAACACGCCTGTTTCGCGCGCCTGGCCGCGTCAACCTGATTGGTGAGCACACCGATTACAACGGCGGTTTCGTCATGCCGGTGGCCATCTCCAAGGCGACGTACGTCGCGGCCGCCCCCCGTACCGACACCTCTCTGCATGTCGCCAGTCTTGACCTTCCCGGCGAAGTCACGGTCCGGTTACAGCAGCTTGCACCCGCAGGTGCCTGGTGGGATTACGTCACCGGCGTGGCGGCTGCACTGAGCCAACAGGGCTTCCCTCCGCGTGCCACCGACCTGTTGATTGCCAGCGATCTTCCCCTGGGCGCCGGGCTGAGCTCCTCGGCGGCGCTGGAGATTGCTTCCGCGCTGGCACTGCTCGCATCACAACCCCGCGCATGGACGGACAAAGTCGAACTGGCCAAGGTCGGTCAAAAGGCGGAACACCAGTTTGTCGGCACACAATGCGGGCTTATGGATCAGTTCGTGTCGGTCTTCGGACAACGTGGACACGCCCTGCTGCTCGATTGCCGCAGCTTGGAGTGGGAAGCCATTCCTCTGCCGTCCGGCTTGGCATTGGCCATCTGCAATACCGGCGTACGCCACGAACTGGCCTCCTCGGCCTACAATCAGCGCCGCGCCGAGTGTGCCGAAGGCGTCCGCATCCTGCAACAGGACGACGCCTCGATCCAACAGTTGCGCGATGTTACGTTGCCGGTGCTGGAGCGGGCGCGCTCGCGAATGCCGGATGCTGTGTATCGCCGTTGCCGGCACATCGTCTCGGAAAACGGCCGCGTGCTCGCCACGGTTGACGCCCTGCGCGCCGGCCAGTGGCAGACGTTGGGGCCCCTGCTCGCCGCCTCGCACGCCAGCTTGCGCGATGATTTCGAGGTCTCCTGCCTGGAGCTGGATGTCATGGTCAAGAATGCTCAGGATGCGCCGGGTTTCGTCGCCGGTCGCATGACCGGCGGAGGCTTTGGGGGCTGCACCGTGAATCTGGTTCACGCCGAAAAGGGCGAGGCCTTTATCGCCCACATGGCCGCCGCCTACCTGCGCGAAACCAAACTCCAAGCGCAAATCTACCTGGTTGACAGCGCCGACGGCGCAGCTGAGATCAAAGCCGATTGATGGTGGCCGCGACGTAACCCGCCCCGAAGCCGTTATCAATATTGACCACCGTCACGTTGGAGGCGCAGGAGTTCAGCATGCCCAGCAGCGCGGCCACCCCGCCCAGGCTGGCGCCGTAACCGACGCTCGTGGGTACGGCGATGACCGGCGCCGCTACCAAGCCACCCACCACACTGGGCAGTGCGCCCTCCATTCCCGCCACCACGATGATCACCCGTGCCTCCTGCAGCCGCTTGCGGGCGTCCAACAGGCGATGCAGTCCCGCCACGCCTACATCGTAGAGGTGCTCCACCGGGCTGCCCATAATCCCGGCCGTCACGAGCGCCTCCTCTGCCACGGGGATGTCGCTGGTCCCGGCCGAAACCACCAGAACCGTTCCCTTCCCCGTCAGCGTGGCATCGCGCTGGACTGTGATACAGCCCGAAAGCGCATGGAACTGCGCCGTTTTCAGCTTCGCCTTGACCGCCTTGAACATCGCCGGCGTGGCGCGGGTGACCAGGACGTTGGGTGCGCGTCGCGCTATGGTGGCCGCGATGTTCGCCACCTGCGTCGCCGTCTTGCCCATTCCGAGAACCACCTCCGCCATACCCTGCCGCAGGGCGCGGTGGTGATCGACGCGGGCAAAACCCAGGTCTTCAAACGGCAGGTCCTGCAATTGTTGCCGCGCTGCCCGCGGCGAGACGCGGCCGTCCGCGACGCCTTGCAGAAGCTCTTGAAGTGCCTCACTCTTCACGCAACGATTCTAGCCCGCTTGGGGCAGCGACACGTCGGGGGCGGGTGAAGCGCGGAGGATGGTCGGCGCGTCGGACGCTCCGCCCTCGCGTTGCCCTGTTCACGCTCGACTGCAGTAAACTGCGACTGCCATGCCATCGGCCTCTGAATTCCCCCGCCTTGTATTCGTCGATGCCACGGAAAGCCGCGAGCTGGCCATCGAGCACTGGCCGTTCACCATTGGGCGGCGCGCGGATCGCAACCTGGTGATTCACGGTCCCCACGTCTCGCGTGAGCACGCCGCCATTGTCCTGGAGCACGGCAGCGTCTACTTGGTGGATGCCGGCAGCCGCCATGGAACCTTCGTCAATGGCCTTAAAGTTTTGCGCCAGCGGCTGAAGCCCGGCGACCGCATCGAATTCGGAGCGCGCGGCAGTGCGCACCTGGACTTCGACCCGCCACAGACCGGCACTAATATCAACCGCGCGCTTCTCAGCCAGCTCAGCAGCATGTCCAGTCGGCCGGAGGCGTCGGAGTTTGAAAAGCTTTCGCTTTACCTCGATATCGCCCGCAGCCTCGATCGTGCCGGGGTCTTGGACGACATTCTCGCTGTCATGCTCGATGCAACCCTCAAGCTGACCGGCGCGGAGCGCGGCCTCGTCTATCTGCGCACGCCGGACGGTACGCTGCGACTTGCCGCCGGACGGAATGCGAAAGGTCAGCCTGTAACCGACGACGATACCGTCTCGCGTTCCATCATCGCCGAGGCCGCGCAAACCGCCGGCGAGTTCCTGATCACCGATACGCAGCAGGCGAGTGCCGTGGCGGCACGGCAGAGCATCCTGGCTCATGACCTGCGCACCATCCTCTGCATTCCGCTGCGCGAAAACGCGGTGCGCGAGACGCGGGCCAGCCTGACACCGGAAGCAGCGCTGCCGCTCGGCGTGTTGTACCTCGATAGCCACTCCGTCAGCCATCCGCTCTCGCAGGTCAGCCATGACATCCTGCGGGCGTTGGCGCGGGATGCCGCGGCGCTGGTCAACAACGCCCGCCTGGTGCATGCCGAGGAGGCGGCCCGCCGCATGCGCCAGGAACTCGACATTGCCGCGGACATTCAGCAGCGCCTCATGAGCGCCACGCTGCCGGAGGTGGGCTATGCCAGCGTCACGGGCCGCAACCTGGCTTGCCTGGCGGTCGGCGGTGATTTCTTCGATGTCGTCGGCACCCCTTCCGGCCTTGCCGTGGTGCTGGCTGATGTCAGCGGCAAGGGAATTTCGGCTGCCCTGCTCGCCCAAGTGCTGCAAGGCATGATCTACACCCAATTGCTGGCCGGCACCGATTTGGCCACCATCGCCGCAGTCGCGAACCGATATTTGTTCGACAGAACGCAGGGTGAGAAGTACGCCACCCTGGTCTTGCTGCGAATTACCCCGCAGGGAGAGGTCGAGTTCGCGAACTGTGGCCACGTCCCCCCCCTGCTCTGCTCGGCGGGCACGGTTACTCGCATCGAGCCCGCAAATCTCCCGGTCGGGCTGCTCCCCATGGCTTCCTATACCGGGTCGCGAATCGCCATGCAGTCCGGAGACCGGCTGCTGCTGGTAAGCGACGGCGTTACCGAGGCGGAAAATAACGACGGGGAGATGTTTGGCGATGACCGTCTGCAGGCAGCCTTTTGCCATGGTGGCGCGGACGCCGTATTGCAGGCGCTGCGGCAGTTCTGCGGCGGCGTGACCCTCAATGACGACTGTACCCTTTTGGACTTGAGCTTCCACGGACCAAGTTAGGGGCGACGATTCTGATAAGCTGACCAGCGCCTGCCGGAATTGTCCATGATCGGCACCACCATTTCCCACTACCGCATTGAGGCCAAGCTGGGCAGCGGCGGTATGGGCATTGTGTATCGGGCCCTCGATCTGCGCCTGGATCGTCCGGTGGCCCTCAAGTTTCTCCCCCCGGAATTGGGGCTTGACGCGCAAGCGTTGGACCGCTTCCAACGGGAGGCCCGCGCCGCTTCCGCTCTGAACCACCCCAACATCTGCACCATTCATGACATTGGGGAGAGCGAAGGCCGCCCTTTCCTGGTGATGGAGCTGTTGGAAGGCGAGACACTGCGCGACCGCATCGCGCGGGGCAGCTTCAAAACCGAACTTCTGATTGACCTTGCCATCCAGACCGCCGACGGTCTGGACGCCGCCCACCAACGCGGCATCGTGCATCGCGACATCAAGCCCGCCAACCTCTTCCTCACGCAGCGCGGACAGATCAAGATCTTGGACTTTGGCTTGGCCAAGGTGGCCGCGCGCTCCTTGGCCGGGAACTCCGCCACCCGGGTCACGGCGCACGAGTTGCTGACCAGCCCCGGTATGACCCTGGGGACCGTCGCCTACATGTCGCCCGAGCAGGCGCTGGGCGAAGAACTGGACGGACGCAGCGACCTGTTTTCGCTGGGCATGGTGTTGTACGAGATGGCGACCGGGCAGCCGGCCTTCTCGGGCGCCACTTCGGCCGCCCTATTTAATGCCATCTTGAACCGCGCCCCGATCTCACCATTGCGCCTGAACCCGGAACTACCAGCCACTCTCGAAGACACCCTGAACAGGCTGTTGGAGAAGGATCGCGAACTGCGCTATCAGGGTGCCGACGACCTGCGCTCAGACCTGAAACGGCTACGACGGGAGTTGGAGTCACAGCGCTTGCATGCCGCCGCGGGACCGGACGAGTCAGGCGGGAAGGTTGAGCCCGTCACCGGTCCGACGGCCTCCTCCCGGCGCATCAACGCCGCTCAACCCGTGACCGTCGAATCCGTGACGGCGCACCCACGGCGTTGGTGGATCGGGGCGCTCGGTCTCGTGCTGGTGATCGGGATCGGAGTCGGACTGTGGACCTTGCAGCGGCAGCCGCGCTCGACGCTGCCTCGTCTGCAGATGAAACAACTGACGCACACCGCGCACGTCAGCGAAGCCGTGATTTCTCCCGACGGCAAGTTTGTCGCCTATGTCAACCTCACCCCGGACGGGGGCAGCCTGCGTGTCCGTACCGCGGACGGGAGCAGTGATGTCGAGGTGGTGCCGCCTTCCTCGACCTGCTGCGCGGAGGTGGCGTTTGCGCCCAATGGGGCTTCCCTGTATTTCTTGCGTACGCTTTTTGTTCGCGGCTCGCTGAACGTGATCCCATTGCTGGGCGGAATGGAACGCAAGTTATTGGACAACGTGGCCACGGGCGTCAGTTTCTCGCCGGACGGAACGCAGATGGCCTTCATCGGTGCAATGGCCGGCAAGATCCCGAGGGATCTGACCATCGCTCGCCCGGACGGTTCCGACGGCCGATTGATCGCTTCTCTGCCGGTCGGCCGCGTCTATGCGTCTCTTACCGACGGCGAACAGGTCCGCCCGGCGTGGTCCCCCGACGGACGCACTCTGGCCGTCATTGTGCGCGACACTACTGTGGGGTCTAAGGGGGGGGTCGTAGAGGATGGGGCGGTCGCAGTGGTTGCTGTGGACAATGGACAGTTCGCAACGCTCGGCTCCCTGGACCACGATGCCGGCGTTTCGGGTTTGGCCTGGCGGCCCGACGGTCGCAGCGTGATCGTCAGTTCGGCCGGAGAGGGCGCACCCTTCCAACTCCGGCAATACCCCTTCCCCGTTGGCCCCGCCGCCCCTTTGACGAACGACCTGAGCGATTATCTGGGCATCAGCATCACCCTGAACGCGCAGCCGGAACAGTGGGTGACGACGCGGCAGAGCTCGCATTCCGCAATTTGGACCGTTCCCGTCAGCGATCCCACCCATCCTCGAAAGATCCTGGCAGGCGAGGACTCCAATGACGGTGTAATGGGACTGACTTGGAGCTCCGACGGGCACCTGATCTACACGCGGCGCGTGGATGGCATATGGCAGCTCTGGACCGCGGACAGCGCCGGACAGCAGGCACACCTGCTCCTGCACAACGACAAGAGCGCATATTTTCCCTCGGTTTCACAGCACGAGGGACGTGTGGTCTTCGCGACTAGTGATTACAAAGTCTGGTCGGCCAACGCGGATGGCGCCCATCTCGAATTGCTCACGCCTGACGCGATTGCTTTTTATCCGCAGGCCAGCCCGGATGGTCGCTGGGTGGTCTATGCAGCAGCGGCTGAGGGAAAGCAGTCGCTCTGGAAACGGCCCCTCGCGGGCGGTAGCGCCGTGCAAATTTCGCCGGGCTTCGGGTCACGTTCCAGTTTTTCCCCCGACGGCCATCAGCTTGTGTTCACGGCGGCGCAAGCCGGCCAACGCGGCTTCGGCATCCTAACGATCGACGGAACCACGCCCTTCCGGTTTATTCCCTACCCGGCCAACTGCGAGAGCTTGACCGGCTGGACGCCGGATCAGCACGCCGTGACCTGCATCATGACCCAGAAGGGCACAGACAACATCTGGGCGGTGCCCTTGGACGGCAAGACACCATTTGCCGTGACTCACTTCGCCGACGAGAAAATTGCCTGGTATGCCTGGTCCCCCGACGGCAAACAGATTGCCGTCTCCCGTGGGAACCAAAGCGGGGACGCGGTGTTGATGACGGTTGAACCGTAATCGGCCGACCTCCCTGCCCGGCAGCCCGGTGAGATGACTCTGATATGCTGAGCCCCTCCCGCGGGATTCGCTCATGATCGGCACCACCGTTTCCCATTACCGCATCGAGGCCAAGCTGGGCAGCGGCGGCATGGGCGTGGTGTACCGGGCCCTCGACCTGCGCCTCGATCGTGCGGTGGCCCTCAAGTTTCTGCCTCCCGAGCTGGCGCTCGACACCCAGGCCTTGGAGCGCTTCCAACGGGAAGCCCGCGCCGCCTCCGCCCTCAACCACCCCAACATCTGCACGATTCATGACATTGGCGAGAGCGAGGGACGACCCTTCCTCGTGATGGAGCTGCTCGAGGGCGAGACGCTGCGTGATCGCATCTCCCGCGGGCCGTTCAAGACCGAGACCCTGATTGATCTGGCTATCCAGACCGCCGACGGCTTGGACGCCGCCCACCAGCGCGGCATCGTACATCGCGACATCAAGCCCGCCAATCTCTTCCTGACGCCGCGCGGACAGATCAAGATTCTCGACTTTGGCCTGGCCAAGGTGACGTTGCGCCCCATGACCGCCGGGACCTCGGCAACGCGGGTCACTGCGCATGAGCTGCTGACCAGCCCCGGCATGGCCTTGGGAACCGTGGCCTACATGTCTCCCGAACAGGCGCTCGGGGAGGAGTTGGACGGGCGCAGCGATTTGTTTTCGCTCGGCATGGTGCTCTACGAGATGGCCACCGGCCAGGCGGCCTTCTCCGGCGCCACTTCTGCCGCTTTATTCGATGCCATCCTGCACCGCACGCCTATTTCGCCGTTGCGCCTGAACCCGGAACTGCCCGTGGTCCTCGAAGACATCCTGAACAAGCTGCTGGAGAAAGACCGCGAGCTGCGGTATCAGGGCGCCGACGACCTGCGCGCCGATTTGAAACGGCTGCGGAGGGAGATGGAGTCGCAACGGTTACATGCGGCACCTGCGAACGAGGCGGCCAGCGGAACGGCCCTGCAATCAACTCTCTTGCGGGCGGCCTCGTCACGCCGTATCAGCGCCGCCCAGTTGCCGGTGGAACCCGAGGCACGCCATCCCTTGCCAAAGTGGCTCTGGGTTCTCGGACTAGTCGTGGTACTAGGGGTGGGCCTGGGGCTGTGGTCGGTCCTGCATCTGCGCTCGGCAGTACCTCAAATACAGATGAAGCACCTGACACACTCTGCGCATGTCGGTGAAGCCGCGATCTCGCCGGACGGCAAGTTTGTCGCTTATGTCAGCCTCCTGCCGGAGGGTGGCAGCTTGCATGTCCGCACCCCGGACGGCAGCAGCGATGTCGAGGTGGTACCACCCTCCCCTTCATGCTGCGCCGAGATTGCTTTTTCGCCGAATGGGGCCTCGCTCTATTTCCTGCGTTTTGCTGTCGTTCGCGCCGCGGTCGTGGTTCGCGCCTCGCTCAGCGAAATCCCGCTGCTGGGTGGGCCGGAGCGCAAGTTGCTGGACAGCTTGGGGACCGGCGTCAGCCTTTCGCCGGATGGAACGCACATGGCCTTCATCAGCTCCGCCGACAACCCCATGAGTGGTGAGCTGACGATTGCGCGCAGCGATGGATCTGATGCGCGGGCGATCGTACGCCCGCACGATGTTGCGGGGTATATCACTCTTCGCAGTTTTGGCAATCGCGTGCGCCCGGCATGGTCCCCGGATGGTCGGGACCTGGCGGTTGCAGTCCGGACGCAGGCCCAAACCCATGTGGTGGTTATCAGAGCGGACAATGGGCAGGAAGCACTTTTGGGATCGCAGTCTTGGAATTCGATTCAAAATCTGGCCTGGCGGCCTGACGGACGCAGCCTGATCGTCAGTGCGGCAAGACCAGACACAACCCTGCAACTCTGGCAGCTGTCGGTTCCCGAGGGCACCGTCGTCCGATTGACCAATGATCTGAGCGACTACAGCGGCATCAGCGTTACGGCCCACGCCCAGCCGGAGCAGTGGATCACGACGCAGCAAACCACGCCATCAGCCATCTGGATCGTTTCAATGAGCGATCCGGAACAACCGCGCAAGATTCTGAGCGGCGAGGACACCAAGGACGGCATGATGGGGCTGGCTTGGAATGGCGCCGGTCATATTATTTACACTCGGAGCGTCGATGGTGCCTGGCAAGCATGGACGTCGGACGGCGACGGACGAGACGCGCACCTCCTCGTACGTCATGAGGGCGCGATTTTCCCCTCGGTATCTCTGCACGATGGCCGTGTGTTTTTTACCGATACGTCCTCGCGCGATGTGCAAGCCGTCAACGCCGAGGGAAATCAGATCGAGCAGGTCACACCCGGTCTGGGTATCTTCCCGCAGGTCAGCCCAGACGGCCGCTGGTTGCTCTACTGCGCCCTTGACACCGCAACCGGTCAACAGACCTTGCGGAAGCAGCTTCTGACCGGCGGATCCCCGGTTACGATGTCGCCCGCCTTCGCTGCCCGTCCCAGCTTCTCTCCGGACGGCAAGCAGATCGTGTTCACGACGGAGCAGGCCGGCCAGCGAGGCTTTGGCATCCTGCCGCTCGAAGGCGCCAGCCCGTTGCGTTTTATTCCTTACCCGGCCAACTGCGAAGACTTGACCGGCTGGACCCCTGATCAACGTGCGGTGACCTGCATCATGAATCAGAAAGGCGTCGGCAATATCTGGGCGGTTCCCTTGAACGGCACAGCACAATACGCAGTGACCCATTTCAGTGACGAGGGCCTGAACTGGTATGCTTGGTCTCCTGACGGCAAGCAGATTGCCGTCTCCCGCGGAGTCCAGAACGGCGATGCGGTATTGCTGACGGTTCAACCGTAGTCAGCCCACCACCCTGCCCGGCATCCCATTGCTCCCGTTTCCTGTATTCCGGCGCGTTGGTTCTGAATAGCCCGTTGAGATGACTCTGATATGCTGAGCCCCTCCCGCGGGATTAGTCCATGATCGGCACCACCGTTTCCCATTACCGCATCGAGGCCAAGCTGGGCAGCGGTGGCATGGGCGTCGTGTACCGGGCCGTCGATCTGCGCCTCGACCGGCCGGTGGCGCTCAAGTTTTTGCCTCCCGAGCTGGCGCTTGACGCCCAGGCCTTGGAGCGCTTCCAACGGGAAGCCCGCGCCGCCTCCGCCCTCAACCATCCCAACATCTGCACCATTCATGACATTGGCGAGAGCGAGGGACGACCATTCCTCGTGATGGAGCTGCTCGAGGGCGAGACACTGCGCGATCGCATCTCCCGCGGGCCGTTCAAGACCGAGACCCTGATTGATCTGGCCATCCAGATCGCCGACGGCTTGGACGCCGCTCACCAGCGCGGCATCGTACATCGCGACATCAAGCCCGCCAACCTGTTTCTGACACAACGCGGACAGATCAAGATTCTCGACTTCGGCCTGGCCAAGGTGACGTTGCGCCCCATGACCGCCGGGACCTCGGCGACACGGGTCACCGCGCATGAATTGCTGACCAGCCCCGGCATGGCCTTGGGAACCGTGGCCTACATGTCGCCCGAGCAGGCGCTGGGAGAAGAACTGGATGGGCGCAGCGACCTGTTTTCGCTCGGCATGGTGCTCTACGAGATGGCCACCGGGCAAGCCGCATTTTCCGGCACCACTTCGGCCGCCCTCTTCGATGCCATCCTGCACCGGACTCCGACCTCGCCGTTACGGCTGAATCAGGAGCTGCCTGCAGGGTTCGAAGACATCTTGTATAAGCTCCTGGAAAAGGATCGCGAGCTGCGTTATCAGGTCGCATCCGAACTGCGTTCCGATCTGAAACGGCTACGACGGGAACTGGAGTCGCAACGCCTGCGCGCCGCCCATGAAACCGAGGCGATGAGCGGAACGGTCGAGGCCGCCAGCGTGGGGACAGCCTCTTCCCGCCGCATCAGCGCCGCTCACTCCGTGGCCGTGGAGGCCGTGGCGGAGCCTCCCCGGCGGAAGTGGATCTGGGGGCTTGGTCTCGTACTGGTGGTCGGGGTCGGAATCGGCATCTGGGCGCTGCTGCGCCCGCACTCGGCGCTGCCTCATGTGCAGATGAAACAGCTGACCCACTCCGGGCACGTCAGCGAAGCCGAAATCTCTCCCGATGGCAAGTTTGTCGCCTATGTCAACCTCACACCCGACGGGGGCAGCTTGCACGTTCGCACCATGAACGGCAGCAGCGACGTCGAGGTAGTTCCGCCCTCGACCTCCTGCTGCGCTGAGATGGCGTTTGCGCCCACCGGAGACTCCATCTATTTCCTCCGGACCGCTCTGGTGCGTGCCTCGCTCAGCGAGATCCCGCTCCTGGGCGGGACGGAGCACAAGTTGCTGGACAACTTGGGAACCGGCGTCAGTCTTTCGCCGGACGGCATGCAGATGGCCTTTATTGTTGCTGCGAGCGACAACAATCCAAACGGTGATCTGACGATCGCACGCAGCGATGGGTCCGATTCCCATACACTGGCGCGGCACCAAGATGCCACCTCCTCCGATCTTTCGCTGCTGAATTTTAGCGATCGCGTTCGCCCGGCATGGTCCCCGGACGGGCGTCATCTCGCCGTCGCCATTCAGCAGCTCGGCTCCGGAACAACCCTTGACCTGGTCGAGATGATCACTCTGGAGTCCGGGAAGAGAACCCTGCTCGGAACTCACAGCTTCTTGGGAGCCAATACCATCCAAGGGCTGGCTTGGCGGCCCGATGGACGCGGCGTGATCGTCAGTGCGGAGAGTCGGGGGGCACCACTGCAACTCTGGCAATTGTCGTTTCCCGATGGTGCGGCTGCCCCCTTAACCAACGATTTGAGCGACTACATGGGTATTAGTGTCGCCCAGAATTCCCAACCGGAGCAGTGGGTCACGACACGTCTGACCACGCAGACCGCAATTTGGGTCGTTCCCGTCAACGATCCGGAGCATCCCCGTAAAATTCTGGCCGGCGAGGGGACCCGGGATGGTGCGACTGGTCTGGCGTGGAGCTTGGATGGACATCTGGTCTATACCCGGCGTGTCGACGGCGTCTGGCAACTTTGGATAGCGGACGGCACGGGAGGACAGGCGCACAAGCTCCTGCGGAATCACGACGGAATATTCCCGTCGGTGTCCCGGCATGATGGCCGGATCTTCTTTTTGGGCACATCATCGACCCATAACAGTGCGTGGGCTGTCAACGCCGACGGGAATCAGCCCGAGGAAGTCACACCCGACCAGGCGGGCCTCTTTTCGCAGCCCAGCCCGGATGGCCGCTGGGTGATCTATGCGTCCAGTCACCCCGGGAGTGGACAACAGACACTTTGGAAGCGACTCCTCGCGGGCGGTTCTCCCATCGAGATCACGCCGTCCTTTGTATCCCGACCCAACTTCTCTCCCGACGGCAAGCAGATCGTGTTCACGACCATGCAAGCCGGCCAACGCGGCTTTGGCATCCTGCCGCTCGAAGGAACGACTCCCTTGCGCTTTTTTCCCTACCCGGCCAACTGCGAAGACTTGACCGGCTGGACGCCGGATCAACGCGCGGTGACCTGCATCATGACCCAGAAGGGTGTGGGTAACATCTGGGCTGTTCCCTTGGGCGGTGCGGCCCCCTACGCGGTGACCCATTTCAGCGACCAGACCATTAACTGGTACTCCTGGTCCCCCGACGGCAAGCAGATCGCCGTCTCCCGCGGTGACCAGAGCGGCGACGCAGTGCTGATGACGGTGCAACCGTAGCCGCCCTTGACGACCACGCCGCCCTGGCACTCCTCTCCATTAGCCTCCTGCATTTGCAGTTTTCACCCCCTACCCCCACTCCCCTCGTCCCCACCGCCTATGCTACGCTCGGCCCCTATGCGTGTCTCCGTTTGCGCGGGCCTGCTCATGGCTCTGGGGGTGACGATTGGGCCTGCGGCGGCACAGTCGGACGTCACGCTGGCTCGCGAGTTGGCAGCCATTCCAGCTCCCTCCGGCTCCGAAACCAAGTTGATGGAGGCCATCGAGCACGCCTCCGCACTGCCAGCCGGGCGCCTCGACAATCTCGGCAACTTGTCTTACCCCCTGGGACAGGGTCCGCATCCGCTGCTCTTGGTCACCGAGGTGGACGAGCCCGGTTTTGTCGTCTCCGCCGTGCTTCCCAACGGCTATCTGCGGCTCAAGGAAGTCGTAGCCCGCGCGCCAATGCCAGCCGGGTTTACGCAGCTTCTATTTGGCAATCGGGTCAGCATCCTGACCGCCAAGGAGCCCGTGGCCGGCGTCGGCGTTGGACTCTCGATTCACCTGCAACCCAGCCGTAAGCCGGAGACCGCGCCGGGCTACACCGGCGACGATCTCTATGTCGACGTGGGCGCCACGTCCGCCGCGGAAGTCAGCGCTGCGGGCATTCAACTGCTCGATCCCGTGGTCCCGGAACATGACATCTTCGGCGGCACTGATCGTCCGATCCTGGTCGGCACGGCGTTGGCGGCGCGCGTGGCGGTCCCCAGCTTGCTGCACGTCCTGCAAGGCCTGGCACGTCAGCCATCCGGACGCGCGATCGTGGTGGCGTTCGCCACGCAAGGCGCCTTCGGCCATCGTGGCCTGCAGCGTTTGCTCAGCGAGTTCGATCCCTCCGAGGTGGTCCTGGTCCGGCCCTTCGCGGCCTCTACGGAAAACCAGGTCTTGCATCTGGACGCCAGTGATCCAGCCGAATCCGCCCGCTGGAAGGCCCTGACCGGCACTTCCCTGCCCGGTGAGCCGCCCGGTGATCCAGCGTTGGAGACTCTGCTGCACGGGCGCCGGTACCTCGAGATTCGCTTTCCCGTCTCGCATCTCCATAGCGCTGCGGAACTGGTGGACATGGACACCCTGAACACCCTGACGCCGTGGCTGCTGCGCTGGTGCCAAGCCCCCGCCGCGGCTCCCGAGGCTCCACGATGAAGACGCATCGCCTATTGCTCGCCGGCGCGTTACTTATGTCCGCCGCTGGTCCGCTCGGGGCGCAACGGTCCGCCGCCGCTGCAGCACCCACCGGCATTTCTCCTGTCGTCCCGATCCTGAAAGACTTGATTGAAACCACTGGCGTGAGCGGGCACGAGCAGCCGGTCCGCGACCGAATTCGAACCATGATTGCGCGTCTGCTGCCTCCTGGGGTGAACAGCACGGTGGACGCGTCCGGCAACCTCATCGTCAGCCTCGGCCCCAAGGCCGCGCAGCCAGCCGTGCTCTTCATCGCTCACATGGATGAGATCGGCTGGCAGGTGAGCGGCATTCTTCCCAACGGGACGCTCGCCTTACAGCCGCAGGGCGCGGGAATCACGGCGCTGTTTGAGAACCACGTCGCCCTGGTCCATACCGCGCGGGGCACACTTCCTGGTTCGCTGTACTTCGTCGGAGCCGGCCCCATGGAGCGGTTTCCGCGTCTCGACCTGGGCATGGATCGTGCCGCGGTTCTGGCGGCGGGAGTCAACCTTGGCGATCCCGTGGCCGTTCCCAAGGTGTATCGCCCGTTACTGCAGGGGCGCGCCACTGCACGCTCCTTCGACGACCGGGTGGGTTGCGCGGCGCTGGTCAGCGCCATCGGTGCGCTTCGCGGCGTGCCGCTTCACGAGCGCGTCGATTTCGTCTGGTCAACCGGGGAGGAACTTGGCCTCGTGGGCGCCGCCGCCCTGGCCCAAACCGTGCATCCCAAGCTGGTGGTCGCCCTCGACACGTTTGTATCCTCCGATTCGCCGCTCGAGTCCACTCGCTTTGCCGACGCCCCCCTCGGGGCTGGGTTCGTGGTTCGCGCCATCGACAACAGCATCATCACGCCGCGTGCCCTGCGTGATCACATCGTGGGACTCGCCCGCGCCCATCACATTCCCGTGCAGATCGGCATCACCGGCGGAGGGACTGATAGTTCGGAGTTTCAAGCCGGCGGCAGCCAGGTGCTGGCGTTGGGCTGGCCGCTGCGCACCTCCCATGCGCCCGGCGAAGTCATCGACACGCGCGACGTCGAGGCCCTGGCCGCCATTATCCCGGTCATCGCCCGACAGGAGTGACACCTTCACGCCCCGCAGGCCCGCCGTCCCCATTTGACCCGGCGATTGGCGGCAGCATAGCATCGAAGCTCCAGCCATGACGTTGCCGCCCCAGGAGATGTCGCTGCGTCGGATCACGCTGGCCATTACCGGCGCCAGCGGCACCGTGCTTGCGCAAAAAGCTTTGCAGTTGCTCGTCGCCGATGCGCGCGTGGGCGAAGTCAACCTGGTACCTTCCGCCCATGCGGTACGCGTGGCCAGCGAAGAGATGAGTCTGGCGGTGGGCTCGCTCAAGGACTTTGCCACGCATCTGCTCGGCGCGACCCATGCCAAAGTGCGCGTGCACGACAACCGCGATATCGGCGCCACCATCGCCAGCGGATCGTACCCCATTGACGCGATGGTGATTGTGCCGTGCAGCATGGGAACGCTGGCCTCCGTTGCGCACGGCCTTGCCGACAACCTGGTGGAACGTGCCGCCGATGTCTGCCTGAAAGAACGCCGGCCGCTGGTGTTGGCTGTTCGCGAAGCCCCATTGAACCGCATCCATCTGCAGAACATGCTGACCGCGCACGATGCGGGCGCCATCATCTTCCCGGTCATCCCCGCGTTCTACGACGGAGCCCAGTCAGGGGAACAGTCCGCCACGCAGTTCGTCTGCCGACTACTGGCACAAATCGGCCTGCCGCAGGCACAGGCCTTTCAATGGCCGGGCTAGACAAGGGTCCTGAATCGTTTCTGCCGTGCCGACAAGCCGTCAGACCTTGAGGATCAGCTTGCCGTAGCTGCCGCGGCTTTGCAGGGCGCGGTGGGCTTCCGCCGCCTCGTTCAAGGCATATTGCTCCCCGATCACCGGCTTCAATTTCTTGCGCTTGACGTACTCCGTCAACTCGTCCATCGCCATCTTCAACAGTTCGGGGTCGGAAACCAGCGCTCCCAGGTAAAGGCCATGCACGGAGATGTTGCCGCTGAGAAGTGTGGCCGCGCTGACGGAACGCACATCCCCCCCGGCAAATCCGTAGACCACCATGCGCCCGAGGGGCCGCAATAACTCCAGGCTGCGGTCGAAGACGTCGCCCCCAACGGTCTCGAGCACGATGTCCACGCCCTCGTTGCCCGTGAATCGCCGCACTTCCTCCGCGAAGTCGTGCGTGGTGTAGTTGATCAAGTGCTCGGCGCCCAGGGCCTTGACCTTCTGCAGTTTTTCATCCGACCCGGCGGTGGCGAAGATCTCCGCCCCCATGGCCTTGGCCAGCTGCACCGCCATGGTTCCCACGCCGCCACCGGCAGCATGGATCAGGACGCGTTCGTCCGGCTTCACATCGGCCATCCACAACGCGTAATAGGCGGTGAGACTGTTGACCAGAAATCCCGCCGCTTCAATGCTGCTCAGGCCCTGGGGAATCGGGAAAACATTGCTTTCCTGCGCCACGGCGTATTCCGCGTATCCACCCGACCAGCAGAGGGCCATGACGCGCTCCCCTTGGCGGGGGCCGGAGGCGATCGTACCGGCAATCTCGAAACCGGGGATGAAGGTGGGGGCCGGCCCGCCGGGATAGGACCCGGCCCGCATCATGGTATCGGCGAAATTGACGCCGGCGGCTTCGACCTTGATCAGGACGCTGTCGGCCCCCGGCTGCGGGATCTCAACATCCGCAACCTTCAGCACCTCAGGTTCGCCGAACTCCTCCACGGTGATTGCTTTCATCGCTTGCCTTTCCATTCGCTCCACGCAAATCGCTGGGTGCCCGTGATCGGGCATTACACCCCAGTTTAGTCTGACGTTGCGGCAGGAAGCGAGTAATTCCGACGCCGCTGTCGGGCCACCGTCGCCATCATCTTCGCTGCTACACTTTGGAATCCACGGACGGGGTGTCAGCTTTCGCTACCCGCGGCCAATGTCCCCAGCCCAGACGGGCGGGGAACCAGCATGTCCTTTTTGAGTCCGGACCAAATGCCACCCAATCGTATGAACGTCCTGCTGCTCATTCTCGTGGCTGTCGGCTTGGAAGTGGTGGGCCAGTCGCTTTATAAATCGGGCCTTAACCATGCGCCCACGACCTCGGGCAGCCTCTGGTCCATCGCCGGCCTGCTCGGCTTTTTCTGGAACACGCTCACCAGTTGGCGGGTGCTTCTCGGCCTCACCGTCTACATCCTGGAGGTGCTGGTTTGGTGGGTAGTACTCTCCAAGGCCGACGTCAGCTACGCCTTTCCTCTCACCAGCATGAGCTACGTCTTACTGCTTCTGGTAGCGCGGCTGGTTTTGCATGAGCACATCCCAATTCAGCGCTGGCTGGGAGCCGGCGCCATCATGGCCGGTGTGTACCTCATCACCCGCAGCGTCCCACTCCCGCGCTAGGCGGGCGGCCAAGGCAAGGGTCAGGAGCTCATCCTAATTGCTGGAATGTGGCACTCCGAGATTACGGCCGGCCGGCATTACGACGCGCGGCAAGCAATTCTTTGGCGCGATGATCGAGGGCTTCCGCCTGCGGCAAAAGCGTCAGCGCCTTGCTGACCTCGGGATCGTTCTGCGCAAGAATCTTGAGCCCGGCGCTCTGTCCGAATAACGTGCTGACCACTGTGCGGCGGATCTGCAACTTGATCCAGTCGGCATTGGCATTGATTTCAGCCGCCGAAAAGGGGATCTGTTCACTCAGCAGCAGACTTTGGAAATCGGTGAGCGTGGCAGGCGTTGGGGTCCAGTCCTTGCTGGTCACATCGTGTTTGTTTAAGTACGCGTCGGTGAAGTCCTGAATGGCGCCATGGTCGGCCAGCGACGCCTGAAAGTCATTCAGCTTCTGCTCGGGCAAGATCACATCCGGCGTGATGCCGCCACCGCCATAGACGGTGCGGCCACTGTCCGTCATCTTCGTCTCGCGATGGGCAACGTCCTGCGCATCGGGTTTGGGACGAGCGTAGTAGTAGTCGTAAAGCGACACACCCTCGTAATTGCGCTGGATCAAGCGGCCGCTGGGGGTGTAGTAGTGAGCCGTGGTCAGGGCCAGGCCGGTTCCTTCACTGAGCGGGTAGACAGTTTGCACCAGCCCCTTGCCGAAAGTAGTCTGGCCGACGACCAGGCCGCGATCGTGATCCTGCACCGCACCACTGACAATCTCGGCTGCGCTGGCGGTTCCGGAGTCCACCAGAAGCACGAGCGGGAAGTCGTGCCCGTCATTCCCGTGGGTCGCCGTGTAGACACGCTCCGGGGACGACCGGCCGTGATGGCTCACGATCACTTGCCCCTTCGCCAGGAACATGTCGGACACATCCACCGCCTGGGTCAGCAAACCGCCGGGATTGCCTCGCAGATCGAGCACCATCCCCTTGAGTTCGCCTTCACCCCCATCGTGGTCAATGATGTCGGCAATCTCACGGGCGCTGGTCTCGTTGAATCCTGACAGGTGGATGTAAGGAACTCCGGGTGAAAGGAGAAAAGCGGCGTCCACGCTGGGGCTATGGACCTCGTCGCGAATCACCGCGACCTCGATTGGAGCGGCGCGACCCTTGCGCGTCACGCTGATGCTGACTGGCGTCCCCCGTGGCCCCTTCAACATGGTTGCCACCTCGTCAGTGGACATTCCGGTCGTCGGTTTGTGATCCACGCCGGAGATGATGTCGCGCGGCCTCAGCCCGGCTTTGAAGGCCGGGCTACCCTCAAACACCTGGCCCACGACGATGTGGTCGCCCACGTTCCCGATCCGCATGCCAACACCGAAATAGTGGCCCTGCTGGTCCAGGCGCATGCGGGCATAGGTACGCGGGTCGAAAAAGCTGGAGTGGGGGTCCAATCCACGTAGCATCCCTGGAATTGCGCCGTCGTAAATCGCCCGATCGGCATCAACTGGGGAGGCGTAATTGGCCTCCACGAGGCTGTAGAGACGGGCAAAAGTCCGCAGATCGCCGCGTAATTCCCTGCTGTTGTCCTGCTGGGCCGCTCGCGCCACCCGCGGGCCATAAAACTGACCCAGTACGGCTCCGATCAACAGCACACCTGGAACAATGAGAGCTGCGCGCAGGTTTTTCATTAGGGAGACCACACGGCTCCTCCCTGAGTATATCAAGCCCAACTTGAAAGAATGGGCTTGAATTCCGGCCCCCCGCGCCCTGCGTTTGACGGAACTGCCACGAGTTCCTATCATCGCAATAGAGGCCGTATCGTACCCCGACTGGGGTACCGTAGCGTTGTTCCCTCCTTATGAGCTTTGGCGAACTCCTTTTTCTGTCGGCGCTGGCCTTGCTGGTCTTCGGCCCCAAACGCCTGCCGGAGATCGCCCGGCTGGTCGGCAAGACCATGGCCGAGTTGCGGCGAGCCAGCAATGAGTTCCGCCATTCTCTCGAGGAAGAGATCCGCACCTTGGAACACCAGGAACAGCTCAAGAAGTCTACGGAAGCCGCGGCATTGACTCCCGCCCCGGTCTACGATCCCTACGCGGGCATCCCCACCGAGGTCCAACCTCCAAGTCACACCGACGAGCCCGACGTCTCCGCCGGTCCTACGGGAAGCGTGGCTTGGGAACATCCCCTTCACGCTCCCACGGAACCCAGCCTGCTGCCGCCCGCACCGGCGCCCGACAACCCCAGCCCCGTTGGAACGGACGCAACGGCGGAAGCGGCGCCTCCTGTCCCTCTCAGCGTTCCCGGCCATCGACCGGAGGAGCGGCCTGAACCATGGGAGTCGCACGATCAAAAATGGTGATGCGCGGCGCTTGCTCCCGCATGCCGTAAAGTAGTTGTGCGCGTTCGTACGCCCTAACCCCGGAGACCACCCCCCTGCATGGCGGAAGACCCCTCACCTCCAGAAACTGAGCTCGGCGGCGCCATGTCGTTCCTCGAACACCTTGAGGAACTGCGCCGCCGCCTGTTTCTTTCTGCACTAGGCATCCTGGTCGGATTTTTTGTCTGCTTCTACTTTGCCGATGCCATCTACGGCAAGATGGAGAAGCCGCTCGTCAAGGTGCTGGCCGACCAGGGCTTGAACCAGAAGCTCGTCTACCTGAATCCGATCGAGCCTTTCAATCTCTACGTCAAGCTGGCCTTGATTGCCGGCCTGTTCCTGACCTCTCCCTGGATTCTGTACCAAGTCTGGCTTTTTATCTCGCCTGGTCTTTATCGTCGGGAACGCCGCTGGGTGGTCCCCTTCGTCCTGTTCACCTCAGGACTGTTTATCGCCGGGGGAGTTTTCGCCTACTCGTATGCCTTCCCAATGGCGCTGAAGTTTCTCATCAGTTACGGGCACCGCTTCACGCCACAGATCACCATCAACGAGTATTTTGAGCTCTTTGCCACCGTGGTGCTTGGCCTCGGGATGGTCTTCGAGCTGCCGACTTTGATCTTTTTTCTCGCCATTCTCGGCATCGTCAACGCCAAGTTTCTATTGCGCAATTTTCGTTACGCCGTCTTGATTATTTTCGTGCTGGCCGCGGCAATTACGCCCACGGCGGACATCACCACCATGATGGTATTCGCCGCGCCCATGCTGGTGCTCTACCTGATGAGCGTTGGCATCGCTTATTTATTTGGGAAGGACAGACGTCAACGCCGGCGTTCCGTGGTTTAGCACCTCCCCCATCTGGGGACTGGCGCCGTTTCGCCAGTAACGGCACCGTAAATGGCGAGACGCTGATATCGCACCGAGCGAATACCCCGATCAACAGCATGCGAGCCGCCATTCGAATCCTGGTTGTGCTGGCCCGGACCTTGGGCATTGTCGGGGTTTTCGGACTCGCGTTTTTTGACAGCTCCCTGCTGTTCGCCTTTCCGGGCGCCAATGACCTTGCCCTGATCAGCTTTGTTGCCGCCAAGGCCAGTTGGGGATGGGCTGTTTTGGCGGCGGTCCTTGCCACTTCCGGCTCGATCATGGGCGCTCTGGTTACGTTTCGGCTGGGTCGCAAAGGGGGCGCGGAGTTGTTGCGGCGGAGAGTGCCGGAAGTCCTGCGCGAGCGCTTGATCACGTGGACGCGGCGTTTTGGCGCACTGCCGGTAGGTCTGGCGGCGGTGCTCCCACCTCCTTTTCCGTACGCACCCTTTGTCATCTCGGCCGGAGTGATGGACGTGCCTCGCCCCCGCTTTGTGCTCGCCGTGGCTGTCGGCCGCGGCGTGCGCTACAGTCTTGAGGTAGCCCTCGCGATGGTGCTTGGGCGGCGATTCACCCGCCACATGAGCGTGGTTTACTGGACCGCGCTGAAGATATTGGGACTCCTCGTGGTGGTCGCCCTCCTGACCTTGCTGGTCCTACGGCTGCTCAATCCGCGCGACCCCGCTTCGGTCTCACTCAAGGATTGATTCGCTCCAAGCGCCATGCAAGGCTCCGGTCGTGACCATTGCGGGAGAGCCGTTATCGCAGGGGACTCCGCGAGACTAGTGGGCAACGATCAAAGGGAACGCTGGGAGCGTACCAAGCCCAAAGGCCCGCTTTCGTGATGCTGTCTTGCGTGGACGCCGCCATGCTGCCGACCTTGGTCTACTGCTGGCCCAGCATTTCAATGGTGCGAAGCACCACGGCTCCCACCACGGTGAAGCTGTGCGCGCTGAGCTTGTCCATGGTGTCCTCCGGACTGTGATGGTATTTCCCCATCGAGTCGTAGCGCGGCCCCATGGGCCCGTAGGTGAAATCCCCCAAATCCACGGCCGGGATTCCAGCACGCAGAAATGGAATGTGATCGTCGCTGATGGTTGTTTCCTGCTGGAAGAAGTATTTGCCGTAACCCAATTGCTGCGCCGCGCTGGCGATAAAGTCCTGCATCCAACGGGTGGAGTTGGTTTCGCGCGCTATGTCCAGATCGCGGTCTCCAATCATGTCGACCAACACCACGCCGCGAATTTGCGGCGCCAGCCCCGTCTGCACAAAGTGCTGCACCAGGTGCCGACTGCCGTAGACGCTGTCGGCATCCGTCCATTCCTTGACGGCTTCCTCGCCGTCAAGAAACAGCAGCCACACCGGTGACTTCAGATTCTTGTCCCGACCCAGCGTGTCAGCCAGCGCCAGCAGCAAGCCGGTACTGGCGCCGCCGTCATTGGCGCCCACGAAGTGGGGCAGGAATTTGGTGTCATAGTGGCCGGCGACCATGACAATGTGGCCGCTGGCAGGCCCGAACTTGGCAATGATGTTGCGCATCGGCAGTGGCCCACGTGGCGTGGCTGCCGTAAAGCTGTCACTCTCCACCCGCGCCCCCGCCAGTTTCAGGCGTCGCAGGATAAACTCCTCCAGCCGCTTGTGCGCCGGGGACCCCGGCACGCGCTCCCCAAACTCGACCACCTCGCGCGTGTAATTGAAGGCCAGTTTGCCATCAAAGCCTTTTGGCGACGCGGCCGCCGTGTACCCCAAGCCCGCCGCCAACATCAGCGCTCCGGTCCGCAACAAGAATCGCATGCCCCATGCTAGCAAGGCACCGGCTGCGAAGCGACGCGCGAGGGCTCACCCGCAACACGGGGAGTTGCCGTGCAACTGAAATTTGCCCTGTTTTTGGCTTTTGTGTCCGTCCCCTCGCGTCGCCACAATTCTCCCTGTCTATACACCTCACCTCGGTTACTCTTTCGGCATGGCCCTTACCGCGACTGACTGGTGGGTAGTCGTTGGCTACCTTTTGATCAACCTGCTGATCGGGCTTTACTACCGCCGCAGAGCCGCAGGAAGCACCGAGGATTTTTTCATCTCGGGACGTAACGTCTCCTGGTGGCTGGCGGGCACCTCCATGGTCGCCACGACGTTTGCAGCCGACACGCCCCTGTTGGTCAGCGGTCTTGTGGCGCGCAACGGCATCGCCGGCAACTGGCTGTGGTGGTCGCTCTGTTTGAGCGGCATGATGACCGTCTTCTTTTTCGCGCGCTATTGGCGGCGCGCCGAGATCCTGACAGACGTGGAACTGGTCGAGGTGCGCTATGGGGGTGCGCCCGCCGCCTTCCTGCGCGGGTTTCGCGCGCTCTATCTCGGGGTCTTGATGAACTGCCTGATCTTGGGCTGGGTCACCAAAGCCATGGTGGACATCATCACCGTCTTGTTGGGTTCAGTCCTGGACGAGGGTCGCATCCTCACCCTGAGCCTGGGCGGCCATGTACTCGGCCATTACACCCTCGGATCGCCGGCCCATAGTGCCCTGTTGATCTGCGTTCTGGTGCTGATTCCCTTCACTGGCATTTACACATTCATCGGCGGCCTCTGGGGGGTCCTGGTCACCGACCTGTTCCAGTTTGTGCTGAAGATGACCATGATCATCGTCCTGGCCTGGGTGGCGGTGGTGCGCGTGGGCGGAATTGCGGCGTTGAAATTACAACTGGGCGTGGTGGCGGCGGCCACACAGCGGTCCGGACAAACGACCGGCCCCCTGCTCGCCTTCCTGCCCAGCTTCCACCTTGGCTGGACCTCGGACGCCATTTGGACGTTGCCCGTTTTGACCTTTGTGCTCTTCCTCGGCGTGCAGTGGTGGGCCAGCTGGTATCCTGGCGCCGAACCCGGTGGCGGAGGTTACGTGGCGCAGCGGATGTTCAGCGCCAAAGACGAGAAAAACTCTCTCGGCGCGACGCTCTGGTTCAATATCGCCCATTATGCTCTGCGCCCGTGGCCTTGGATCCTTACCGGCTTGGTTGCGCTGGCGGTTTACTCCCCACACGGGGGACTGGCGCCAAACTTGGAATTTGCCGCTCAGCCAGAAAAGGGTTATGTGCTGGTACTGCGGGATTTTCTCCCCCCCGCTCTGCGCGGTGTGATGGTGGCGGCTTTCCTCGCCGCCTTCATGTCCACCATTGGCACGCAACTCAACTGGGGCAGCTCTTACATCATTAACGACTTCTACAGACGTTTTCTTGTTCGCAAAGCGCCGGACAAGCACTACGTGCTGGTCAGCAAGTTGGTCATCGTGCTGCTGGTGGTCATCAGCGGCTACACCGCCGCCCACATTGAGTCCATCCAATCTGCCTGGGAGCTTCTTTTGGGGATCGGGGCGGGGACGGGCGCGGTCTACCTCCTGCGCTGGTACTGGTGGCGCATCAGTGCCTGGAGTGAGATCTCCTCGATGATCGCGGCCTTCGTCGTGTCTCTCACCCTGCGTTCCCGTCACTTGGCCGGCAGCCCGTCAGTGGTATTCGCAAAAAATGCTCTTTATACGACGGCTGCAACGACCGTTGTCTGGATCCTGGTCACGATGTTCACGCCACCCGAGAGCGAGGCCACACTATTAGGCTTCTACCGTCGCGTCCATCCCTCCATTTATGGCTGGAAACGAATCGCCCGGCTGGCTCCGGACATGGCGCCGATCCGCGATGCGGGCGGCAACACGCTCGATTGGATTCTGGGCGTAGTGCTGGTCTACGGTTGCCTGTTCGGCATCGGCAAACTGGTCTTGGAGCAATGGCTGGAAGGGGGCGGACTGTTGCTGGTCGCGGCGCTGGCTGGCTACGGAATTTACTGGGATCTCAACCGTCGCGGCTGGTCCACCCTCTCCGGGGACGCCGATCACCCGCCTATTGCAGGCTAGAAGCCTCGCCACCGTGGAATTTCGCGGCGCGGTCCCAGCCAGATCCGCTACACTCCCGCCATGCATCGCGCCATGCTCGTCATGCTGGTTTCGGTTTTGCCCAGCGCTGGCCTGTTGCGTCCCCCCAGCCCGTCCGCTGTCGCGCTACAGCCGCTGGCTCTCCAAGTGCGGCGCATCGAACAGGCAATGGATTTTCTCGGGCAACCGTTCCCTGAGACTACACAAAAGGCGATCGACCGGGCGATTGCGGGTTCTGACGACGCGACCTCCATTGCCCAGATCGAGGCGGCGCTCGACCCTTTTGTGCTCGCCACGGTGGAGATCAACGCTGAAAGCCGGGTCAAGGTGGAGCGCGGACTTGCGGAACCCTCGCTGATCCAGAGCGGCTCCCGTTTTTTTCTCGTGAAGGTGCTCAATCAAGCTGGCATGACCGCCAGACTCGACGTGTCCAGTCCCAATAGCGGGCGCGTGTTCATTCCCTCCAAGTTTGACCCTTCCCCCAAGCTGGAGCTCACGCAGGCGGATGTGCGTAATCGCTGGGCCGAAATCTCCATATTCCGAGGTCCTCCGCTGGCCGACCGCCTTTCCGGCCTCCAAGTTGAATACCAGATCCTGGAAATTTTCAGCCAGGACAGCGGCCCGCGCGCCGCAGTCATCAGTTTTTCGGTGGGACAAGGTAGTCAGGACATCGGATTTCGGAACGATGTTTCCGTCCTATTTCATGCCACGGCGAGCCGGCACATCCGCCTGCATCTCACCGACGAGCATGGGCAGCCGACCATGGCGTCCTTGACAATTCGCGACCAGAGAAACCGGCTGTATCCCAATCCTTCGAAACGGCTGGCACCGGATCTCTTCTTCCAGCCCCAGGTCTATCGCGCGGATGGGGAGAGCATTGAGTTGCCGCCCGGGCTGTATTCCATCACCACCACGGGCGGCCCCGAGTTCATCGCCCACACCCGGGAAATTGCAGTCACCCCCACCGGACCACAAGAGCTGAAGTTTCAACTCGATCGTTGGATTGACCCCTCCAACTTTGGCTGGTACTCGGGAGACCACCACGTCCATGCGGCCGGCTGCTCACACTATCAAAACCCGGCAGAAGGCGTCTTGCCCGGCGACATGATGCGCCAGATCGAAGGCGAGAAACTCAACATCGGTTGCGTCCTGACCTGGGGGCCCGATTACTACTACCAGAAGCAATTTTTCTCCGGCCACGACGATCCCCTCTCGCGCCGGGATGAACTGATGCATTACGATCTCGAGGTTTCAGGCTTCCCTTCCAGCCACGCTGGTCACCTGGTTCTGCTGGGGCTGACCGATCAGGATTACCCGGGAACCAGACGCATCGAAGACTGGCCGACCTGGGATCTGCCCATCTTGAGATGGGCCAAGCACCAAGGCGCGGTGGTGGGCTTCGCTCATTCCGGCTGGGGCCTTCAGGTGGCGGACTCGCATATCCCCAGCTTCGAAATGCCTGGGTTTGATGGCATCGGCGCCAACGAATACATCGCCGACGTTACCGAACCCAATGCCGTGGACTTCATTTCCGCCGGTGATACTCCGTCGGTGTGGGAGCTGAGCATCTGGTATCACACTCTCAACGTCGGCTTCCGCACGCGACTGGCCGGCGAAACCGATTTTCCCTGTATCACCGACGAGCGGGTCGGGCAGGCACGGACGTATGTGAAAGTGCCTGGGAAGCTGACCTATCGCAGTTGGCTCGATGGGCTTAAAGCAGGGCGCAGCTATGTGTCCGACGGCCGGGCCCATCTGATGGACTTCTCGGTGAATTCGACAGCAGTGGGAGCCGGCGATGACGAGGTGGATCTTGCCACGCCGGCTCCCGTGCATGTTCATCTTCGGGTCAGCGCTTTGTTGGACGCCATGCCCCATCCCGAGATCCAGAGCCGCCCGCTTGACCAGAAGCCGTACTGGACGATCGAGCGCGCCCGCATCGGCGCCACGAACAAAGTTCCCGTCGAGCTGGTGGTCAACGGGCGGGTCGCGGCGCGACAGGAGGTCGTGGCCGACGGCACGTTGCGCGATGTCACGTTTGACGTACCCCTCGCGCGCAGCAGTTGGATCGCGGCACGCATTTTGCCGGCAGCACATACCAACCCGATCTTCGTTCTCGTCAACCACGAGCCAATTCGATCCCGAGCCAGTGCCGAATGGTGCCTCCGAGCGGTGCAGCAATGCTGGACGCAAAAATCCCCGCTCATCAAAGCGGCGGAACAGGCTGCGGCGCGCGCTACTTTCACCCACGCCGAGGAGGTATACCGGACCCTGATCGAAGTTTCCGCGCACAGCACCGCCGGCGGGGTGGCCGCTCTCAGCCAGCGCCCGACACCCTGATCCGGCACGGGGCCGGGGTACGCCGCTTCTATGCCGTGGACCGGCGTCGCTGCCAGAACCAATGCATCGCAACGCCTAGCATCCAGGCGGCGTAGACCCCCACGCTTGCCCAGCGGATCTCGTCGGCCCAGACTGAACTGCGTAGCGAGCAGGCCAATTGAAAGGCCCACAAGAAAAACAGCACTGCGACATTGCGAACCGTAATTCGTCCGCGCAACAGAAGCGCGAACGCCAACCCTGACTGCGCCAGCGTCAGCCACCACTCCGTCATCTGCTCTCGGTCAAACGGAATCGTCCCCCAACGGGGCCCGTGCGGGGAGAGGCCGTACACCAACGGCAACAGTCCCAACAGCAGCGACCATTGAATGACGTTCGACGCCACCAGGTTCAACAGGCCGACTGAAGCGCGTCCCGGCCGCGAGGCGAGGTAGTACGACGAGAGTTGCTCTGGAAACTCACTGACCAGAGGCGCGAGCAACTGAATGCTGACGAAGACCGAAATCCCCAGACCACCCGCGAGCGCGATCAAGCCGTCAAGGAATGGCGCAGGCGCAAAGTAAAACGCTGCAATTCCGAGGCTGAACAACACGGTAACCCACAGCGCGCGATGCGGAGATCGCAATAATGCCGCCGGAATCGGGTCCAACTGCTCCGCCTCGCTGTGGTGGCGCACCGCGCCGTTGCGCAGGCGCCACAGGTAGAATGCGTACAACAGGCACAGTACGACCCCATCGATGGCATTCAATTGCAGCCGCAATCCGATCCACAGGCCGTAGGCCAAAACGACACTCCACGCCACCATGGTGCTGCCCGGGACGCGATCCATGGACAAGGCGTAATGCCAGAAAGGTCCGCGCTGTTCGGCCTGCGCCCCCCCTAGGTTGCCGCTCCGGCGATAAGCCGCGGTCATCACCACCAGCGGCCAACCCAAACCGATCAACAGCCGGATCGCCCCGGTCAGCCCCGCGAGCAGCAGCGTCACCTCGCCGCGCCAAGCCAGAACCGCCTCGACAGCAAACTCGGGAAGTGTCTGCACGGCTGCCAACAATGCCAACACCAACCCCGGCGCCACGCTGAACTGCAAAACTTCTGCGCCCCAGGAGACGAGCAGCGCCGCCACCAGCATCACCGGCACTGTCCAAAGCAGAGTTCCCCCGCCGCCCAACCACAGCGGCACGCCAAGAACGATGAACAAGGGGATCAATCGCCCCGCCATAACAGGCAAAGCCAGCGCGGTCGGTGCCACGCATACAGTTGCGGAACTGGGCGACCTGGATGGAAATGCGTCTGGCATTGTTTGAAAAGCTGCGTGCCTGGATGTGCGTCAGGCTTCCGGTTTGGCCACCCCGAGATTCTCAACAAACGTCACACGCCCGTCCACCGAGAGGACCGAATGGTGACCCGCCATTGCCGCATCGTGGGTGGGAAAGTCGCTGCGGAAGTGACCTCCCCGACTCTCCTCGCGCGCCAGGGCGCTGAGAAGGATCGCCGTGGACACGCTCAGTCGATTGTGCCATTGCAGCTCGGCATGGAGCGCGGGACACGTAACTGGCTTCGCCTCTATCTGCCGCCGCCCCATTTTTTCAACCTCCGCCAACGCCCGGCGCAACCCCATCGCGGAACGTACCACTCCGGCTTCGCGCGATAGGGTGGTCCGCAGGCGCTCGACCGCAGCTGTCAGATCCTCGGGCGCTGATACGGCGGCGGTCTGCCCCTGATCGTCAACGGGCCTCGCCGCTGCGGCGGGCATGGCCAGCATGGCTTCACCGGCACGGGCGCCGAACACCAGGCCTTCAAGCAGTGAATTGCTGGCCAGACGGTTCGCTCCGTGAACACCGGTACAGGCGGCCTCACCCGCCGCATAGAGGCCTGGAAACGTGCTGTCCCCGTCCAGTCCCGTCTCGATTCCACCCATGGCGTAATGCGCCGCCGGCCGAATCGGAATCCAATCTTTCGCCAGATCCAGCCCATAACGCGCCAAGGTGTAAAAAATGCGCGGGAAACGCCGTTCCAGTTCCGCGGCAGGAAGCGCGGAGGCATCCAGGAAACAGGTCGTCAACAACGCTGTTTCTTCGTGTTGGACGGCGCCTTGCCGCATTTCCACGACCATGCTGCGCGATACCACATCGCGCGGCGCCAGTTCCCCATCCGGGTGATAACGGCTCATGAAGCGCTCGCCGGCAGGATTACGCAGAACCGCACCCTCCCCACGCAACGCCTCGGAAAGCAAAAAGCGCGGCGCCCCCGAAATGGCCAGTGCGGTGGGATGAAACTGGATGAACTCCATGTCGGCCAGCCGCGCCCCGGCGGCCCATGCCAGCGCAGGACCATCCCCCGTCGCAACCGGAGGATTGGTGGTATCGGCAAACATCTGCCCCAGCCCTCCCGTCGCGATCAGGACAGCCCGGGCCTGCACCCGACGCAGGGCGCCACTGCGCAAGTCGAGGTACTCCACTCCCTGCACCCGCTCCCCCGGCGCCGCTTGCAGCAGGCGAGAGACGAAGGTGTGGGCGCGGATTTCAATCATTCCCTGTCTGTCAACCCGGCGCGCCAGCGTCTCAGCAATCTCGCGGCCGGTGGAATCCCCATGCGCATGCAGCACGCGTGAACGACTGTGGGCGCCTTCCCGCGTCCGCTCCAGAATGGCATTGGAGGCGCGATCAAACTGCGCCCCCCAGGCCAGCAGTTCTTCAATCGCCCGCGGTCCTTCCTCCACCAGCAGTCGTACCGCAACGGCGTTGCACAAGCCGTCACCGGCGGTCAAGGTGTCCTGTTCGTGCAGTTCGACTGTGTCGTCGTCGCCGACGGCGGCGGCGATGCCTCCCTGGGCGTAGCGGGTGGCCGACTCCGTCGCTTCATCCTTGGTCAGAATGAGGACGCGGCCCCCCTCGGCAAGCCGCAGGGCGGCTCGCAAGCCGGCAATGCCGGACCCGACAACCACGTAGTCCGTAAACTCCGTGGAATGGCAAGCGAGGCTCATGTTCCTTCATTGTAAGTCGCCGTGACCACACCCCCGGCCACCACGCCGCACGAACGACCTGCATGCTTTGCTATCATCAGGTCCCGGCAGCCTCCAGCATTCCAGATTCCCTCGTGCGCAAAATCACCGTCGAACTTCACTCCCCCTATACCGTGCTGCTGGAGCGCGGCGCGCTCAGCCATGTCGGCACGTTGGCAAAGAAATATGTGGACGAAGCCGGCAGCGTGATCGTCCTTACGACCAAACCCATCCGCCAGCATTGGGGGGGGGCGCTGGAAGCCAGCCTGCAGCAGGCCGGCCTCAAGGTCACCGTCCTCGAGATGAAGGATGGCGAACGCCACAAGACTTGTGCCACGGTTGAGGATCTGGCCGAAAAAATGGCCGCCGCGGGCGCGGATCGCGGCACCTTGGTGGTGGCATTGGGTGGCGGCGTCGTGGGTGATGTAGGCGCCTTTTTGGCCTCGATCTACATGCGCGGCGTGGATGTTCTGCAGATTCCCACAACGCTCGTCGCCATGATTGACAGTGCGATCGGCGGCAAGACCGGTGTCAATCTGTCGCGCGGCAAGAACCTGGTCGGCACCTACCACCATCCTCGCGCCGTGCTGGTGGATCCACTGGTGCTCGCCACCCTGCCCGACCGGGAGTACCGTTCCGGTTTATGCGAAGCGATCAAATACGGCATCATTCGACACCGCGAACTCTTCGAGTTCATGGAGAAGTACCGCCACGAACTGCACCGTCGCCATCCGGAAAAGCTGGAATGGCTGATCGCCGAGTGTGTTCGTTTAAAGGCTGAGATTGTCGTGGCAGACGAGCGCGAGAGTGACCTGCGCCGCATCCTCAACTTCGGTCACACTCTCGGGCACGCCTTGGAGGCGGCCACCGAATACCGCCAGTTTCTGCACGGCGAGGCGGTGGGTTGGGGAATGGTGGCGGCCTGCCAGATTGCAGCCCTGCTCCGCCGGGTGGATGCGGATGTCAGCCAGCGCATGGTGGATGCGATCATCGGCATTGGATCGCCCCTGCCGCCCATTGAGACGCGCGCCGAGCTCATCCTGCCGCATACCGCCCACGACAAGAAAAGCCGCGCCGGCGTGCTCCACTTCGTCCTGCCCCGGGAGATCGGCCGGGTCGAGATCACGAAACAGGTCCCGGAAGCCGTCGTTCTCCAAGCCTTGCAGCAAACCATCCAGCTCTCGAAAAAGAAATAGAACGCTGGCGCGAACCGCGTGTCCGACCTGCCAGCCACCAGCTATTTATCGCCGACGTGCAGGGACGCGATGCCGCCGGTCAAACCGCGAAAACGCACCGGGTGGAACCCTTCCTCCTGCATCCAAGTCGCCAACTCAGGACGCGAGGGGAAACGGCCTACCGAAGCCGGCAGATAGCGATAAGGAGCTTGTGAACCGGTGATCCAGCCACCCAGCCGGGGCAGCACGCGCTGAAAATACCAGTCGTAGAGCGGGCCGAGCAACGGGAGTGTGGGCCGCGAAAATTCCAGAATCAGCAGCCGTCCGCCCGGCCGTAACACGCGATGGAATTCGCGCAGGGCGGCGCGATAATCGACCAGATTGCGAAACCCGAAGGCGGTGCTGATGGCGTCCACGCTCTCCGCGGCAAAGGGCAGGCGCATCGCGTCCGCTTCGCACCACTGCACCTGCGCCGCCTGCGGCTTGACCTGCGCACAACGCAGCATGGCGTGGGTGAAATCGGTGCCCAGCACCGGACGCGCGCCCACGGGTCGGGCCGCGGTCAGGGCCAGTGTCAAGTCGCCGGTGCCGCAGCAGACGTCCACGATGCGCGCCATCGGGTTCGCTGTGAATGCACGTAGTTCCCGCACCGCCCGCCAGCGCCAATATCGATCCACTGAAAAAGACAGCAGGTGATTGGCACGGTCGTAACGCCCGGCGATACTGGCGAACATCGCCTGTACGTAGCGTGACGCCTGTGCCGGATCGACTCCGTCGGGACGCGTTCCCGGCGCAGGCGTGCGCTGTGGCGGCTCTGCAGTCGGCCTCACCAAGTTCCGTCCCCCAGGTTCCAGTGTTGCATCACTGTGCCCGCACCCCGACGTAAGTGCGCCGGAAACTGATGGTCCCGGTGTCTGGCGACTTGTCCAGTTGCACATCAATGGAATGCAGCTGCGGTACCGCCGTCAGATCCTGCGGCTGGTAGTAGAGGTGATAGATCGAACGCAGAAGGTCGCCCATGGACCCCAGCTTGCGATCGAAGTCAGCATCGTTCGAGGCCCGCATGCTGAGGCCGCCGGTGGCCCAGACAAAGTCCTTTTTATGGGAGCGCAGCGACTGCCCCACCGCTCCGATCACCGCCCCCAGGTTGAAGTTTCCTATCCCTCCCGCCACGGGCACGGGATTGCCACGACTGTCGACCGGAGACGGCGGCGCCTGGACGCGTTGCGATCCGACCCCCGTCCCGTTCTGCTCCGGCGAAATGGGATCGCGCGGGGCGGGGCCTTTGGGAGCGTTCGGCGCCAGACGAAAGACGGGAATGGCATCGTTACTGGATGCCTCGATCACCGCTCGCGCCAGGGTTCCTCCTTTGCTCGTGGCGTCGCTGATGACCAGGACTGCCCGGGTGCGATTGCGGGGCTGTTGCCGGACGCGGCTGATCGCCAACTGCACCAGCTCGGAGATGTCCGGCCCGCGGCCGGTCGGTCGCAACCTGAGCAGCGTGGATACCAGGCGATTGCGATCGCCGGTGAAGGGTAGCAGCTGGCGTGGCTCCGAACCCGCGGTGAATAGGGCGGCTTGTCCTTCCGCCCCGAGCACCAGATTGGTCAGAACCTCCGCCGAGCGCCGCGCTTGAAAAACTGCCGCGGATTCGGTCGTGTCGACGACCACCGCCAGCGAGAGCGGTCGGGGATCGGCATCGAAGCCGGAAAGGTGCTGCCGTCGTCGGTCGTCGAAGAGCCGGAAGCTCGCCGCCGTCAACCCTGGAATCGGATCCCCTTGACGGTTGAGGACCACGACCGGCACGTCGACCACCGTGACCCCGGTCACGATGGGGCCGACGCCGGGAGTAGCGCTCTGTGGCGCGGCAGGATTCTGCCGGGCCAGTGCGAACGCGCCCCCCAGCAGCCCCACGGACAAAACGATGAGCAACAGCCGGACCGAGCGACGAGCGGGGTTGCCAAGGGTTGGGATCTTCATCCACTTAAAGCTATCCCAGTCTCGGCACCCGAGGAAATCGAAACATTTCCCCTCGCCAGCCGTATCTGATGTTCAGCGCCCTTGTTCCAATGGGGACGCGCCGTTTTGCCGGCTCTGACTTCGCGGTACACTGCGCCAAGAGAGCGGTCGACTCTTCTGTGGAGGGTGGACGATGTATTGCAACCGTTGCGGGACCGAACTTTCGGAACAATCGCGCTTCTGCGCCCATTGTGGCCAGCAGGTCGCTGCCGGTATTCCCAGGCCTCGGCCCCCGTTGCAGCGTAGCCGCACGGATCGTAAGATCGCCGGCGTCTGCGCCGGCTTTGCCCATCACCTCGACCTCGACCCCACGGTGGTGCGCCTCATCTGGCTGGTTCTCGCCTTCGTCGGCGGCGGCGGCGTCCTCGCCTACGTGGTCGCCTGGATCGTCGTCCCGGAAGAACCCCTCCTGGTGACCACCCCTGCGACCAGCCCGACTCTATAAACGGCCGAGCACGCCGTGCGCCGTGTAGACAGGCACCCTGTCTGTCCCCCAGCGGCTGGCGCAGCAGGCCGACCGGCTGTCGGGTTGTGGGTGTCGGTTGTCGGCAACACCCCTGCCGCCCAAAGTTCTGAGCTCTGTTTTGATCCACCGAGCCATTCTTTGATTGTCTGGCAAGCTCTTCATGACTTGAATACCACCAGCCAAGGAGGCCAGCGATGGAAATCAGACGCAGTGGTTCACACGCTTCCGGCAAAGGACCGGCGGAGTATTTCACCGGCACTGTTCGTGTTGACCCTCTGTTCGAGGCCCACGATCCGGCACGCGCGCTGGGTGTCAGTGTCGCCTTCGAGCCCGGCGCTCGCAGGGCATGGCACGCGCAAATGCAAAAGGGCAGGATCGCCTCCTACCCTTCATCGCCCACTCGATTTTTGTTTTAGCTGCCTGCCGCTCGGCTAGACCTTGCACGTCAAATAGGTTACCCGCCAGTACCGGCTTATTCTTTAGCCGCGCCTTTTCAAGTGGTTACCGCCCAGTACCGCCCCGGTACTGGGCAGCTCCCAACCGGGGGTGTCGTGTTCCTTTCGATGCGTTGGATCGGCGAACGGGCGGCTACGATCGTTGCCGCCTCGCCGCCCGGATCGCGACTCTTATCGCCCTTGCGGTGCCCCACACCATCAGGCCGCACAAGGCCCAGATCACGGCATTTGCAACCATAATCAATGCATAAGATTCCACCCGATCGACCCGGGCCATGTGGTCGAAGGCCATCATCCCCAGGCACGGAGGGCAGAGGGCGAACGCGGTCTCGCCCGCACCCCAGTGCACTACATAGAGGTAGTAAACGGAGACGGCCGGCGGAATGAGCCCGCCAACAACGCCGGCAATCAGTGTCTCCCTGAGGGGAGTGCGGCAGCTACAAATCCAGCGCGTTGATCTCATCGAAATCCTCGTCTCTCCACTTGCGGTGCGCCCCGCGCACTATTCCTGAGACGTTAGCACTTGCGTTTCTAGGGCGCTTGCGTCGAATTTGCCGATTGCTGTTCCGAACGGATGTCCTCGACCAGGCGGCTTGGCAACGTAGCTGATGGAGCCTTCGCTCCAGTGCTGCTTAAAACGGATTCGCCAAAATTGACGCAGCTTCCCCCGACCACCTGATAATTACCGGGATTCGCGGTCCTTGCGTGATTTTCGCCGGCGCGGCTTGCGCTTCCTTCGAGGTTATGTGCACCGTGACCGCATCGAGCGTCTTCGCTCCCGCCGCGAGCGGTTCGACTTTGCCGGGAACGCTCTTATTCTCAGCAAGCTGTCCCTTTGTCATGTCTTTTTGCGGCCCAAATCCGACCTCCTTGCCCTTGTCAACCTGGACGGTAATGTGGCCCAAGGAGTTGCCGTTCTGTCCGCTGACCTCTCGAATAGTCAGCGTGTGCTGATGGTTTGCAACTGGCGGCGGAAGCGGCTTCGGCTTGTCCCATGGCCAATGTCCGTCCGGGTCAACGCCCGACACTGGGTTGTTCAGCATGTACGCGTAGAGGTTGAGGCTCTGCGGGTTGGCGAAGTTGGCGTAGGGGACGCCGGTGGGGTTTTTGGACCAGTCCGGGGCCTGAAGCGGCCGAGCGAGCTGGCGTCGTAGCGGGCGCCGAAGTAGTCGAGTCCTGATTCTAAGTCGCGTTGTTTGCCGGTAAACTGAGCCAACTAAATAATCCCGTAGATCCATGCCCAGACTGCCAGGTAAATGACGAATTCTGCCACTACGATTGCAATCTCTCCCCAGCGAATAACAGCTGCGTTAGATGTCTGGGACATGGCAATCGTAAGCGTACCGTCGTCGCTGTATCCGGGATGTTTCAGAGCTGCAACGCGATTTCTGATCGCCGTAATCACAGCTCCGAAGACCACAATATCAGTGAGGAACTCGCCGTACAGAGCGATCCTTATCCACTCCGGTTTGTCGGGTGTGGCTGGGGGATTCAGTTGAGGAAATCGGTGCCCAATGGCAAGATGCAAAGCGTACATTAGCAGTGCCAACGTGACCCAACTCAGGTTCGCTCTTGATTTCAGGAATGCATTCTTCGCATCTGCCATTCTCATCCACCCCGATTCACCGTTAACTGCAACCGCTTGTCCCTGACGAACACGTCTTATGCTGTTGCTGTGGCTGCTGCTGTTGAGGCTGGGATTGCTGGGGTTTCGGTTGTTCGCCACTATCTGACATTCGCCGTCCGGCATCGACTGTCGCATCTGTGGCTTTAGATACCGTTTTCGAAATCGCCTCAGTGGCGAAGGTTCTATCGGCTACGGCTTCAATCTTTGGACTTACGGCGCCAGCCGCGGCATCAATTGCAATTGCCTTGACATCACCGGCCTTCTCGCCATTTACGGTCCTTTCAAAGGCTCCGCCAGCAACCCCACCAACTGCACCGATGACAGCCTTTGCGGCTAGACCGGCCTCCGGTCCAGCCGCTCCGACGATTGCACCGGTGACGAGGCCTGCTACAGCAGCGTTTCCGACTTTGTTCCAGTTGACTTTGCCTGTTGTGAAATATTCAGCACCTGCCTCAATTGCGCCACCGGTGAGTGCTCCGACTGCAGCCCCGGCAAGAACGGTGCACACAGGCCAGCAATGCCCATCCTTGTCGGCTTTAGCTAAGGGATTGTTGCCCTCGTACTGGTAGAGGTTCAGCGACTGAGGGTTGGTGAAATCTGCGTATGGAACGGCGGTCGGTTTTTCCGACCAGTCCGGCGAGAGCCAGCGTCCCATCGTAGATGCATAGTACCTGGCCCCGAAGTAGTCGTTACCGGATTCTGTGTCTCTTTCTTTGCCGGTGAAGTGGTCGGGGTCGATGCTGGGGGCGTTGCTCGATTGATAGCAGTTCTGTTGCGCGCCCCAGACGTCGGAGTTGCACGACTCCACCATCCAGCCGTTCACGTCGCTCTTCTCCCGCTCCGTGACCAGCCAGTCCGAGTGCACGAAGAACGTCGTCGGCGTGGCGTAGGCCGGATCGAGCGGCGTCACCGTGGCGATGTGCCGTCCCAGCGCCCAGACCTCGTCCCGCACCCACTTGCCATTGCCGTCGACCACGGTCAGGTTTCCCCCCGGACATCCCGTCGGCGTTAAACCGATAGGTCGCCGATGCGCTCGTCAGCGAGCTAGAGTTGCAGTACACGCTCTGGTTGCTGCCCGCCAGCACGCGCCAGAGCCGACTCTCCGCATCATAACAATAGGTCAGGCTGGGGATCATTGGTCACGTCCCCCGCCGCGTCATAGCCCCATCCCGGCATCTGGTTGAGGGTATTGAAGGTCAGCGCCTGTTGCGTGCCGTTTCCGAAGAGGACGTTCCAGCGGTTCCCGAAGCGTACCAAGGGCGAGCGGGCAGCATCGCCGTCCTTGGCGCGGCACCCCGCTCAGCCCAGCTCATCCAGGTACTTGAGCGCCGTCCCCGTGTTGTAGATGACCACGGTCTCGTTCGGCTGGATCCAACCGCGCTGGTAAAGCCGGCGCGCGGCGATGATGGCGGCTCCGCCCTCCGGCGCGGCAAAGATGCCCTCCATGGCTGCCAGCTCGCGCACGCCGGTCTTAATGTCATCGTCGTTGACGGCTTCCGCTGTCCCGTGACTCTGCCGAAGAATATCGAGCACCAGGTAGTCGGCGTAGGGCTTGGGTACCCGTAGCCCGGCGGCCAGGGTGACAGGATGGGCAGGCCGCTCACACGTCGGTTTGCCCAAGTCAAAGGCGGTCACCACCGGGGCGCAGCCAGATGCTTGCACCGCCACCATGCGGGGGCGCTTCTCCCCAATCCATCCCAAAGCCTCCATCTCCTCGAACGCCTTCCACATCCCAATCAGCCCAACGCCGCCCCCCGTGGGGTAAAACAGCACATCCGGCACCTTCCAGCCCATCTGTTCGACGACCTCGTAGGCCATCGTCTTCTTGCCTTCGACGCGGTAGGGCTCCTTCATGGTGCTGATGTCGAACCAACCTTCGCGCTCGCGACCTTCCTGGACCCGTAGCGCGCAGTCGCTGATCAGGCCGTCGACGAGGTTGATCGTGGCGCCGTAGTAGCGGTACTCCGCCAGGTTGGCCCGCGGGACGTCCGCCGGGGCGAAAATATGGGCTTCAATCCCCGCCAAGGCACAGTAGGCGGCCAGCGCGCTGCCAGCGTTCCCGGCGGTCGGAATGGCAATTTTCTTTACCCCGAACTGGTGCAGCATGCTGACCGCGCAACCCAGCCCGCGTGCCTTAAAGCTCCCGGTGGGGTTCAATCCCTCGTCCTTCACCCAAAGGTTGGTGGCGCCCATCGAAACTCCCAAGCGGCGTGTCGGCAGCAGCGGCGTCTGACCCTCTCCCAAGGTGAGCGGAGACGTGGCCGGCATGATTTCGCGGTACTTCCACATGCTTGCGGCCGCACCGTCATGCCGTGTTCGCAAGATTTCGGGCGAGAGAGCAGTCCCAACCCGCGCCATGTCGTAGCGCGCATAGAGTGAGCCGCCGTCGGTGGGGCAGACCGTTTGCGGCCGATCCGCCGGCAGCGACTGGTGGCAGCGAGTGCATTCGAGATGAGTCAAGAGAGACATCGTCTTTGATTGTCGTCTGTTGAGGCTTGGTTTGTCAGGCTGCCCTTGCGTCGCGCGACGTAGGACAATGGACGAGGCCGCTCGCGCCCACATCTCGCAGGCCGCCGGCAGACTTTCCCCGCAGTGCGAGGTCAGCCCTGCTGCGTGCGGTTGAACTCCCGGACCATGGTCACCAATGTTCGCGCGAGGCGCGGGATCTCCATCGCCGGGTCTGCGGCCGCTTCGTACTCCAGCGAGACCGAGCCGCGGTACCCGGCATGCTGCATCATGGCGAAAAGGCGTGGCCAGTCCGCCGGCTGTACCTGGCCTGCGGCGTCATGGACCTGGCTCTTCAAGTGAATGTGGGTGGCATAGGGCAGGCATCGTTCAAAGGACGCGTAGGAATCCCGGGGATAGTTGAAGCAGTCGTCGTTAATCCCCAGCCACGGCGAGTGCACGGCTTGCACATAATGCAGGACCTGGTCGGCGGTGGTGGTGACGCCGAAGTCGTTTTCGATGCCGAGCGTGATCCCCTGTCCGCCGGCGTACTCCGCCAACTGCGCCATGCCGTCGACCACTTGGGGGATAACCTCCGCTTCGGCGCGGCCCGGGGGTACGACGCCGCCGAAGATGCGCAGATGGGACGCCCCCATCGCGTTGGTCGCATCCACCCAGCGCCGGGCGTCCTGCAGTTCGCGGGCCCGTCCCTCGGCGGTGGCGGCGGTAAAGCTGGTGCGCGCCGCGAGGCCCGACCAGTGGATCGCATGGCGGTAGGCGAACTGCCGCAGGCGGCGGCGGTACCCGGCGTCCTCCGGCAGCCAGTAGACGGTGAGATCGACCGTGTCCAACCCAATCTCAGCGGCTTGGCGAATGATGTCCTCGTAGGTCATGGTGCGGGCGGTCAGGGCGGCCCGGTAGGAGTAACAACAGATTCCGGCCAGCAACCGTGCTGACCGCGCGCTTGCACTGGTTGCCCCCGGTGCGGCGGCCGAGCCGGCGGTAGCGGCTGCCCGCGGCGCCGCCATGGCCAGGCCTCCCAGTTTCAGGCCGGTTCCCAGCTTCAGTCCCCCATCGATGAACTCGCGTCTCTGCATGCGTCCTCCCACTTACAAGTGTTTGCCGTCAGGCTTTTTGGGTTGTCGCGCGATGCGCGGGATGGGTGCAGCCCTCGAAGTCGGCGACGTAGGTGTTGCCCTGGTACTGCAAGTCTTGGAGTAAGCCGATCTCCGAGGTGTAGTAGCCCTCGACCGCCATGTGCTTGAGTCGAATAAAGAAATGATGCAGCGGCAACGTGGGGTGCAGTTCCCCTTGGCCCGCCGCGGCCAAGGCCTCCGGTACGTCACTCGCGACGGCCATCGTGGCCAAGCCCTGGCGCCACGCCTGTTGCGTGACGGCGTCACTCTCCGCCAGCACCTGGTCCGCGTACCAACTTACGCGCGCCGCACTGGCCCCGGGTGAATGGGCATCGGCGGGAATGATGAGCTCCAACAGCCTGTCGGCCATCTGCTGCTCGGCCGGCGTAAAGAAACGCAATGCCGCCGGACCGGCTTGGGCGGCCTCCTGTGCTGCCGCCTGCGCGACCCGTATGGCGGCCGGCAGACGCGCGGCCAGCGCTCCGGCCGCCAGCGATTTCAGCGCCTCGCGTCGGTGCATGGTATTCGCGCTCAGAGCGCCCCCATGCGGCGTTGCCGAGCGATGAAATCGGCGGTGCGCAGCGAAAGCGCCATGATAGTCAGGGTGGGATTCTTTTCGCTTGATGTGGGAAACGTGCTGCCGTCGGAAACGAACAGGTTGGGCACCTCATGTGCCTGTCCATAAGGGTTGACCGCCGAGGTGGCCGGATCGCGTCCCATGCGGACCGTTCCCACCTCGTGACTGGCAAAGCCGGAGGGGCCATCGCCAAATTCCGGCAGGCGCAGGCCGGGCATCCGTTCCGTGATCGTCAGAGTGCTCGCATTCATGGCTTTCCAGACGGCACGGTCCTGCTCTCCAAAGCGGAATTGGACGACGGGCAGCGGAATCCCAAACGCGTCTTTCAGGTCGGGATGGACGGTGATGCGGTTCTCCGGACGGGCAAACACCTTGCCGTAGCCGCCCAACTGCAACAGGCCCGGCTGCCATGCGCGGACCTTCTGCTTGTAGCGGGCCCCGTAACCCGGCACCCGCGTGGCGTGGGCGGGGTACTGGTAGCCGATGAAATTGACCTGGTAGGCGTAGCTTCCGACGTCGGGCTGGGCCCAGTCCAGGCGGTGATTGAAGCGCGGGATGTAGGCGTGATCGGTGGCTCCGTCCTCATTGCGCGGGGCGCGCCCCTTGAGCTCGTCCAGGTACAGCAGCAGGCGGTTGGTCAGGTGGCCGTGCAGATGGCGTCCCACCACGCCACTGCCGTTGGCCAGCCCGTCGGGACGACGCGGCGAGCGGGAGTTGAGCAGCAAGCGCGCGGTCTCGACCGTGGCGCAACACAGGACAAAGACCCGGGCCCGGACCTCGCTTTCCTGCCGCGTGAGGCGGTCCACCAGGCTTACCGCGCGAATCTTTCCCGCCTGATCGAGCAGCAATTCACGGGCCAGGGAGTTTTGCCGCAACGTCAGGTTCCCGGTCGCGAACGCCTGCGGCAACAGGTGCCCCGGCGTATTGAAGATGGCGCCCACGTCGCAACCGTCCATGCAGTGGCCACAGTAGTGACACGGCGCCTGGGCCCCGCTTCCCTTCCGCAACAAGGCTTTCCGGACGGGAATCACCGGGATGTCGAGGGCGCGGCAGGAGCGGCGCAAAATCTCCTCGCTGCAGCGGAACGGAATGGGGGGCGCATAGGACTTTCCGGCCGGCAGGATGTCCAGCCCGTCGTCTTGACCGCAGACTCCCATCAACCGTTCGGCGCGGTCGTAGTAAGGGGCCAACTCGTCATAGCCCAGCGGCCAGTCGACCTCCCAACCATTCAGGGAACGCTCGCGGAAATCCTGGGGAGCGTAACGCAGGACCACCGCATTCCAATGCATGGTGCGGCCGCCCAGCACATGCACCTGACTGACGCCCACGCCGGGGTCGGAGTCCTCGTAGCGAATTGCGTCGCGGAGATCGGGGGGGCTAAAGAGCGCCTGCTTCTCGCCCCGCAACCCGCGATATGGTAACTGCCATGGCCACTCGTGCGAGAGCAGGTCGGTCGCCGAGATGCGCTTCCCGGCCTCCACCAACAGGACCTTGGCGCCCGCCTGCGTCAGGGCATGCGTCACCATGCCGCCGGCGGCCCCGGATCCGATGACGCAGACGTCATACACGGGCACACTCATCGCACGCATGGTAACCCACCGGCAACGCGACATGGTCAAGCACCGGCGGGGCGGACGACCCACAGCGCGCGCGAGGAACCAGCGCGGAAGTGATGTCCGCCGGCTCTTACTGCACGGTCAAGGTGACAGTTGCGGTGTGTAGCAGGAGGGGGGCTGAGTTGCTTCCCACATTTCCCTGCAAGGTGATGGTGCTGGTACCGGCGGGCGTTCCGGCGACATGAACCGGTACCGGCCCACCACCCCCGCCGCAGGCAACCGCCAGCGCAAGGAAGACACCGAGTCCCGCCCCGGCCAGGGCGACGCGCCAGTCGCGATGCCGCTGCCATTGCCAGAGGAGCCCCAGCCCTGCCAGCAACAAAGCCCAGAACCAGGGCGTGGTGGGCCGATTGCGGCCCGGCCACAGTCGAGAACTGGCTGTCGTTCTGATGCTGACGGTGACGGTGCTGACCGCGCCGCCGATGCCCACCTGCACTGCGGGACTGGAGATCGTGCACAACGCCAACGCCGGAGCACCGGCACAGGTCAAGTTGACGACATCGTGGAAGCCGTTGATGCCGGTCAAGGTCAGCGTGTACGTGGCCATGTTGCCGGCGCTGACCACCGCGGTGGCGGGCGTCGTGGCCATCGCGTAGTCGGTCAGGACGACGTGTAGCGGCACGACATGCGACACGGAAACGCCGCCCTGCGAGGTGGTGGCCCGGAGTTGGAAGTCCACATGGTCGGAGGCGAGCTTCGACAGGCCGCTCAAGCCAACTTGCATTAAGGACGGGACCGTGGAGGACGGGAGTGTACCGCAGCTTGCGGCGCCGGTGTCTGCGCAAGACAACTGCAGCGGCCCGGAGTAACCATTGATGGAGGTTGAATAAACCACGAAATTGGCAACGTCCAAACCCCGATCCACCAGAAGGGTGGCGTTCAGCGGCTGCAGCGAAAAATCGCCGATCTGAATGGAAAAAGGGATGGCATGCACCACGCCGCCGCCGGAGCCGACAACAGTCCCCTTCACGACGCCGCCCCCGGCAATGCCGGAGAGATGGCTGACCGTAACCGCGGCAGTCTGGCTACCGTTCGCAGTCAGCGCCGGTGGTACGAAGGTGCAGACACCCGGGGACACGTTGTTGCACGTCAACGCCACATCGGGACTGAAGTTTCCAAAACGAAGGAGACTCACATTCCCGGCGGCTGCGTTAGTACCCGTCAAAATCGTCGTTCCAAACGAGGAATAAAAGGTGAAGTCGCTCAGGTCGATGGTCACCGGTGCCGTAGCAACCTGGTCCGCATGGTTGCCGTTCACGTAAACAACGTACCTACCTGTCCCGTTTGCCGCAGCCAGGCCACTGACGGTGAGGGTTGAAGCCTGTCCCACATTCACCGTCGCTGGCTGTGTTCGGCACTGCAGCGGCGGAGCCGATACGCACGTCAGAGCGATCAAGCTGGTAGTGGCGCCACTCAGGCTGGCCGGCGTGACTTGGAAGGTTGCCGTGTCGCCACCGATCACCACCTCCTGCCTTGCCGGTGTCACCGTCAAGTGAAAGCTATTCACAACCAGCGGGAGGGTTGTGCTGTGCGTCAGGCTGCCGCTCACCCCTTGCAGCGTCACCGGTTGCGCACCCAATGCTCCACTAAGTGCCACGTTCAAGGAGACGCTGGAATCGCCAAGCGCTGCACATTGGTTTTGCAGCACGGGAGTGTCGACCGAGCACGTGACTCCGCTTGGTGCGGTACAGGCCATGTTGACGGGATACGGGAAGCACAATCCATCCAATTGGGAGCGAACCGAAACGAATCCCTGCCCAGTGCTGCCGGCCTCGACATAGACGGGCTGCACATTGCTGACCAGGCTGAAATCTTGAACGAATACCGTGGCTTTCGCACTATGCGTTTCGTACCCATTGGTGGCTTGGATCGCGACATGTTGCGCCCCCAACGGCAAGGCCGAAGCATCGAGTTTGACCGTCACGGTGGTGCCCGGGGCTGCCGAACTCGGACTGATCACACAACCTTGTGCCGGAGCGATGCAGGTGTACTGAATCGGGACGGTTTGATCGTTGAACCCCGTGCTACCCAGCGCCAGAGTTGCAGCTGATCCGAGCGGAACGGTCAAGAATTCAGTGTTGAGACTGATCTGGAACCCGGGAAGTTCGGACAAGGGCGCGCTCCACGCTCCTCGTCCGTGGGTCGCCGCCAGCAGTCGGCGCGGATTGCCCGGGATGAACTGGATCTGCAGCACCGCTGCCGCCGGCAGTCCACTTCCCACTGGATGCCACTGTTCCCCGACGCTGCCTCCATCAAGGGCGAGGAAGACGCCGACGTCGGTGGCGGCAAACAGGTTATTGGGCGCTTGCGGATCGACTAAAAGGCTATTCACCGGCACGTCGGGAAGGTTCCCGCTAATGTCGATCCATCCCACGGAAGTAAACTTGGAAACGTGACCCGATGCTGTAGCCGCCAAGCCCAAACCTAGAAGGGAGAAGTAGACGGTGGGATCAGTAGGATGGAGCGCAATGGCGCCTACTGGAACACAGTGCACCGCCCCGTTCGAAAAGCTCCATTGCGGGCTGGCCGCTGTTGCGTTGGTGGTGTACTCCAAGGAGCCGTCGGAGCCCCCCACCCAGATCACGTCCGCGGAGCGCACCGCCACAGCCGTGGCAACGGTGTATGGCCGGTTGCAACTGTTAAAAAACAGATTCGGGCTGATCGGGGACCAGCCGTCACCGGGACTCGCCGGAGCGCTGGGGCCGCGCCACAGCCGTTGCGCTCCCAGAACGACGTGCGCGGGATCACCCGGCACCAGTTGATACGGCGCGTAAAAGGCGGCGGCGTCCTGAATGGTGTTCTGATCCACTACCGTCTGGAACGTCGCGCCTCCATCGTCAGAGCGGCGCAGGTTAATGAACGGATTCTCGGTGAAGTACTGCAGGGGATTACTGGGATTGGTCGCGGTATATCCGCCGTCCCCACCGAAGATCGAGTTCCAAGTGAGGTCAGCACCCGGCAGCGCCTTACCCAGCGCGGTGCCGTTGTCTTGCGACCCACCGAAAAACGTCCCTGGTGTCGTGGTGTCTGGCGAGACGCTGATGAACTGAATGGTGCCAATGCTGGCGTTCAGATCGGACCAGGTGGCGCCGCCATCCGGCGTAGCCCACACCCCTCCGTCGTTGCCGAGATACCAGTGCTGTGCATCTAGCGCCAGCGCGGCATGTTGATCCGGATGGACCACGCCGCCGGAGTAGCTCCGCGTCAGGTTGACCCAGGGCGAGCTGGCGTTGACCGGGTTGGGATTAAACCAGGCATCAATGCCTCCCACCAGTAGCCCGGACGTCCCGAGGGGCGCGGTCACGTACTGGTCATAGACACCCTGACAGTTTTTCCCCACGCAAAAGGGATTGGGCGGGGCTGGAATGGGGACCCATGTTTGTCCGCCATCGGTCGATTGCACCAATCCGGTATCACAGTTCGCGATACTGCCCCCACAGGGCGAAGGTGTCGACAACCTGTCCGTGGTCCCAGCGATCACCGCCCATACCACGCCGTCACGAGCGGCAAGGGAAGCGCGGTAGAAGTTCTCGCCAGAGGGTGAGGTGCCGCCGGCGAATGGTGTGGCCGCTGCACTCCATGTCAGCCCATGGTCCCGCGAGATCTCGAACCCGTGACCGCGCACGGCCGCCAGGTAAAGGCCGGCTTTGGGCTCATAGACCAAGTCGGTGACCGAGGCGCCACCGGTCGCAAAGCCCTGCAAGCTCATCGTCAGCGTCCAAGTCCGTCCGTTGTCAGTTGAACGATAAATCCCCCTGACTTCGGAATCCTGGCCCGACCATTTGGCGCTCGCGGTTGCAGCCAGCAGTGTTTGCGGCTGCACCGCGTCGACCAGCAGGCGCGAGATGGACAGGCCAAGGAACGTTTCCTTGCCATTGTCGGCACCGTTCACCACACTCCACGTGTGTCCTTCGTCCGTGGACGTCAAGACTCCCACGCCGTAGTAGCTGTCACCGGAGTTATTGGGTTCCCCGGAACCGACGTAGATCGTAGTCGGCGTGCTGGAGGGGTCCAAGGCGATGCTTCCCACCGCCAAGGTGGGCATGGTGTCGCCGATCGGCGTAAATGTTGGGTGCGCCGACAGGGCGTTGGTCGATTTCCAAAGACCGCCGAAAGCCGTTCCGACATAGAGCGTGTTTCCGGTGGGGTCTTTGACCGTATCCGCGGCGAGAGCGGTGACCCGCCCGGATACCGCACCGTACGGCGCTTCCACCTCGGGTCGCGGTCCCAGCTCACTCCAGATGCCGCTCGTGGGGACGGGGTTTGTGCCTGTGGTGGCGGCGTCGGCGCCGCGTAGCAGTCGACTTCGCCCTGCAACCGCGTCCCACCAATGGGCCGCCGACGAACGCCCGTCATAACTGTGGCGGCCGTTGCTGAACCACTGCTCGCGCAGTTGCGGCTGATCGCCTTCGGTGTTCACGGGTAACTGCTGCCCCGCCATCAGCGCCCCCAGCATCAACCCGCCCGCAGTGACTCGTGCAACACAACCCATCGGCGGGACAGTAACATGCCCGGGCGTGGCTCACAACCGCGCGTCGCGTGTGCCCCCATTCACTGCGACAATGGCCGCGTCTGTTCAACGACCTGTGCACCCTGTGTCAGTTGTCCCCGGCCCATGGAATGGATGTCCTGCCCCGGGGCCTTCGCCCGGAAAAGGCGCTATTTGTTCGTCCCCGCCTGCCGCAAGTAGGCATCGGTTTTCTGCATCCAGTCCTCGCGCGGCGGGTCGAAGATATCGAGATCGACCGTATCTTCAAGCGCCTCGGCCTGATGTGGCACGTTGGCGGGAATGCAGAGCACCTCGCCGCCGCGCACGACGATCTCCTGCCCTTCGATCTGAAACTTCAGGGCACCCTCGAGAACATAGGTCACTTGTTCGTTGACGTGGCTGTGCAACGGCACGACGGCGCCCTTCTGCAACAGGATTCGGGCCACCATCATGCGATCGCCCACCACGAAGTGGCGCTGAAACTGCGGGTTCACCTGTTCGAGCGGCAGCTCGCTCCAACGAATATGTTTCATGAATGGTCTCTGGCGGCGTGCGGGCCGCCCTCCCACTCTAGCGCGGAGGAAGGAAAGACGGGAGGGAAGCAATGCTTCCCTCCCGTTCCTCAGGCAGTCGGGCCGCCTGTGGCGATGGCTGGAGAGGAGCCGACGGCGACTTTTACTCCATCAGCGACCCGGCAGTGGCAATGGGACCGCTTCCCGCGCCAACACCAGCGTCGCGTCATCCGCCAGAGCCCGCATGAAGAGAACCCCGTCCGTGAACATGATCTGCCAGTCGTCATGATCCAAATGTTGACCGCTAGGCGCCAATTCGATGGTGCCGCCTTCCATCGCATAGTGCAGCGTTGCCGTGTGGGAGCCGTCGGATAGCACCAGGGTTCGGGGAGGCACAAACGTCAACCAGCGCCATTGCCGGATGCCTGCCAGATCGGCGTTGCGGGCGAGCAGATTGGCGGCGATGCGCCTCTCCGGTTGTCGCTGCTGAAGGATCCGCCAACGCCCGGAAAGCAACGGGCCCATTCGCATCGCGGACGAGAGTGGCGCCGGGGCAGACGGCATCTTTTGACCGACGCCTGCACAGACCCAGAACAGCGCGGCCGCCGCCAGCGCTCCCCACCCCTCCCGTCGCATGTCACGTAGGATGCACGCTCGCTACGGCGGGGACGTAAGCGGCGCCCTCAGCCGAGTCCGCTCACGTCGTCGGGCTCCGCTCCCCGCCATTTTTCGATCAGCTTCGCGTCCTTCACATGCACGTAGTAAGCGGCCAAATAGGCAATAATCAGCCCCGGTACGCCATCCCGAAATCCCTGTTTCAGCACGTAACTACGGAGGAAGGTGGCGCCAGGTGCAAACGCCAGACGGGCCAGTGAAACCCTCTTTCCGGCTTGAAAGCGCGCTTCCGCGGCGATGTCGGTGTAGCGATTGAGCACGGCCAGATGCTCGTGTAAATTGCGCCGCGTGTAGTGCAGCATGTCGCCGCTCAAAGTCCCCACGCGACCACTGACCTTGGGGGCCTCGTGCGGTGACTCCCCTTCCCAGCGCGTACAACTCCGACGATAGAGGCGCGCCTGGTAATCGGGGTACCAGCCCGAGTGCCGAATCCAGCGATCCAAATACCAAGTACGGCGCGCAATGCGAAAGCCGTCCAGATCGGTGCCTTGCCGCTGGACAGTCTGAATTGCGGCGCGCAACTCCGGGGTCACCCGTTCGTCGGCATCGAGCGTCAGCACCCACTCATGGGAACACAGCGAATCGGCGTGGTTGTGCTTGTCGCCGTAGCCCCGGAAGGGGTAGCTGATGACGCGATCGGTATAGCGCCGCGCGATCTCCACCGTGCGGTCGGTCGAGTCGGAGTCCACGACAACAAGCTCGTCGGCCCAGGCCAGCGACTCGAGCGCTGCACCGATGTTGTCTTCCTCGTTGAACGTGTTGATGCGAGCGCTGAGTTTCAACATGCCGTCGGAGCTGGTGGCGTCCCCTTGCACGTCTCGGGAGGCCGACCCACCGTTGGTATAGTAACGGGGCTGGCTGCTCGAATGAGATGAGATCATCGCTGCGCAGCCGCTCCTGTTGCCTCCGTTTGGTCAGGCCTCACGTCAATTCCATCGTCATGCCCTCGCCGCTCCACGTGGTTCACTGCGATTTCGGCCGCACCTGGCGGGGTGGACAGCAGCAACTCCTGCTGCTGGCTCTTGAATTGCGGCGGCTCGACTGGCAGCAGACCGTCATTGCCCCGGCACCAGCCATCGCTCGTCGTTTCGCCGACGAAGGCTTCCCCACCGCCACGGTGGACCTGGCGGGCGGTGTCCGCGCCCGTCGCGCCAATATTCTTCATGTGCACGATGGCCGTGCGTTGGGGTGGGGACTGTTCTGGCGAGCGCTCACTCCCCCGGCAGCGCTGGTCTTCAGCCGCCGCGTGGCTTTTCCGTTGCACTCGCGCGTGACGCTCTGGAAGTACCGTCACGCCGGACGAATCATTGCGGTATCCGATTACATCCGCGATCAGCTGTTGGCTGCCGGCCTGCCGACCACCCAGGTCACGGTGGTTCGGGACGGCGTGGATCAGGAGCTGCTGCAACCCGCTGCCAACCTTTCTGCGCGTAACGTCACGCGACGAACTTGGCAAGTGCCGGATGCGGCGGTCTGTCTGGTCTCACTCAGCGCGTTGAGTGAGGAGAAAGGGGTTCCGGACCTGGTCGAGGCGCTGGCGTTACTCCCCGATTCAGTCCACCTCCTCCTGGCCGGGGAGGGGGCGTTGCGCTCCCTGATCGAGCAGCGCAGTAGGAAGCTCGGTTTGCAGAACCGAATGCACTGGTCCAACGGCGCGGTCACGCCCACGGCGCTGGTGCAGGCGGGCGATATTTTTGTGCTTCCCTCACATCAAGAAGGTCTGGGCTCCTCGGTCCTGTTGGCGCATGCATTACGTCGACCGGTGATCGCGACACGCGTGGGTGGCGTGCCGGAGTTGGTCAGCGATGAAGTCACTGGCCTGCTGGTCGCGCCCGGACAACCGCCTGCGCTCGCTGCAGCCGTACAGCGCCTCATGCGCGATCCGGCGCTCGGCGCCAGCCTGGTCAATCGTGCTTGGGATCAGGTCCAGTCCGAATTCTCCTCTGCTAGAATGGCGGCCTTGACGGACCAAGTGTACCGACGCCAACTCGCTCGATAGAGACGAGCCCGGCTCAGCTCTGCCTCCCGCGACCCCACGGGCTCTCCCCCACCCCGGACGGCAGCTACCCGGCAGCGCGGCCATCGTGAACTTATGGACCGCTTGCTCATCCTCATCTTCGGGCTGGTCACCGGCAGCTTTCTAAACGTGTGTATCTACCGTCTGCCGCAGGGCATCTCGATTGTGCATCCGCGTTCCCGCTGCCCGAACTGCGGTCGTGCGGTTCGCGCCTGGGAAAACATCCCGGTGCTCGGCTTTCTACTCCTCGGCGGGCGCTGCCACGGCTGCCGGGAACCGATCGCTTGGCGGTATCCACTGGTAGAACTCCTCGCCGGGGCGATCTTTTTTATGGCGTACCGGCAGGCCGGCCCCGGCGTTGTCTTTCTCAAGTCCACCTTCCTGCTCTGTTCGTTGCTGGTTCTGGTGGGCACTGACTGGGATTGTCAGATTCTGCCGGATGAAGTCACGTTGGGAGGCCTGCTGGTCGGACTGGCGTTTGCGTGGTGGGTGCCGCCCGGCGGTTCGCAACAACTGCCCTCGCCTGCCGGGCTGGCTTCGGTGGGTATGGCGGCACTGAGCGCCCTGTTGAGCGGCGGCCTGCTCTGGCTGGTGGGAGCGGCTTGGAGCCGCTGGCGCGGCCGTGACGCCCTGGGCATGGGCGACTCGAAGATGTTGGCGTTACTGGGTGCCTTTCTCGGTCTGGCGCTGACCTGGATGACACTCGCTCTCGCTGCTCTGGCCGGTTCCCTGGTGGGGCTGTTTTTGGCACTGTTGATTTACACGCGCCGGTTTGCCCGACAGCGGCGGCGCGGACGGTCCATCACCCAGGCCCAGTTACGGGCGCGGCACGGCGTGCAAGCCTTTTTCAGCCGCTTCCCCCTTCCCTTTGGAATCTTTCTGGGATGTGTTGGGGCGGCGAACTGGTTCTGGGGCACAGCCCTTTGGCACTGGTACCTGACGCGAACCGGCATGGGTATTTAACTCAATGCATGAATTTGTGCCCCTGATCGCCGCGCCGTTCTCACCGATCCTTCTCATGGGGCTGAGTGGACTTGTCCTCCTGGCCCTGTTGTTTGCCGGCTTATACGCCGCGCATCGCACTTTGCGGCGTTCCTCTCCGAAGTTGGACTTGGAGCAGGCCCCGGGACCGCAACTTCCCTTCTCCGCCTTTCGCGATCTCACCGTACGGTTGAAACAGCAGGGAGACGAACTCGAGCAGCTCAGGCGCGACAACCGCCACTTACGGCGCGAGAGCCAAGGCGGCATGCAGGAGTTGATGAGCAACCTGCCGAGCGGCGTGGTGTTTTTCGACAAGACAGGGCTGGTACAGGCCGCCAACCCGGTGGCCCGCACCATTCTCGGCTTCGCCGCCCCGAGCGGTCTGCGCGCCAGCGAGCTCTTCCGTGATTCGCACGTACAAGGCGACGACGGGAACGACTTGGGGCTGGCGCACGAGCTGGTGCGCGCCGCTCTCGAGGATGGCCGCAGTCTGCAACGCAAGACGCTCGATTACACCGGTCCAGACGGGCAACACCGCTCTTTGGGCGTCACCATCTCGCCCTTGCGCAATGCCCGGAACAGCAGCGGCCTGATCTGTCTGCTCACCGATCTGACCGCGATTCGAGCCCTTGAAGAGGAACTCCGACAGCGCAAGAACCTCGCCTCGCTGGGCGAGATGGCCGCCGGTATCGCTCATGAATTCAAAAACTCTCTGGCCACCATCTCCGGCTACGCCCAGATGTTGACGGCCGGGCTTGAGGACCCCGAACTGCGCGGCCACAGCCGTAAAATTCTCGACGAGGTGCACGCCTTGACCGCCGTCGCGACCGAGTTTCTGACCTTTGCGCGGCCCCTGCAGATCAATCGTGAGCGTGTCGAGCTGACTCTGCTCTTGGAGGAGTGCATCGAGAGTCTTCGCGTCCAATCTTTCCCGGACGTCGAGCTGCGAATGGATTCGCTCTTCCCGGCCGTCCACGGCGACCCCGTTCTGCTCACGGCTCTTTTCAGTAACCTTCTGCGGAATGCCTGCGAAGCGATCGTGGAGACAGGCCAACCCGGGCAAGTTGATGTCAGTGCGCTCCCGGAAGAACATGGCCTCGTCCAAATCCAGATTCGCGACACCGGGTCGGGGGTGTCCGCGGCGGTGGCGGAGAAGATCTTCATCCCCTTTTTCACCACGAAGGCGAGCGGAACTGGGCTGGGACTGGCCATGGTGCATAAAATTGTCACCGCGCATGCCGGCAGCGTCGTGCTCGCCGACGGGCTTGCCGGCCAGACGGCCTTTGTGGTGCGCCTGCCTCCCACACCGGCCGCGCCTGAGGCGCAAACCACCTGAGCGATGTACACTGAGCGCGGGAGAACCCTATGCAACGCGGGTTTTACGCAGTCTCGGCCGGCTTGGCTCTATTGATCTTGGGTGGCGTCCTGCGGGCCCAGGCCATTTCCGCCGGACCTCCCTCTCCTTCCGGGGACATTTCGATCGGGACCCTGGCCCGGCAGCAGCGCGCGGCCCATGCGCACGAGGAGAACGTCCCCGGGCATCCGGTTCCCGTATTTACCAACGACGATCTGCCCACCCTTTCGCCCATCAGCGTAATCGGGTCGACGCCGGCTCCGCCGGCCAGGGAGGCACCGGCCAAGCCCGCCACTGCCGCTCCCGCAACTGCTGACGCTGCCGGCGATCCCAACAACCCCGCCGACGATTCCGAGGCGGCCTGGCGTGCCCGCTTTGCCAAGGCACGTGAACAGCTTGCACTCGATAAGCGGCAAGCCGACGTCGCCCAGCGGGAACTGAACCTGCTGCAGGAACAGAATTACGCCGATCCGAATCAGGCTCTGCTCCAGCAACATGACCGCTCGGACATCGCGGCCAAAACCAACGAGCTGAATGCCACCAAACAGAGGGTGATCGCCGATCAGACCGCCATCGCCAGCCTGGAAGAGCAATTGCGCCACAAGGGGCTGCCGCCGGCATGGGCCCGTTGAGGACCGCCGGCGCGTCACGTGCCCTTCCACCCTCGCGGGATTTCGCAAAACCGACGCTGGAGCCACAGTTGCGGCGGGTTGCCGAATTGCCGCAGGAATCTCACACGACACTCCCCTCGACGCAGCCGACGCGCCAGCGTCTGGGTCGCTCCGCGCTGTAAGATGACCGCTGCGATTGCGCACAGGCGGGACATGCCCCGTCCCCGAGCCCACCATGACTGCCGAACACATTTTGCTGGCCGAGGACAAGCACGAGCTGCGCATGATGCTGTGCAAGGCGCTCACTAAAGAGGGCTACCGCGTCACCGACGTGGCGGATGGCGAGGCCGCGGTACAGCAGGCGCGCAGTTCCAACTTCTCGCTCGTCCTTACGGATTTGAAGCTGCCTGGGCGCACCGGCCTGGAAGTGCTGCGCGGCATTCGCGAGCACTCGCCCCACCTCCCGGTCATCCTCATGACCGCCTATGGCTCGATCGAGGAAGCCGTGCTGGCGATGAAGGAGGGGGCGTTCGACTTCATCCAGAAGCCGCTCGACCTGACCCACCTCATGCTGCTCATCGCGCGCGCCATCCAACAGCAACAACTGCTGCGCGAAAACATCCTGCTCAAAGAGGAGTTCGCCGCCCGTTTCGGATTCCCGCGGATCATCGGCGATCACGAGGCCATGCGGCGCGCCGGCGCGGCGCTGCAGCGCATCGCCGCCACCGACACCACCGCTCTGCTGCTGGGTGAGAGCGGCACCGGCAAGGAACTCTTCGCCCGCGCCCTGCACCAGCTCAGCCCGCGCGCGGCGCAGCCCTTTGTCGCCATCAACTGCGCTGCCATCCCGGAAAACCTGGTCGAGACGGAACTCTTCGGCCATGAGAAAGGCGCCTTCACCGGCGCCAACGCCCGCAAGCTCGGCAAGTTCGAGCTGGCCCACCGTGGCACCATCTTTCTCGACGAGATCGGCGAACTTCCGCTCGCCGTCCAGGCCAAGATCCTGCGCGTCTTGGAAGAGCGCGCCTTCGAGCGCGTCGGCGGTGTGCAGACAATTCAGGTGGATGTCCGCATCGTGGCCGCTACCAACCGCGACCTGGAAAACGCCGCCCGCGAACACCAGTTCCGCGAGGACCTCTACTTCCGTCTCTCCGCTTTCCCCATCCTGATCCCGCCGTTGCGCGATCGGGGCGAAGACGTGCTTGCCATCGCCCGACACTTCGTACAGCAGTTCTGCCGCGAGTTCAAGAAGCCGCCCATGGAATTGGGGCCGTCCGCCCAGAAGACGCTGCAGGAATACGCCTGGCCGGGGAACGTGCGCGAACTGCAGAACGCAATTGAACGCGCCGTCATTCTCGCCGACGGCGACGAGGTGCTGGCCGCCGACCTGCAACTCCGCAGCGCCCGCGCCGCCCAGCCGCCCGCCACACCGGACTTGGGCACGCCCGAGCCGCTCGATTGGTCCGGCAGCCTGCCAGAAGTCACCGAGCGCGCCGTCCGCGCCGTGGAACGCTTCAAACTGCGGCAGGCCTTGGAGGAATGCAAGTGGAACAAGACACGCGCCGCCGAACTGCTGCAAGTGTCCTACAAGACGCTGCTCACCAAGATTCACGCTCACGGCTTGGACTAGCGCAAATGGCCCTGGCACTCTGCGGCCTGTGGCTGGCCGGTTGTTCCCCGACCTCGCACCCGTCCGGGAACATTCCGCCTCCGGTCGTGGGAATGACCGGGAGGGCCGCGTTTCAAGACATGTACGCCGTGGCCCGCCTCTGGCAGCCCGACGCCGCCCCACTCTTGCTGGAATCAGGCTCCCTGACGGGCACCCTCACCTTACAGGGCAAGGCTCCGATGTGGCGGGCCACCTTCGTTTCGGCGGCCAGCCACAAGCAGCGCGATTTCCAATATGTCAGCATCCATGTCCCTGATGGCCCGGAACGCGGCATGAGTCGTGGACAGGAAACGGCCTATCACCCCGCCGGACCCGACACGGTGCCGTTCAGCTTGTCGTATCTCAAATCGGATTCCGACCAGGCGTTCCAGGTGGCGGAAAACAACGGTGGCACACGTTTCCGTAAACGCGAGCCCGACAGCAACGTGTTCTACACCCTGCGGGAGGAACTGGTGGGCGCCTTCCCGCACCTCACTTGGGATCTTGCCTACGGCCGCAGCCGCGCCACTGCCCCCTTCGTGGTGCGCGTGGACGCCGCCAGCGGACAACTGCTCACCGCCAGCAAGCCCAGCGAGACACGCCCGTGAAGCCCAATGAAGCGATGGACGCCGAGTGCCGCCATGCCCCGCGATACCTGGACGGTCATTTACGACGGAGAGTGTCGCTTCTGCCGCGCCACCATGACCCGTCTGCGGCGCTGGGATCACGATCACCGGATCGTCCCGCTCAACCTGCACGCCCCGGAGCGGGCCCAGCGCTTCCCTGACCTCGCCATCGAGCGACTGCACGGTGCCCTGCATGCAGTCAATGCGGAAGGCCGGACTTTTGCTGGAGTGGATGCCTTCTCCCGCATCGGAAGCGTCCTGCCGGGGTGGCGCTGGGTGGCTTGGCTACTGCGCGTTCCGGGCATCCACGCCGTGGCCGCGGTCGTCTACAACTGGGTTGCCCGCAATCGTCACCGCTGGAACCACAACCCCTGCGACGGCAACGCCTGCGCGCGGCGCTCCCAACCCTGACCCGCCTTTGAAAACACCACATGACTTCGCGGCGCGTTCCGGCTCCTCTGCGTCGGCTACGCTCCCGCCCCGGTGGCCTTCTTTGGCGCGTCGGCCTCGTCCAGCGCCAGCACCGGGCGACTCTGAATTTCGGTGGGCTCCTGCACCGTGGTGAAATCCGCGCCCATCTCGCACAGCCGTCGCATCTGCGGCGCCAAGCGTTGCTGGTAGGATCCGGACGCTTGGTTGAAGGCCGTGTTGGCGCTCTCAAGCGCCCGGCCAATCTTCTGCACGTAACCGAAAAACTTCTCCATGCGCTTCGCCAGCTCGGTCACTTCTTTGGCCAGCTCAACCGCTTGATTCTCCATTTTTTGCTGGTCCCAACCCTGCGCGATGACCTGGATCAACGGAAACAACGTGCTGGGACTCGCGAGCACGACGCGCGGGCGGCGCTCCTGGCCGTACTGGAAGAGCCCGGGGTCGGCATCGAGTGCCGCGCGGAATGCCGCTTCGCTGGGAACGAACATCACCACGCAAGGCACGCTGTGCTCCAGGTTGCCGCTGTAATCTTTGCTGGCCAGCTCGTCGGCGCGGCGCCGCAGCACCCCGGCGAACTCTTTGAACTTGCCCTTCTGCCATGCCTCCAGCCGGGTCGGGTCTTCCGGGCCGCCCGTCCCGATGCCTTCCAGGAACTGGCTCAGGCTGGCCTTGGCATCAATGATCAGCTTCCGGCCCGAGGGCAGGAAGATCGTGACATCCGGACGCAGCCGTCCTTCGCTCTCGCTCAGCGCGGTCTGCAGCTCGTAATCGTGCCCCAGTGTCAGGCCGCAACTTTCCAGGATGTTGCGCAGCACCGACTCGCCCCACTGCCCGCGGACGGAATGGCTGGACTGCAGCGCCTGCTTGATGGTGCGCGCCTCGAGCAACATCGCCTGCCCCGCCCCCGCCACGGTCAACAATTGCTGTTCGACGCGCTCCGCAGCCTGCGCCCGTTCCACCTCGATCTGCGCCAGGCGTGCCTGGTACTGTCCCAACTGCTGCGCCATGGCGTTGACCGTCTCCTGTAACTGCTGATTGCTGGTCTTCACCTCCGCGACCGTTTTGCCTTCGAGCAGCTGCAGTTCGCCCTTGGCAGTGGCGGTGAGTTGTTGAGCGCGCTGCGCGAGCACGGAGTCGGCCACCTTGGGCAACAACGCCTCCAACTGAATGGCCAACCGCTGCTCGGTGGCGCGCATTTCTTCCAGGCGCGCCTCGTAGCTGGCCGCCAAATCGTCGCGACGGCGTTCCGCCGTGATCTCAGCCTCCGCCTTGGCGCGCGTCAAGTGTTCGAGTTGCGCCTGCGCCAGCGACTGCGCGTGCTGCGCGTTGCGGCGCAGCCAGCCCCACATCAGCGCCGCCCCGCAGACGCCCCCCACGACCAGCCACAAAAGCGCCAGCGAATTCATAAAGTGGCTGGATTATAGCTGTTCCGGTTTCAGGGCGCGGCGCGCAAAGAAGCTGCCTGGTGAAAAACGACGGGGATTGTGTGCCTTTCCACTCAGGACTTTTCACTTTCCACTGATCTCACCAGCTACAATGCCGCGGGGAGTATCGCAACCATGCGCATCGGCCTGGTCGGCGCGGGATTTGCCGCGCGTTTTCACCTGGACGCTTACCAACGCGTTTATGGCGTGCCCATCGAGGTGGTCGGCGTGACCTCGACGCGAGCCGCCTCGCGGGAGGCCCTCGCCACCGAGCATCACCTGCGCGCCTTCCCCGATCTTGACTCCTTGCTCGCTGCCGTGGACGTCGTGGATATTTGCTCCCCGGGAAACACGCACGAGGTTTTGGCCTGTCGGGCCTTGGCTGCCGGACGCCACGTCATCCTCGAAAAGCCCTTCACCGGATCTTACGAACAGAGCCTGGTGATGGGCGCCGATGAGGAGCGGGTGACGCATGCCACCGCTGCGCTGCGAGCGGTACAGGCCAGCTGTCGGCGGATGCGGCAGGCCGAACAGGCGTCAGGAAAAGCGCTCTGCTACGCCGAGAACTGGATCTACGCTCCGGCGGTACAGAAACAGCGCGAGATCCTCGAGAAGTCCGGGGGGCAGATTCTGCGCATGTTGGGCGAGGAGTCGCATTCCGGCTCGCACGCCCCCAGTTACGGTGTCTGGGCGCAGTCCGGGGGCGGCGCTCTCGCCAGCAAGGGTTGCCACCCGCTCTCCGCCGCCCTTTATTTCAAGTTCGTCGAAGGCCGCACGCGTCGCGGGCGCCCCATTCTGCCGCGCGCGGTCAGCGCCCGCACCCATCGCTTGACGCAGCTCCCCACTTATCAGGATCGCGGACACCTGCGTACCGCCTACGAGGACACCGAGGACACCAGCCAGATGCACGTCATCTTCGACGACGGCACCGTGGCGGATATCTTCGCCTCCGACGTCGTGCTGGGTGGCGTGGCGAACTGGATCGAGGTCTTCGCCAACGACCACCGCACACGCTGCAATCTCAACCCGATTGATGCGCTGGAGACATTCTCCCCGGCGGAAGCCACGCTGCGCGACGTCTATGTCGTCGAAAAGCTTTCTCCAAAGCAGGGCTGGATGCGACCCGCCCCCGACGAGGGCTGGATGCACGGCTATCCCCAGGAGATCCAAGCCTTCGTCGAAGCCATCGCCGGCGGCCGTGCCCCGGAATCCTCACTCGATCTCGGCGAAGCCGTAGCCCTCACCCTCTACGCAGCCTACCTCTCCGCCGCAAAACGCGGGCAGGAAGTTGAGGTGCCCAACGGCTGAACATCGGTTGTTGGTTGTTGGTTGTTAGTGTGTCGTCGTTGGTGGTTGCGGGCTACTCCTGCCGTTCGGGCGGCGGCCATAAACGACATCGGAGCACGAGACAACCTTTCCAGCCGTGCTTAATCCAACAACCAACAACCTTCAGCCTTTCGGCACCCATTCCGGCGCTACAAACGCATAGAACACCACGATCAGAGCCACGATGGTGCCCAGCGCAACGCTGTGCCAGAAGACCTTGCGAAAGATGCGGCCTTCGTTTCCCACCTGGTCGGTCGCGGCGGTGGCGACCACGATGGACTGCGCGTCAATCATCTTGCCCATGACCCCGCCGGCGCTGTTGGCTGCGGTCATCAGGATGGGGGACAGCTTCAGTTGCTCCGCGGTGAGGCGCTGCAAGCTGCCGAAAAGGGCATTGGATGCGGTATCACTGCCGGTCAGCGCCACCCCCAACCATCCGAGGAATGTCCCGAAAAACGGGTACAGACGCCCGGTGCGGGTGAACGCCAATCCCAGCACGGCATCCATCCCGGAGTAGCGCGTCACATAGCTCAGGCCGAGCATGCAGGCAATGGCGAGCATGGCCCAGCGCATCCGCACCAAGCTGCGCTTCAACGCCCCCAGAACCATCCCGGGCGGCACCCAGAGCGCGAGCGCGGTCAGCAGGGCGGCCACGAACACACTGGTCCCGGTTCCGGAGAGCCAGGTGAAATCGAAGCGCGCCACCTCCGGCGTGGGCCGCGCGACGACCGGCAGCGTCCGCATCACGTGGCCGTCCAGTCCGGGGACCGCGACCCACACGGTGGTGTGATCCATCCACGCTTTGACGTTGGGCGCGCCCCAGAGCAGCACCATCGCCGACAGCAAGACAAAGGGCACATAGGCGCGCGCCCTGCTCCAGAACGATTGCCGGGATACGGCGGACGCAGCACCTACCGTGCCGCCACCGACAGAGGCCGCCGCCACCGTCACCAGCGAGCGCGGCTGCCAGACGCGCAGGAAAAGCGTCAGGCTCGCCAAGGATGCCAGCGCAGCGACAATGTCCGTCAGGCTGGGGTTCATGAAGTTCGACCAGGCGAACTGCACCAGCCCGAAACTGCCGCCCGCGACCAGGATGGCCGGCAGCACCTCCCACGTCTCCGCCCAGGTACACATCAGGCGGACCGTCCAGAAGGCCACGACTGGTGACACCAGCGGCAAGATCCGCCCCACCATCGCCGCAACCTGCGGCTCCGGCAAGCCCGAGACCGCCACCAGGACGTGGATCGGGATCCCAATCGAACCGAACGCCACCGGGGCGGTATTGGCCACAAGGCAGACGATCGCCGCCTGGAACGGCTCGAAGCCCAGCCCGACAAGGAAGGCCCCCGCGATGGCCACCGGGGCGCCGAACCCTGCTGCTCCCTCCAGAAACGCACCCAGGCTGAAAGCGATGAGCAGAGCCAGCAAGCGGTGGTCGCGGCTGACCTGTCCCAAAGAACGTTGCAGGGCGGCAAACTGCCCGGTCGCCACCGTCAACTCGTAGAGAAAGACGGCGGCAATCACGATCCACGCGATCTTGAAGAGTCCGAACGCAGCGCCGAAGCCGAAACTCGCGACGGCGGCGCGCCAGGGCATGCCGAAGCCCAGCGTTGCCACCGCCAGCGCCAGTGCCGCTGCCCACGCCGCCGCGTGATGCGGCCGCACCTGCCAGATGGCGAGAAGAGCCAGCAGAAACACGATGGGGAGCGCCGCCAGCAAGGTCGAGGCCGGCCAGAAATGCAACGGGTTGTAGACCTGACTCCAAGGGTGCATGGGCAAGCTGCGGATGCTACCACCATTCGGGCCGCGACCGAGTGGCGGGCCACCCGGAAAGGGATCGCGCACCTCCGCAGTGCGCGCCCGCGGGCGCAGCGTCCTGCCGCCGGGGGCGCCAGGCCAAGGTCGGCGGCGGCGCAAACGCGGAACCGGTTTCAGTCAATGTGCCGCAACGTACTTGGCCTCGCCACGGCTCCTTATGAAACCGTTTGCATGAAACCGCGCTTTGGTGATACAAAACTTTCCAGAGATGGCCCCGGCACTGCGCGGCGCCGGGCAAATAATCACTGCGCCTTGCGAGCGCATTTGTCCTGCTGCATCAGCAACAGGCATCAAGGAGACGTTCATGCAGTCTGCATCACGTGTGTGGGGTGCGCGGCAATTCTGGCTGGGCGTGGGGCTGGTCTCGCTCCTGCTCGCCTGCGGTGCGCTGGCTCAAACCATCTCCGGCTCGATTGCCGGAACGGTGCTGGACGCCCAAGGCAAGGCGATTCCCGCTGCCTCGGTCACGGCCGTTAACCAGCGCGGGGAAACCTTCACGGCCGTCTCGGACGCCGAGGGACGCTTCGTCTTCGCCCAGCTGCAGCCCGGGCAGTACAACATCACCGTCACCAGCCCGAACTTCAAGACCCTCGAGCACAAGGGCATCACGCTGAACGGCAACGACAAGCTCTCCGCCGGCGAGTTTCGGCTCGAGGTTGGAGCGGTGACGCAGTCGGTCGAAGTCCAGGCGGAAGGCGTGGCTCTCAAAACCGAGAGCGCGGAGCGCTCCGATTCGTTGGTCGGCAAGCAGCTGCAGAACATCGCCGTCAATGGCCGCAGCTATCTCGCCCTGGCGCAGCTTGTCCCCGGCGTCTACTCCACCAATAACTACCAGACGGCGGGCCACGGCGGCCTGGGCGGCATCAGCGCCAATGGAGCACGCGGTAACCAGAACAACTTGACCCTGGATGGCATCGGAGATGTCGACACCGGCAACAACGGCGACCAGCTCGCCACCGTCAGCCTCGATGCGGTGCAGGAGTTCAAAATCCTCACCAGCAACTACCAGGCGGAGTACGGTCGCTCCTCCGGCGCGCAGATCAGCGTCGTCACCAAGAGCGGCACGCAGGCCTTCCACGGCGAGGCCTTCGAGTACCACCGCCACGAGCAGTTCAATGCCAACAACTGGAAGAACAACCGCGATGGCATTCCCCGCCAGCGCTACCGCTTCAACGACCCCGGCTACAACCTCGGCGGCCCCATCTACATCCCCGGGCACTTCAACACCCACAAGGACAAGCTGTTTTTCTTCTTCAGCCAGGAGTTCCAACGGCAACTGCGCCCGCAAGGCACCCGCAACGTGAAGATGCCGACCGCCTTGGAGCGCACCGGGGACTTCTCCCAGAGCGTGGATAACAACGGCAACCCTTACCCCTATGTCCGCGACTACACCACCGGCCTGCCCTGCAAAGCGGGCAGCACGGCGGGCTGTTTTCAGGATGGCGGCGTGCTCGGTAAAATCCCCGCCAGCCGGCTCTACGCCCCCGGCCTCGCCATCCTGAACATTTATCCGCTGCCTAATGCCCTGGCAGCCGGCAACAAGGGCTTCAACTTCCGGACGGGCATCTCCGACGCCTACCCGCGTCGCGAGGACCTGTTGCGCATTGACTACAATCTCAGCTCCAAGTGGAAGATCTTTGGTCGATACATCAATAACAACGACGCGGTGACCTCGGCCTACGGCTCCTTCGTACTCGGCACCAATTTCCCGCTGGTGCCGATTACCGACGCGCGCCCCGGCCGCGCCCTGGCCTTGAACGCCACCACGATCATCTCGCCCACCATGACCAACGAGGCGAGCTACGGCTTCGGGCACAACCAGATCAACATCGACCCCACCACCTCCGGGCTGACCCGCGCCAAGCTCGGGCTCTCCGCCCTGCCGCTGTTCTACCCCAGCGCCGTGCAAAAGGACTTCATCCCCAGCTTCTCCTTCGGCGGCCGCATCGGCAGTAACCCCGGCTTAGGCACCGCAAACGCCCCGTTCTTCAACTACAACACGACTATCGACATCATCGACAACCTCAGCAAAGTCAGCGGCCAGCATCTCTTCAAGATGGGCGTCTACATCCAGCGCAGCCGCAAGGACCAGACCTCATTTGCCGCCGCCAACGGCAGCTATAACTTCGGGGACAGCGGCTCGAACCCTTTTGACTCCACCTACGGTTATGCCAACGCTGCCCTGGGCATCTTCAGCTCGTTTAACCAGGCCTCGAAGTACGCCACCGGCATGTACCGCTATACCAATGCCGAGACGTACGTGCAGGACACCTGGAAGATCCGACCGCGCCTGACGCTCGACTACGGGCTGCGTCTCTACTGGATCCAGCCGCAATTCGACGCCAGCCTGCAGACCTCGACCTTCCTGCCGGCTTCCTACAGCGCCGGGCAAGCGCCGCGCCTTTATCTCCCCGGCTGCAACGATCCGGCCTGCAAAAAGAAGTACGCCTACGACCCCAACAGCCCCAATCAGCAACTGCCCGCCACGGCCATCGGCTCCCTGGTGCCCAACAGCGGCAATCTGCTGAACGGCATCTTCCAAGCGGGGCACGGCATCAGCAAATACCTCATGGAGAATCGCGGCATCCATGTCGGCCCGCGTTTCGGCTTCGCCTACGACCTCACCGGACGCCAGAACATCGTGCTGCATGCCGGAGCAGGCACCTTCTTTGACCGCTACCAGGGCAATATCACCTTTGATGAGCTGACCAATCCGCCCACCACTTTTTCCCCGACCGCGGTGAACGGGCTGGTCAGCGGCATTGACCCCACCAACGCCCTGCTGGCGCCCAGTGGCATCCGCGCCTTCGCTTTCGACGGCCACGTGCCCACGGTGTACAACTACAGCCTCGGCGTTCAGACAAAACTGCCCAGCAACACCGTGCTCGACGTCTCCTACGTCGGCTCGCAGTCCCGTCACCTGCTGCAGAACCTCAACCTCAACGCCATTCCCTACGGCGCCACCTTCCTGTCGCAGAACCAGGACCCCACCAAGGTGGCCGCCAACCCCAAGGCGCCGCTCGGCTCCAACGCCTACGACGCCAACTTTATCCGCCCCTACCACGGCTATGGCGACATCATCCTGCACGAGTACGGCGGCACCTCGAACTACAACTCGCTGCAAGTCAGCGTCAACCGCCGCTTCGTGAAGGGCCTGTTCCTGGGCACCGCCTACACCTGGAGCAAGGCGCTCACCACGGTCAGCGGCGATGGCGACTTCTTCCGCATCGACGGGCTTACGCGCGCGGCCAACTACGGACGCGCCAGCTTCGACGTACGCCATAACCTGGTCTTCAACTACATCTACGATGCCGGCGATGTGACGCAGTACCTGGGCGGCTTCAACAACTTCGTCAGCCGTGCCGTGCTCAACAACTGGCAGATCTCGGGCATCGCGCGCTTCATCACCGGCACCCCCTTCGGCGTCGGCTTCGGGGTCAACGGCATCGGCAACCAGAACATCACCGGCTCCTACACCGAACCCGCGCGTATCGTCCTCAACGGCAACCCGCTGCAGGGCACCACCGACAGTCCCTATAACCGCCTCAACGCGGCCGCCTTCTCCCTCCCCGCGGTGGGCAGCATCGGTTTGGGGGCGCCGGTCAACTACCTCTCCAACCCCGGCATTAACAACTTCGACCTCTCGCTGGAAAAGCGCTTCCCGGTGACGGAACGGACAGCCTTCACCATCCGCGCCGACGCCTTCAACGCCTTCAACCACGTCCAGTTCACCGGGATCAACAACGGGCTGAGCTACTCCAGCCTGACCAGTACCACGCCCAATAATCTGGTCTACAAAGCGGACGGCACGTTGAACAACATCAACGGCTTCGGCAGCGTCAACGGTGCCCGCGACCCGCGCATCATGCAGTTCGCGGTTCGGTTCGAATTCTGAACGGTTGTCGGGTAGTGGGTTGTTAGTTTTTAGTTGTTGGCTTTCAAGGTGGGGCGTTGCAGCGCCACAGGGGCGCCGACGATAGCCGAGGGCTGGCCGCGTCAACGACTTTCCCTCGGACTCCCTGCCTCGCGCGCGGGCGCCGATTGATCGGCGCCCGCCGTCCTGTCGGACTTTACACAACGGAGACCGCGACGTATCGGCGCCGCAGTGCCCGCAGGGCAAACAGCGCGTGCGGAACCGCGTAGCGGTGCAGCGGAGTCGCAGGAAAGTCGAGTGCAGTAGCGCGAACCCTGCCGGGTGGGCCGCAACGCGATGGAATCACCGGGTGAAGCCGGTTCCCCGTCTTGCCGCAACTGCACTTGGGCTAGCGCCCCAAGCTACGCCCAGTCGCCTGTTGGCACGGGCTCCGGAGATCCCGGGCGCCTGTTCCATCCCTGCCTCGTGCGCCGCAGTCCGCCTACCCGCTGTTACCCTACTTGTTTTCCGGGTGTTCAGCTTCCGGGCGCACGCCGAACATCGCGTCACCGAACATCGAGGTGCCGCCCTCGCTGATGTAGTTGCGGTTCCAGGCGGGAATCTCGACCGTGATGTCCCCCTTGACGACGCACTGGCAGCCAAGGCGGGAATGCAGCGTCAGATCGGCGGCGGTGTCAAGGCGGTCGGCCTCGTCCTCATCCATGGGCGAGAGGTTGTCGTCGCCATCGCGCACGATGACGTGGCAGGTGGTGCAGGCATTGTTGCCGCCGCAGGCGTGCTCGAGATGCACACCGCAGTTCATGGCGATGTCGAGCAACGACTCCGGCTTGCCATGCTCCAGATAGGGCAGCTTGCCGGACTCGAACTCGACCGTCTGATTCAACGGCAGGAAGGTGACTTTTGGCATCGCGTCAATTTCTACGGTACCACGCAGCGGCTGTTGGTTGTCGGTTGTCAGCAACTGTCCATCGTGCATGAGGCTACAGGACCGCAGAAGCGTCATCTGCCAGACAGTTCACAACGCAAACCACCGTCAACTGCCCACCGCCTACCGTCCACTCGCAACTTCAAGCGACACGCCGGGCGCCAACCACAGCAGATGCGGCCAGGCATCCCACGCGTCGTCCGGCGAAAATGGACGCAATGCCTCCCGCAGGGAGAAGTCTCGCCGATACGCAGCCTGTCGGGTGGCGGCCAGGGAATGGTCAATGCGCCAGGCATGGTAGCCCGCCGCTTGCAGTGGCTGGATCACCTCCCGCACGCTGCTCCCGTGGTCGGCCAGCAGCCCTGGGTGAACTTCCAGCAGCAGGCGGCGGTAACGTCCCGCTGCAAGACCGAGCCGCATCCCTTCGAGCGCCAGCGCCTCCCCACCCTCGATGTCCATCTTGACCAGGTCCACCTGGCCGACCTGCAGCCGATCCAGCACGTCGTCCAGCGCCTCCGCCCTTACGGGAAAACAATCCGTTCCCGCGGTGCCTCCAGCAGCATTCGCACCGACCAGGCGCGAGGTCCCGTGGTTGTCCTGCGAGGCGGCAAACCCGGCCAACCGCAGTTCCCCGTGCGCATCCGCCAGCGCAATCTCGCAGACCGCGGCCTCCACCCCCAAGGCCCGCAGATTGGCGCGTAGCAGTACGGCCAGACGCGGGTCGGGTTCAAAGCTCAAGATGCGTCCGCCGGAACCCACCCGGGCCGCCGCCAGCAGGCTGAAGTAACCCCAGTTCGCACCGGCGTCCACAAACGTCATGCCCGCCTGCAGGACCGTCTCAATTAGCGCCGCTTCCTGCGGTTCATAGCGCCCGGTAAACCACACTTCGCGTGCGATGGAATCCCGCAGATCGCAAAAGAAACTCGCCCGGCCTGCCGCGATGGGAAACCAGCCGCGAAATCGCCGGACAGGAAGCTGCCCGAGTTCATGGCTCAGACGATAGCGGCCGCGCGGCGCCCGCAGGGTGATCTGTCGCGCCATACGCATGAAGAAGGACGGTCCGGGTAGGTCGGCCAAATCCAGACGCGCCGGCGGATCGGCCACGCGGGGGCGGTGTCCGCGTGCCTCGGCTACTTTGTCGTCCATGTGTTGTCCTGCATCCTCACCGCACGTGCCGGTACTCGGGCGTGAATCCCAGTTCCCGCGCACGCTCCAGCAGGCCTTCGAAGTCGAGGCTGATGGTGGCCCCGGCCTTCTGTGTCACCTCGTCCTCGATCGGCAGGTCGAAATCGTCCGCGCCCCAGCGCAAGCCTTCCAGGGCGCGCACGTTCTGGGTGAGCACCGAGGTGCGCAGGCGCGGGATGTTGTCGAGGTAAATGCGCGAGAGCGCCAGGTGGCGCAGGTACTCGTCGGCCGTGATCTCGCCGCCACCCAGTGCGGTGAAGGACGGCTTGAAGGTCCAGCAGAGAAAGCTGGCGAGCCCCCCGGTCTCGTCCTGGAACTGCCGCGTGCGTTCGAGATGTTCGAGGCGTTCCTCGAGGCTCTCGTCGAAGCCGATGACCATGGTGGCGGTGGTCTTCAGACCGGCGTTCAGGATGGCGCGCTGTGCCTCGAAGTACTCCGTCACGGTGTACTTGAACTTGCTGTGCCGGGCGCGGAAGGCCTCGGTCAGGATCTCCGAGCCGCCACCGGTGATCCAGCGCACGCCCGCCGCCTTCAGGCGCTGGGCAGTCTCCTCCAAAGAAAGCTTGCCGTGGTCGGCCAGGTAGAGAAACTCAGCGACCGTGAGGGCGTAGAACTCGATGCGATCGCGGTAGCGCTCGCGAAGCGCGGCGAAGAGTTCGCAGTAGTAATCGAGCGGCAAGTGAGGATGGAAACCGCCGTTAAAGCCGGCGAGATCGCCGCCCAGCGCCAGCAACTCGTCTATCTTCGTAAAGACCTGCTCGCGGTCGAGCACGTAGCCCTCGGGATGTCCCGGCAGGCGGTAGAAGGCGCAGTAGTCACACTGCGCGACGCAGACGTTGGTGTAGTTGATGATGCGCATCACCATGTACGTGGCGCGGTCCGCGGGGTGAAAGCGCGCGCGTACCTGTGCGGCCAGGCGCTGCAAGTCCTCGGAGGCGGCTTGCTCCCAGAGCCAGGCGGCCTCGGCGGTCGAGATGCGCGTGCCGACGACCACCTTGGCCTCGATCGCGTCGAGCGCGGCCGGGTCGGGATGCCGCGGCCCTGCCCGCCAGAGGTTGCGTCCCCCGGTCATACCGACCACCGGCAACAGCGGCGCAGCGAGCGTGGGTTCAGGAGTCTTCATTGCAGCCAAGGGCAGCGTCGCGCATCCATCACAAACCAGCCACCACTAACGTCTTCAGGGTACCAAACCAAACCAAAACTGCCGAGAACGCCAGCGTTTGCCGCGTTCAGCCTGCGGCTCAGCTTGCAGAACTGGTCGATCTCCAAAACCGCCCCCAACCCGGCGGTCGCCGGGTGCCGTTCTCCGTCCCCGGGTGTAGCGCGATAGGTCGCCTGACGCGCGGAACCCGGAGACAGGTGGGGATGCGACCGAGCCCGGCGCGAGGCGGCCGGCCTACGAAGATTTCTGTGCCCCGCTGAACCACACGGGAGTAAATCTCAGGAGTAAATCTCATTTGGCACGATTGTCTTCGGTACGAACGTCGCCGGCCGTCATCCCCACCAGTTTCGAGATCGTATTCAAATTGCGTGCCGTGCAAGGGCCGCCGAGCGGCGGCAGCCGCAGCCGGGATCGCCCCATCCCGATGGGATAGTGGATGTAGAGCTCCCGCTTGCCCAGCCGCACCTCTTCGCCATCGCGGTTGGATAACCGCTTCAACCACGTCGCGGACGGCTTGGCGGAAAGCAGCACGACGGCAACTTTCGCCGGATCCGCTTCTGGAAACGGGTTGGCCTTCAAGATGGCGCCCAGTTCCGCGGCGCTGCGCACCAGGACGTCCACCGGCTTACCCAGCCGCGCGCTGAGTGCTCCTTCCAGCAAGCCCTTCACCTGATCCGCCGAACGCTCGGAGTTGATGATCACGTTCCCACTCTGCAGACAGGTGCGCGCCTGCAGGAAGCCCAGTTTCTGGCAGAGAGCCACCAGGTCCCGCATGGGCAGCAGGTTGGTTCCGCCCACGTTGACGGCCCGCAAGAACGCAATCCACACCGACATCAGGGACCCACGATACGCCGCGAACACGGCGCCGACAACCGCGCGGGCCGCGGACCGCCCGTGTTAAACTGCCGGTGTGTCCGCGGTGCCCGACGCCGCACAGCCCGTCGCGTAGGCGCGTAGCTCAGCTGGTTAGAGCGCTACCTTGACACGGTAGAGGTCTGGGGTTCGAGTCCCCACGTGCCTACCATTCTTCGCATCAGGGCTCGGATTTCCACCGGCTTCGGAAGCGGACATTGTGACGCGTTGTGTGACGTAACGCGGTTCTGGCGCTCCCGCGGCGGATCAGTCGTTTGCGCTCCCCGAGCGCCTACCTTGCAACCATGCCGATCGTCCCCAGCCACGTCTCCACTAAGGCCGGCCACCCGGTGATGGGTAGCTTGGTGCGCCGCAGACCGAACGCGTGCCCGCCCTGGGCGTACAAGTGCATCTCCACGCGAACGCCAGCCTTCTTGAGCGCAATGTAGTAAGCCAGCGCGTCGTCGACGTTGTCCACGTGGTCATCCTCCGCCTGCAGCAAAAACGTGGGCGGCGTCTGGCTGGTGACGGGAATAGCGGGATTCAACCCCAGATGTCTATCGGCCGTCGGCGGATGACGGACCACGAACTTTCTGGCGCCCTGCCTGGCATCCCATTCCGCCGCGGAAAGCGACAGATGTCCCGGATAGAGTGCCACCGCAAAGTCCGGACGGCAGCTTGCCTTGTCGGCGGCATCGACGGCCGGGTACAAACGCTTCCCGAAATGCGTGCTGATCGCCGCCGCCAGATGCCCGCCCGACGAGAACCCGAGCACACCAATCTTGTGCGGATCGATGTGCCACGCCGCGGCGTGAAAGCGAACCAGCCCCACCGTCCGCTGCGCATCTTCCAACGCCATCGGTGACTCCGGATACGGCCCCGATTTCGGATACAGCCCCACATCCGTCACGCGGTATTTCAGCAGCACACACGTGATCCCTTCGGGCGTCAGCCAATCACAGACCTCGGTGCCTTCAAGATCGATGGCCAGACCCTGATAGCCCCCGCCCGGAAAGACGACGACCGCAACGCCCGTATTGTTTCCCTTGGGCGAATAGACCGTCATCGTAGGCCGCGACACGTTGCTCACCCCCGTGGCCGGCCTGCCGGTATCCTGCCACCCCTTCGCCGTTGTCTCGGCGAACTCCGGCCCCGCCACCGGCTGGGGGTCGGGCACTCTCCCCGGCCAGAGCGGCACTTGGGTATGTCCCGGCGATGGCTGCCAGGTAAACTGCTGCGCGCTCAGACCACCCCACGCAAAGACAACACAGAGAGCAAAGATCAAAGGCTTCATCACAATCCCCACACTCGAGCAAGCCCACATCGTACCAATCCGGACGTCAATTGTACGGACACGTATCCCCCCTCTCCTGCGTCGCGAGTAGAGCGGGAAAATGGCAAAGCGAGCTAGTAGAAATCCATCGGCTGGCTCATGACGACCGGCGGTCTGTGCAAGGTCAAACTTCGCGGGCTGGACAACGTGAACTGGTTATTCCTCTTCGGCTGCGCCGCCGCGCATTCCAAAGTTGCGGGAAATGCATGCCTGAACCACCCAAGACCGGTCTGGCTATCGCCGCCGGGCTCAGAATCGCCATAGCTCACCCCACCGTTGCAAGCCACATCCAACCCTCATAACCCGCCCAAAGGGATCGTGCCAGCCCTCGATTCAGATTTTTCAACGAACTCCTAGTACTACTGTGTTATAAAGTTGATTCCCCCTGCGTGTTTTGAGTGGCGCGAGCCGGGGGGAGTGGATAGCCTGATCTGCGATGAAAGCCCAGCGCGCAAGAGCTTGCAGCCAGGAGGCACGTTTGGCT